>Ga0207660_10003455_pt1 | contig 10306 bp, 10 predicted proteins | sample KBSC73BmetaG_FD_184335 | JGI IMG/M metagenome (GOLD analysis project Ga0207660, IMG submission 184335) | Corn rhizosphere microbial communities from Kellogg Biological Station, Michigan, USA - KBS C7-3B metaG (SPAdes) (version 2) | ecosystem: Host-associated > Plants > Roots > Rhizosphere ... | reverse complement strand
CAAGGTCAGCGACGCCGAGATGCAAGCCCTCGACATCACCGGCGACGCGTTCCATCCTGAGTGGAACTACACGATCAAGCCGCGCCAAAAGTAGCGGTTATTGTCCGAGGTGTCCTAACCTCGAGATTAAGTTGTTGCCGAGAGGGTAACTCGTTCCCTCATTTTCGTGACCATCCTGCAGCGAGCTGCCAAATCTCTCTCAGATGCGCAGCCAGCAAGGCGCCCAACACGTAGACCAATTCCCAAGCGTGGTTCCATCTAAACCCAGCATGGGCAGCGTAATAGAGTAGAATGCCATATACTACGAGTGGTGCTGCAACGCACAGGATGAGGCGAGCCACACGTTGTCGAATTAACGCAAAGGGTAAAGCAATGAGGAAGCCCAAGAGGAGGTTTAGCAGGGTGCGGGACAACATCTCATTTACCAAATCTGTTATAATTTCTAATACACCCGCCGCAATATTGATCATAGCCCATGATCAACTGCCGACTGTCATCGACAATCATATCCCGGGTAACCTGGGGTGGCATCCCATCGCCCCACAAATGTTTAAGCGTCCCAGGGATATCATTAGCGTACGAACCATCCCATTCCTGTCTGCCTATGTGTCCCGGTGCATAGCTATCTTGGAGGAGATGCAGCAGGCCGGCTAACCCCTGAAGCGATTTCTGTTCCCACAGGGAGTCTTGGTATTCCTGTATCCTCGACTGACATACGCTAGCGGACTGCACCACCTGGCACATGCCGTGCATGTACGCGCGATCTCCATTCGAAGCGCCGGGCAACCAGTCGACATCCGAAACCGCGTTCGCGAGATCAGTCTGCTGCTGCCATTTTATATCGGACCCTGCCATTGCCTCAAGCGTAGGTGACCTATGCACGTGTGAAAGATAGTTAAAGAGGTACCCGTACGCGGCCGTTATAGCTCCATTGGCGAATTTACCACCACCCGCGAGCGAGGCAAGCCCGCCTACAACTGCGTTGGCGACGAGGCTTCCGACGCTGAAGCCGCGACCGTCAATGAGCGGGCCGGCAGCCGCGCTGATGCCTGCCGAGAGGGCGCCGGGACCGCACTTGGCGCCGCCCATGACGGCTGACATGCATCCTACAAGGGCATGGCCCGCAATGTTGCCAAGAGAGCCGGATGGGAAGCTATCACCTACCCCCGTAAGCCAGGGCGGGCGGCCTGGAGGGCACGTCGTCGTGGAGCAGGCCATTGATCACCTCCGCCTCGGCAGGGGTGTCTGCGAGGTTGGCTCGCAGGCGGCCCAGAAGCTGTGGAACGAGTTGGCGTTCGTCGCGCGCGAGTACGCCGGCGGCAAGCTCCAGCGACTGGCCGGTGAGCCTCTGCGCCTTGGTGTGGGCGTACTGGTAATCGTCGATCAGCTGCCGGACACCGGCGGCGGCGAGCTTCTGCTTCATCCAGCCCGGTGCCATCAGGATCTCGTCGAGGCGAGCCCTGCGGCCAGCGTGGAAGAGCTGATAGGGCAGCTCCGACAAGGCGCGGCTGGCGTAGGTTCTCCGGTTCAACGGAGCAGCATCCTCGCCAGCCATCCCCGCGCCCGCGTCGACGTCGGCGTCGAAATAGTCGGCGAGGGCGCCGTGCAGGGCGGCCTCGGCCGGCGCGTAGTGGCGCTCGCGCGCAGCGTCGGCCAGCTGACGGTGGAAAAACTGCAGCAGCGGCTGCTCGTCGACGCGCTTCTCGACCAGCAGCGGCGCCAGCTGGCGGTGGAGCCGCACCCAGAACCGAGTCCGGCAGCTTGGGTCTCCGTCGCCCGTGCCGCTCGACCAAGGGTATCGGCACCCCATGTTTCCCGGCGGCATGCGAGATCGCCTGCATCATCCCTTCATCGCCCGACAAAACCTCGGTCACCTCCTTGGCACTGAGGCCGTCCTTGGCGGCCGCGAGGTAGCCGAGCGTGCGGCTGACAAGCCCGGGCTCGTGGTGGTGCACGGTCGTGAGCTCGGCAATGAGCTGGTCAATGAGCGCCGCGGTATTCCCGGCAAGGACGCAGCGGCCTTGGCCGGCCTTGTCCCAGCTCCGCCACGCCCGCGCAATTTCGAACGCGACTCTGAGGTAGAGCGGCGAGGCGTCGGCCGTATACGCCTTGAACCGTGAGAGGACGTAATCGCGCTGGCCCTGCCGGAGCCGGCGCTGCGTACTCTCCTCCAACGCCAGCAGCATTTCACGGCCTTGGGTCTCGGTGAGCGGCTCGATCTTCAGAAGGGCCTCGGGTGGGAGGCGATCTTCCAAGTCGCGATAGGCGCCACTGTCGGCCTCGTAGTTCTTATCCTTCAGGACCGAGACGACGATCTTGAGCCGCGGGGGCAGCTTGCCGGGCAGCCAGCCCATACGATGAAACCCTGTCGTTTGGGAGGGCCTCCTGAGTTGATCGAGCGCATCGATGAAGATCACCGCGGGCTTGTCGATGGATATGAGCAACGTCTTGATTTGCGCGTCGAATTTGTTGTCATCGTCCTCCCACTTAGGCAACTCGGCGACGATGCCACGGTGCGCCAAATCCGCGACGATGGAGACGAGGAGCGAGCGCACGTCCGCCGACGCCGCGCTGGCCCCGACGAAGCGGCAGACCACCGGCACGCGCCGCCCCGACGCCTCGGCCTCGGCAACAGCTTGCGCTATCAGGGCGGACTTGCCGAGCCCGGAAGGGCCGAAGAGGACCAAAGGGTGAGTGCTGTCCTCGCCGAGGTAGCTCGCAATGGCCGCGAGGTGGCTGTCACGGCCGCGAAAGATGCTCCGCCGCTCCAAACCGAAAACGCCGCGCCGCTCCAGGGCAAAAGGCCTCGTGCTGCGCGCGCTCTTGCTGCAACTCGTCACGATCCGAGCGTTTTGCAATATGCTTGTCGATCGCTTCCCGGAGCCGGCCTTCGATACGCGCCGCGAAGTCCTCAAGGTACGCCACGTCGAGCTGCCCATCTCCCTTCCTGGTCGCCCACCCGGACAAGACGCAGTCGGGCGGAAGAGTCCGCCGTATCCCCGCCTCCAGCTTCTCTACGCGAGGTCTTGTCCGGAAGCCGGGTCGACATCCGCCAGCGGGCGTGAGCCCGAGCCCAGGAGCCGCCCCAACAACGACGGCCGCCGCAAAGGGCCACCGCCCGCCTCCTCTCTGATCCAGGCGATTGATTGCGCTCCGGCAGCATCGCGTGCCGCAGCCCTGGACTGCGCTCCGTTCCCCGCAGCAGAGTTGTAGCCGGGCAAGCCGTGGATGACCTCCTGCTCGGTCAGGGACAGGAGATACTTCGCGCGCGCCCTCTCCCTGATGCGCCCCTCGCGCGCGAGATGCTCGACCGCCTCCTGCAAGGCGCTCCGCAGGTCGTTCTCAAGCTTCGTCCAGTCGTCCTCAAACTTCTTCAAGGCCTCGGGCGAGGGCGGATTGAGAACGTCATTCTCACGCGAGCGCAGGGTGTAGGCGCCAACCAGCTCGGCACCGTCGGCGGCAGCCGGCAGTGCCGGCGGTACGAGGTGGTTCTCGTCGAACTCGTAAACCGTCCGCAGATTGGCGACCGCCTCCGCTCGGCCGTGCTCCGCGAGCCACGCGACCGCGGCCTCGAACTCATCCTCGGCAATCGCAAACGGCAACGGCACCCAGCCGTAGCGGTCCGCCACCATGATCAGCAGGTTGGGCGGCGGGTAGCGCTTGGCCGCGGCCACCTCGTCGAGGCAAATCTCGGCGGTGCGCTGGTCGAGCTGGGCCTCCTGGCTTGGCAGCGCAGTAGACGTCAAGGCTCGGCAAGACCTTGGACTGCAGGATCTCGCGTTCCTGCGCGAAATCGCTGAACGTCGACGAGACGAACAGACGAAAAGATTTGAGCAACATAGGCGCTACCACTCAAACCAACATGAGACGCCAGCTTAGAGCAGTGGGAAGGGCAGAATTGTGGTCTGTGGCCTTCGAGCCACCGGTGAGCGGAGGTTCAGTCCGTCACTTGTTCGGGTTCTAGGCACTGAGCGCCCGTTCAGTGCGGTGCAGCGATTCCGTCAGCTTTCAGAGGTACTTGACACGTGCGCCGCGCGACAGCACTCCCGCTCATGACCCCTTGCTGACTCCAATGTTGCATTGCGGATCATTGTTTTCCGCCTTGCAGCGCGCTTGAGCGGCGGCCTTCCGTCGCCGGCCGATCCTGCTGAGCGTTCGGGGCCACAGGATCCTCCGCGATACTAAGCGGTACAAAGGTCGGCAGTGGGGCAGTGCTCAGGTCAGATCGATGGTCGGTGATTCCGCCGTTTGCCCTGGATAGCGAACGCCTTCAGAGCCGACAGCATCTGGTTGCGCGATGCCGCCCCAAGCGATGCTTTGACACGCGCCTCGTGGGCGGCGGCCAGCGTCTTGATGCGCTTCAACTTCTGCTGGCCATCGTCGGTCAGGAACAACGCATGTGAACGCCGGTCGTCGGGCGATGGAAGGCGGCGGGTGAAGCCGCGCCCCTCCAGCCCGTCGAGGAGACGCACTAATCGCGAGCGCTGTATGCCCAAGGTGTTGGCCAGGTCGGTCTGGGAAAGCCCGGGATTGGCGTCGATTACGACCAGGACCGAGTATTGTGCGGGGCGGATATCGAAGGGCGCCAGGGTGCGAACGAAGTCCTGGAATATCCAGACCTGGAACCGGCGCACGAAATAGCCGACGTGTCCGTTGAGCACGCCGAGTTCGAGCGCCCGCGTCTTCCTGCGCGCACGATTGCCAGAAGCGGGCGCCTCGATTTCGCGGTGCGCTGCAGCTTCCTTGAGATGCAGCCTAGTCACACGTCGCCTTTCGTTGTTGACGGCATCTGTTGTCCTAAGCAACAATGTTGCCAAGCAAGATCGAAAGTCAAAAGACTTCGCGTAGGCTAAGTCATCACCGCTCGCTCCGCCTGAAACATTTGCGCAAGAGTTCGAGCGGCTGCAGACCGAGCAAAGGGAGGAACTGCAATGACTTGTAAGTTGCACTGCAATTCCGCGCGCGCACAAGGCGTCACGCGGAGGACGTTCGCAGCCGGTATTGGCGCCGCGGGTGTGCTTGCGGGCTCAAGCCCCTTTGCCATTGGCCGCGCGCAAGGCGCGGCCTTGAAGGTCGGCGTGCTGCTTCCGCGCTCCGGCGTGCAGGCCGGCATCGGGCAGGACTGTCAGCGCGGCGTGGAGATCACCCCAGGAATTCTGAAGAGCTTGGGTTTGCCCGAGCTTGCCATCATGAACGGCGACACCGAATCCAGCGTGGAAGTGGCGCGCTCCCGCGCCGAGCGACTGATTGGCGAGGGCGCGCAGCTTCTCGTCGGTGCCTTCGACTCCGGCCAGACCACCGCCATCGCCCAGGTGGCTGAGCAGAAGGGCATCCCGTTCGTCATCAACATTGCCGCCGCCCCGCCGATCACCGAGCAGGGCTACAAGTTCGTGTTCCGTAACTTCCCGACCGCGCCGATGATCCTGGGCGACGCGTTCGGCAATCAGAAAGAGGTGTTCGAAGCCGCCGGCTCTGCGCCGAAGTTGGTCGTCTTCATGCACGTCAACGATACCTTCGGCACGGCGATGCAGAAGGGCATCGGCGCCGTGATGCCGAAGTTCAACATGCCCTACACGATCGCTGAGACGATCTCCTACGATCCGGCGGCGCGCGATCTCTCGGTCGAGGTGGCCAAGGCCAAGGCAACCGGCGCCGAGGCGTTGCTCATGGTCAGCCGGCTCAACGATGCCATGTTGCTCACCCGCGAACTCGTCAAGCAGCGCTGGTCGCCGATGGCCGTGCTCAGCATGGGGCCCGGCTGGTACGAGGACCAATACCTCAAGACGCTGGGCAAACTGTCCGACGGCCCGCTGAGCTTCGTGCCTTGGTACGATCCCAACAAGAAGCTGAGCAAGCAGCTCGAGGGCGCTCTCGCCAAAGCGCATCCGGGTATCAATCTCAATACCAACCACATCTACACCTTCGAGGCACTACTGATTGCCGCGGACGCCTACAAGCGGGCCGGCTCCGCAGACCCCAAGGCGCTGGCCGATGCCATCCGCGCGACCAACATCACCGACAGTGTCAGCATCGGGCCAGGCATCAAGTTCGATGCCAAGGGCCAGAACACCTCCTTGAAGAACGCCGGCATCCAGAACCGTGGCGGCAAGCTTGTTACCGTCGCGCCCAAGGCCGCGGCCAATACCAAGGTCGAATGGCCGTTGAAACCCTACGACAAGCGCGGCTGATGCTGCGATAGCCCGGTCCGGCTCCGGCTGCATGCGCGGCCGGGTCTCGGATCGGCAGGATCGTCCGGTGCCCGCAGAGATCTACCTCAACGTCGCCGTCAGCGGCCTTCTGACCGGGCTCGTCTACGGCCTGATGGCGCTCGGCCTGTCGGTGGTTTTCGGTGTGGTGCGGGTCGTCAATTTCGCCCACGGCGAGATGATGACCATCGCCATGTATCTGGCGATCGAGTTGTTCTCCGCCTTCAAACTGGACCCGCTGGTGATGATGGTGCCGATCGCCGCGGTTCTGTTCGCGCTCGGCTATATCATGCAGCTGGGCCTGATCAACCCCTTCATTAACCGCCCCGAGCACAGTCAGTTCATGTTGCTGGTGGCGGTTGCCCTGATCGTGGTCAACGGCCTCCTCATTGTGTTTGGCCCCGACGCGCAGAGCGTACAGACGCGCTATGCCTTCGACAGTTTCTTGCTCGGGCCCCTGATCGTCGATGCCACCAAGATCTACGCGGGGATCGCGGCAGTTGCCGTAGCGGCCGTACTGTTCGCCTTCTTCCGCTTCACGCTGGTCGGCAAGGCGATCCGCGCCTGCGCCGACAACTATGCCGGCGCCCTGGTGGTCGGGCTCGACGTAAAGCGGCTCTATGCGCTCACCTTCGGTCTCGGTGCGGCCTGCGTCGGCGCGGCCGGCGCGATGATGGTGTTGCTGGTCGACGTGACGCCACAACTGGGGCCGGCCTACACCCTGCTCGCCTTCGTCATCGTCATCACTGGCGGCCTCGGCTCGATGCCCGGCGCACTGCTCGGCGGCGTCCTCATCGGTCTCACGGAGGCGTTGGGCGGCCTGCTCTTCACGCCGTCGGCCAAGAGCATGTTCGCCTTTGGCCTGCTGGTGCTTGTGTTGTTGTTCCGGCCGCAGGGCATCCTAGGCAAGCGACCGGCATGAGTGAGCTCCTGCTAGAGGGCGTGCCGCGCCGCGGGCTGATCCTCCTCTTCGCGTTGCTTGCCCTGCTGCTCCTGTTGCCGCTCGTCGTCAACGACTACCTCGTCACCGTGCTGATCCTTATCTTGTACTTCGCCTATGTCGGCCAGGCCTGGAACATCATGATGGGCTTTGCTGGCCAGCTCTCCCTCGGTCACGCACTTTACGTCGGCCTCGGTGCCTACGCGGCGGCCGCGCTCTACGTGCATTTCGGCGTCAGCCCGTGGATCGGCTTGTGGGTATCGATGGCGGTCGCGGCGGCGGCCGGCGCCGTGATCGGCTACCTGGCCTTCCGCTTCGGCGTCGCCGGTGTCTACTTCGCCATCCTGACAATTGCCTTCGGGGAGTTCGCCCGCATCGGCTTCGATCACTGGAGATGGGTCGGCGGCTCGGCCGGGTTCTTCCTGCCCGTCGCCAACTACACCAGCAACGACATCCTGAGCCTGCGCGGCAGCCCGACCATGTTCTACTACATCGTGCTCACCCTGACGGTCGCAGCCTTCATCCTATGTCATGTCCTGCTGAGGAGCCGCGCCGGCTACTACTGGCTGGCGATCCGCGAAAGCCCGGAGGCGGCGCAGGCGCTCGGCATCGACACCTTCCGCTACAAGATGTATGCGGTGGTGCTCTCGGCCGCCATGACCGCGCTCGGCGGCGTGCTGTTCGCCTTCTATTACAATAACCTGTTCCCCGAGCAGGTGTTTCACATCTCGCGCTCGATCGAGCTGATCCTAGGGCCCATCATCGGCGGCATCGGCACGCTGTTCGGGCCCATCATCGGCGCGTTCCTGCTCACGGCTTTGGCCGAGACGTTGGGCGAGGTCATGCGGGCACTCGGCGTCGATCTCCCCGGCATCAAGCAGGTGTTCTACGGCATCTGCCTGCTCGTTGTCGTGGTGTTCCTGCCCGACGGCATCTGGCCGCCGTTGAGCAGGGCGCTGGGACTGCAGAAGAAACCCGGCGAGGGAGACAAAGGCTCCAGATGAGCGGGCGGCTCGAACTCGCGCACCTGTCCAAGAGATTCAGCGGCCTGCGCGCCGTCGAGGACGTGAGCTTCGCCGTGCCGGAAGGGACCATCGTCGGCCTGATCGGACCCAACGGCGCCGGCAAGACCACGTGTTTCAACCTTGTCGCAGGCGTCTACCGTCCCGACGCGGGCGAGGTGCGGCTCGACGGCAAACGCATCGACGGCTGGCGCCCCGACCAGGTCTGCCGCGCCGGCGTCGGGCGCACGTTCCAGCTAGTGCAGCCGTTCGCGGGCCTTTCCGTGATGGAGAACGTCATCGTCGGCGCGCTCAATGCCAGCACCAACGTCCGCGAGGCCAGGGAGAAATCCCGGCGGATCATCGAGCAGCTAGGCCTAGCAGCCAAGCGAGACCAGGCGGCATCCTCCCTCACGCTGCCCGAGCGCAAGTGCCTGGAGGTCGCGCGTGCGCTCGCCACCGGCCCCCGCATCCTTTTGCTCGACGAGGTAATGGCCGGCCTGCGCCCAACCGAGATGGACCACATGGTGTCCCTGTTCCGGGAGCTCAATACCAAGCTCGGCCTCACCATCCTCCTCATCGAGCACGTGATGCGTGCGGTCATGGCTCTGTCGAGCCGGATCGTCGTCCTGCATCACGGCGAGGTCATCGCCGTAGGCACGCCCGCCGAGGTGACGCGCAATCCGGCGGTGCTGGAGTGCTACCTCGGCGGGGAGGCGGTGTGATGCCGTGGCCAAACGTTGTCATCTCGGAATTTCGAGCTCGAGAAATATCCAGAACCCAGAGGCGAACTGTCAGCATCGGCGGGCGGCCATGATCCTCGAAGTCGAGAGCCTCGATCTCTTCTATGGCGACGCGCAGGCACTCGACGGCATCTCAATTGCGGCGGAGGAGGGCGAACTCGTCGCCATCGTCGGCGCCAACGGAGCCGGCAAGTCCAGCCTGATCCGCACCATCGCCGGTATCGAGAAGCCCCGCTCGGGCCGCATTCGCTTCCGGGGCGAGGACATCACCGGCCTGCCAACTCACCGCACCTGCAATCTGGGCATCGGCCAGGTCGCGGAAGGGCGGCAGGTGTTTCCTTCGCTCACCGTGAAGGAGAATCTGGAGATGGGCGCGTTGCTGCCCCGGGCGCGCGGCCCCATGCGCCAGACCATGGCAGAGGTCTTCGCCATGTTTCCGCGCCTCGCAGAGCGGCGCGACCAGGCCGCCGGCACCATGTCGGGTGGCGAGCAGCAGATGCTGGCGATCGGCCGCTGCTTGATGGGCAAACCCGAGCTCATCATGTTCGACGAGCCCTCCCTTGGGCTGGCACCCGCCCTGGTGCAGGAGTTGTTCCGCACCATCCGCACTTTGAACCAGCGCGGGCTCACCGTGCTGCTGGTCGAGCAGAACGTGGTCGCCTCCCTCAAGCTGTCGAGCCGAGCCTATGTCTTGGAGAACGGCCGCATCGTCATGACCGGCACTGGGTCCACGCTTCTCAACGACGATCGTGTGCGCCGAGCGTATCTTGGAGTCGAGGATGGCGGGACGACGCGAAAGTTTGCTGGGAGTGCATGATGAATTGAACTGCGAGGATCAGCTCGTTGTTGATCTGCTGTGGTGCACGAGTCTGTAATTGGCACCTGATCACCGGAGGAACACGGAGCACGACCCGGAGCAAGTCGGGTGGACATCTGACGTGTTCCATATCCGTTCCCGGACCTGCTGCTTTCGGGTGTAGTTGCTCCACGACGGTGTCGTGCACGGCGCAACCGGCGGTCTTGCACTCAGGGCAGTCGAAGCGGACGCCGGTCTTGAAGTCGAGCTTGATGTCGAGGCGCTTGTTGGCGGCGTCGAAGCCGGACGAGGCAACGAACCACCGGGCTGTCCTCCGCGAATCAAGAGGACACCGACAGATTCAACTTTCGCAGCACTTGTCACGCGAAGACTCACCCGATTGCCCTGCCACCGGCCGCCTGGCTCCTGGAAGCGGCCTGCGCCGTCGCCTATGCCAAGGGGCTCATCACGGCTGTTGATCCGGAGGAAATCCATTAGGGCCTGTTGACATTTACTTCAGCCACACCATGGCGCCAGCCAAGCACAGCATGGCGGCAAACGATACCGCTGTCTTCTCATAGCGCGTCGCAATGCGGCGGAACCGCTTGATCGAGCAGAAG
>Ga0207660_10003450_pt1 | contig 10314 bp, 10 predicted proteins | sample KBSC73BmetaG_FD_184335 | JGI IMG/M metagenome (GOLD analysis project Ga0207660, IMG submission 184335) | Corn rhizosphere microbial communities from Kellogg Biological Station, Michigan, USA - KBS C7-3B metaG (SPAdes) (version 2) | ecosystem: Host-associated > Plants > Roots > Rhizosphere ... | reverse complement strand
TCAGCGTCTTGCGCGCGGCCGTGGTCTTTCGCGCGGACACTAATGATCCTCCGGCAGATCGGTGAGCACGACGCTAACCGTATCGCCAGGACGGACCTCGGCGGCGGGTTCGGGCAGATCGATGAGAGCGTTCGCGAGGGACATCGAGCGCAGGATCCCCGAGCCCTGCGGCCCGGTCGACCGGACGGTCCCGGCCGCGGCGTCGTAGATCCCGCGCGCGAACATGCGGAGCCCGACCGGTTTTTCGACGCGGTCGAGCAAACGCGCCTGGACGCGCGGGCGATGCAGCTTCGTCCGTCCCGACATCTTCAGCAGCGCCGGTCGCACGAAGAGCTCGAACGTGAGGAGCGCGGAGACCGGATTGCCCGGCAGGCCGAAGATCGGAACGGCGCCGCGCTTGGTGCGCAGCTCGCCGAACGCGAGCGGGCGTCCCGGCCGGAGCGCGATCGACCAGAAATCCATCTGCCCCATCGCGTCGACGACGGGCTTCACGTGATCGTGGTCGCCGACGGAGACACCGCCGCTGGTCACCACGAGGTCGCCGAATGCCGCGTTGCCGAGAGCGTGCCGCAGGTCGTCCGCCGAGTCTCGCGCGATCCCGAGCTCGAACGCCGCGCAGCCGGTCGCGCGGACCGCCGCCGCGAGCGAATAGCGGTTCGCGTCGCGGATCTTCCCCGGACCCGGCACCTCGTCGATGTCCACCAGCTCGTCCCCGGTGGAGACCACAGCGACGTTCGGCCGCCGGACGACGTTCACCTTCGCCCGCCCGATCGATGCCAGGACGCCGATCTCAGCGTGTCGCAGCGGCGTTCCGCGCGCGAGCACGACCTCACCCTTACGCAGGTCCTCGCCTGCCTGCCGCACGGCGATACCTTTCGGAGTCGCCCTGTTGATCGTCACGACCGAGGCGCCGTTGTCGGTGTCCTCGACGCGCACCACCGTGTCCGCGCCGTCGGGCATCGGCGCTCCGGTCATGATGCGCATCGCCTCGCCCGCCCCCACGGCGCGATCGGGAAGCGATCCCGCGGCCACCGCGCCCACGACGCGAAGCGTCACGCTGTCACGCGAGACGTCAGTTCCCCGCACCGCGTAGCCATCCATCGCCGAGTTGCGGAATGGCGGCACATCGCGGTCGGCTGTCGCGTCTTCGGTGAGCACGCCGCCGAGCGCATCGAGAAGGCCGACCTCCGTCGGGGCGAGCGGCTCGATGCGCGCCAGCACGCGGTCCAGCGCTTCATCGACGCTCAGCGTCGAGACCGCGGCGCGCGCAGCACTGGGACTGGTGGGCATGGTCAGGAGTCTAGGAGCGGCTTAGGCCGGATACACCGCGACTTCCGCGGCTTTGAGGCTGACCCATATCTCGCCCCCTTCGGCCAGATGGAGCTCGTGGACCGCCGCTGGCGTCACCTCTGCGACGAGTCGTGGTGTGCCGCCCACCGTCACACGGACGCGATCACCCTGTTGATCGAGCGCCGTGATCCGGCCGGACCACACGTTGCGCGGAGTGCCTTCGGGCTGCGATCGATAGAGCGCGACGTTGCGCGGGTGGACGACGGCAAAAACATCACCGTCCGCACCGTCCATCGCCGTGAGCGTTCCGCCGCCATCGATGGCGATATGACCGCCAGTGGCGCGCCCGCGCATGAGATTCACGCCGACCAGGTCTGCGACATAGCGCGACCTGGGCTGCCGCGTGACCTCGCTGGCCGTACCCGACTGAAGGACACGGCCTCCTTCGAGGATCACGAGCCGATCGGCAAGCGTGATCGCCTCCAGCGGATCGTGCGTCACGAGGATGCGGACACCGTCGAACTGGCTGAGATCTCGCTTGAGGTCGCGCCGCACGTTGACGCGCGCGGACGCATCGAGCGCAGCGAGCGGTTCGTCAAGAAGGAGCAGGCGAGGATCGGTCGCGAGTGCTCGAGCCAGCGCGACGCGCTGTGCCTGGCCACCGGAGAGCGCGCTCGGTTTCGCGTCCGCGTAGGCGCCGAGCTCCATCCGCTCGAGCCACGTGCGAGCGACGGCGCGCGCGGTGTCCCCGCGACCGCGCGCGCGCAATCCGAACGCGATGTTCTCCATGACCGTGAGGTGCGGGAACAACAGGTAGCTCTGGAAGACGACACCGATAGGACGTCGCTCGGTCGGAACGTACGTCCGGGCAGCGGTGTCCTCGAGCACGACGCCGTCGAGCACGACCGAACCCCGGTCTATCCGTGTGAGGCCGGCGATCGCTCGCAGAAGCGTGGTCTTGCCAGCGCCGTTCGGGCCTAGCACCGCCACGACCTCACCGGCCACCGCCGTGAGCGCGACCGCGAGGTCGAGCGTTCCAAGCCGGACCTGGACGTCGGCATTCAGCATCAGTCGAGCCGGAGGTAGCGGTCACGCAGGGCGACGAGGACTGCCAACGACACGAGAAGAAGCACGAGGCTCAGGACGATCGCGACCTCAGGACGCGTCTCCATCGCGATGTACACCGCGAGTGGGAGCGTTTGCGTGACGCCTGGTAGGTTTCCGGCGAAGGTGATCGTCGCGCCGAACTCGCCAAGCGCCCTCGCCCAGCACAGGACGGCGCCGGCGAAGAGCGATGGAGCGACGAGCGGAAGCGTCACCTGCTGGAAGATCCGCCACTGGCTCGCGCCAAGCGTGCGGGCCGCTTCCTCGTAGCGGTGGTCGATCGAGCGGATCCCAGCCTCGACCGTCAGCACGAGAAAAGGCATCGACACGAACGTGGCCGCCATCACCGTGGCGGCGGTCGTGAATGGGATGCGGAGTCCGAAACCGGCGTCGAGCCACTCACCGACGAGCCCGCGGCGGCCGAATGCGACGAGAAGGGCCACCCCGCCGACGACCGGCGGGAGGACCATCGGCAGCGTGGTGAGCGCGCGGACCACGTTCCGCCCGGGGAACGAAATGCGCGCGTAGATCCAAGCGAGCGGAACTCCGAGGAGCAGACCCAGCGCGGTGGCTGCGATCGACACGAACAGCGATAAACGGAGGGCAAGCAGCGCTTCGGCGGTGAACAGATCACCCAGGGCGGTCTGCCACGACACGCGGTAGATAAGCCCGGCCAGAGGCAAGGCGAAGAACGCAACGCCGATCGCGGCGAGCGCGGCGATCGCGAGTGGTGGGCGCGCCGCTCTCACGGCTTCGAGAACCCGAACTCCGCGAGCAGTTTCTGGCCGTCCTCCGATAGGAGGTATTCGACGTATGCCTTCGCGAGCCGCGCGTTCTTCGTTTCCTTCACGACAGCGATCGGGTACCGGGCGAGCACCTGCTGCTGCTCCGGGATGTCCACGCCGCCCACCTTCGCGCCCGCCGACCTCACGTCGGTCACGTACACGATGCCCGCGTCCGCTTCGCCGAGGGTGACCTTGTTCAACACGGCACGGACGTCGACCTCTTGGCTTGCCGGCCTGACGGTGACTCCGGCTTTCTGGAGCGCTTCGAGAGCGTATTTGCCCGCGGGGACCGTCGGTGCCGCGAGCACGACGATGAGCCCGGTCTTCGCGAGATCGGCGAGACCCGTGATCCCCTTCGGGTTGCCGGCCGCGACGGCGATCTGCAGCCGGTTACTGACGAAGACCGCCGGCGTGCCGTCGGTGAGCTTTGCATCGACGATCTTCTGCATGTTCGTGTCATCGGCCGACGCGAAGACGTCGGCCGGCGCGCCGTTGATGATCTGCGTCGCAAGCGTCGACGATGACCCGAAGTTGAAGACGAAGTCGGTACCCGGACTCCTCAGCCTCAGCTGTTCGCCCGCCTTCTTGAAGGCATCGGTCAGCGACGAACCCGCAAATACCGTGACGCTTCCGGCGAGCGGCACCTGCGTCGGTGACGCAGCTGCGCTTGCGGCGACCATGGCCGTCGGCGAGGAGGTTGCGGGGCCGGCGCCACCACAGGCGCCCCCGACGCCGGCTACCGCGATCGCGAGCGTGAGCAGGCGATTCATCCGTGGGCGATCTCGACGACAACATTCGTCGCCTTCACCACGCACACCACAGGCATTCCCGGCCGGAAGCCGAGTTCCTCCGCTGCCTCAGCGGTCATGAGGCTCACGAGCCGGAACTGACCCGCCTGCACCTCGACCACCGCCGCGACGCGGTCGCGCTCCACCTTCGTCACGATCCCTGGGAACCGGTTTCGGGCGGATTGGGCAACGATCGGGCGATCGCGTTTCACCTGACGGCGCTCTGTCTGGAGGCGGCGGATCTCCGACATCGCGACCAGCCGTTGGCGGCCCTTGGTACGGCTGACCTTCAGGCGGCCGGAGGCCTCCCACCGACGAAGCGTGTCGATGGAGACGCCGAGGACTTCGGCCGCCTCCCCAACGCGGATCCCGGATTGCCTAGGCTTTCCGTTTGCTGATGGCATGAATGCCTAGGTATAGCACAGTGTGCGCGGCTTGCCGTCTACCCTGCGTAGATGCTGCGGCTTGCGTCGGCGTCACCACGGCGAATCCAGCTCCTCCGCCTCCTCCAGGTCCCGTTCGAGTCGAGCACCCCGAACGTCGACGAACAGCAGTTCGAGTCACCGGCCCGCGCCAAGGCGACGGCGGTCGCGCGATACGCGGAAGTGACGATCGCGGCGGACACTGAGGTCGCTCTCGACGGCGAGCGCATGGGAAAACCAAAGGACGACGCACATGCGGTTGCGATGCTCGCGACGCTGTCCGGCCGCGAGCATGACGTCCGCACCGACCTCGTTGTCGTCGCCGCGAGCGGCGCTCGACGACAGTTCGCCGTCCGGTCGCGCGTCAGGCTTCGCGAGCTGTCCCTTCGTCAGATCGAACGCTATGTGGGCACCGGTGAGCCCCTCGACAAAGCCGGCGCGTATGCCATCCAGGGCGAGGGCCGGCGGCTCGTCGAGTCGTATGACGGATGTCTCGCGAACATCACGGGGCTCCCGCTCTGCCATCTGTACTTCGCGCTCCGCGGCGCCGGCGTCGTGCCACGCGAGCGCCCGGAGATCGTCTGTCAGGCCCATTTCGCCTTCGCCTGCCCGATCTGGCGCACGGCGCAGCGCCAAGGTCGCGCGCTGCGCGATGGAGCCGACTACCGCTCGTGGTCGGAGGACGTCTCGGGACTAGAGTGAAGCCGGGTGAACGGCCGCATCAAGGTGCTCATCGTCGACGACCACCTGGCGGTCGCGGAGAGCCTTCAGGCGCTGCTCTCTCGCGAGGCGGATCTCGAAGTCTGCGAGGTGGCCACGAATGGCACCGACGCGCTTCGCATCGCCGCCGAACGAACGCCCCAAGTCGTCCTTATGGATCAGAACCTTTCTGGCGAGTCCGGCGTCGTCGTCGCGGCGCAGGTCCTCGCGGATCACCCAGGGGTGGCGGTCGTGATGCTCAGCGGCGCCATGACCCAGGACGAGCTGATCGCCGCGGTCGAAGTCGGCGTATCCGGGTACCTGCAGAAGACGACGCCGGCGGTCGAGATCGTGAAGGCGATCCGACGTGCCGCGGCGGGCGAGATCCTTCTTCCACCGGACGAGTTGTCATCGCTGCTGCGCCTTGGCAGGGAGCGAACGCGCCAGCGGGACGAGCGCCAGCGCAACCTGCCGCAGCTCACGCGCCGCGAGCACGAGGTCCTCGTCCTGATGGCCGCTGCGGCCGATGCCGAGCGGATCGCGGAGGAGCTCAAGATCAGCGTGAACACCGCGCGCGGTTACATCCAGAACATCCTCGAGAAGGTCGGAGCGCACTCACGCCTCGAGGCAGTCGTTCGCGCCACGGAGATGGGCCTGCTCGACTCCTAGTACCACTACAGGTGCAGGGTGGGATACCACTTTGATTGCGCCCCGTAGGACCGTGTTCCGATCACTTCTGCGGAGCCCCCCGCCCCGATAGGTTTCTCACATGACCGAACGCAAAGGGCATCTCCTCGCGTGGGCTCTCGTGCCCGCCTTCCAAGTGGCACACGCCGTGGCTTTTCCGTTTGTGTTCGGGCTCCTCGGTCCATTTGTTGGTGTCGTTCCGACCTCGTCGATCATGCTCGCCGCGTGGTGGCTGGGGGTGCGCGGCGCGTTGGTGACCGCTGCTTTCATGGTCGTGTCCAACACGCTCCTCTATGTCGCCGGCGGCATGGATCCGGACCTCGCTTTCCGAGCAACAGCCGTGTCGGGGGCGTTCTTCCTCGCGATCGGCGTCGTCATCGCGCGTCTGCGCGCGGACCAGGAGCGCATCGTGCGGCTCACGATGTTCGATCGCCTGACACAGCTTCCCAATCGCGATAACTTCGACCAACAGCTACAGCGCTCGCTGTCCGCGGGCTTCCGCGCTCACGTCGCTGTGGTCGACGTCGTCGGCTTTCGCGAAGTGAACGAGAGCTTCGGACGCAGCGTCGGCAACGGGGTCATTAGAGAGCTCGGCCGTCGTCTTCTGCTGAGCTTCGAGAACGACGTGGTGGCCCGCATCGGGACAGACCAGTTCGCGGTGCTTTCGACGACTGCGGGGACCGATCAGATGCTCGCTGCCACCGTACTCGCCACGTTCCGCGCGCCGTTCCTCATTGCGGGCACCCTCATCACAGTCCAAGGGCGGGTCGGCATCGCGCATTCACCCGACCACGGCGACACGAGTGCGACGCTGACGAGCGCGGCGGAATCCGCGACGCGCTCGGCTCGCCTGCTCGTCACTGGCTGGGCGGTCGCATCCAAGACAGTTTCAGGGGACAGCTCGGCCCGGCTGCGAACGCTTGGCGAGCTCCGTCAAGCGCTGGACCGGAACGAGCTGCGACTCCACTACCAGCCACTGCTGGACGTGAACACCGGATCCATCGTCGGGTTCGAAGCCCTGATGCGCTGGCAGCACGACGGCGATCTCGTGCCGCCGGCGCAGTTCATTCCGCTGGCTGAGCAGACCGGGCTGATCGTGCCTCTCACCGACTGGGTCGTGAACGAGGCGCTGCGCCAGAGCGCGGACTGGGCTCGCGTTGGACATCCGGTTCGGGTCAGTGTCAACGTCGGCGCCAAGGCGATCGGCGGCGCATCACATCTCGAGACGGTCATCGCGCAGGCGGCCCTCGAGCATGGGATCGCCGCGTCGCAGCTCACGGTCGAAGTGACCGAGACGGATGTGATGACCGACCCGGTCCGAGCCTCGCAGACGCTCTCGGGCCTCAAGAAACTCGGCGTCCGCGTGGCTGTCGATGACTTCGGAACGGGCTACTCGTCCCTTAGCTATCTCAACGCACTGCCGCTCGACGAAGTCAAGATCGACCAGTCCTTCATCAGTCGGTTGCTGCTAGACCCGCAGACCTCGCTGATCGTTCGCGCGGCCGTGGACCTCAGTCACGCGCTCGGCCTCGATGCCGTCGCCGAGGGAGTCGAGGACGCGGAGACACTCGCGCGCTTGACGGAGCTCGGCTGCGACCGCGCCCAGGGTTACTTCTTCGCTCGGCCAATGCCGGCTGACGCCGTCCTTCCCTGGCTGCAGCGCTTCGTTCCAACACCCAGAGTGGCGGTCGCTCCTGGGGCGATCGCGAGCGTGAGCTCCCGAGACACGACCACCTCGACCGTTCTGGTGGTCGACGACGAGCAGAGTCTCGGCGTCGCCACGAATCGCATCCTGTCGGGACGGGGCTTCACCGTCGTCAACGCCTCAAGCGGGACCGAGGCGCTCCGGATCTGCGCCGAGCAGACCATCGACCTCGTCGTGGCGGACATCTTCCTCACCGACTGGCGTGGTCATGAGCTCGCCGGTCGTGTACGCAGACTTCATCCAGAGACGAAGTTCCTGTTCGTGTCGGGCGACCCAAGTGCGCGAGCGCTCGTCGATGGCGCGCCGTTCCTCGCCAAGCCGTACTCGAATCAGCAGCTCATCGAACGCGTCGACTCCGTGCTTCTCGGTGCGGCATGAGCCGCATCCTCATCATCGACGACGATCCGCAGCTGGGCCGGTCGCTGCAGCGCGTGCTCGAGCACGCGGGCCATACGTGCTATCTGTCGTCGGATCCCAGGAACGCCGCCCAAGCCGCGGCGAGCTTCAAGCCGGACGCGATACTGATCGAGCTCCAGCCGGACTACGCGCCAGCGCTCCCGCAGCTCCGCTCTGCGCTCGGCCCGGTCCCCTTCGTCTTCATGGCCGGCGATCACGAGGAGTTCGCGCAGCTCGGCGATCTCGTTAGGGCATCCGACGACTGGCTCGCGAAACCCGCGGCTCCGCAGGAGTTCATCGTGCGTCTTCGTACCGCACTGAGGAGAGCGCGGGCCGACGACAACTAGGCCGCCGGACGCCGCTCCGTTTCATCCCGTGCGAGTGCGTCCTGAGCGATGCGCAGCACGGAGCCACTCGTAACGAGATCCGGGCTCCACGTCCCATCTCCGACGCGGACCTGCCAGCGTGCGCCGGCGAACGCACGGACGCTCACCGTCATCGTGCGCAGGAGCTCGTCGAGTCGTGCTCGGAGCAGCGTCGCTATCCGTGCCGCGCGCCGCTCATCTCCGATGATCGGCGCGATGACGGCCACGCCAGAATCGCCATAGCGGAAGGCGCTCACATCGCCACCGAAGAGCGTCGATGCGCCGCCAAGCGTGGCACGGATGCAGCGGTGCACGATCGCCCTGCGCGTCGCCTCCGACGAAGCGTCGACATCGGCGACGCCCAACACGAGCGCGAAGGCGCGGCCCCCGTCGCGTGCCTGTGCCACACACTCACGTAGCGCGCCGACGAGCACGCGATCGAGATATGACTCGGCGACCGCCGCGGTCCGATAGCTGACCACGGGCGCTTCGGCGATGACCGGAGCCGCTCGCGGACCAGGCTCGGGCTCGCCGATGAGACGAAGAACGGTGGGGATCACCGCGCGCCAGCGTTCCCGCTCGGCGACTCGTTCCGCAGCACCGAGCGGCGTCAGCGCGACCGCCGCCTCTGCCGCGGGAACGAGGTGGCCGCCTTCCAGCAGAGACTGCAGCGCGCGGCCGAAGGCACCGCTCGCAAGCGGGAGACGCTCCGAAGAGATCTCCGCGAGCAGTGTCGCCGGACGCGCGGTCGTCGACGCGAGCGCCTCGAGGAGATACAGGCGATAGAACGCGGTCGCAAGGCCGGTCGCTGCCGGGCGGACCACAGAAACCTCCGCACCAGAGACTCGTTAGAGGTACGGCCAGCGCTTGCGGCGTCAGACCTTCTCCGCGAGCGCTCCTTCGACCACGGTGAGCAGCGACTCATGCGTGAAGGGCTTTTGCACCACCGGGCCATCGACGCGCAGTGCCGCCACATCGAGCTCGCCGCTGTATCCGGTCATGTACACGACGAGGAGGTGCGGCCTTCCTCTTCGCAGCTCGCGCGCGAGCTCATCCCCTGACATTTCGGGCATCACCACGTCGGTCAGGAGCAGGTCGATCGGACCCGACCACAATCTCGCAACCTCGAGCGCGCTGGCGGGGCCGGCGGCTTGCAGCGTTGCGTAGCCGCGGTCTGAGAGCAGACGCACGACCGCCTTCCGCACGGCGGCCTCATCCTCGACCACGAACACCATCGCGGCGTTCGGCATGGCGTCCGGCGTGGACGAGGCGCGTATTCGGGTGATCTCTGGCTGCACCCCGAGATGTGCCGGCAAGATCACATGGATGGTCGTGCCCTTTCCGACCTCGGACTGGATCGAGATCGTGCCATGTGCCTGCTGGACGATCCCGTACGCCGTCGCAAGGCCGAGTCCGGTGCCCTTGCCCTTCGGTTTTGTCGTGAAGAACGGCTCGAACGCGCGTGCGATCACGTCCTTCGACATCCCGTAGCCGGTGTCGGCCACGTCGAGCCGAACGTGCCGGCCGGAGATCAGCCCGGCCGGGACATCACCGTTGAATTCGATGTTCGTCGTCTGGATCGACGCCGTACCGCCATCCGGCATGGCGTCGGCGGCATTCACGATGAGGTTGAGAACAAGCTGCTCCAGCTGTCCCACGTCGATCTGCACCGTCCAGAGGTCGGGCGCAAGGTCAAGGTCGATCGCCACGCTCTTCGGGATCGTCCGCCGCAGCATCGTTCGGAGCTCGCCCAAGACCGTGTTGAGCTGCACATCCTGCGGATTCACGGCGCCGCGATGCGCGAATGTGAGGAGCTGCCGCGTGAAAGTCGCGCCGCGCTCTGCCGCGAGGCGGATCTGAACGACGTCGTCGCGCACCGCACTGTCCGCTGGGAGCGTGTCCTCCACGAACTGCGAGTAGTTCATCACCACCGCGAGGATGTTGTTAAAGTCGTGCGCGATCCCACCAGCGAGGCGGCCGATGCCTTCGAGACGCTCGGACTGCCGAAGGCGCTCCTCGAGCGCGAGCCGTTGCTCCTCCGATGTCTTCAGCTCGCTGATGTCACGGATGAAC
>Ga0207660_10003442_pt1 | contig 10325 bp, 11 predicted proteins | sample KBSC73BmetaG_FD_184335 | JGI IMG/M metagenome (GOLD analysis project Ga0207660, IMG submission 184335) | Corn rhizosphere microbial communities from Kellogg Biological Station, Michigan, USA - KBS C7-3B metaG (SPAdes) (version 2) | ecosystem: Host-associated > Plants > Roots > Rhizosphere ... | reverse complement strand
CGCCGGCAACGTCGTGGAGCTCTTCCAGCCCGCGATCGCCGCCAATCCAAAACCGTAACGGCGACGCGGCCCGGTCTGAAGGCCTGAACAAACGCCCTTCGCCTCCGCGACGTCAGGCGCGCTAGGTTGGCCACGACGCGTCTGGCGCGGACGCCAGGCCGCAGGAGGGAACGACATGACCGACATTCTCGATTTGGGCGGGCGGGTCGCCCTCGTCACCGGGGCCGGCCAGGGCGTCGGGCGTCAGGTGGCGCTGCAGCTCGCCGCCGCGCAGGGCAGCGGCGGCGTCATCGTCAACGACTACGTCCAGGCCCGCGCCGACACGGTGGCCGAGGAAATCCGCGCCGCTGGCGGCAAGGCGCTCGCCCTGCAGTGCGACGTCTCCGACCACGCTGCGGTCAAGGACATGGTCGCCAAGGCCAAGGCCGATCTCGGCGCCGTCGGCGTGCTGGTGAACAATGCGGGCAACGCCGGCGCCAATCCTTCGCCGGAGCTCGGCAAGCCGTTCTGGGAAACCGGCCCCGAGGTCTGGAACAGCTTCATCGGCGTGAACCTCTATGGCGTGATGAACTGCACCGCCGCGGTCATTCCCGGCATGCTGGAGCGCCAAGCCCCCGGCCGGATCATCACCGTGATCTCCGACGCCAGCCGCTGGGGCGATGCGGGGCTGGAGATCTACGCCGGCGCCAAGGCCGGCGCGGCGGGCTTCATGCGCTCGGTGGCCCGCTCGCTCGGCCGCTATGGGATCACCGCCAACTCGGTCGCGATCGCGCTAACCGCGACCCCTGCCGTCGAGCGCACGCTCAACGGCGACCCCGAGCGGCTGAAGCGCACGCTGGAGAAGTACATCATCCGCCGCCCGGGCCGACCGGACGACATCGCCAACATGGTGCAGTTCCTGGCTTCGGACGCGTCGAGCTGGATCACCGGCCAGGTCTATCCGGTCAACGGCGGCTTCTCGTTCGCACTTTAGAGGCGATCAGGCCGCCAGCGATGCGTGCTTCAGGAGGTCGCGGATGGCGTCCACCCGATCCGGGGCGCCGGAGAGTTCGGCGCGCGTCTCGTCGTTGCGGGCGAGCTTCAGCGCCTCGGCGCGGGCGCGGTCGGCCGCCGGACCCAACGGCCCGGTCTCTCCGCAGGCCAGCTTGAGGAGCACGGTCAGGCGGCTCAGCGCCGGGGCCTGGGCCTTCAGCGTCGAGGCGACCAGCCGCGCGTCGGTTTCGATCAACCCGCCGAGCTCGCCGAGCTTTTCCTGGATCGGGCGATAGGTCTCCTCCACCAGCCCGCAGCGGGCCACGGCGCGCTGCAGCTTGGCGAGCTCCGCCAGTCGCTGGGCGGGCTGGCGCTGCACGTCGCGAACCTCCGTCTCGAAACGCAGGCCGAACACCAGCGAGTTCAGCCAGCGGCCGGCCTCGCGCTTATTTCCGCCGCCGATGATGTTCTCGGTCAGCCAGATCAGCGCGGTCGCCTCCTCGTAGGCCGTGCGGTCCTCGCCGATGTAGACGTCCACGAAATCGCGGGTGACCAGCATCTTCGAGCGCGCGGAGAAGGCGGCCTGCACGTTATCGAGCGGCAGCAGCTTGCCGGCGGCGGCAGTGAGCGCCATGGCGAGGCCACGGATCAGCTCGATCTCGCTGACCGGGTCTGTGGGGCGCAGGCGGCGCTGGCCGCCGAGGTCGCTGAGGATGCGCTGGCCGATGGCCGCGCGCACGCCCATGAAATCCTCGCAAGTCAGCCATGCGGCCAGCCGCTTGGCCCGCGCCGACAGCTCCGGCATCACCTTAGCGACCGAGGGCTCGATCTTGACCAGCTGGTCGACCACGTCGGCGGCGGCCAGCCGGCTCATCGCGGCCAGCCGCGCGCCCAGGTCGAGGCCGCCGCCCACCACATTGTCGAGGCCCTTCTGGCAACCGACGATTTCTTCCAGGGGTTGGGCGATCACCGAGAGCGCGAGCGTCCGGCCCGCGCCGGCCGGCGGCGCGGCGTCGGCCAGGTCGAGTAGCAGGCCCACCTTCTCGCTCCAGCTCTGCGCGGGCGCGAGGCTTGCGGCGACCGCACAGCCCAGGCGATAGGCGCCCTCCGGGTCCCTGGCGAGCTGGCCCGCGGTCTTGGCGAAGGTCTCGGGCGTCACCTGCGGCAGGCCCTTGCGCGCGTCGCGCATCAACCGCTCGACAGCGCGCTCGCCCAGGCCCTTGAACGAGCGGGTCATCTCGGCGACGGACGTCCCGCGGGCGTGAGCCTCCGGGACCGCGATCTTCTGAATGGCGTGCTGGATCTCGACGCCGCTCGCTTCCAGCTGCTCGACGAGGTCTGGGCGGTGCAGCAGTTCGAACGGCGTGGCGTCGCGCCGCTGCAGCCAGACCTCGAACAGCCGCCCGATCCGCTCGCGCGCGTGGCAGGTGTAGAGGTCCTGCGGGGCGACGCAGAGCGGTTCGGTCGGTTCCGGGACCTTCACCTTGCGCGGCCGCTCCGGCGCGCCCAGCGTCAGGATGGTCAGGGAATGGAATTCGCCGGTTTCCGCATCGAGCGTCTCGCGCATCACGCGGACGGCCGCGGCCTCGCCCTTGTCGATCATCTCCTTGGCCGCATCGAGGGCGGCGGCGCGCACGCCGGTGGCCATTTTCAGGGCCCAGGCGGAATCCGGATAGCGTCGGACAAATATCTCGAAATGAACGTCTGCGCCGGGCATCTGCCGCTCCCAAGTGAACCGGAGCGTAGGGGTGAAGCTTTAAGGTCCTATTGACCGTCGCGTCGCGCCCCATTGAGGCCATGGTGCGGGATGACTAGCTTCACCGACGAGTTAAAGGAGCCAACGCACCAAAATGGCCAAGATCACCCTGGTGGACGATGACGAAAACATCGTCACGTCGGTCAGCCTCGCGCTGGAAAGCCACGGCCACACCGTGAAGGCCTATTACGACGGCGCCTCCGGCCTCGCGGCGCTGGAGAACGATCCGCCGGATCTGGCGATCCTGGACGTGAAGATGCCGCGCATGGACGGCATGGAGGTGCTGCGGCGCCTGCGGCGGACCTCAGACATGCCGGTGATCATCCTCACCTCCAAGGACGAGGAGATCGACGAGATCCTGGGCTTCAACCTCGGCGCCGACGACTACATGCACAAGCCGTTCAGCCAGCGCCTGCTGATCGAGCGGGTGAAGGCGGTGCTGCGCCGGGCCGGCATCGAGGGCGAGGAGCCGCAGGCGCCGGTGGCGGCGGACGGCGGCTCGCGGGCCATCAAGCGCGGCAAGCTGACTCTCGATCCCGCCCGCCACGACTGCCTGTGGGAGGGCAAGCCCGTGAAGCTGACCGTGACCGAGTTCCTGCTCCTGCAGTCGCTCGCCCAGCGCCCCGGCTTCGTGAAGAGCCGCGACAACCTTATGGACGCGGCCTACGACGATCAGGTCTATGTCGATGACCGCACCATCGACAGCCACATCAAGCGCATGCGCAAGAAGTTCAGAGACGTGGACCCTGAGTTCGACGCGATCGAAACCCTCTATGGCGTCGGATACCGATACCGCGAGACCTGATCGGGATGCCGATCGCCAGGTAAGCGACGCGAGGCGGGCGCGGCGCACGCGGCGCGGCTGGCTGCCGGGCACGCGCCTGGGCCAGCTGATCATCGCCCTGAACGTCCTGGGTCTCGCGGTGCTGATCGTGGGCGCCCTGGTGCTGAACGAACTGCGCCAGGGCCTGGTCAACGCACGCATCGACAGCCTGACCACCCAGGGCGAGTTGATGGCCGCGATCATCGACCAGGCCGCCACGGTGGGCGAGCCGCAGCCGATGATGGATCCGAGCTATGCGAGCCTGGTGCTGCAGATGCTGGCCAATCCCAAGACCCAACGCGCCAGGCTGTTCGACGTCGAGGGAAACCCGGTCGCCGACAGCGAGCTGGTGGCCGATCGGGTCGAGCAGCGCCTCCTCCCGCCGGCTCGCCCGCGCGAGGGCGGCGGCGTGTCGCTGGGCCTTCGCCGCCCGCCGCCGCGCGGCGCCGTGGCGCAGGAGGCCCGCGCGGCCCTGAAGGCCGAGGTCGCGAAAGCCCTGCGCGGGCAGCATGTGGCGGGCCTGCGCCGAAGCGAGAACGGCGACCGGGTCGTCTCGGTCTCGATCCCCATCCAGCACGTGCAGGCGGTGCTCGGCGTACTGACGCTCGAAGCCAACGACGTTGACGAGATCATCGCCCGCGAGCGGCGCGCGCTGATCCCGTTCATCCTGATCGCCATCGCCGTGACGCTCTCGTCGTCGCTGCTGCTGACCCAGCTGATCGCCCAGCCGGTGCTGCGCCTGGCCCGCGCCGCGGACCGGGTTCGGCTGGCCGGGGCCCGGGCGATCTCGCTGCCCGACCTGGCGCGCCGCAACGACGAACTGGGCGACCTGACCCGCAGCCTGGAGGACATGACCCACGCGCTTTCGGAGCGGATGGACGCCATCGAGAGCTTCGCCGCCGACGTGGCGCACGAGATCAAGAACCCGTTGACCTCGCTGCGTTCCGCCCTGGAGACGCTGGACCTCGTCACCGACCCGACGGCCCGCGAGCGCCTGCTGCGCATCATGAAGAACGACGTGCAGCGCCTCGACCGGCTGGTCACCGACATCTCGAACGCCTCCCGCCTGGACGCGGAGCTGTCGCGCGACGCGCCCAAGCCGATCGACCTGGAGCGGCTGGTCAGCGACATCGTTGGCCTCTACCAGGCCACCGCCAAGCCCGGCGACGTGACGGTGCGTTTCCATCCCTCCGGCGGCCTGGAGCCCATCATCGTTTCCGGTCGCGAGGGCTCGCTGGGCCAGGTTTTCCGGAACCTGATCGACAACGCCCGTTCGTTCAGCCCGCCCGGCGGCCGCGTCGAGGTGGCGCTGCAGCGCGCCGGCGGCCGGGCGATCGCCACGGTTTCCGACTCCGGGCCGGGGATCCCGCCCGAGAACCTGGAGACCATCTTCGAGCGGTTCTACACCTCCCGGCCCAAGGGCGCGGCTTTCGGGATCAACTCCGGCCTGGGCCTCTCCATCGCCCGGCAGATCGCCGAGGCGCACGGCGGCACGCTGCGGGCTCAGAACCGGGTGGTCGAGGGCAAGGTCATGGGCGCGGTCTTCCTGCTGATGCTGCCGGAAGCCAGGCCGTGATCCGTCATGCCGGGCTGATCGCCCTGCGCCTGGGCCGCGGCTGGCGCGGCGTGCTCATCGAAGGCCCGGCAGGGGCCGGCAAAAGCGACCTGGCGCTGAGATGCCTGGATAGCGGCTTTCAACTCGTCGCCGACGATCGCGTCGCCCTGTGGGCCTCCGGCGGGCGCCTGTTCGGCCGCGCCCCGGAAAGCCTCGCCGGCCGGCTGGAGATCCGCGGCCTGGACGTGGTCACGCTTGACGCCCTGCCGCTGGCCGAGGTCACGCTGCTGGTGCGCTGCGGCGCGCCGGAGCGCATTCCGGAGCCGCGATCGGCGGACATCCTGGGGATTGCGGTCCCGCTGATCGAACTCGACCCGCGGGAATCTTCGACGCCTGCGAAACTCAGTCGCGCGCTCAGCCACTTTGACGCGGCGCACAAGAGGCGTATTTAGCACGGCTCGCGGGACGGGATCACCGCGCGGGTGGGGATACCCTTGGAAACGTTCGCATGATCGGGCTCGTGATTGTCACGCACGGGCGGCTGGCGGAGGAGTTCATCTTCGCCATGGAGCACGTGGTCGGACCGCAGGCCGCCGTCGAGGCCATCTGCATCGGGCCGGAAGACGATATGGAGCGTCGCCGCAAGGACATCCTGGCCGCCTGCGAGCGCGTGGACACCGGCTCCGGCGTCATCCTGCTCACCGACATGTTTGGCGGCACGCCGTCGAACCTGGCGATCTCCGTGATGGAGCAGACGAAGGCCGAGGTGATCGCCGGCCTGAACCTGCCGATGCTGATCAAGCTCGCCAGCGTCCGCAACCGCCAGAGTCTCGATGACGCGGTGGCCTGCGCCCAGGAGGCGGGCCGCAAGTACATCTCCGTCGCCTCCTACGTCCTGGCCGGCGAGAAGTGAGCCCATTGCGGTGAGCGAGGGGGTCTCCCGCACCGTCGAGATCGTCAACAAGCGCGGCCTGCACGCCCGCGCCTCCGCCAAGTTCGTGAAGATGGCCTCCGGCTTCGACGCCGAGGTTCGGGTGTCCAAGGACGGCCAGACCGTCGACGCCCGTTCGATCATGGGCCTGATGATGCTGGCCGCCGGCCCGGGCTGCTGCATCGAGATCGAGGCGGACGGCGCCGAGGCCCAAGCCGCCGTCTCGGCGCTGGAGCAGCTCGTCAGCGCGAGATTCGACGAGGACGAGTAGCTCGGAGTACCTCCCGCTGAGGGGGAGACTTTGGCCCTACGTCTTCATCCGCCAGCCGGTGCGGAAGATCTGCCAGATCACGGCCAGGCAGATCAGCATGAAGAGCACCGTCATGCCCAGGCTGATCCCGACCTGCACGTCGGAGACGCCGTAGAAGCTCCAGCGGAAGCCGCTCACCAGGTAGACCACGGGGTTGAAGAGGGCCGCCTTGGCCCAGAACGGCGGCAGCATGTTGATCGAGTAGAAGCTGCCGCCCAGGAAGGTCAGCGGGGTGACCACCATCAGGGGGACGATCTGCAGCTTCTCGAAGCCGTCCGCCCAGATGCCCAGGATGAAGCCGAACAGGCTGAAGGTCACCGAGGTCAGCACCAGGAAGGCGAGCGCCCAGAGCGGATGGGCGATCTCGAACGGCACGAACAGGCGCGCCGTGACCAGGATGATCGCCCCCAGCATCACCGACTTCGACGCCGCGGCGCCCACATAGCCTAGCACCACCTCGAAGGCCGAGACCGGCGCCGACAGCATCTCGTAGATCGTTCCCGACCACTTGGGCATGTAGATGCCGAACGAGCCGTTGGAGATGCTCTCCGTCAGGATCGACAACATGATCAGGCCGGGCACGATAAAGGCTCCGTAGGAGACGCCGTCGATCTTGGCCATGCGGGAGCCGATCGCCGCGCCGAAGACGATGAAATAGAGCGACGTCGAGATCACCGGGGCCGCGATCGACTGCACGATCGTGCGGAAGGTGCGGGCCATCTCGAAGCGGTAGATCGCCCGGATCGCATAGGCGTTCATGCCTTGGCCCTCACCAGGTTGACGAAGATCTCCTCCAGGGAGCTCTGCTCGGTCTGCAGGTCCTTGAAGTCGACGCCGCGCTCGTTGAGCTGGCGCAGCAGGCCCGCGATGCCAGTGTTCTCGGCCTGGGCGTCGAAGGTGTAGACGAGGTCCGCCCCCTCGTTGGCCAGCGCCAGGTCATAGCCGTTAAGGCCCGCGGGCACCGCCGTCAGCGGCTCCTGCAGGTGCAGGGTGAGCTGCTTCTTGCCGAGCTTGCGCATCAGCTCGGCCTTCTCTTCGACGACGATCAGCTCGCCCTTGGAGATCACCCCGATCCGGTCGGCCATCTCCTCGGCTTCCTCGATGTAGTGGGTGGTCAGGATGATGGTGACGCCGCTTTCGCGGAGGCCGCGGACCATCTCCCACATGTCGCGCCGAAGCTCGACGTCCACGCCGGCCGTGGGTTCGTCGAGGAACAGGATCTGCGGCTCGTGGCTCAGCGCCTTGGCGATCATCACCCGACGCTTCATGCCGCCCGAGAGCGCCATGATCTTGGCGTCCTTCTTGTCCCACAGGCTGAGGTCGCGAAGCACCTTCTCGACATAGGCCGCGTTCTTCGGCTTGCCGAACAGGCCGCGGCTGAAGTTCACGGTGGCCCAGACCGTCTCGAAGGCGTCGGTCGAGAGTTCCTGCGGGACCAGCCCGATCTTCGCGCGGGCGGCGCGGTAGTCCTTGACGATGTCGTGCCCATCGGCGGTCACCGTGCCCGATGTCGGATTGACGATGCCGCAGGTGATGCCGATCAGCGTCGTCTTTCCCGCGCCGTTCGGCCCGAGCAGCGCGAAGATCTCGCCCCGGGCGATCTCCAAGTCGACGTTCTTCAGCGCCTGGAAACCGCCGGCATAGGTCTTCGACAGGCCTTTGATGGTGATGATCGGCTGCACGCGTCCCCCTGAACTCCGCAGATAGGGTCCCTAGGACGTCGCGGCTAGGCTGTCGCCGACATGGCGAGCGACAGGAGGTCGTGAGCCCAGCCGGTGGCCTCGCCCCGCGGCGCGGCGACGACCGGCGTTTCGCGCGCGTGGGCGGCGACCAACTCGACCGTCGCTGCGAAATCCGGCGCGTCGGGCTGGGCGTCCTGGCTCACCACGACCGCCGCCACCGCCTGGCCCTGCGCCCGCAATACTTCGAGCGCCGTCAAAGTATGACTGATCGCGCCGAGGTAGCCGCCGCCGACGAGAATGACCGGCGACCCAAGGGGGCGCATCAGGTCGAGGCCGGTGGCGCCGTCGGCCATGGGTGACATCAACCCGCCGACGCCTTCCACGATGAACAGGTCGGCGCGGCTGTCGGCGATCCGCCCCCGGCAAAGGTCGATGATCGGTTGCAGGGGAAGCGCGCGGCCCTCCAGCGCGGCGGCCGTCGGCGGGGCCAGCGGCGCCTGGAAGCGCCAGGGCGTGATGCGCTCAAGCCCCGCCTCGCTCAACGGCCGCCCCAGCGCCGCGAGCAGCCGGCCCGGATCGCTGTCCGCCCAGTCGGCGGGGTCGAAACCGCTGGCGATGGGCTTGAGGGCTTCGACGCTGAGGCCCGCCGCGCGGGCCGCGCGCGCCAGGGCGCAGGCGACGAAGGTCTTGCCGATGTCGGTATGGCTGCCCGCCACGAAGACGCGCTGGCGGGTCATCTCGCGATCCATGGCCGCACGGCTTCCGCCAGCCGATCCACGGCCTCGTCCGGATGCCCGGCTGCAAAGGCGATCCGCAGCCGCGCCGTGCCTTCCGGCACCGTCGGCGGGCGGATCGGCGCGACCAGCAGACCCTGTGTCTCCAACGCCGCCGAGGCGGCGAGCGCGGTCTCCGCGGCCCCCAGGAGGATCGGCACGATGGCGCTTTGGGCCTCCGGCAGGTTGAGCGCGGCGGTGAACCGGCGCGCCTTGGTCAGCGGTGCGGCGACCCGGGCGGCGTCGGTCTCGATGACGTCGAGCGCGGCCAGCGCGGCGGCGGCGCAGGCCGGCGGCAAGCCGGTGGTGTAGACCAGGGTCCGCGCCCGCATCTTGATGAAATCGATCACCGGCCGGGTCGCGCAGACATAGCCGCCGTAGCCGCCGACCGCCTTGGACAGCGTGCCCATCTGCAGGTCGATGTGGGCGCCGGGGAACAGCGCCGCTGCACCGGCGCCGCCGCCGATCACGCCCAGCCCGTGGGCGTCGTCGACCAGCAGCCAGGCGTCGCGCGACCTCGCGACCGCGCACAGGGCGTCCAGGGGCGCGATATCGCCGTCCATGGAGAACACCCCGTCGGTGGCGACGAGCACACGTCCCGCAGCCGGCCGGCGGGCGTCAAGCTTCGCGGCGAGATCGGCCACATCGTTATGCCGGAACGCCACCACCTCGGCCCCGCTGAGCTGGGCGCCGGCCCAGATGCAGGCGTGCGCCAACTCGTCGACGGCGATCAGGTCGCCGGGGCCCACGAAGGTCGGGATGATCCCGCTGTTGGCGAGGTAGCCGGAGCCGAAGACACAGGCCGCCTCGCAGCCCTTGAGCGCGGCCAGTTTCGCTTCGAGCCGTGCGTACAGGGGATGGTCGCCGGTCACCAGCCGGGAAGCCCCCGCGCCGGCGCCATAAAGCTCGATGGCCGCCGCCGCCGCGGCCTTCACGGCCGGATGATGGGACAGGCCCAGGTAGTCGTTGCAGGAAAACGAGATCATCCGACGCCCGTCCCGCTCCACCCAGACACCGTCCTGGCGAAAGGTGGGCCGTGGCGCCCGCGCGAGGCTCCGCGCCGCCAGGCCGTCGATTTTCGCTTGCGCGAAGAGGGTAAGGGTGTCGCTCACGGCGCTCCTATGCCTTAGGCGGATGCGCTTCGAAAGCCGCCGCTGCGTCGAAGGGGAGCCGACACCGTGAACGAACAGCCCGCGTGGCTCTCCGAGGGCGCGCCGCACGTCTGGCGGCCTTACTGCCAGATGAAGACCGCCGCGCCGCCGCTGGCCGTCGCTCGCACCGAAGGCGCGCGCCTGATCCTGGAGGACGGACGCGAGCTGGTGGATGGCGTCGCGTCCTGGTGGACAGCCTGCCATGGCTACAACCACCCCCACATCCGCGCGGCCATGCAGGCCCAGCTCGAGGCCGCGCCGCATCTGATGCTGGGAGGTCTCGCCCACGCGCCGGCCTATCGGCTCGCCGCGCGCCTGGCCAAGGCGCTGCCCAGCGACTTGGACCACGTGTTCTTCGCCGAATCCGGTTCG
>Ga0207660_10003441_pt1 | contig 10325 bp, 5 predicted proteins | sample KBSC73BmetaG_FD_184335 | JGI IMG/M metagenome (GOLD analysis project Ga0207660, IMG submission 184335) | Corn rhizosphere microbial communities from Kellogg Biological Station, Michigan, USA - KBS C7-3B metaG (SPAdes) (version 2) | ecosystem: Host-associated > Plants > Roots > Rhizosphere ... | reverse complement strand
ACGGGTGGTTTTGGTGCCGCGACCGGCGCGAATCCCGAAACGTTCACGGTCATTTTCGCTCCGGGCAACTACAACGTGCTGCTCGAACAGTTCGATACCCACGGCGATCCGGCACACCTCTTTACGCTGAAGGTCAAGAACAACTGACGTCAGTCGGCTGAGTGATTCGGTGAGGCCCCGGACTGGTGTTCGGGGCCTCCTGGTTTTTGTGCCAGGACGACCACCGCCCACACTGCCGACCCCACCGCGACGTGCGCCGCCTGGAGGCCGCTGGGCAGGCCGAGCAGCACCGTGGCCGCCCCGATCGCCACCTGCAGCACCACGAGCCCCAGGAGGACCTTGGGCGCCGCCCCGCGCGTCCGCAGCGCCCAGACCGCCGCCACGATCGCGAGCGCGTAGGCGAGCAGGCGGTGAATCCACTGAATCCACGCGAGCGGCCCGGCGCTGATCCAGATCTCGCCATTGCACAGCGGAAATCCGTGACAGGCCGCCGCGGCGCCGAGATTCGCCGTGAGCGCGCCGAACAGCACCGTGACGAAAGACAGCGGAACCAGAATGCTCGTCAGGGGCCGAGGACCGGCGGCGGCGATCAGCAATGTCGCAAGCAGCAACATCGCCGTTCCCAGATGCAGCACGATGCTCCAGGCGGGGAGCGCGAGCTTCACCGTGATGGCGCCGAGCAGCACTTGGACGATCAGGAGCGCGAGAGCAATGAAGGACGGGCGGACGGTCTGACGGCCGGACGGCCGGTTGAGCAACCAGTCGTAAAGGGCGAGCGCGAATACGAGGACCGAAACAAGCGCGGCCACTAATCGGTGGCTCCACTCGATCACGGTCCCGATGTCGTCGAGTGGCGGAAACAGATGGCCGTTGCACAGCGGCCAGTGATCGCCGCACCCCATCCCCGATCCCGTGATGCGCACGACGGCGCCGAGGACGATGAGGAGATAGGTGCAGACGGCGGCGGCCCACGCGAGACTCGAAAAACGTCGCGTCATAGGCGGCGAAATGTATATTCCCGGACCCTATGTCCACACCTCTGATGCCCGCCGATCGCTGGGGCGAGCGGCTGATCCGGCGACTCGGCCTGTGGAGCGCGGTCGCGGTGTTGGTCGGCTCCACGATCGGCAGCGGCATCTTCCGCACCCCGGCCGGCGTCGCGCAACGGATCGACGATGTGCCGCTGTTTCTGCTCGCGTGGGTGCTGGGCGCGCTCGTCGTGCTGTGCGGCGCGCTGACCTACTCCGAGCTCGCCGCGGCCTTTCCGCGTTCGGGCGGCGTGTACGTGTTCGTGCGCGAGGCGTTCGGCCCGCTGCCCGCGTTTCTGTTCGCCTGGGCCGAGCTGTGGATCATCCGGCCCGGGGCGTTCGGCGCGATCGGGATCACGGCGTCCGCCTACACGCTCCGCACCCTCGGCTCCGATCCCGCGGCGGTCGCCGCGGTGATCGGACCGGTCGAGATCCGCGCGGAGCAGCTGCTCGGCGCGGGATACATCCTGCTCGTCGGCGGCGTCAACTATTTCGGGATTCACCGCGGCGCAATTTTGCAGAACCTGAGTACCGTGTTCAAGGTCGGGGCGCTGGCGCTGCTCGTGGTCGTGGGATTCGCGCTGGGGCAGCCGGCCGAGCCGATCAGCGGCGGGATCCTGTCGCAGCGCGCGCATGTCGGATTGTCGCCGTTCCTGCTCGCCATGGTGGCGATCCTGTGGGCGTACGACGGCTGGGCCGATCTGGCGTTCGTCGGCGGCGAGGTGCAGCGGCCCCAGAAGAATCTGCCGCGCGCGCTCCTGATCGGGACGTCGATCGTCGTCGTCCTGTATTTGACGGCGAACCTGGTGTACCTGCACCTGCTGCCGATTCAGCAGATGAAGCACGCCGAGCTGGTGGCGGCCGACGTGGCGCGGCTCACGATCGGCCCGGCGGGGGTGGTGATCGTGTCGGCGGCGATCGCGGTCAGCACGTTCGGCACGCTCAACGGCTCGATGATGACCGCGCCGCGCATTTTCTTCGCCGCAGCCGAGGACGGACTGTTTCCGAACGCGATCGCGCGCGTCGATCCGCGCACCTCCTCGCCCGTGGGGGCGATCGTGCTGATGACCGTCATGGGCATGATCTTCATTCTGGTGCGGACGTTCACGGCGCTGGCCGATCAGTTCATCATCGGGATCTGGCCGTTCTACGCGCTCGCGGTCGCCGGCGTGTTCGTGTTGCGGCGCACGCGGCCCCGCCTGGAGCGGCCCTACAGGACGTGGGGCTATCCGTTCGTCCCGCTCGGGTTCCTCGCGGGCGCGCTGCTCCTGCTCGGCAATTACCTGGTCTCGGAAACAGCGGCATTTGCGATCGATATCGGGATCATTCTCAGCGGTATTCCCGCGTACCTGTGGTGGAAGCGGATGCAGCGGGTCCGCCCCCCGATCACCTCCGCAACCCCGTAAAAGAAGAAGGGCGCGGTTTTCCCGCGCCCTCCTTTAGTAGACCCTTCGCTGTGCTCAGGGCAAGCCCTTCGCTGGGCTCAGGGCAAGCCCTTCGCTGTGCTCAGGGCAAGCCCTTCGCTGGGCTCAGGGCAAGCCTAGAACGCGTACCGCAGCGTCAGCTGCAGCTGCCAACTACTCCCGGTGGTGCGGTTCTCGAATGCCTTCGGCTCGAGATAGTTGGGCTTGGTCGGATCCGACTGGTACAACCGCGCGTCGAACGTGTATTGCGGCTGGGAAACCGCGAGCGAGCCCGGCGTCCGGCCGATTACCGACAACGCCGACTGATTGTTGTTCGTCGCGGCGAGAGTCGGCAGCCGAATCTGGCCCCAATCGTTGTTCAGAAGATTCAGGAAGTTGAAGATGTCCATCTGGATCGAAAGCTGTTGCCCACGCACCACAGGCAACCCCTGCCGGACCGAGAGATCGAAGCGGTGCTGAAACGGCGAGCTGCAGCTGTTCCGCTCCATGATGCGGCCGCGCTGCCGGTCGAGACATGGCTGGGAGCTGATGAACTTCTCGAGTGCCTGTGCCTGCGTTGCGCTTGGGACGAACGCGCCGGCGACGAGCGTGCCAACCTGGACCTCGTTCGGGTCGTTTGCATTGCGCGGGATGTAGAGCGGGTCGTTCCCGTTTACCAGGTCGCCGTTCAAGTCGCCGGTCGTGCCGCTGCCGCCGGCCACGTAGACGAACGGCACCCCCGAGGTGCCTTCATAATAGACCGTCACGTCGGTCAGGAAGGGGAAGCTGTACGTCCCGTACGCCAGGAGGCGATGCGGCCGCGAGAAGTTCGACCTCGTGACTTGATAATCGTCGAGCGCCGTAGCCGTCTGCCGTCCGAACCGGAAGTTGGAGATGGCGCGATCGGAGGTGAGGCTCTGGACATCCATTGACTTGAGGTAGGTGTACGCGACGGTTCCTTCGAAGTGACTAGTAAACCGCTTGTGCAGCTGCCCCGAAATCGAGTAGTTGTAGTCCTCCGACTCGTTGGTCACGTCGATGATGCCTTCCGTGAACCCCACTCCACGCAGCGACGTGAGCCAGCGCTGGTTGTTGTTGGTCACCACGCCGGCCGAGCTGACCGTGTCGGCATAGAGCACGCGGCCGTTGCGGTCGCGGTACACGCTGCCTCCGGACATGCGTGGGCCGATGAGATTCAGATCGCGGACCACTACGGCGTTCATCGCCTTGCGATACAGCCCTTCCACCGTCAGCACGACTCCGCCGGGCAGCTCCCGATCGAATCCACCGGATATTCCGAAGAACTGGGGATACTTGAAATTCGGATCTGTCGTGTTGACGCCAAGCGTCCCCGCCTGGCCAGGTCCGGGCTCGACCTGGCCGTTGCATGCCGTGGGCAGCGAGTCGACGTCGAGCTCGAACGTCGGCACGTTGGCGGGCGTGGTGCACGAGAGGCGCACCAATCCCAAACCGGTGTTCGCGTACGCGTTGCCGAGCAGGATGTAGGGTGGCGGACCGGTGTACACACCGATGCTGCCGCGGATCTGGTTGCGGCTGCTCCCGCCGGCGTTGTAGTTGAAGCCGATGCGCGGTGAGAACAGCACGTGGGTTTTTGGCGTCGCACTCGTGCTGATTGCGAAGGCACCACATGTCGCCTTGGCACATACCGCCGAGTCCATCTTGACGCGCAGGGTGTCGTTTTCCGGCGGACTATCGGGAAGCGAGGGGACGTCTGCCCGGAGTCCCGCGGTGATCGTCAGCCGGTTAGTGACGGCCCACTGGTCCTGCGCGTACAGACTGTACACGTTCACGTGGAAATCGGCCGGGATGTCCGCCGCATTCCGGCTGTTGGCGTAGGCGACCGCGTACCCGTTCGCGCGGCCCGCGGCGAGGCTGTCGGTGTTGAGGAACTTGTACACGCCGTACGAGGCTTGAGCGAAGTTGTTCAAGATGTGCGTGCGATCGAGGCGGCCGCCGAAGGTCCAGGTGTGCTGCCCGATCGGCAGCGTGAAGTTGTTCACGATTTCGAAGATCTTCTGATCCAACAGGTTGTTCGGCGAGAACTGTTCGGTCCCGAATGTCACAGCGCGCCGCGCTGTTCCGACCTGAACGCCGACCGTGACTTCCGGAGCTTGAATCGGCACGGCGCGCTCGTCCTTGATCGTGCTGTATCCAACGATCAGCTCGTTCGACATGCCGGACGCAAAGTTCGAGTACAGCTGGAGCGTCGAGGATGTGTTTTTCGAGTCGAAGGCGAATTGGTTGGTCGTAAACCGGAACCCATTGTTCTGGGTCAGCGGATCGGCGCTGTAATTATTCGTGGCGCTGCGGAAGAACTGGTCCTGTTGGTCGTGATTGATGATCTGCCGGAACGCCAAGCGATGCTGGGGCGAGATCTGGAAGTCGAGTCTTCCGAACAGATTCGCGAGCGGCGTCTCACGTTGCACGGGGTCCACCGTGCCTACGTCGAAGCCGTAGGTCGTTTGCATCACGTCGATGATGCGATCCAAGGAGTCGAGCGGAATCCCCGGATCGTCCGGCGCCGGGGAAGGCTGGCCGTTCAGGTAGTAAGGGCCGGCTGCCGGTTCGGCGCGCTGCTGCCACTCGGGCGCGATGAAAAAGTGCAGGCGATCACGAATGATCGGTCCGCCGAGGTGGAAGCCGTATTGCTTGACCTCGAACGACGGTGTGCGCAGCCGTTCGGCGACCATATCGACGCCCAACACCGGGTCGCTACTGCGGTTCGTGTAGAGCGCCCCACCATGAAGCTCGTTCGTGCCGCTCTTCGACACTGCGTTGACGAGCATGCCGGCGAAGTTCCCCTGACGCACGTCACTCGGGGTGAACATCACGCGGAACTCTTTCACCGCCTCGAGCGAGACGATCTTGCCGCCTGCCGCTCCCCCCGGGACGCCACCGCTGCCGCCCAGGTTGAACCGTTCGCCCTGGTTGGCGCCGTCGATCGTGATGGTGTTGTACCGGTTGTAGGCGCCCGCACCGCTCGCCGCGCCGCTCGCGGGATAGACCACCTGGGGCGCAAGCTTGAGCTGATCGATGAAGTCGCGGCTGAATGTCGGAATCCGCTGCACCATGGTGTCGGAGATCTGCACCGCCACGCCCTGCCGCGTGGGCGCGAAGTCCGCCGTCGCCGGCACGCTGACCGTCACCGCCGACAGCTCGACCGCCTGCGCGATCAGCCTGGCATCGATTCGCGTCGTTTCCGACAGATTCACGTCCACGTTCTCGCGAACGAACTGCTCGAAACCGATCGCGCGGATCGTCACGGTGTAGGGCCCCCCGACCTCGAGGCCCTGCACCAGATACTGGCCGTTGTCACGGGTTCGGACCGCCGTCGTGTAGCCGGTCCCGCGATGCTTGATCTGCACCGCCGCCTGGCCGACCGCTTGCCCCTGCGGGTCGGTGACATGCCCCGCGATGGCGCCTGTCGTTACGCCCTGGGCGAACGCCGCCCCCGTCGGGAACACCGCAAACAGCGCCGCCGCCACAAGGGCGTGGCTGCCACGAACGATCCAACGCATGGATGAACCTCTCCTCGGAGGGGGCGAATGCAGGGTTTGGGTGCTCATTGCGACCGGGAAAAAAGGTGTTCCCGGGTTGAGGCAACGTCAAGGACGCTAGGTAGGCGCTTTACGCAGCAGATACACGGATGCGACGCCAACGAGAATGTTGGGCATCCAGGCGGCGAGCATTGGCGGCATTACCCCGCCCGAGCCGATCGCCTTCGCCAGCTGAAACATCAGCAGCACGATGAAGGTCGTGGCCAGACTCGCGGCCACCCCCCACGCCGCGCCGCTCTTGGGCGTCGAGATCGCCAGCGGCGCGCCGAACAACGCGATCAACAGACAAATGAAGGGAATCGCGATCTTGAGCGCGAGCTCCACCTGCAGCTTCTTCGCGTTCGAGCCGCTGCGCATCAGCGCGTCGACATAGCGCCGCAGCTCGGCGTAGCGCATCTCGTCCGGCGACTTGGGCTCGGCCAGCAAATCGACCGGGCGCTCCTGCAGCGTGCGCGAGCGCAGCGAGTCGAATTCGAACGCCACCTCGCCCTCCGGCTTGCTGCCCGGCAGGTAGCGCAGCGTGCCGCGCTGCAGCGTCCAGCGCGTATCGCTCTTGGCGGCCTTGGCCGTATCGGTGTAGACGGCGCGCTGTGCGGCGAGAATGATCGTCGGATAGTCCGGCCCCGTGCCCTCCCGCTCGAGCAGCACGTCGCTCATCTCCCGCGTGCGCAGGTCGAGTGAGCGGATCGCGTACACCCAGCCGCGGTCGGCGCGGTACACGAAGTTGTAGCGCGAGGTGGTCGAGCGAATCGCTTTCTCACCCAGCATCTCGAGCCGGTGAGTCGTCGCGACCGGCGCGAGCTCGCCCAGCAACAATCCGGCGATGAACGCCAGCCCCGCGGCCACGAACAGCGGCCGCACCAGACGATGAAACGAGATCCCGGACGCTTTCGCCGCGGTCAGCTCGGAATGCCGCCCCAGCGAGCCGACGGTGAACACCGTCGCGAACAGCACCGCGACCGGCAGCACGAGAAACATCTTTTCGGGGAGATCGAAGAAGTACGACAGCGCCACCTGCCCGCGGGACACGCCGCGGCTGAGATACTGATCGAGCTTGTCGGTCAGATCGATGACGATCACGAGGATCGGAAAACCGATCAACGTGATGAGGAAGACGCGCAGCCATTCGCTCAGCAGATAGCGGTCGAGGGTGCTGCCGATGCGCACGTGCGGCAGCCGGATCGCCGGGAGTCTCATGGGAGCCGAAGCCGGAGCTTCTTGGTCCAGCCGAACAGCCACTCCTTCACTTCGTCCCAGTCCCCGCCGTGGGACGTGCTCCCCGCGCGCCGGACCGCCCACATCAGCGGCAGCGACACGGCGAGAAAGATCAAGTTGGGCGTCCACATCGCGAAGAACGGCGCGACGATGAGACGGTCGCCGAGCTCCTCGCCGCCGATCAGGCCCACGTAGTAGACCGAGAACACCGCGAGGCTCGTGCCGATCACGAGTCCCACGCCGCCGCGCGGGAACCGGACCGCGAGCGGCAGTCCGAGCAGCGCGAAGATCACGCACGCCGCGGAGATCGCGAGTTTCTTCTGAATCTCGACCTGGTAGATCGCGGCGCGCTGGCGCGCGGCCCGCAGCCGCTGCTGGTACGCCGAATTCCCGCCGAGGCCGGGGCTCTGCGGCACGACCGGCGAGCCCGTGACGCGCGGCTGCCTGGCGGGGGTCTGCGCGGCCTGCGCGCTGTCGGGCAGGATCAGCCGTTTCACCGCGCCCGCCAGGCGGCAGTACGCGCTCACCTTGGCCGGCGTCGAGTCCGTCGTGAACGGCGGCAGCGGATCGAGCTTCGCCAGGCGCCGCAGCTCGGCGCGGACACCGGCCTCGGCTTCGCGCCGCACCCGCTCCATGTCGAGGCGCGCGCGCGACACCACGCCCTGCATGGCGCAGATCGTCATTTCGCGGTCGCCGCGGTAGTCGTCGTTCTGGGTCTGCTCGAATGTGTTCCCGACACCGGCTACCTTGATCCGGTTGACGACGTAAAACGTGCGATTGAACTGATGCGGCTCCGCGCGCTTCACCTCGTGCACCTCGCCGTCGCGCAGCGTGAGGTACAAATCGGTGCCGCCGGGGGTATACGCCATGCGACCCGAATCGGCGCTGATGATCCGGCGACGCTCGGGGTCCTCCAGGTCGTAGATCGTCACATCCGTCAGGGTGTTCGCGGCGGGGTCGATCCGGCCGGCGCGCAGGAAGAACTGCCCCGGCACGACCTCGTTGATCACCTGTTCTTTCAACTGAAAAGTCGGCTTCTTCCTTTGTATGTCGACGAGGAGCGTCCGTAGCTCGTGGTTGGAGCGCGGCAGGACCTGGTCATTCCAGACCAGCGAGATCAGCCCCACGACCAGCGCTCCGCCGATCACCGGGCTGAGCAGCCGGCCGATGCTGATGCCGCCCGCGCGCATCGCGGTGATCTCGTTGTCCGCCGCGAGATGACTGAACGTGTAGAGCACCGCGACGAGCACCGCCATCGGCAGCGTCATCGCGACGATGAACGGGATGGACAGCGTGAACACCTCGAGGATCACGGTCCACGGCAGCCCCTTGCCGACGAAGTTGCCGAACTGCTTTGCGATCTGATTGACGAGCATCGCGAACGTGAGGGCCGCGAGCGCGTAGCCGAGCGGGGGGAGGTGTTGCCGCAGGATGTAACGGCTCAGGATGCGCACGATTGGTCGCGCCATTATATTCGGAACCCCAAGTCTCTACAAGGGATGCGGCGTCTCGCCCAGGTAGTCGCAGTCGTCGTCACGCTCGTCGTACCCCGGCTTCACGCGCAGGCTCCTGCGTACACGTTCGGCGTTCCGCCGCTCGTGCCGCCGCGGAATGCCGCGCTGCTGCCGGGCGGACGCCTGGGCGCGCGGGTACCGCCCGCGCTCGTCGCGCGCGCGTGGGTGCAATCCGTCCAGGCGAACCGGCTGCCGCTCTTTGGTGAAGTCACGCCGGCCGTCGCGGCCCGTCCCGTCATTCCCGTCGCTCCGCCGGCGCCGACGTTCGAAGGGGCGGGGCAGCCCAATCGCGGCGTCCTCGGCTACGCCGACATCGGCATGCAGCTCAATCTGCGTTTCGAGCTCAAGGCCGATCGCTTCCGCAACCTCTCCTGCACGTCGCAGGAGCGCCTGCTCGCGCTGTCGGGCTGCTCGGGCGGATTTCCGACGATCACGCCGAATCCGCAGTACGCGATCCGCACGGCGGGCGTCGTGGGACAGCGGCTGCATCTCGACGTGGATTTCGACTCCGAGCGCGAGTTCGACGCCAACAACAACCTGCACGTCTGGTATGAAGGGCTCGAGGACGAAATCCTGCGGCGGGTCGAAGCCGGCAACGTCACGTTCTCCGCGCCGCCGTCGCGCTTCATCACGGCCGCCGTCCCCGCCAACAATTTCGGCGTGCAGGCGATCGCGCAGCTCGGCGCGTTGGAATTCCGCGGCATCATGGCGCAGCAGAAGGGCAATGTGGTGAAGGACCGGTTCTATTCGGTGGGGGACGTGACCCGCCAGCCGATCGACCGCGAAGCGCGCGACCTCGATTACGAGCCGGGCCGGTTCTTCTTCGTGATCGACCCCGCGGCGCTGCCGGGCTATCCCGCGATCGACATCCTGCAGCTCGACGAGGTCGCGCGGCCCGATTCGCTCACCGTGGGGGCGCTGCGCGTCTTCCGGCGGCGCGCGATCGCCCCGGGATCGCCGGGAAACCAGAACGTCGGCGGGGTGCGCGCCGTCGCCTGCGGCCCGGGGGCGACCGCGGTCGATTGCGCGGCCCAGCGGGAAGGCCCGTTCGAGTGGGAGATCCTGCAGGAAGGCAAAGACTACTACGTCGATCTGAGCGGCACCTGGTTCGCGCTCGCCAACCGGCTCGACCAGGCCGACTACCTCGCGGTTTCCTACATCACGGCGAGCCAGGCCGACACGATCGGCACGTTTCCCGTGGACGCGAGCCCCGACTCGACGGTGGTCGATACGCTGCGGCTCGTCTATGATCCCAAGCCCGCCGTGACGTTCTCGTCGCCCTCGTTCCGGTTCGAGATCCGGAGCGCCTATCGCGTGGGCGGCCGCGAGATCGAGCGCACCAGCGTGAATCTCACGCTCACCGTGAACCAGCGCGAGCGCTCGGCCGGCGGCGACACCTATCTCGAGCGCCTCGGTCTCGCGCTCCAGAATGATCCGACGCGGTTCGATCAATACAACCGGCTCTTCCCCCGGGATCGCGATCCCAATCAGGGGGATCCGGTGCGCGACCTGTTCGTCGTGTTTCCGCATCTCGCGCCGTTCGGCGACAGCGCCCGGCTCGTGACGGTCGAGCGCAACGACTCGCTG
>Ga0207660_10003427_pt1 | contig 10342 bp, 4 predicted proteins | sample KBSC73BmetaG_FD_184335 | JGI IMG/M metagenome (GOLD analysis project Ga0207660, IMG submission 184335) | Corn rhizosphere microbial communities from Kellogg Biological Station, Michigan, USA - KBS C7-3B metaG (SPAdes) (version 2) | ecosystem: Host-associated > Plants > Roots > Rhizosphere ... | reverse complement strand
GTCAGCTGCTGCAGCTCCGCCTGACTTAGCGCCAGCTCCGCGTCGAACAGGCTCCGTTGCGCATCGAGGATGTCCAGATAGCTCGAGATGCCCGTCTGGTAGCGCAACTCGGCGAGTTGCAGCGCGCGGCGGAGCGCTACGGCCTGCGTTTCCTGCGCGATCCGCTGGTCGCGCGCCGCGCGAACGCCCGCGAGCGCGTCACTTGCTTCACGCAGCGCGGTGAGCGCGGTCTGCTCATACGCCGCCCGCGCTTCCTCCGCCCGGGCTCGCGCCGCGCGCTCCTGGTTCTCCAGTGAACCACCGGTGAAGAGTGGAATGGAGATGCCGCCCTGCAGCTGGTACACCTTGGTCTGCTGGGTGAACAGATTGCTGGCATTGGGCGACTGTGTGCCGGCGCTCGCGATGATGGAGATGTTCGGCAGGCGCGCAGCCCGGGCCACCCCGATGCGCGCACTGGCGGCAGCGTACTCGCGCTCCGCCTGCTGCACATCGGGTCGCCGGTCGAGCAACGACGCCGGCAGCGAATCGGGCACGGTCACGGCGCGCGCTACCTGCTCCAGCGCCTCACCGCGTGGAATGGTCGTCGGGGCTTCGCCCAGCAGCACGCTGAGCGCGTGCTCCTGCGTGCTCCTCGCCTGCTCCACCTGCGCGAGCCGCACGGCCGGCACCGCCACCTGGGCCTCGAACTGCCGCACATCCAGCTCGGAGATCACACCCTGGCTGAAGCGTTTGCGCGCCAGCTCGAGCGTGGCCTGGCGCGACGAGAGCGTGCGTTGCGCGATGGCCTGTTCCTGATCCAGCTCGCGCAACTGGAGATACGCCGTGGAGACGTCGCTCACGAGCGTGAGCACGGTCCCGCGCTCCGCGGCTTCCTGCGCGGCGAGATCCGCATTCGCGGCCTGGTACGCGCGCCGCGTCTTCCCCCAGAAGTCGAGCTCCCACGCGAGATCGCCCGTCAGCCGGAGTGCCTTGAATTCCGATGGCGGGAACGCGCCGAACGCCACCTGATTGGTGCTCGCGGAACCGTTGACCGTCACGCTCGGAAACAGTGGCGCGCGGGCGACCCCGGCTTCGGCGCGAAACTCCGTGATGCGGGCACGCGCGAGCGCGATGTCGCGATTCTGCTTGAGCGCGGTCTCCACCAGGCGCGTGAGCGTGGAGTCCCTGATGACATCGAGCCACGCGATGCTGGCGATCGAGTCCGGGTACAGCACGCGCGGTGCCGGACGCGGCCTGAGCCGCGCCGCGGTATCCGCCGTGTCGGCGGCCCGCGCGGCCGCGAGCGAGTCGAAGAACGCGCGCGTGGTATCGGAGGCGCCACCCACGCCCACGCGCGTCGCCGCCGGAACCACCGGCTCGGGCTGATACTTCGGCCCCGCCATGCAGCCCGCGAGCACCAGGGCCGCGAGCGCCAACGGTGCAGTGCGCGCCGTCATCGTGCGTCTCCGGCGGTGACGGCCCCCTCATTGTGCCCGCGCTCCGACACGCCGCGAATGACACGGAAGAAGAGCGGGATGAAGAAGATGCCAATGGTGGTGGCGAAGAGCATGCCGGCGAAGACGCCGGTCCCAATGGAGTGACGACTGGCCGCACCCGCGCCGCCCGCCACCACCAGTGGGCTCACGCCCAGAATGAACGCGAACGATGTCATGAGAATCGGACGGAGTCGTTCCCGGGCGGCTTCCACGGCCGCCTTGCGAATGGTGTAGCCGTGCCGGTGCAACTGGCTGGCGAACTCGACGATGAGGATGGCATTCTTCACCGCGAGCCCCACCACCGTGATGAGGCCGACCTGGAAGTAGATGTCGCTCGCCGTGCCGCGCAGCCAGATGCCCAGGAACGCGCCCAGCACACCGAAGGGCACGCCGAGCAGCACCGCGAACGGGACGGCCCAGCTCTCGTACTGTGCCGCGAGCACGAGGAAGACGAGAATGAGTCCCAGCACGAACACGAGCCCGGTGGTGCCGCTCGAGGCGCGTTCCTGATATGACTGTCCGGAATACGCGATGCCCATCCCTTCCGGTGCGAAGCGCGTGTTCACGAGGTTGTCGAGCTCATTCATCATCTCGCCCGTGCTGTGGCCGGGCTTGGGCGCGCCGGTCACGAGGGCCGACGAGAATCCGTTGAAGCGGGAGAGCAGCGTGGGTCCGCTGCGGAATTCCGTGCGCGTAACCGCGGAGAGCGGAATCATGGCATCATTCGATCCGCGGACGTACAGGCGCCCTATATCGCTCGGCTGCTGCCGGAACGGCGCCTGCGCTTCGGCCTGCACCCGATACGTGCGCCCGTAGAGATTGAAGTCGTTGATGTAGAGCGTCGACAGGAACGACTGCATCGTGCCGAACAGGTCGCTGAGCTGGACGCCGCGCGCCTTGGCGGCCGCGCGATCCACATCCACGTAGACCTGCGGCACGTTGGCGCGGAAGTTCACGTTCACGCCGCCCACCGCCGGCAACTGATTGGCCGCCTGCGTGAACGCCTGCACTTCCTGCGCGAAGTCCGAGATGCTCTTGCCCGCGCGATCCTGGATGTTGGCCTCGACGCCCGCCGTCGCACCAAGTCCGGGAATCTCCGGCAGGTTGAAGGCGAAGCCGGTGGCGTCCTTCATGCCGAACAGCTCCCCGTTGAGCCGGCCCGCGATGGCATCGATGCTCTCGCTCGGGCCGCGCTCGTCCCACGGCTTCACATTCACGAAGATCGTGGCGCTGTTGGGCTGATTGGAGCGGCTCAGGATATCGAGTCCGGCGAGCGCCACGATGTTCTGCACCGCCGAATCCTTGCGCAGGAATCCCTCCACGCGGTTCAGCACGGCTTCGGTGCGCTGCAGCGATGCGCCGTCGGGGAGCTGCAGCGCCACAGCCATGTAGCCCTTGTCCTCGGTGGGGATGAACGCCGTCGGCACGTGCCGCCAGAGCAGCGTCGCCAGCCCGATGATCACCACGAAGACACCAATCCACGCGCTGGGGCGGCCCAGCATGCCATCCACGCTGCCTACGTAGCCCCGTGTGGCGCGCGCGAACATCCGGTTGAACCAGCCGAAGAATCCCGTCGTGTGCGCCTCGTTCGACTCCGTGAGCAGCAGCGCGCACAGCGCGGGCGTGAGCGTGAGCGCCACGAGACCGGAGATGACGACTGCAATGACAATGGTGATGGCGAACTGCTTGAACATCTCCCCCGTGACGCCCCCCACGAAGGCCACCGGTACGAACACGGAGCACAGCACGAGCACGATGGCGATCAGCGCGCCGGCCACCTGGCGGATGGCCAGGTCGGCCGCCACGCGTGCCGGCACCTTCTCGGCCGCCATGATGCGCTCGACGTTCTCGATGACCACGATGGCGTCGTCCACCACGATGCCGATGGCCAGGACGAGCGCGAACATCGTGAGCACGTTGATGGAAAAGCCGAGCATCAGCAGTCCCAGGAAGGTGCCGACGACGCTCACGGGCACGGCGAGCATGGGGATGAGCGTCGCGCGCCAGCTCTGCAGGAAGACGAACACCACGAGCGCCACGAGGATGAGCGCCTCGACCAGCGTCACCACCACCTCGTGAATGGACGCCGTGACGAACGGGGTGGTGTCGAAGGGAATGGAGTAGTGCACCCCCTTGGGGAAGGAATGCGACAGTTCCTCCATGCGCTGGCCGATCTCGGTGCGCACCGCCAGCGAGTTCGCGCCCGGCCGAAGATAGAGCAGCGTGAGTGCCGTGGGCCGTCCGTTCAGGCGGCCGGCAAAATCGTAATTCTGCGCTCCGAGCACCGCCCGCCCGATGTCCCGGATCCGGATCAACGAGCCATCGGGTTTGGCGCGCACCACGATGTCATTGAACTGATCGGGCGTCTGCAGGCGGCCGAGCGTGGTGACCGGCAGCGTGAGATCCGTTCCCGCCGGAGACGGCGCGCGTCCCAGGCGGCCGGCAGGGTTCGTGGTGTTCTGCTCGCGCACCGCCGCGGCGACGTCGCTCACCGTGACGCCAAGCTGCGCCATCTTGTCGGGGTCGAGCTGCAGCAGCATGGAGAACTGCATTTGCGGGAACGTCTGCGCGTTGCCGACGCCCGGCAGCCGTTTCAGCTCATCCTCGACGTACAGCTTCAGGTAGTTCGTGAGATAGGCTGCATCGTAGGCGGTGTCCGTGGAGGAGAGCGCCACCACCGCCAGAATGTCGGAGTTCGCCTTGAGAATGGTGATGCCGTTCTGCCGCACCGCGTCAGGCAACTGCGGCTGTGCGAGCGCCACGGCGTTCTGCACGTCCACCGCCGCGAGGTCCTGGTCGCGGGAGACGTCGAACGTGATGTTCAGGTTCATGGACCCATCGCCGGCGTTGGCCGACGAGTAGTACAGCAACCCCTGGAGTCCGGAGAGCTGCTCCTCGATGGGAGCCGCCACGGCGGTTGCCACGTCCTGCGCGGTGGCGCCGGGGTAAATGGCTGTGACAGTCACGGCCGGCGGCGTGATCTGCGGATAGCGCGATACCGGCAGCCGGCCAATCGAGAAGAGACCGAGAAGCGTGATGACGATCGAGATCACGGCGGCCAGCACCGGCCGCCGAATGAAGAAGTATCTGATCTCGTGCTGTTGACCGGCGGGTGCGCCGTGTACCGGCTCCGTCATCGGCTCGCTCCGGCAGGAGCGGGTGACTTGATGGCGGGCGCTGCGGAATCCGCGCTGAGCGGAACAGGTTTGGCAACGGCTCCGGGTCCGACCTTCTGTGCACCATCGACGATCACGCGTTCTCCGGCCGAAAGTCCCTGATCAATGATCCAGAGATCGCCGCTCCACGGGCCGGGGCGCACGTCGCGGGATGCCACGGTATCGCCCTTGCCCACCACGTAGACGAACTGGCGACCCAGCGCGGACTGGACGGCGCGCTGCGGCACCGCGAGCGCGTTGTCACGCACGAATCCCACGAGGCGAACGCGGACGAACTGACCTGGCAGGAGCAGGCGATCGGGATTGGCGAAGCGCGCACGGAATTCCTGCGTGCCCGTGGCTGGGTCCAGTGCCGGCGCCACGTAGTCGAGCCGCCCGGTGCGCGGGAAGGTCGCTCCATTCGGCAGCATGATCTCCACCTTGAGCGGGCTGCCGGGTTGAATGAGCGCGCGATCCGCGGCGCTCGACTTCCACTCGAGCAGTTGATCCGACGAGGGACGGAAGGTGACGTACACCGGGTCCAGCCGATCAATCGTCGTGAGCAGATCGGCCGGCCCGGTGACCCGCGCGCCGACATCCAGATTCGTGTTGCCGATCCGGCCGGTCATCCCCGCGCGAATGGTGGTGTCGTCCAGATCCTTTTTTGCCTGGTCGAGCGCGCCACGCGATGCCTCGTACTCGGAGCGTGCATTGTCCACGTCCTGCTGCGCCACGGCATGCTGCGGCAGCAGCGGCTCGAGTCGTGCGAGCGTGCGCTTGGCGTTATTGAAACGGGCGAGCGCGCTGCGATAGGCAGCCTCGTAGCGCACCTGGTCCAGGCGATAGAGCACCTGGCCGGACTGCACGACGGACCCTTCCGTGAACGCGCGCGCCTCGATGACGCCATCCACGCGCGCGCGGACTTCGACGCGACGGTACGGCACCACCTCAGCGCTGAACTCGTAGGGCTCAGGCACCGGCTTGGGCGTCACGGTGACGACCGCAACCTGCGGTGGCGGCGGTGCCTGCGGCGGCGCCTTGGCGTGACAGGCAGCGGCCAGAAGCAGCACGATGCCGGCAAGCGGCACACGGTGAAAGGATCCTGATGCGGAAAGGTTCATACGGCTGGGGCAGCCATGGGAAGTTGTGAGGAAAAAATATCGGGTTGATCGCTTGCAAGGAGTACGCCCGCAACCAAACGCCTGCTGGAACACAGAAGTTTCAGCCCGCATTCCTGGCACCCCCATTCGCCGGTTCACTATTCGCCGTGCCGCGTCCGGTCGCGAGGCGGCGCATCCGCGCACACCCCTTGCGTCGCAAGGGAAGCAGCGCTATCCTGGCGCCTCCCCCTCCCCGGCCGGTTGCCGTGAATGATCTCGACGTCAGTCTCATGCGTGGGACCCTGGACCTCCTCATCCTGAAATCATTGAGTTGGGGTCCCCGACATGGCTACGCCGTAGCCGAGTGGATCGAGCAGGCGACGCGGACCACGCTCCTGGTGGGCGAAGGCACGCTCTATCCCGCGCTGCACCGCCTCGAGCGCCAGGGATACGTGGAAGCCGAGTGGGGGCTCTCGGAGAACAATCGCAACGCCAAGTTCTACCGCCTAAGTTCCGCAGGACGGCGCCGCCTGCGCGCGGGCAGTTCTTCCTGGCACGCGTTCGTGGACGCGGCGGGGCGCGCACTGCGCGCCACGTCACCGGTGCCGGCATAATGACAGACGAGCCGCGCCCCCGCCGTTTCCGCCTCGACCTTGGCGCGCAGCGCGCCGAGCGCGACGTGAACGAGGAGATCGAGTTCCACATCGCCATGCGCGCCAGGAAGCTCGCGGACGCGGGGCTCGATCCGGTTGCCGCGCGCGCCGAGGCGGAGCGGCAGTTTGGCGACCCGCGCAACGTGCGCGATGAATGCGTCACGATCGATCGCGCGCGCGTACGGGCGGCCGAACGCGCGAACCATCTGTCCGACCTGCGTCAGGACCTGCGATTCGCGTGGCGCACCGTGCGCGCGAACAAGGCCGCCACATTCACCATGGTCGCGATTCTCGCGCTCGGTATTGGCGCGAACACCGCGACGTTCACACTCATCGACGCGCTGCTGCTGCGCACGCTGCCGGTTCCACATCCGGAACGACTCGTCAGCATCGGAGACCCCAGGCGCACCGGATCACTCTCGGAAGGCACGCCGCGCTCCGACATCGCGTCCTGGCCGCTCTATGCCGACGTGCGCGATGAGAATCGTGTGCTGTCGGGACTCTACGCCACGGGTCGCACCGGACGCGTTGACGTGCGCGTCGCCGGCGATCCCGCATCCACGAGCGCCGACAGCGGCACGGCTGGCGATGAGCCGGAGCATCCCCGTGCCCGTCTCGTCTCGGGGAACTACTTCTCGGTGCTGCAGGTGCCCGCCGTGGCGGGACGCACCTTCACCGGCGACGAGGACAGGGCACCGGGCGCCGATCCGGTCGTCGTCATCAGCCACGACTGGTGGCAGCAGCGCTTCGGCGGCGCGCGCTCGGCGATCGGCCGCTCCATCACGATCAACGGCGCGCCCGTGACCATCATTGGCGTCGCGCCGCGCGGGTTCACCGGTGACATCGTCGGCCAGCCGACGGACATCTGGATCCCGCTCATGATGCAGCCGGCGATCATGCCGCACCGGGACTGGCGCGCGGATCGCCAGACGAGCTGGCTCCTGATGATGGGCCGCCTCAAGCCCGGCGTCTCGCTCGAGCAGGCGAGAACGCAGCTCGCGGAAATCGAGCGCCGCTCGCTCATCGCGCACGCATCCGTACACGATGTCGGAGGCGTGGAGCGCGGCCTGCGCCGCAGGCCGGTCCAGGTGGAGAACGGTGATCGCGGATTCTCCTATTATCGTGCCGCATACGCGCCGGCGCTGTTCACGCTCATGACGGCGGTGGGACTCGTGCTGCTGGTGGTGTGCGCCAACGTCGCGAATCTCATGCTGGCGCGCGCGACCGCCCGTGGGCGCGAGATGAGCGTGCGCATGGCGCTGGGCGCGGGACGGCCGCGGCTCGTGCGGCAACTCATTACCGAGAGCCTGCTGATTGCGGCAATCGGCGGCACGCTCGGATTGCTGGTCGCGTGGTGGGGAAGTCTGACGCTGCTTCGTCTGGCCGGCGGCGGACCGAGGCCCATTCCGCTCGACGTGCATCTCGACGGCCGCATCCTCGCCTTCACGGCGATCCTGTCGATCGTGACGGCCGTTCTCTTTGGCGTGGCGCCCGCGCTTCGCGCCACGCGCGTGGAGCTCGGGGCAGCGCTGCGCACCCAGGGACGTGGCGTCGCCGGTACGGCCGGCCGACCGGGGCGCCTGCCACTCGGCAAGCTGCTGGTTGTGGCGCAGGTTGCGCTGTCGCTGCTCCTGCTGGTGGGTACCGGCATGCTCGTACGCAGCAGCCGGCACCTGCAGCAGGCGGACGTCGGCCTGGCGCGCGACGAGCTGCTGATCTCGCGCGTGGACGCGGAACGAAGCGGCTATACGGGACCGCGCCTCATCGCGCTCATGCGCGACCTCACCGCGCGCCTGTCGCGAGTGCCGGGTGTCGCCGCCGTGTCGCTGTCGGAGAACGGGATCTTCAGCGGCACGGAATCGGGGACCACGCTGCAAGTCGAGGGCTTCGTGGCGCGCGCGGATTCGGACACGCTGGTGGCTTACGATGACGTCGGACCGGGCTACTTCCACACCATTGGCGCACACCTGCTGCTGGGACGGGATTTCGAGGATCGCGACAACGAGTCCGGACCGAAGGTCGCCGTGGTGAACGAGACCATGGCGCGCTTCTTCTTCCCCGATGGGAGCGCGATCGGCCGTCACATTCAGAGCGACAGCGCGTCGTGGACCATTGTCGGCGTCGTGGCCGATGTGGAGGAGCAGAGCGTACGCAATCCACCCGTGCGCCGCATATATTTTCCCACGGTCCAGATGTCCGCGCAGCCGGGCGAATTCTATCTGGAGGTTCGCGCCACGGGCGACCCCGCGCGACTGGCGGTGCCGGTGCGGCGCGCGCTGCACGAGGCAGACGCGGCACTCACCGTGCTGAGCGCGGACCCGCTCGACGATCTCATTCGCGATTCCATCAGCCAGGACCGGCTGGTCGCGCAGGTCGTGACCTTTTTCGGGCTGCTGGCGCTCGTGCTGGCGGCGCTCGGACTCTACGGCGTCATGGCGTACGCCACGCTGCGCCGCACGAGCGAATTCGGGCTGCGCATCGCGCTCGGCGCGAGTGCAGGCGACGTGACGCGCATGGTGCTGCGCGAGGCGTTGCTGCTCGTGGCGGCCGGTGCGCTGGCAGGCGTACCGGCGGCACTGGTGGCCACGCGCCTGTTGCGCAGCCAGTTGTTCGGCATTGGCCTCTTCGATGCACCATCGGTCGTGCTGGCGATTGGCGTGCTGGGTGTGAGCGCCGCCGTGGCGGCGTGGCTTCCTGCCATGCGTGCGGCACGCGTCTCACCATTGGAGGCGCTGCGCGAGGAGTGAATGCGGCGGGATTGGTCATGGGCGTCGCATCGTGCGTAGATTTCCGCCATGCCAATTCTTCCGTCCCGCCTCCGGCGTTTCGCAGCGCTTCTCATCAGCGCGGTTCTCCTCGCGCCCGGCACCACGCTGGCCCAGACATCCGTCACCGGCTCGCTCTCACCAACGGAGCAGCGCATCGTGCGGTCCGTTGACGCACGCAACGCCGACGCCCTCGCGCTGCTCATTCGACTGGTGAACATCAACAGTGGCACCACGAATTTTGCGGGCGTGCGCGAAGTCGGCGCGATCCTGCGCGCGCAATTCGACTCGCTCGGCTTCACCACGCGCTGGGTGGATGGCAGCGCTTTCCATCGCGCGGGACATCTCGTGGCGGAGCACCCCGGCCCCGGCCCGAAGATCCTGCTCATCGGACATCTCGACACCGTGTTCGATCCGGACAGCCCGTTCCAGAAGTTCGAACGACTGGATGACAGCACCGCGCGCGGACCGGGCGTGATTGACATGAAGGGAGGCGACGTGATCGCGCTCTACGCGCTCCGCGCACTCAAGGAGGTGGGCGCACTCGACTCGATGCACGTCGTGGTCGTGTACGATGGCGACGAGGAGGATGCGGGCGCGCCGCTCTCCGAAGCACGGCGCGCGCTCACCGACGCCGCGAACGGCGCCGTCGCGGCGCTCGGGTTCGAGGATGGCGCAGGCGATCCGCGCACCGCAGTCATTGCGCGGCGCGGCGATGTGGAATGGTTGCTCACCACCACGGGCGTGCCGGCCCATTCGTCGCAGATCTTCACGAAGGACATAGGCGCCGGTGCCGTGTACGAGACCGCGCGCGTGCTCGACCAGTTCTACCAGCAGCTCTCGCACGAACAGTATCTCACCTTCAGTCCCGGCGTCGCGGTAGGCGGCACCACGACCACACTCGACTCGACGCACTCGGCGGGTACCGCGGCCGGAAAGTCCAACGTCGTGGCCGAACAGATGCAGGTCGCCGGCGACCTGCGCACTTTGAGTCCCGTGCAGCTCGCGCACGCCAGACGGGCCATGGAGGCCATCGTCCAGAAGCATTTGCCGCATACGACGGCGACGATCACCTTCGCGGACGGTTATCCGCCCATGGCGCCCACGGCCGGCAACCGGAAGCTGCTCGCCATGTACGACCGCGCGAGCCGTGACCTCGGCACCGGACCCGTCGTGGCGGTGGACCCGTCACGT
>Ga0207660_10003424_pt1 | contig 10344 bp, 13 predicted proteins | sample KBSC73BmetaG_FD_184335 | JGI IMG/M metagenome (GOLD analysis project Ga0207660, IMG submission 184335) | Corn rhizosphere microbial communities from Kellogg Biological Station, Michigan, USA - KBS C7-3B metaG (SPAdes) (version 2) | ecosystem: Host-associated > Plants > Roots > Rhizosphere ... | reverse complement strand
GATGGCCGAAGCCGTAGCGGCGCGTTTCGCCGGAGCGGCGAGGGCGGACTGAGTCATCGTGGCCATGGCGATTGCGGCGGACGCAAGCAGAAGATTGCGGATCATATCTCTCCCCAAATATCAATCACTTAAGCCGTAAGCGGCGACGCGTTGCGCTCGGCTGAATGGTTCAGCGGGCGGCCGCGACCGCTGCGAGCATCGCGTCCCCATAGCGCTCGAGCTTGGTTCGGCCAACGCCGTTCACTTGCGCCAGCTCGGCAAGGCTCGTCGGCCGGACAGCCGCAATTTCGCGAAGCGTCGAGTCATGGAAGATGACGTAGGCCGGAACACCGGCCTCGGCGGCAAGCGCGCTGCGAGCCTCGCGAAGGGCGTCGAACAGCGGATCGGCTGCAGCCGTTTCACGGGGACGCTTGCGCTTGGTCTTGGGCGGCACCGCGATCACCAACTCCTGCTCGCCCTTCAAGATCGGCCGCGCGCCCGGGCCAAAGGATAGTCCGCCGTAAGCATCGGTCCGGAGCGCATCGCGGGCGACCAGGGCTCGCGCCGCCGGCCGCACTAGCGCGATCTCCTCGGGCGTCGCGATCCCGAAGACGCTAAGGCGATGATGCCCGAAGCTGCGCACCTTCTCATTGTCGTTCCCGGCAAGCACATCGGCGAGATGGCCGACGCCGAAGCGCATTTCGGTGCGGAAGGCCGCGGACAAGAGCTTTCGGGCGACTTCGGTCGCGTCGATGGTTCCAGGCGGGTCGAGGCAATTGTCGCAATTGCCGCACCGCTCGGGCGGATGCTCGCCGAAGTGGCGAAGCAGGATCGCGCGGCGGCAGCCGGGAGTCTCGACAAGAGCCGCGAGCGCGTTCAACCGCTCCCGCTCCGCCGGCCGGCGCTCCGGCTCGACCTCCTGCTCGATCCGCTGTCGCGCAAGCGCGAAATCCTGCGCGGCCCAGAAGAGCCACGCCTCCGCCGGCTCTCCGTCCCGGCCGGCGCGGCCCGTCTCCTGATAATAACTTTCGATGCTTTTCGGGATTGCGGCGTGGGCGACGGTACGCACGTCGGGCTTGTCGATCCCCATTCCGAAGGCGACCGTCGCGGAGATCACCATCTCTTCGGAATTGACGAACGCCGCCTGGTTGCGCGCCCGCACCTGCGGCTCGAGGCCGGCGTGGTACGGGAGCGCGGGCCGGCCGTCGCGGGCGATTTGCTCCGCGATCTTCTCGGCCTTGGTGCGGCTCGGCGCGTAGATGATCGCCGGCCCGGGTTGCGCCGTCAGGAGATCCCGGAGCTGCTTCCCGGTCTGCTCGCGGTGGCGGACATGATAGCGGATGTTCGGCCGGTCGAACCCGGCAACGATCAGCCCGGATCCGGGGATGCCGAGCTGGGCGAGGATGTCGTCGCGCGTGCGCCGGTCGGCGGTCGCCGTCAGCGCCAGACGCGGCACTTCGCGATGCTCGTCGAGCAGCGACCTGAGCTTGCGGTAATCGGGGCGGAAATCGTGCCCCCACTCGCTGACGCAATGCGCTTCGTCGATCGCGATCAATGCAAGGTCGACGCGGTCGACGAGCCGTCGGAATCCGTCGAGCGTCGCCCGTTCCGGAGCGACGTAGAGCAGCTCGAGCTCGCCGTTCCTGAATCGTTCGACCGTTCGGTCGCGGTCCTCGTCCGCGGAGGTCAGCGAGGCGGCGCGGATGCCGGTCGCCTCGGCGCTCCGGATCTGGTCGTGCATGAGCGCGATCAGCGGCGAGATGACCAGCGCCGTCCCCGGCCTGAGGAGCGCCGGGAGCTGATAGCAGAGCGACTTGCCGGCGCCGGTCGGCATGACCGCAAGCGTGTGCTGGCCGCTGAGCACGCGCCCGACCACCTGCTCCTGCACCCCGCGGAAGTGGTCGAAGCCGAAGGTCTGTTTGAGGATGCGGTGCGGGTCGGTCATGGACTCAACAAATTGGTGGGACCCGAGCGATCTGCGGCACTAGCGCTCGGCAGCGGACACCGCCAGCCTCGGCTCATCATTCCGCCGCTTCCGCCGTCTCCTCTTCGAGCCGCTCCGCCGCCTGGCGGTACCAGAGGTCGGCGTAGAGGCCGTTCTTCTCCAGCAGCTCCTCATGCGTGCCGCGTTCGGCCACGCGGCCATCGTCGAGGACTACGATCTGGTCGGCGTTGACGATCGTGGACAGGCGGTGCGCGATCATGATCGTCGTTCGACTCTTCGCGACGCGGTCGAGGGTGTTCTGGATCTCCTCCTCGGTGCGGCTGTCGAGCGCGCTCGTCGCTTCATCGAGGACGAGGATCGGCGGGTTCTTGAGCAACGTCCGGGCGATGGCGACCCGCTGCTTCTCGCCGCCGGAAAGCTTGAGACCGCGCTCGCCGACCATCGATTCATATCCATCGGGAAGCGCTTCGACGAAGCGGTCGATGGCCGCGCCGCGCGCCGCGCCTTCGATCTGCTGCTGATCCGCCTGCTGGCGCCCGTATCCGATGTTGTAGCCGATGGTGTCGTTGAACAGCACCGTGTCCTGCGGAACAATGCCGATCGACCCTCGAAGGCTCTTCTGCGTCACGTCGGCAATATCCTGTCCATCGATCAGGATGCGTCCCGACTGCGGATCGTAGAAACGATAAAGCAGCCGGGCGATGGTCGACTTTCCCGCGCCGGACGGACCAACGATCGCGCAGCTCGTCCCAGCGGGGATATCGAGGTCGAGGCCTTTCAGGATCACGCGCGCCGGCTCGTAGCCGAACTGCACGTCCTCGAACCGGACGTTGCCGCGGCTGACCTCCAGCGGCTTTGCGTCCGGCGAATCGGTGACCTCGGCCGGCGTGTCGACGAGGTTCCACATTGCCTCCATGTCGATGAGGCCTTGGCGGATCGTGCGATATACCCAGCCGAGCATGTCGAGCGGCCGGAAGAGCCCGAGCAACATGGTGTTGATGAAGACGACGTCGCCGGGCGTATAGCGGCCCTTGCTCCACCCCCACACGGTGTAGATCATGGCGCCGGCCATCATCAGGTTGGTGATCAGCGCCTGGCCGATGTTCAGCCAAGCGAGCGAGACTTCATTGCGGACGGTCGCTCGCGCGAAGGCCGCGATCGCCTCGTCGTAGCGTCGGCTCTCGCGCTCCTCGGCGTTGAAATATTTGACCGTCTCATAGTTCAGCAGCGAGTCGACGGCGCGGCCGATGGCCTTGTTGTCGACGTCGTTGAGCTGGCGCTGGAGCTCCGCCCGCCACTCCGTCACCCGGCGCGTGAAGGCGATGTAGATCCCCATCATCGCGAGCGTTGCGACAACCAGCCCGGGCCCGAACTTGACGAAGAAGATGATGCAGGCCGCGGTCAGCTCGATCAGCGTCGGACCGATGTTGAAGAGGAGGAAATAGAGCATCATGTCGATGCTCTTGGTCCCGCGCTCGACGATCTTCGTCAGCGATCCGGTGCGGCGCTCCAGGTGAAAGCGGAGCGAAAGGTCATGCACGTGCCTGAAGACGTTCCCGGCGAGTCGCCGCGCCGCATCCTGCCCGACCTTCTCGAACAGCGCGTTGCGCAGGTTGTCGGAAAGCACGCCTGCGAAACGGGCGGCCGCATAAGCCCCGACCAATCCGGCGACGACCGTGAACACCGCCTGGTGGTTCGACATGCGATCGATCACCGCTTTGTAGGCGAAGGGCATCAGCAGCACCGCGGCCTTGCCCGCGAGAACGAGCGCCATCGCTGCGACGACCCTGACCTTCAGCTCGAGCTGACTCTTCGGCCAGAGCATGGGCAGGAAGCGCCACAGTGCGGCGAAGCCAGCGTTCTGCTTTCCCGTCTGCTGCTCTGCGCCCGCTGCTGCCATTCGCGCCTACGTAGGATTGCGCACCGCGGACAGCAAACGCAGCGCTCGAAAATCAAGCGGAACCGGGAAGAAATTGAGAGGTTAAAACAGCATCTTAGGGGATGCTCGAATGGCTGCTGGTTATTTTGTCATCGCAATCCTGGGCTGCGCGGACGGCGGCAGCGCCTGCACGCCGGTCGCGACTCTGCAGACGCACTATGCGACGCGAGCCCAATGCGCCGCGGCTGAAGGTGCCGCGCTGATGGACAACAGCAATTTCGATTTTCCGACTCTCGTCGCCCGCTGCCGCGCCGGGGAGACGCAGTCGGCGCAGGAGCAAAAGGCGAGCGCCGAGAAGCGCCGCCGCGGCTGAGCGCCGCCATGAACATCGGAACCGCGGCGCATTGAGGCGGTTCACTGGCACGATGAAGCAGAGACCAGCCAAGCACTCGAAAGCGAAGCTGCCCAAGGGCCGGCGCACCGGTTCGGCCGACGACGACATGAACCAGGCAACGACGCGCGACTTCGAGCGCGAGGATATGGGGATCGCTCCGAAGGAGTAAGGCGATGCACGACCAGTCCGATGTGATGGAACCCATGGTCCATCAGGACCAGGAGCCTGGCCATGAAAGCAAGCTCGAGCCGAAGCCGGACTGGGAGCCGCGCTACAAAGGCTCCGGCCGTCTCAAGGGCAAGGTTGCGCTGATCACGGGCGCGGACAGCGGAATCGGCCGTGCGGTTGCGGCGCTGTTTGCGCGCGAGGGCGCCGACATCGCGATCCTCTATCTCTGCGAGCACGACGACGCGAAGAAGACGAAGCAGATCGTCGAAAAGGAAGGGCGCCGCGCGATCATCATCGCGGGTGACATCGGCGACAAGCAGTTCTGCGAAAAGGCCGTCCAGCACACGGTCGATCAGCTCGGCCGCCTCGACATCCTCGTCAACAATGCCGGCGAGCAACACCCGGACAAGGATGTGACGGAAGTCGATGAGCACCAGCTGCGCCGGACCTTCCAGACGAACATGTTCGGGATGTTCTTCATGACCCAGGCGGCTCGCCCGCACCTCAAGCAGGGCGCGGCGATCGTCAATTGCACCTCGGAGACCGCCTACAAAGGCTCGCCCGACCTGCTCGACTACAGCTCGACCAAGGGCGCGATCGTGGGCTTCACGCGTGCGCTCGCGAAGAACCTGGTCAAGGACGGCATTCGGGTGAACGCGGTTGCGCCGGGACCGATCTGGACTCCGCTCAATCCCTTCGGCGGGCAGCCGAAGGAGGACCTGCCCGAGTTCGGCAAGGACACGCCAATGGGACGGCCGGGCCAGCCGAACGAGGTCGCTCCCTGCTTCCTTTTCCTCGCCTGCGAGGATGCGAGCTACATGACCGGGCAGGTGCTCCACCCCGACGGCGGAAGCACGACGTCCAGCTGAGCCGCTGTTCGTTTCCGAACAGTCGAGCGGTCATTTCCGACGAAAGGTGCTGGCGAAATTCACCAAAGCCCGGTGAAATCCGCTGGACGTTTGATCGCTTGGCGCTGACGACCACTGAAAAATAACGATTTTTCTGAATTGGCACGCTCTCTGCATTGATATTGGCAGCGGACCCGATGGGGGGTTTCGCCAGAGATGCAAAAGGGTTTGACCATGTTCACTTCGTTTACTTCCGTCCGCCAGACGGCCACTGTCTTCGCCGGCGCATTCGTTACCGCGCTTCTGCTGGTTTCCGCCGCGACCTCGATGCCGATCGCCTAATCGGCTTTCCTCAAGCGAAGGAAAATCAGATGAACGGACGTTTTCTGATCAACCGCGTTGACGGAAAGGTCATGGGCGTCGCTGCCGGCCTCGCAGATTGCAGCGGTATTGATCCCACGATCATTCGCCTCGGCTTCATCGCTGCGACGCTGCTGACGGGGCCGGTGATGATCCTGTTTTACGTACTCGCAGGGCTGCTGGCGCCTGCCGCATAGGCGCCAGCGCCCTTTCACGCCGCCGGCCTGAGGGCCATGATGCGGGCGTGGTTCAAGCCGATCCCTTCAATCTCCAGCGCTTCGTCGACGCCCAGAATAGCGTGATCGACCGAGTCCTTGCGGAGCTTCGCGCAGGGTCCAAGGAGAGCCACTGGATGTGGTTCGTCTTCCCCCAAATCGATGGGCTCGGCCACAGCCCGACAGCGAAATTCTACGCGATCCGCTCGATCGAAGAGGCGCGCGCCTATCTCCAGCAGCCGCTGCTCGGCGGCCGATTGCGCCAATGCCTCGCGGATTTGCGGCGATGGGCGGGAAGGCGCAGCGCCGAGCAAATCCTGGGGCCGGTCGATGCGATGAAGCTGAAATCGAGCCTCACGTTGTTCGCTGCGATCGAGCCGGATTCCGTGTTCGACGACGCCCTGCTGAACTTCTTCGGCGGTGACCGGGACCAACACAGTCTCGCACTTTTGCAACTCCAGCGGTAAGGACCGCCTGGACATAAGGAGACTCGCAATGCGTAAGCTTCTCTTCGCGGCTGCCGCCGTCAGCCTCGTCGCCTCGCCGGCGATTGCCGCGCTCAAGGCCGGTGAAAAGGCGCCGGACTTCACCACCACCGGAGCGGTCGGCGGCAAGGAGTTCAAGGTCCACCTTGCCGACATGCTGAAGAAGGGGCCGGTCGTCCTCTATTTCTTCCCCAAGGCCTTCACCAGCGGCTGCACCGCCGAGGCCCATGCGTTCAGCTCCGCGATCGCCGACTTCAAGAAAGAAGGTGCGCAGGTCATCGGCATGTCCGGCGACAATCTGGCGACGCTTCACGATTTCTCGACCAAGGAATGCCGCAGCGCCTTCCCGGTCGCGACGGCAACGCCCGAGATCCAGAAGGAATATGACGTCGCCTGGGCGAAATATCCCGGGTGGACGACCCGCACTTCCTACGTGATCGACCGCAGCGGCAAGATCGTGATGGTCCATGACGATCTCGACTTCAGCCAGCATGTGGCGAAGACGCTCGCCGCGGTGACCGCGCTCAAACATTAGTTCATGCAGCTTTCATTCGCCGGACAGGGTCGGGGACTAGAAATCCCCGGTCCCACCACGGGCGAAGAACAAGGGGAAAGCGTATGAAGACCAGCACCACGTTGATCCTGGGCGCAGCGCTCATCGCGCTTGCCGGCTGTAAAAAAAACTACACTGAGAACAACGCCGCTTCGCAGATCGAAGCGAATGCCGAGAACCGCGCCGAGAACGTGACCGCCGCGTCGAATAATGAGGCGGCGAACATCATGAACTCAGCGAAGAACGAAGCCGCCTCGGTAAAGAACGAAGGCGAGAACAAGGCGGCCGCGATCAAGAACGCTGCCGAGAACAAGGCTGCGGCGATCAACAATGCCGCCGAGAACAAGACGTCCAACACGTCGGAAAAGAAGAGCAAGTAAGAGATTTTCGAGCGAGGGCACGCGCGAGGGGCGCCGGATGGTCGGCGCCCTTTTCGCGTCCCCGGTCAGCGGTCCGCTGACTCCTTCCCGACGAACTTGTTGAACCGGCTTTCCGAGCTCGGGCATGGAACGTTTTTGCCACGCCGTTCGCTGTGGCGGCGGTCGACCAACTGGAGGGAAGCCACGATGAAGACCCGGATCACCCTGACCGCGGCGGCGCTTGCCACGCTGACGGCCTGCGGCAGCAACAACAATGCCAACAATGTCGCAGCGACGAACGCGGCGACGAATGCGGCGACGATGAACGCCGGAACCATGAACGCGACGACGATGAACGCGACCGACATGAACGCGACGACGAACAGCGGGATGACCGACGTCAACGCGACCGGCAACGCGGCCAACGCCACAACCAACTACTAATCCGGCAAGAGCACGTGCCGGAGCGGGGCGCCTGCGCTCGCGGGCGCCCTTTTGCGCGGGCTCAGTTGTGCGGCCCGTGCTGAAGGTCGTTCGTCATCCCCCTTGCGATCGCCGAGCGCTGCGCGGCGGTGCTGAGGTCCCGCTTCGCATCGTAGAAGCCGGAGAGCAGGTCGAAGTCCCACCTGGTCATCGTGACCGGCGCCTCGCCGCCGATCGGGACGTCGAGCACGCGGAGGATCGTCGGCGCGCCAGAATTGGCAAGCTTCAGCGGATCGGCGCCGGTCAACGCGCGGACCGCGACATAGTCCGCGAGCTGCGTCGTTGTCAGCCCGACCAGCGCACGGCGCTCGACGACCACTACCGAAGCGTCGAACTGCGGGCGGACGGGCACGGTGATCCGCGACGATGGGATGATCGTGCGGTTCACGGGGAATCCCTCTGAATCCTCGGTGATTTCGTCTCCATCGGCGTTCATCATCGGGCCCTGTACCTGCCACGCGGCAGCATGCCCGGGCTGATCCTCGAGCAGATGGAACTGGTGGTCGCTGATCCCGTAGTCGTTCGATGCGTGGCGCTGGAGCTCCTTGAGAAACGCCTTCTTGTCGGAGGTGACCAGGAGGAGGACGTTGGGCGTGCAATGCTGGCCGCCGACGACGACCCCGACGGTCTTTGCGACCAGCCGGACGCGGTCCTCGACGGCCCGGGCCTGGGCTTCGGGGATGCCGAATACCTTCGGGCAGACCTCATGCTCGAAGCGGCTCAATTGGCCGTGCGATTCGACGGGCGTGAGCGCCTTCACGAAATCCTGGACCGTCTTTTGCGTGTCCTTCTGGCCGGTGATGACGATCGGCTGGTCGCCGGCGGCCGGGGCCTGAGGGACCGCCGGTGAAGCGAGCGCGGAAACCATGGCGGCGAAAACAAGCTGGATCATGAACGTACCTCGGTTACTCGGTTCATTGGACCACAGGCCCCCGACGGCCCAAAAGCCTTTTCTACCAACGGCCTACCGCTGGCAGACCTCCGGATGCCCATTGGTCGACCTCAGCCGCGTCGCGCTGTCGGGATCGGTGTTGATCGTGATTTCCTGATCGCAGCGGCGCAGCTGGAAGCGGACCCTGCGCGAGCGGAAGTCGAGCGAGATCCGCCGGAACGTGTCCAATATGTCCGTGCCGAGCAGCAGGGCGGGCTGATGGTCGAGCCCGAACATCTTGAACGGCGGCACGTCGGCGAACGCCATGGGGACGTCGTTCAAGGTGACCGGCCCGAGCTCGAGCACGCCAATCCGCGCGACCTGCAGCTTGGCGACGGTGCCGGTCACGCCGATCACCGGCACGGTCAGGAACTTGTCGCGGTTGCCGCGGATGAGCTGGTCGCGAAGCGCAAGGTTGCCGATCGTCACTTCCGAGCCCGTGTCGATGATCGCGTCGAGGTCGAATCCGGCAGCCTTGATGTGGGTCAGGATCAGCTGGCCGTGCTGGCGCCGCGCGATGATGACGATCTCGCCGGGCTCGTGCACTTCCGGGACCCGCGCATCCTCGACCTTGATCAGATGCTTTTCGAAATCGAGCATCAGCCGCTGCTCGACCAGCGCATCGATGCCGATCATGCCTTCGCCGCCGAGATCCACTTCCCTCAGCGCCGGAAGCTCGAGGTCGGGGATCGTGCTCGATCCGACGGTCAGCGCATCGACCTTCACCCGGTCGACGATATTGCGGTTGGTCATTCCGTTGAGGATCACGGGCGTGCCGAGCGGCAGCTGGAGCGAGCGGGCGACATGGACTCCGATCACCGACGTGTCGGCGCCGCTGTCGACGATGAACTTGAAGGGACCGCGCCCATTGACGAGCACGTCGACGCTCAGCCGGGTGTCGATCTCGTGCGCCTTCACGTCGTTTCCGCCGACGGCGAGCGAGGGGTCGAAATAGGCGGGCGGAGGGGTCGGCACGTTGGGCGGGGTCGCCGGCGCCGGGCGCGGCTTCCCGATCTTCGGCGGGTCGGCAGCGGCGGCATCGCGAGACACGCCGGGGACCAGCAGGGCCAAGGCCAGGACGAGGGTGCACCAGCGCGTCACAATCACTCCTCAGTCAGTGAGCATATCCGCGAACGCCGCGGCCACCGCCATCAAATATAGACGCACGGCCGCCCTGAACGACGGAAGAATGACGCGCCGCCGACTTCGACGGGGTTTGGGGCGGCGTCACGCGCGAAAGTTCACAAAGTCCGTGATCCTGCGCGGGCAAAGTATTCCGGCCTTCATCCGCAAGCGTGGAGCGGACGAATTCCGACGGGAAAAGGAATTTCCCGCCTACTTCTTCGGCGGAGTCGTCGCGGCCGGCGGCGGGCCGTCGAGGCTGTTGAGCATCTCGACCTTGGCCTGGAACTCCTTGGCGCAGGCGGTCATCAGGCCGGGCGCGGCGGCGTCGGTCAGGCCCTTCGCCTGCGTGTCGAACAGCGTCTTGAGCTGGGCCGAGGTCGCGGTCGGCGCGACGCGGCCGAGGTAGAAATAGAAACTCGCCTCGGCGAGCTTCTGGGCGTTGTCGTCCTTGGTCTGCTTGGCGAAAGCGCTGCTGAGGAGGAGGCAGCGGGCGTCGCTTGCGGTCTGGGCGGCCGCGGCTCCGCTGGTCGCGAGAAGCGCGGCGGCGAGGGTGATCGAAAGGGCTTTCATTCGAGAATTCTCCGTTGTTCGAAAGTTGGGCGGCGAGTCATTCGGCCGCC
>Ga0207660_10003420_pt1 | contig 10356 bp, 11 predicted proteins | sample KBSC73BmetaG_FD_184335 | JGI IMG/M metagenome (GOLD analysis project Ga0207660, IMG submission 184335) | Corn rhizosphere microbial communities from Kellogg Biological Station, Michigan, USA - KBS C7-3B metaG (SPAdes) (version 2) | ecosystem: Host-associated > Plants > Roots > Rhizosphere ... | reverse complement strand
CTGGGTGCGGACATCGTGGGCTGCCCGACGGTCCGCGAGCCGGACGGCCTCGCCATGTCATCGCGGAACGCGTACCTGACACCCGAGCAGCGGAAAGACGCGGTCGCGCTGTCGCGCGGTCTCTTCGCGGCCCGCGAGCTGTGGGAACACGGCGCGCGCGACCCCGACCGCCTACGCGAGGTTGTCCGCCAACACGCCGGTGGACCGGGCCTCTCGCTCGAGTACGTCTCGGCGGCGGATCCGATCGCGCTCATCGAGCTCCACGCGCCTGCGGACAGCGCGGTCATCTCGCTCGCCGCGCGTGTGGGCAAGGCGCGACTGATCGACAATGTGCTCCTGGGTATCGACCTGGCGGACCTCCGTTGACGCGAAGATCGCTTCTCATCGCGTTCAGCGTCGCCCACTTCGCGCACCACGTCACGAACAGCCTGCTCAGCGCGCTGCTTCCATTCATCAGCACCGCGTTCGGGCTGTCGTACGCGAGCGCCGGGTTCCTGGTGAGCGCGTACTCGATCGCATCAGGCATGACGAACGCGCCGCTCGGCATCCTCGCCGACCGTGTCGGCGCCAGGCGCGTGATCGTGTGGGGCCTCGTCCTCATCGGCCTGTCGAGCGTCGCGATCGGCCTGTCCAGCGAGTACTGGCAGCTGCTCGCGTTCCTCGCCGTGATGGGCATCGCGAGCGGCACGTATCACGCGCCAGCCTCGGCGCTCATCGCCGAGATGTTCTCCTCACGCCGCGGCATGGCGATGGGCACGCACACGACCGCCGGGCACCTGTCGTTCTTCGCCGCGCCGCTCGTCGCCGGCATCCTCGCGACAGCGGGGTCGTGGCGAACGCCGTACATCGCGTTCGCGATCGCGCCGATCGCGTGCGCGGCATTGCTCTGGCGCGTCGCACCGATGGGCACGCGCTCGACAGGCCGTCACGGCTGGCTCGCCACCGGCGGCGACATCGCGATGGTCGCGCGGCGCGTCGGAGCGCTCGTCTCGCTGTCGATCGTCTTCCAGGTGGTGATCTCCGCCGCGATGGCGTTCCTCAGCACGTACCTCGTCGACGCGCGCGGGATCTCGCCCGGCGTCGCCGCCGCGCTGTTCGGCGTGCCGCAGCTCGCCGGTCTCATCGGCGCGCCGATGGCGGGCACGCTCTCCGACCGCTTCGGCCGGCGCATCGTGCTCCTGCTCGGACTCGCGCTCATGGGCCCGGCGGCGTGGGCGCTCACCGTCGTGCCGAACGAGCTGGTGTTCCTCCCCCTTCTGTTGATCGGGATCTCGTTCTCGATCCGCGCGACGACGACCGAGGTGCTCATCGTCGACAACACCCCGGCCGACCGCCGCTCGACGGTGCTCGGCACCTACTACCTCGTGAACCAGCCGGTCGGCGGTGTGGCCGCCCCCATCTTCGGCGTCATCGCCGGCGCCATCGGGATGGCCGCCGCGTACGGCTGGCTCGCTGTGATCTTCCTGGTCCTGTCGGCGATCGCGCTCGTCGCGGCGTGGCCCACGGCGCGAGCGCTCCGACGGGCACCGTCCTAGCCGACCGAACCCGAGCCGCCGGAAGGCGGTATGAGTCGCGCATGCCATCCCGCATCGCGCCCGCACTCGTCGTCACCATCGCTCTCGTTTCCTGCGCGGCGCCGGCCGCCACACCGTCAACGCCGACCGCAACGGTCAGCGCTACCTCAGCCGCAACGTCCACGGCGATCGCGACAGCGACGACGCTGCCGGCCGGTGCGCGGCGCTTCGCGATCGTTCCCGAACGTTCGGTCGCGACCATCCGCGTCCGCGAGCAGGTCGCGGCGATCCCGGCGCCGGGTGACGCGGTCCTGACGACGCGCGCGTTCACCGGCGCGGTCGTGCTCCTCCCCGATGGCGGCTTCGCGAGCGGATCGTCGTTCGCTGCGGATCTCGACGCGCTCAAAAGCGATGAGCCCCTGCGCGACGAATGGATCAAGTTCAACACGCTCAACACCCGCGTCTACCCTCGGGCGGAGTTCACGCTCGCGCGCGTCAGCGGCGTACCCATGCCGATCGCGACGCAGGGTGAGTGGGCGGCGACTCTCGAGGGCACGATGAGGATCCACGGCGTTGAGCGTCCGGTTGCGTGGCCCGTACAGGTGACTCGGTCGACCGGCGAGGTGCGCGTTCAAGGTGCGACCGCGTTCAAGTTCGGGGACTACGGCATGGCCGTTCCAGCCAACCGTCTCATCCTTTCGGTCGTGGACGACGTGAGACTCGAGATCGACCTGGTGGCGCGAGAGCCCTAGGCGCGACCAGGCGCGAGCGCACTCACGAGGACCGTCATCGCCTGATTGAGAGGTGCGGTGACACCGCGTCGCTCGCCCTCGCGATGCACCGCGCCGCAGATCGCGTCGACCTCCGTCGGTCTGCCCAATTGCACGTCCTGCAGCATCGACGAGCGATTCGCGCCGGTGAGCTGCGCCATCTCGCGCCACCAGCGCCGCGCCTCGTCGTCGCCCATCGCAACACCCGCAGCGGTCGCGACGCGCGCGACCTCCGACGCGAGCCCGTCGGCGACGCGCGACCCCGCGACGTCCGCGAGAAGCTCCGCGTTCGTGTAGCCGAGGAGCGCGGTCGTCGGATTCACCGCGGCGTTCGTCGCGACCTTGCGCCACACCGACGCCCACGCGTCATCGACGACGGTCACGGTCATGCCGCCGTCCGCGAGCGCCTTCGCCAGCGCCTCGAGCGCGCGCGCCGACGCGGTGCCCGTTGGCCGCCCGAGCTCGACGCGGCCCGGACCGGTCGCATGCAGCGCGCCCTGCTCGTCGAGACGCGCGCCGACGTAGATGACGCCGACCGCAGCGCGTGGCTCGCCGAGTGCTGCGACGATCGCTTCGTAATTGCCGAGCCCATTCTGGATCGTGATCGCGACGCCCTCGCGACCGACGATCCGCGCCGCGACCGTCGCCGCCCATGCCGTGCCGTGCGTCTTGACGCAGACGATGGCGGCGTCCACCGGCTTCTCTCCGCTGCGGAGCGGCGCCTTCGTGCGATCGATGGGCACGAGGTCAACACGACCGCTCAGCGCTCGTTCGACCACGCGGCCGATCGCGCCCATGCCGATGATCGCGACGCGCAGCGGGACGGCTCCTGCGATCTGGCTCAGACCGCCTTCGGTCGCGCGACGTTCTGCCGCAGCGCCGCGAGCTCGCTGTCCTTCATCGTGAAGCTGTGCTCGTCGTCGGGGAAGCGGCCCTCGCGCACGTCGCTGTCGTACGCGCGCAGTGCATCGACGACCGCCGTCCCGATCTCGCCGTAGCGCTTCGCGAACTTCGGCTTGAAGTCGCCGTACAGCCCGAGCACGTCGTGCAGAACGAGGACCTGTCCGTCGCAGTCGATGCCGGCGCCGATGCCGATGGTCGGGATCGAGATCCGTTCGGTGACCATCGCAGCGACCGGCGCGGGGATGGACTCGAGAACGATCGAGAACGCGCCGGCGTCCTCGAGCGCGACCGCGTCATCGATGAGCTGTCGCGCCGCGCGTGCGCTCTTCGCCTGCGTCTTGAAACCACCGAACTGCGCGACGCGCTGCGGCGTGAGACCGACGTGCGCCATGACCCCGATGCCGTTCTCGACGAGTGCCTTCACGAGCGGGACCGTCTCGTGTCCGCCTTCGAGCTTCACCGCGTCCATGCCGGCCTCCTTCAGGAAGCGGGCGGCGTTGCGGAGCGCGTCGGCGGGACCGGTCTGGTACGAGCCGAACGGCATGTCGCCGATGAGCAGCGGCCGCGACGCGCCGCGCGACACCGCGGCGGCGTGGCGGACCATGTCGTCCATCGTGACCGGCACGGTGTTGGGGTAGCCGAGCACGACCATACCGAGCGAATCGCCGACGAGGATGATGTCGATGCCCGCTGCTTCAACGAGCCGCGCGAACGCGGCGTCGTAGGCGGTCATCATCGTGATGCGCTTGCCGTCGCGTTTCATAGCGACGACGTCTGGGATCGTGACTTTCTTCGCGATGTCCATGTGAACCTCCGTCCAGGCCGGCTAAGCCGGTCCCGGCGTCACCGCAATCGTAGCGCGGCGGAAGTACCTCGCAGGTTTCATTCCAGTGCGTCGATCACGTCGGGAAGCGGGCTGAGGTCATTGATCACCCGCGTCGGCGCCGTCTCCAGCTCTTCGCCGTGGCGGTCGACGAACACCGTGCGGTAGCCGAGCGCGCCCGCCGGCCGCATGTCGTGGTACTGACTCGCCCCGACGTGGATCGTGGCCTCCAGCGCGGCGCCGCTGCGCTCGCGGAAGATCCGCCAGTGTCCGGGCGCCGGCTTGTAGCTGCCGGCGTCCTCCGCGGTGATGACGAGATCGGGCTCGAGTCCGAGCTGCAGGATCGATGACGCGATCAGATCGCGATCGACGTTGGACAAGATGGCGATCCTGCGGCCACCCCGTCGCAGCTCGGCGAGGGCGGCCGGCACCTCAGCGAACGGCCGCCAGCGCGGATGCGACGCCGGTAGTGGTGAAGGCTCGTCGACGCCGAACGTCGCGAGCAGCCGGCGACCTGCCTCTTCGAGCACATCGCGGTAACGGCGGTACGACTCCCCCTCGACCTTCGCCTCGGTCGCGATGTAGCGGCGCGCGAGCTCGTCGCGGTCGATCGGTGCAGGCAGCAGGGGAATGAGCGCGTCGGTGATACCCCGCTCCCAATCGATGAGCGTTCCGTAGCAATCGAAGGTGACCCAGCTGATCGGTACTCGCGGAGGCTAGCGCTTCGTGAAGCGGGTCACGCGCTCGGGCCAGTGGCGCTGCGCCCAGGCGCTGAGGAAAGCGTGGATCCGGCGAGAGCGGCGCGCGCGAGCCTGCCCGTCGTTGCGCTCGGACACTTTGCGTTGGGCATCCATCTGTCAGCCTCCCTTCTTGTACCTGCCACGGTGTTCCACTCGCGCCGCGCGCACTGTCCCCGCGCGCACGCTGCGAACGCGTCATGCGGTACGCCCACAGCGTCGCGCGAGCATCGTTAGAGTCCGCGTCGATGCGACTCGTCGAGCTCGCGGCATTGATGCAGCGCACCGAGGGTGCTGAGATCACGAGCTACCTCGTCGCGGATCCGCGCGCCGCGAAACAGAGCGGCGTGCGCGTCAGCCACGCCGGCGGGCTCGTCAGCTGGACGATGAAGTCGACGGAGGACGGCTTCCTGAACCGCGCGCTCGGCTTCGGCACGATGTCCGAGGCGACGCCGGAGGTGCTCGATCGGCTCGAGCGTCGGTTCGCCCAAGCCCGCCGTCCGCCGCGCATCGCGGTCGCCCAGGGACCGACGCCGCGTGCAGCACTACGTCTACTCGAGCGCCGAGGCTACGAGCCCGAGGAAGGCACGGACGAGCACATCTACTGCTACGACCACCGCTGGTTGCCACGCGTGCGACCCGTCGAGGGTCTCACCGTGGAGCGCGTGCACGCCCAAGACGCCGCGGAGTACGCACGCGTCGCGTACTCGAGCTTCAAGGAGCGCGGCCCGTGGTTTCGCGACATCGTCGAGGCGCTCGTGAAGCGGCGCGCGCGCGGCCGGTCGCTGAGCGCGTATCTCGGTCGCATCAACGGCGTGCCGGCGGCGACCGGGATGCTCTTCGACGTGCGTCCCGTCGCCGGCCTCGGCAACGGAAGTGTCCTCCGCGAGTTCCGCGGACGCGGGATCCAGACAGCGATGATCGCGCACCGCATGCGTGCCGGATGGGAGCGCGGCCGGCGGATCTTCTTCGGTCAGACGCGGACTCCCGCGTCCGCGCACAACCTCGAGGACCTGGGTTGGCGGCTCCTGTACACCGAGGTCGACTGGGTCCGTACTACTTAGCGGCAACGAACGCTGACGTACGCGGCGCGGCGCGCTGTCATCCTTCGTTGATGCGGCGACGTACGTTCCTCCGCGGCCTTGCCGTAAGCGGCACCGCGCTCGCGACGGCGTGCATCGGACCTGACGCCGCGCCATCACCATCGCCAGCGCCATCGGCTTCCGCGACGGCGACGGTCATCCCGGCGACGGCGACGCCGTCACCGGTGCCCACCGTCGCGCCGCCGGACTGGGACGCGCTCCGCGTGGGCTTGCGCGACGGACTCGTGAGACCTGGCGATCCCACGTACGACGCTGCGCGCGTTCTGTACAACACGCGTTTCGATGGAGTGCGGCCGCAGGCGGTGGCACGCTGCGCGACCGCTGAGGACGTGCGCGCGTGCATCCAATTCGCGCGCACGTATCGCATACCGATTGCGGTGCGGAGCGGCGGTCACAGCTACGGCGGCTGGTCCACAGGTCAAGGGCTTGTGATCGACGTCGGCCGCATGTCGGCGATCGACGTGCAGAACGGCCAGGTAACGGTCGGCGCCGGTGCGCGGCTCATCGATGTCTACGACGCGGTCGCGGCACGCGGCCAGGGTGTCCCGGCCGGCAGCTGCCCCACGGTCGGCGTCACGGGACTGACGCTCGGCGGGGGCGTCGGCGTCATGTCTCGCGCGTGGGGTCTGACCTGCGACGATCTTGTCGCGGCGCAGGTGGTGACCGCGGACGGTCAGGTGCGCGAATGCGACGCCGCGCGCGAACCGGATCTCTTCTGGGCCCTGCGCGGCGGTGGCGGTGGAAGCTTCGGCGTCGTCACATCGCTGACCCTGCGAACGCATCCGGCGACAGCTCTCGCGATCGGGTTCATGTCGTGGCCGTGGTCGCGCGCCGCTGCGGTCGTGTCCGCGTGGCAGGCGTGGATGTCGGGAGCGCCGGACGCGCTCTGGTCAACGCTGCATCTCCAGACCGGCGCAGAGGGGCCGGAGGTCACGATGCACGCGGTACTGATGGGTGCCACGGCAGCTCTTGCCTCGCACTTTGACACGCTCGTCGCGGTAACGGGTGCGCCCAGTTACCGGGAGGCCGGCGTCCGTACGTACCGCGACGTCATGCTTCTCGAGGCGGGTTGCCTCGGACGGTCGGTCGCGCAGTGTCACCTACAGGGGACGACGCCTGAGGGTCAGCTCGGTCGAGATACGTTCATCGCGAAATCGGTCGTCGCGCCGACCGCCCTATCGAGCAACGCTGTAGCTGCGCTCGTCGATGGCATCGGCTCCGTCATCGGTCGTTCGGACATCGGCGGCGCGGCGGTCCTGCTCGACTCGCTCGGTGGAGCCGTGGCTCGCGTGGCGCCATCCGACTCCGCGTTCGTCCATCGGAGCGCGTTCGCGATCGCGCAGCTCTACGGAAGCTGGGACGCAGGTGCGCCGGCGGCGGTCGTCGACGGCACGACCGCGTGGCTGCGGCAACTACACGCGACGGTCCGGCCACTTGTCGGTCGCGGCGCGTACGTCAACTACGCCGACGCGGATCTCACCGACTGGGAAGACGCGTACTGGGGCGCGAACTACGCGCGGCTCCGGCAGGTCAAGGCGAAGTACGACCCGGACCGCCTCTTCGATTTCCCGCAGGCGGTGCGCCCCTAACGCGCCAGCCGCTCGGCGAGCTTCGCGATGAGGCGGCGCGCGACCTCAGTCTTCGCGAGCAGCGGCAGAGCCTCCGCCCCATCGGCGCTCACGAAGGTCACGCGGTCGGTGTCAGACCCGAAGACCGAACCCGGCTCGCTCACGTCGTTCGCAACGACGAGGTCGAGCTTCTTCTCGCGCAGCATGCGTCCGGCCTCCGCGGTGGCGTCGCCGGTCTCGGCCTTGAAGCCGATGATGACCGCGCCCGGGCGCCGGGCGGCAACGATCGCCTTCAGGATGTCGGCGTTCTCCGTCATCCGCAGGCTCAGCTCCTTGCCCGCGTCACGCTTCTTGATCTTTCGCTCCATCGTTTCGATGGGCCGGTAGTCCGCGACCGCCGCCGCCATCACCACGGCATCGGCGTTCGGGAGCAGCGCAAGCACCGCATCGCGCATCTGCTCCGCGGTCTCGATCGGCACGAGATGCGTTCCCGCCGGCGCGCGCAGCGCCGTCGGTCCTGAGACCAGGAATACCTCCGCGCCAGCGTCGGCGGCAGCCGCCGCGATCGCGTAGCCCATCTTGCCGCTCGAGCGATTCGAGACGAAGCGCACCGGATCGATGGGCTCCAGCGTCGGACCGGCTGTCACGACGATGCGACGGCCGGCGAGCGCCTGCGAACCGGTGAGCGCCTCCGCGATCGCGGCTTCGATGCGCTCGAGCGCGGCGAGGCGCCCAGGGCCGACATCACCCGACGCCAGAGGACCCGACTCGGGCTCGACGATGTGCGCGCCGCGTGCGCGCAGCACAGCGACGTTCGCTTGCGTTGCGGCGTTCTGCCACATGTGCGTCTCCATGGCGGGCGCGAGGACGATCGGCGCGTCGGTCGCGAGCACCGTCGTCGCGATGAGGTCATCGGAGAGGCCATTCGCCAGCCGCGCGAGGATGTGAGCGGTGGCGGGCGCGATCACCACGACGTCGGCCTGGCGGCCCATGGCAACATGGCCGGCCGCGCGCTCGTCCTGGATCTGGAACATCTCCAGCTCGACCGGGCGGTACGTGAGGGCCTGAAAGGTGAGCGGCCGCACGAACTCGGCGGCGGAACGCGACATGACGACCTGGACCGTCGCGCCCGCCTGCGTCAGGCGGCGTGCGAGCTCGACCGACTTGTACGCGGCGATCGAGCCAGTGACGCCGAGCACGATGAACCGACCGCGAAGGGCATCCATCACGCGTTCAGCTCATAAAGGAGACGCAGCCCCTCGAGCGTGAGGTCCTCGTCGACCTTCTCGATGCCCTTCGCGAGCGGCGCGATCGTGGCGGCGAGGCCGCCGGTGGCGATCACGGTCGGTTTGGCGGGAAGCTCGGCGACGATGCGCGCGAGGAGACCTTCGACGAGGCCGACGTACCCGAACACGATGCCCGAGCGCAGGCAATCGGCCGTGTTCTTTCCGATCGCCGTCGCGGGCGGTGTGAGCGGGACGCGGAAGAGCCGCGACGCGCGACCGAAGAGCGACTCCGCCGAGACCTCGAGGCCGGGGGCGAACGAGCCGCCGAGGAAATCTCCCTCAGCGCTCACGACGTCGAAGTTCGTCGTCGTGCCGAAGTCGACGATGACCGCGGGGCCGCCGTAGCGCCGGTGAGCCGCGAGCGTATTCGCGATGCGGTCCGCGCCGACCTCAGACGGATTGTCGACGCGGAGGCGAACGCCGGTCTTGATCCCCGGCCCAACGATGAACGCCGCGCGGTCCAGATATCGCTCCGCGAGTCGTGTGAAGGCCTGCGTCAGCGGCGGCACGACGCTGCCGAGCACCAGCGCATCGATCTCGTCGAGGGCCAGGTCCTCCTGCGCGAGCAGACCGTCCAGCATCACCGCGAGCTCGTCCTCGGTGCGGTCGTGCACGGTGACGAGACGCCAGGTGCGTATGAGCCGATCTTTGTCGTACGCGCCGACGACGATGTTCGTGTTGCCGGCGTCGATCGCGAGAACGGCACTCACGTCAATCGTTCGATTCGGTGGCGCCGGTGCGCAGGCCTCCCTGCCCCAGGTGCGCCTCCAGCGCCTTCGCGACGTTCGGCGGTACCAGCTCGGCGACCGACGCGCCGAACGCGACGAGCTCCTTCACCCGCGACGCGGAGAGGAACAGGTACTCCGGCGCGGTCATCAGGTAGACCATCTCGATGTCCGGTGCGAGCTTGCGGTTCATGTTGCCCATCTCGAATTCGAACTCGAAGTCGGAGAGCGCGCGGAGGCCGCGGATGATGAAGGTTGCACCGACCTCCTTCGCGAACGTCACCTGCAGGCCGTCGAACGAGCGGACCTCGACGTTGCTGGACGCCTTGCAGGCCTCGCTCATGAGCGCGACGCGCTGATCGGCGTCGAACAGTGCCTTCTTCGACAGATTGCGACCGACACCGATCACGACGCGATCGAACAGGCGCGCAGAGCGTTCGACGATGTCGAGGTGCCCGTTCGTGGGCGGGTCGAACGAGCCGGGATAGATGGCCACTCGATCGCTCACGCCGGTCGCGCCTCCTGTTTGCGGTAGTGCACGCCAGCGCGAATCGTAACGCGGCTTCGCGGACGCTCCTAGCGAACAGCGCCCGCGACGATGGACCGTGCCAGCGGGAGCCGCACGGTGACCAGCGTCCCGTGCGACGGGCGCGATTCGATCCGGATCTGACCGCCGTGCCGCTCGACGATCCAGCGCGCGATCGGCAATCCAAGGCCGCTGCCCGACGCATCGAGGCGCCGGGCGGCGTCGCCGCGATAGAAGCGCTCGAAGACGTGCGGCAGCTCAGAGAGGGCGATGCCGATACCGTCATCCTCGACGCGCAACACGGCATCCGTTCCGTCGTCCGCGATCGAGACGTCGACCATTCCCGTAGGCGCATACCGGAGCGCGTTGTCCAGCAGCACGACCACGAGCTGCTTCAGGCG
>Ga0207660_10003414_pt1 | contig 10360 bp, 25 predicted proteins | sample KBSC73BmetaG_FD_184335 | JGI IMG/M metagenome (GOLD analysis project Ga0207660, IMG submission 184335) | Corn rhizosphere microbial communities from Kellogg Biological Station, Michigan, USA - KBS C7-3B metaG (SPAdes) (version 2) | ecosystem: Host-associated > Plants > Roots > Rhizosphere ... | reverse complement strand
AAGACCTAGACCGTGAGCGCGAAGGCGAGGAACCAACCCCACACATGTTCGTCGGAGCAATACCCGGCGATCACCAGGACGACGGCGACAAAATGCTTGTTCACGTGACGTCCCTCACGACCTGTTTCTCCCCGAGATACTCTTCGGTGATCTCGAAGGTGTTGGTCTTGCCGTGCTGAAACCAGATGTGGCCTTCGCCCGACGGATTAGGAGAGCCATCATAGGCGCCCTCGATCACGGTTGTGGTCTGGTTTTGGCCTTCGACGGTCTGGACGACGGTCGCGCGATATCTGCCGTTGACGTGGACTTTGACGCTGATGGTCATCTGGGGTGGCTCCGTTTGGGGGTCTGTCGGAGCCAGGAATTTCACCTTCCCACCTTAATAAAAGGTAAAAAAGGGTTTTGGGGTCCTAGGTATTTCTGGCACAGGTCTCGCGAAGCGAGACGGCCCCGCCCGGTCCATGCTGGGGCGGGGATGCCCCAACAGGCCGGGACGGAGAGCCTTGCCCGACGCTAATCGGGCAAGGTCGCAAGGTTTACTTGGCGGAAACGGTCAGGGAGAAACCGAGACCGGGAACACCAGTTCCCCAGTTGAAACCACCCGTAGTCGCAACGGTCCGCGTCTTGCCGCTCGACTTGGACGGTTCCGCCTTGTCGAGTGCGTCCTTTGAGACGTCAATCGTGATCAAGAGTTTGCCGTTTTCAACCTTAAAGTTTACAGGGTTAGCCATGATATGCTCCTCAGCATGTTGCCGTCGACGGGATGCCGATCGGTCGACCTTGCCGCGTCGGGCAACGGCCGGCCGGCGCCCTTGGGCCGCACAGGGCAGGCGAAGAACGCGCGCGTAGCCATGCACAGGACGCAACCCTTATCTGGTATCAAGGTACCAAGGCGCTACCTAATTACCATAGGTTCTAAATGGTTTTGGGCCAGGTTAAATGGTGAAAAATCCTGCCATTTCATTTGTGTAGTACCTTCAAAGGGTTATACCTTGTTTTCAGGTTAAATGGCTAAATGGCAGCGATTTCGAGAGGGTCACACTGTATTTCGCACCCACCCTTTCTAAGATGTTAACGCCGCGGAACCAAGGTACCAAGGTACGAGCGCAGGACGAGATCGGCAGAAAATCAGGTTAACTTCGTAAACATCAATCTAAATGGATAAATATCTAAGAAAGAGTATAAAATAAGGGGTTCGCAAGCAAAAACAGCGGCTTGTGACACGTTAACTTCTCTGAAAGGGTGGGTGTGTTAACCTTTCAGAAAGGGTGGGTCGGAAACACATAGACCCGCTCCACCATTTAGCCATTTGGGTATTTAAGCCATTTAACATTTTATTTCAAGCATCTGCATCCTTCTGGAACCGGCAGCAGCCCCTCGCTTGCCGCATATCTGGTGGTAGCTAATTACCAGATTGATTACATCGTGTTCTCGTTTTGTTAATAGCGGCATTTCCCGCCTGAACTCGTTTCAGAACGCTCGATCTCGGCAGACCAGCCTTCTTCTCGACTGAGGCACCGCGCGCGCGAGGCCGCCCGACGCGGCATTTTTGCGCCGCGCCCCTCTTCCCCATAGGGCCGGTTCAACCCCAACGAGTGCTGAGGAGCCTCCCATGACATCGTTCACACGCAAGCTCTACAACCGCGATCCCGCCGCTGCCAAGGCGTTCCACAGACAGGCCAGCTTCGAGCATAAGGTCGTCTATGGACGCACACCCACCCTTGCCTGCTTCACGCCGGCCCACTATGACGTGCAGCCGACATTCGGAAAGAGGCACCCGCCTGCCAGCGCCCAGCATGCCTGCGATCACAACTGCAAGCACCCTGCCTGCAAGCAGGGCTGCGTGCTTTGGGCTGTGCAGCACTGAGGCCGCGGTTACCGCCACGGTAATAGGGCGCTGCGCTTTTGCGCAGCGCCCCCTTCCCACCCAAGCAATCTTAACACCGGCTGAGGAGCCCAGAACATGACACCAGAACTCAAAGCCAAATGGCTGAATGACCTGCGCAGCGGTAAGTACCAAAAGACCCACAGCCACCTGCGCGACGACAAGGGCTATTGCTGCCTCGGCGTGCTGTGCGAGACGGCAGGCGTGGGCTTCAACCTGGCATCCAAGACCGCTGACCACAACGCTGACGTCGCGGGCCAGATGTGGACCATGTATCCGAACGACTTCGAGGGTATGCCGATCAACGAAGGCGAAGAGCTATCCGCGATGGGAATGGAGATTTTCGGGCTTGGTCAAGTCCAGCACGACGACCTGACCCGGCTCAACGACGAGAACAGCACGTTCGCTGAGGTCATTCAGTACATCGAGGAGAACCTGTGATGGCTCTCCTGCCCGGACACATCAACAACTTCGAGACGCTCAAGCGAGCGTTCAGAGACGGCAACGTCGCGCTGGTCGAGTGCAAGGACGCCACGACCGGCGAGTATCGCGCTGTGATCTGTGCGATGGAGCACGGGAACGGCGAGTATGAGATGAAGCCGTTTGGCCATCTGTGCAACGCCAACCCTTACTTCGAGTACGTGCCGCCGCTTGGGGAGGCCGAGAAAGACTGATGTTCGTGCTGTTCGTGCCAGTGCCCAAGTGGGCTGACTATTACGACGCCTACATCGACGGCGTGTGGCAGGGCAGCATGCGGCTAGTGCAATGGCATAACCGGAGGCAGAACTGATGAGCGATCTGACCGTGGACTACCGCACTCGCACCACAGTGCCCATCCGTGACATGGGCGGTTCAGGGCGCATCGTGTGTCTGGTTGATATCTACGGCTGGACCAAAAATGACGTGGCCACCGTTCCGGGCGGCACTGATCCGGTAAAGAAGGCCATAGCGAAGTTGGGCTTAGACCCTGATCGCTACGCACCGTACATCATGGACCTTGGACAATACGAACTGGGAGCAGATTACCATGACTGAGAAAGGCACCTACAGCGACCCACGTTGCTACGCATGCAGGCCGTTGGCGCCAGCGAGCAACGAGATCGAGGACAAGCGCATCAACGCATTTCTGGCCTCGCACGGCTTCGATCTGCTTACCGCCACGGTAACGCAACGCGTCGAAGCGTCCTACAATCGCTTTGCCGATCGCATTGCGGCTGCGCTCAACAAGCGCATTCCCGGTCCAGACATCAGCAGCGACGTGCTGCGCAAAGCGAGGAGCGAGTAAATGCCTATGAGCACACTCACCCCGTTGGAGAGGCTATTGCTGCGCTTTAGCGGCGTCTGCCTTGCCATCATCATGGCATCCGTCACGTTCGTCATTGTGGTGGCTGCTTACCACGTCGCAACTGGAGGGTAGTCCCAATGAGCCACTATACGCCGCAACCAGCCGACAGCAGCGATAGGACGCTCACGCTTGTGCAGGTGCTCGCGTCGGTGCAGTACGCGCTCAATCAGATACCACGCCGCACGTTGCGTGGTGACCCCAACGGGCTCAAGGACACCTACGAGCTTGCGAAGCACGTAGACGAGCACTTGTATTTCCGGCAGGAGAACAAAACCGAGGAGGACCAGCCATGACATGGGTTTATGTAGGCATCGCCGTGCTCTGCGTTGTGTGCGCCTGTGGCCGGCTGCACAGCCAGCATCTCGATCGGCTGGAAGCGAAGTGGAGAGGCGAGTGAGACAAGACGGCACGGCACTGCGCTCTAACGCTGTGCTCTCGTTGGAAGAGAGCCAGCGTGAAGGCGACACACCACTAGAAGCGTTACGTCGCTTATCGAAGCGGCTTGACATGGGTGTGCCGGCTGCGCGATCGGTGCGGGATTACCTGATCCGCAACGGCCACTGGAAAGGTGAAGCGTGACGGCAACAACACAGTCAACTGTGGAGAAGTAATTGATGGCTGTAAATCAGTTTAAGGTTTGGCTTGCGCTTGGCGGAAGTACAATTCACTCTGCGGACTATTTCCGTATAGAGCAGGGATGTCTATGGTTCCGCAATGTAGCAATCGCGGGCGACAAGTACCCGACGACTGTCGTGGTCTATGCCCCTGGGCAATGGCTAAGCGTCGAGACTGTCCTCGACACTGCCGATCAAAACAAGCAAACGAACCCATGACCGGCATCGAACCGACGGACATGGAGTTTATCATGTGCGCTGCTGCGCCGGCTGCGCTGATCTTTGCTGCGTTCATGCTGCTGCTATATGCGTTCGGCGGCTTGGTATGGGACATCGGCTGATGCGCGAGACAGATTTAGAACTGCGCAGGTTTGTAGCTCAGTGCGCGGGCTTCACCGTGCATTCGGAGCACGACCTAGACCTGCGCCAGCGCCGCTATGTGCTGACCACCCCGCAAGGCGAGTGGCACTGGCGCGATTGGGAGTGGCAGTGCTGGGACCTCGCGTGGTCGATCATGCAGGTGCAAGCCGGCACGCAGTGGAAAGAGCACGTATCACCATGAGCGCGAACGAGGAGGATATGACTATCGCTCGCGTGGTGCTGGCCGGCTGGCGTATCCAGCAGTTCGCTGTGCGCGGCTCAGAAACATCAGATGACGTGGGTTGGCGGTACCAACTCGTAAGCCCTCACGGTGGCTTATGCGGTTCCTACAGCACCCGATATGGCGCTGCCCGGATTGCAGAGACGATGATCTGGGAGCAAGCGTGATGGGATACCCAACCCGACGTGTCAAGGTGCGAAGGCACAATCGCAATATTCGGCTTCACGCCACGGTCGTCCTGTGCGGCGCTGAGATCATTCCCGCGCGAGCGTTATCGGCGCAAGGATTTGTCACGCTCTTCTATGCTAGGTTTAATCATCGCAGCGTAAGCGATAGCACTACGCCGTGGACACTAAACCCGGTGAAGGCTATGGAAGATGCAGCGGCAGTGTTGGGGCTCGACGTCTGATGGGATACCCAACCAAACGTGTCAAGGTGCGAAGGCATAACTACAAGCTCACACTACGTGCGAAGGTGGTGCTGGGTGGCTTTGCCTTGTCATCGTTCGGAACTGTCGATGTGAGAACTGGCAAACACGGTCGGCACTACGAGGCCCAGTATCACGGGCACCGCCTCTTTGTTGGGCGACCAAACGAGTGGTCGGTGTTAGATCAGTGTATGAGGATGTTGTTGGAACGGCAGTAACTGCCTTGGGCGGCGACGCGCCGTTGCCCGACGCGGCAAAAACGCAAAAACGCAAAAACCGCGCGCTACGGTCTAGCGCAATCGAACTGAGGAGTTCTAGGAATGTCGACGGCACCACAACCCCAACCACCATCAAACAAGTTATCATTCGATGATTGCGCAAAGATCGCAGCGGACCTTGGCCATCAGGCCGGTCTCGGCCGCGATACGCAAATCAAGTTTCTGCTCAAGGCGGTCGAGGGTGGCTATCATGGCGCGCTCGATCTGGGCCACAACAAGCACGGCACTGACGTCGACGACGCCACGAAGCTGGCTGAAATCTACGTCAAGGCGCATCAAGGTGCCGTGGTATTCGACGCGAAAGCTGCTAATCAACGTAAGTTGATTAGCACTGTGCGAACCAGCATCAAACTGGGTGGCTGGCCCAAAGGCGGTAACGGTGAGCCGATGGCCACTGTCAACAACCTGATCAGCATGCGCCAGAAGCTGAAACAGATACCGGGCGAGGCCAAGAAGCTCGACGATGCCGCGAACACGCTGATGAAGTATGCTCGTGCGCAGTTGAAGGCCGACACGTTGCTCAGCAGCGACGAACTCAAGACGTTCTGCTACAAGCCCAACTCCGACCTGGCCACTGCCGAGGAGATCATCGAGAAAGCTGTGAAGCAGCTTGATCGGCTGATCGACGGTTCCGCGTCACAGAACACGGCGCAGAACAGCAGCACCAATGTGCGCAATGCACGGCAAGCGTTGCGTAACGAGTTGGCTGCGATCGCCACAGCACGTGGCAAGGCCAACGGGCCGAACCTCAAGGCAGTCTAAACCGATTACTAGGCTGGACCGACCGAACCTCATGAGGCGAGGTCAGAACAGTGCGCAGGCTGCGCAAGCCTAGTACGGGTGGGAAGGTGGTTGCTCCTCAGCGCCTTCCCACCCAACCATTTCACGAACAGGAGCAGGAGATCAGCATGAGATTGAACGCCGCGGTGCGCAGTGAGATCATTCACAACGCCACCAAGACCATGATCGAGCGCGAGCGAGCGCTGGAGCTACGCGAGCAGGCATTGGCCACCCGTTGCTACGAGATCGCCATGCCAGCCAAGCTGCGACAGGCCTTCGAGTTGGTGAAGGAACTGGCAGGAGGGAAGGAATATCTCAGTACCCGTAAGGAGGTCCGCTTCAACATCGCAGGGCAGGGTATCGTCCTAACAGCGAAGGACTTCCTTGTCGTGTCGCATCCGTACCATTCCTGGCACGATAACGTGGGCAAGGCGATCACGCTCAAGGACAACGAGAAGCTCGTCACCGAGGTTCGCCAGTTGCTGGCCGACAAAGAGCAGTTGAAAAAAGACAGGGCTCAAGCCGAGACCACGCTCAAGACGATACTCAAGAGCGTTGGCTCGACCGAGAGCCTGTTCAAGCTCTGGCCAGAGGGCAAGAAGTTCTACAGCACCCCGCCTCTCACCCCGCAAGTTAAAACTGGCGTTCCTGCGGTGCAGATGCAGGCGCTGAACACCATGCTGGGCTTGTCGGCCTAGTTTCCACCCCCACCGTAAGCAGAGGAGTACCGATGAACATCATTGACGCACGAAGGGAGACGCTGGCACTGATCGAGGCCGGCAATGCCGTGATATGGCAATCCGGATCGGGTTTAGGCAAGTCTCAGGTTTCATATTCGATCTTTGAGGAACTGCGCGACAAGGGCGCACAGAAAGGCGAGAGTTGGGGCTTCGGTACCATCTTCGCTGCGACCCAGACCCCGCCCGACCTGATCGGATATCAGTTCAAGGGCGAGCGTGAGTTCACCATGGCTGACGGTTCAATCCGGAAGCTGACCGTGACGGAGCCAAGTGTGCCGTTGTGGATGATATCGTCCGAAGGCAAGCCCGCCTTCATGTACGACAAGTTCTTCCTGCTGATCGACGAGTATGGGCAGGGTGAAGCCGACGTGAAACGGGCTGTGGCCGAGATTTTCCTCAACGGCGGAACAGCCCCGTGGTACCTGCCCCCGGGCAGCGTTCGCATCGCGTGTACCAACCAAGGTGCGCGGTACGGCGTGAGCAAAGACTTCGACTTCTGTATCGCACGACGTGCGCTGCTGAACATCGAAGGCGACATCGAAGTGACGCTGCGCTATCTTGACAAGCCCTACGTGCATCAGGGCCGAACATGGCAGACAACTCCGGTGGTCAAAGCATGGGCTGCATCCAACCCGCAGACCGTGTTTGAAGTCGAGCCGAAGGAACAGGGACCGTGGTGCAACCCGCGTCAACTCTGTGCTGCGGATCGGTACATCCAGACCAAATGGGCCATGCAGGGTAACCAAGAAATGGAGCCCGCGTCTGCCAGCGTTCTCGCCGGATTGATCGGGATGGGCGCAACGCAGAGCTTGCTGGCGCACATGCAGTTCATGCTTGAACTACCGTCCTATGCGGACGTGGTATCCGACCCGGATAATACGCCGGTCCCGGGAAAGGCTGATCTGCAGATGCTCATGGCCTATCAGATGGCGGCATACACGCAGGCCCAAGACTTGGCTCCGTGTATCAAGTACATCCAACGACTGCCCAAAGACATGGGGGTCACTTACGTCAGTTCGCTGCTTCGCAGGGACTACAAGAACATCATCAACCAGCCGGCGATGCTGGCGTGGATCAACAAGAACGCGTCACTGGTGAGCATCATCAGTTCGCTTTCGCAGTAACCCCCGCGGGGTAGAGAGGGACCGAACGGCAGGCTAGGGTTTCGGCCCGTGCTGGAAAGCCTAGTAGGCAACCCCTCTCGGAGCGGCGAGTGATTGCGTTCACTCGCCGCTTTACCGCCACGGTAACAAGGGATCAACCAATGTCGCGACCGCGTTTTGAGCCACCCGCGATATTGGCCGACCCCGAGGCTATGGATAAGCTCGTCGAATGGCGGATGGGCTCTATGGCCATGCTGAGGCGGACGAGACTGGACACGATAACGAGAGGAGCACACATGCAACGACAGTTCACGATCGAGCTACGCGTCGACTTCGAGGACAGCGGGAAGCTGGGACCACTCAAGAAGGTGCTGCAGCAAGCCGCGCGTCACGCCTACGCTACAGCACAACTAATCAGCGACAACCAGAAGTCGACCGCGATCGCCATCTGGAGCGACGACTTCTTTAGCGGGCACGAAGAGATCAAGCTGCTGGAGGATGACATCCAGAGTGGTCTTGATGCTACGGCCAACGCCGAGCCGGCAGAAGATCAGCCGCTCAAGATGGGTGTGTCGAGCGAGCTAATGGCGGCGGTGCGCGACGATGGCTAATATCGCCGCTGCCCTGCAGGGCTTGGTGAGTGCAGCGAACTCACAGGGCGCTGCACTCCATGGTGCAACTGGCGCTGCGGGGCATAGCCCAGCCGCGCCGGCCAGTCCGAAGAAGCGCAACAGTGACCAGCGCTTCCGTTCGTTTGCAGAACGATACCTAGTCGCACGAGCGCAGTTCTTCCGTCAGGACCCCAAGGGCTTGGCGGAGGATACCTGGTCGTGCATCTTGGACGCTGAGCGAGCGTACCGGATGATCGAGCGCACTGGGCAGCACATCAACCCGGAGGACGGCGTGTTTTGAGCAAGCCGCACTCCAAGGACGTTATCATGCAGAACTATCGCCGTGCAGCGGAGCGACATAACCGACGTGTGGCACGAACTAGGTTGCTGATGCCAGACACACAACACGGGCTGCGCCTATTGGAGTGGTATGCAGCGTGGATGGCTAACTTGAGAGCTATACGTGACGAGTTACTGCTCACTGCCGATCGTTACCGAGCTAGGTTACGGCACGAACGCGATCATGCCCGACGCGGCAACAAGCGGCGGCGCGGCCAATGAGCGATGGTAGCCGTCGCCGGCAAACAGAGCGCAAGCTGATCGGGCTTGCGAAAGAACGTTACCTAGAGTGGTGCAGGCAACGGGGGCCAGTCGGCGCCCCTCCCAGCCAGTGGTGCAAATGGATCGAGTGGCGACGTGAACGGATTGAATACTACAACGAGGAGGTACTGAAACGATGGCCATAGCAATTCAAGACGACCCAGCCGAGGAGATCAGCGAGATCACCGCGATTGGACTGACCCCACAGCAGACCAGCCAGTGGGAAGATACCATGTCGCTGATGGCGTGGACCTGCCCGGGCTTCCGGCATCTGTTCTACAAGCTGCTCTCGAACAACAAAGGCGCTTACGGTGCCGTGCCGACCCGTGCCGTGCCGATAGCCGCGACGGATGCCCGCAACATCCTCATCAACCCGGATACGTTCTTCCAGTACAACCTGAAAGAACGCGTGTTCATTATGGGACACGAGATCGTCCACAACGTCTACGGCGACGTGGAGTTTCTCAAGCACTGCGGGCATACCGGCGTGGTGCCGCAAGACGACGGCTCGACCCTGCCGTTCCGCAACGAGACCATGCAGAAGGCTATGGACTACCGCATCAACGCGTTGCTGCGAGACAGCAAAATCGGGACCCCGCCGAAAGATGCTTGTCTGGACGACGATATCGCCAAGGCCAACGACGGCGTGACGGAAGTCTACAAGCGCGTCTACGAGGACGAAGAGGGCGGCGGACACAAGACCGGCAAACATCAGGGCTTCGATATCATCCTGAAACCCGGCGCGAGCAACAACACGCCGAGCCAGTCTCGCAACCAGCAGCAGTGGCAAGTCGAGATCGCCGCAGCGCAAGTGCTCGAAGCCATGAAGTCGCAGGGCAAGGGCATGGGTGCCCTCAAGAAGATGTTCGACGACATCCTCAACCCGGTGGTGCCTTGGACGGACTACATTCGCGGTATCTTCAACCGTAAGGTCGGATCGGGCGGCTACAACTGGCGTAAGCCGGATCGTCGCTTCATCGTGCGCGACCTCTACATGCCGTCCCGCTCTGGCAACGGAGCCGGCTGGATCGTGTGTTGGGGCGACACGTCAGGCTCGTGCATATCCGAAGTCAACAAATACCTGGGCGAGTTGACCGGCATCATCGAGGAGTGCCGCCCGCAGCGCTTGACTGTGGTGTGGTGCGACGATGGCGTACAGCGCGTCGACGAGATCGAGGAGCCGATTGACTTGGAGACCACGAAGTACAACGGTGCGCCCGGTGGCGGCGGTACCAGTGTGCATCCGGTGTTCGAGTGGATCGCTGACCACACCGAGAAGCCGGAAGTGTTCATTGGCTTCACGGACGGCTATGTGTCGTTCCCCGAGCAGGAGCCGGATATCCCGGTCATCATCTGGGCTATGACCACGGACGTGG
>Ga0207660_10003412_pt1 | contig 10362 bp, 10 predicted proteins | sample KBSC73BmetaG_FD_184335 | JGI IMG/M metagenome (GOLD analysis project Ga0207660, IMG submission 184335) | Corn rhizosphere microbial communities from Kellogg Biological Station, Michigan, USA - KBS C7-3B metaG (SPAdes) (version 2) | ecosystem: Host-associated > Plants > Roots > Rhizosphere ... | reverse complement strand
AAGACAGCCTCAATTCTACTTAAGAGGCCGGACAGGCCGTCACCCTTCTTATACCCGACGCGGTTGCGCAATGCCTGAACAAGTGCCTCAGCCGCGATCTCGGGATTCAGTCCCAGGTGCCGGGTCACAATCGTGCGAAATCGGCTATAAGGCACCTCTAGAGCAGCATGGGTCGTTTTACCACGCCGATACAGAGCTCCGAGCGTCTCCACAAATTCGAGTGGCGAAAGGCGTGACCTCTCCTCTGCTGGATGAATGGGCAAACTACGCCGGGAAAAGGTGAGCAAAACAACGCCCAGCAGAAGAACGCACTGCAGCAAGCCGAACATCAGCGGCGAGTTTGCTATGTACGCGCCAAGGCTCTGGCGGAAGCCATGGAAGTATTCGTCCCAGAGAATCCGCGTGTCTTTGCTGCTTCCGACTGAATTGAGCAGGAGAGCAAGATTGCCCGGCGCCGTAATTCCAGCGTTTGTCATCGGAGTGACCGAAGCCCACCAAATTACCTTTCCGCGTCCCACGTGATAGGAGACCACCACGGGCCTTTCGCCGTCGGCATAATGGACAAGATAATGGGTCGAGCTTTGCTTCCAATAGGAACCGGGAGCCATACGAATTGCGCCGCCGCGCGTCAGCGGCGTAAGCAACTGCGGCTGTATCGTCTTCCAGTCAGGTCCGGGCATTGACTCGGGGACAGTATCGGCCTGCGCAAGAAACAAAGACACGGTACGTCCGGTGATGAGGACCCGCCCGCCACGTGCAAGATACAACTGCAGCGCGGCTTTTTCTTCGTCGGACGGCAGAATGAATGGAGAGGCCAGCACGAGCAGAGTGTGCGCTGCGTCGTCTGGCAGCGCACTCGGCGGCTGCTCCCATCGCTCAACTTTGTAACCTTCCTGCTCCAGCAACAGATAAGCGGCTTTGGCGCCCTGCGAATCGGCAGAATAGGAACTGGGAATTTGTGATTCCTGCTGGTTGGCTGACTTGACCGCCAGGGCCACGATGAGGATGAGGACAATCGCGAATCCCCAAAGCACCAGGCGGCGATCACTGGCGGGAAGGTTCAGCGGCATCCCAGCTTCTCCAGGTAGGCGAGCGATTCCTCAAAATCCTGGCGCAACGCGGGCCGGTCACCGTACCAGACAATTTCGAATTTTCTTGTCAGGGTGGAAAGCAGCGTATATCCGGGGTGCCGCGTGGTGAGCAGGCCAAGGTATTCCCGCGGGGTGCGCGCGCGGTTCGGCTTCCAGGCCCCGCCCGATTCCAAAAATGATATGGCAGCCCAATACGCCAGGTGGATGGCGTTGCGCCAGTCCTGCGTGTCCGCATGCTGGCGAGCCTCGGCGAGCCAGGCGCGCCAGCTCTTTGCGGAAGGCGAAAAGGGCACAATCTCGCGCACCGGCGGCTCCTCCGGTCTGCGGTGAAGACGATTCACAATCCAGAACAGGAGCAATATCAGAGCGACTGCTACCAGCCCGTAGATGAGAAACTGTAACAAGGTGAAAGCTCCGGTGCGCCCAATATGTATGTGATCGAAGAGGCGGTCCAGCCAGCGATAGAAGCGCGCCAAAAGCGTTTCCTTCGCTCCCGGCCCGTGGACGTTTCTGAACTCGCGGCGGGAGAGGATGTCGTGAAGTTCACCTCGGGCACCGGCAAGGTCTGCGGGCTCCCGATCGTATGCCGCAGCATCCTCTTCCAGGCGGCCAACATAGTTTCTAATTTCCTGGACGCGCTGATGCTGGAGTTTTGCGTCAGCGCGCGCAAACTCCGCCAGATCATTTTTGAGCGGGTGGTAGTTGACGGTTGTGACCCCTGACCCGGTATTGACGGTTACCTGATCGGGAATTGCGGCAATCACACTGCCTGCCTTCTCAGGGTTTGTCTCAAGAGACTGGATCCGGTCGGCTATGTTATGGAGTTGCTGACGGTAGTCGCCAATGGAGAGCGTAGTATCGGCCACTGCTGCGAGGCAGAAGAAGAAAGACAGCAGAATGATTCCTGGTGAAGCGAGCAGGTGAGCGCGTTTCATCCAGCGGTAGACGTTGCGCCCGCCACCGGTCCTCCCGCCAGTTCAGGGTCCTGAGAGATGGCTTCCATCATTAGTTGCAGGTCAAAGGCCTCCTTGCGGACGCGCTCATCGTAATAGACCAGAGCCATGGCGATGGTGGAGATTGGGCCGGCCACCATGGTGCCGATAAATTGAGCGGCGTAAATCCAGGCCAGTGTGCCCGCATTCATGTGTAGGCCGTGCGGCGAAAACATTCCCGATTGAAAATACGCGGGCATCTGCAAAGCGGCTTTTATACCAAAGGCAATGGCGCCTGTCAGCAGATAAACCAGGAAGACCTCTCCCATTCTGCCTCGGGTGAGAAATTTGCTCCTGATCATGGAGAACTTCACGGGCAGGTTCTCGATGGCACAGGCAGGAACGGCCAGAGCGTAACGGCAGAAGGCGTAGATCATCCAGACGAATCCACCCAAACCAGCCAAAAGCAACAGAAAGAACCCACCCAGTGCCGTCGCCATGGCGCCCGGATCGCCGGCCTTAGACTTGGTGGCCATAAAGATAACAAGGCCAAAAAGAATGGCGTACACCAGCATCATAGGGCCAGCGGCGATAGCGAAAATCCTGACAACCAAGCCAATAATTCTTGCGAAGAGGGGCTTGATGCGTCCATAGGCCTGGCGAATGCTGGTGGATTTGCCCAGGTGAAGCATGGAGACGGCATAGACCGTCGCGCCGGAGGCTATCGCGTACCCGATGATATACGCCGCCAGTCCAAGCACCATGCCGATGACGCCGCGCGTCATGATGTCACGAAAGAAGACGCGCATTACTTCCGGGCTGGCAGTTGCCGGGTCCGGTGTGACGGGCATTCCGAAATACCACACCTGCGCGAGCCCTGCGAGCGTGGTGAGCGCCGGCGCAACCATGGCGATCCCGGCAAACAGCCAGAAATTCCTGCGATAAAGATAAAACGTTCTATCCAGCACCTGTGAGGTGCTCATGGGGCGCAGGACTGAATCCATAACAGCTCTCTCCGGGCGTTGGTTACGTGCATGGTAGCACAAGGAGACGCTGGCGGAACCGTTCCATCAACTCGACTAGCAGGCGTTATCCTGGAGTTGCTCTCTGATAGACTCACCTGTTTGATTCCTGTGAGGACCCAACGAGTGAGACAACTTCCTGTAATGGTGGTCCACGGCGGCGCGTGGGCCATGCCTGACGAAGTGGTGAAGGCGCATATTGAAGGCGTGAACAAGGCCATGGCGGAAGGCTGGCGCATTCTAGAGAGCGGTGGCCGGGCGCTCGATGCCGTGCAAGCCGCAATCGCGTACATGGAAGAGGATGACACATTTGACGCTGGGCGAGGGAGCTTCCTGACTCGCGACGGCCGCGTTCAGCTGGATGCGCTGATGATGGATGGGGCGACCCTGCGCGCGGGGGGAGTAGGCTGCGTGGAGCGTATCCGCAATCCCATTGAGGCAGCGCGACTGGTGCTGGATGAAAGCCCGCATGTCTACATGGTGGGTGAGGGCGCCGAGGTATTCGCCCAGGAACACGGCATCAAGCTTTGCCGCAATGAAGAACTGGTGATTGAGCGCGAGGTGCGGCGCCTGAAAGAAGCGCAGGCAAAAGCTGCTGCCGGCCAGCCTGACACCACATTCGCGGGGCTTGATCGGGGCCATGACACCGTGGGCGCAGTCGCGCTGGACGCCGATGGCAATATTGCTGCCGGGACGTCGACCGGTGGCACACTCAACAAGGCGCCAGGTCGCGTGGGCGATTCGTCACTCATTGGGTGCGGCTGTTACGCGGATAACCAGAGCGCGGCGGTTTCCTGCACAGGATGGGGTGAGCCGATCATGAAACTGGTCCTGGCCAAGTGGGCCGCGGACCGCGTAAAGATTGGCGGCGCGCCCGACGCCGTAGCTCAGGAAGCCATGTTCTACCTGCAGCGCCGCCTGCAAGGGCACGGAGGCATGATTCTGCTCGACCAGCGAGGCCGCTTCGGCATCGCCCATAACACCCCGCGAATGGCATGGGCCTACAAAAATACTGAGAGTGAGAGATCCGGAGTGAACTGCTAGCTTACGCGGGGAGTCTCGGCTTTTCGTACCCGGCTTCGATCCTGCTGCGTGCGATGCCACGATTTACAATAGATTAGTTAGCTAGCACTGTTGCAGGGGAGCTGATGTACGAAGTCACCGTAGAAGATACATTTGCCGCAGGGCACTACCTGCGTGATTACCGGGGCAAGTGTGAGAACCCGCACGGGCACAACTACAAAGTCCGTGTGACTCTGCGCGGCGCGGAACTGGACAAGGCCGGCCTTTTACTTGACTTCAAAGATCTGAAAGAAGTGATGAAGCAGGTCATCGATCGCCTGGACCACCAGATGCTCAATGACATAGAGCCCTTCAAAGTCCTGAACCCCTCGGCGGAGAACATTGCCAGATATTTCTACGATCAGGCAAGTGCGCGTCTTAAGTCTGTGACCAGCGGGAGAGTCGGCGTGAAGGATGTGACCATCTGGGAGACGGACACGACCACGGCCCGATATTCCGAGTAATGCAGATCATCGAAATTTATCGTTCCATTCAGGGCGAGTCCTCGTTTGCGGGGCTTCCCTGCATTTTTGTGCGATTGGCTGCCTGCAATCTCCGCTGTAACTGGTGTGACAGCGAATATACGTTCAGTGGCGGCAAGAAGATGACGCCCAATGAGGTGGAAGCTGAAGTGGCAAGACTTGCACCTTCAGGTCTTGTTGAGTTTACCGGCGGTGAGCCAATGCTTCAGGAGCGCGAACTGGTTCCCCTCATGAGAACCTTTCTGGGGCGAGGTTACAGTTTGCTTCTCGAAACCAGCGGGGAAAGGCCAATTGAGAATGTACCTCGTGAGGTGCATAAGATTGTTGATGTGAAGTGCCCTGGCTCGGGCGAAGGCGGTTCTTTCAGGATGAGCAATTTGCAATCGTTGACAAGCGGAGATGAAGTTAAGTTCGTGCTGAGCGATCGGGCAGACTATGAGTTCGCCCGCGACTTCACACGCCATTATGGGTTAGAGAAGAGTGTAAGCAGCGTAATCTTTTCTCCGGCTTTTCAGAAGGACCCCGGACCCGAGCGGAATGTTTCCAACTGCATGCTTGACCCGCGGCTGCTTGCGGAATGGATCCTCGAAGACAGGCTTGAGGTACGTCTTGGGTTGCAGATTCACAAGTTTATCTGGGAACCGGCGATGAAGGGCGTCTAGCTGGATTAATTTCAAGCATCGAGCAGCAGTTCTGGACGGGCTGCCATCCAAATTCTGAAAGCACGCTGAGAAATTGAAAACGCGAGCTCAAGGAGTGAATTGTGCCGGGTGAGAGACCCCGTTCCGTAGTGCTATTGAGCGGCGGCATGGACTCGTGCGTCTGCGCGGCGCTGGCAGCGCGGGATACGGAAGCCGCGGCCATGCACATCAGCTACGGGCAACGCACGGAACAGCGGGAGCGCTGGGCCTTTGAGAGAATCTGTGACCGGTTGGGAATTCGGCAGCGCCTTGCGTTGCACAATGAGGCATTGGGCCTGGTAGGCGGGTCGGCCCTCACAGACACCACTATCGCGGTCCCGGCAGCAAAAGTTGAGATCGGTCACGGCGGCGTGCCAGTGACATACGTGCCGTTCCGCAATGCACATTTTCTTGCGGCAGCCGTGAGCTGGGCTGAGGTGCTGGACGCGACCCGCATTTACATCGGAGCGGTCGAACAGGACAGCTCAGGCTATCCCGACTGTCGCCCCGCGTACTACAGCGCCTTCAACGACGTGGTTCGAGTGGGTACTCGCGACGGAAAGATCACGATCGTCACTCCTCTGATTGCCATGAGAAAGGCTGAGATCGTCCGCTTCGGACAGGAATTGCGCGCGCCCTTCGATTTGACGTGGTCGTGTTACAGCCGCGAAGATAAAGCTTGTGGCGTTTGTGAAAGTTGTGTGTTGCGCCTGAGGGCCTTTGAAGATGCCGGCGCGACTGACCCTCTCCCTTACATGCCGCTGGCTGCGGGCCATACAATATAGAATGTGACGTTTTGAGCCGGAGAAAAACCTTATGAGAATGAGACCGATGTACCTGATTTTGACGGCTGCGCTCCTGGCGCTCAGTGCAGTCGCAGCGTTCCCGCAGGCCACTCTGACGCGTGTAGGCGGCAGAATTACGAACGCTGGCCAGCCGGTTGCCAATGCGCAGATTACGTTTACGAATCTACAGACAGGCAGGACGTTCAAGGGCAAAACGGACAAGAACGGTAACTATGAAATCGTCGGCCTGGAGCGCACCAATTACCAGATTGACGTGACGAGCGCCACGGGAGAAAAGCTGTATTCATCCAAACAGGGCATCACCGGAGAGACGAACGGGCACATGGGAGGAGAACAAACTCTCGACCTGGATATCTCGCAAGGGGGCGGTCAGCCGAAGTACACCAAAGAGCAAAGAGCGGAGATCGAAAAACAAAACGAGAAGGCGCGCAACATGAACGAGCTGATCAACCAGGTGAATGCCGCCTTGAATGCTCGCAACTGGGAGGGCGCCATTCCCCTCTTGCAGCAACTCAGTACCCAAGACCCGAACCGCTGGAGATTTACGCAGTCTCTGGGTGACGCCCAGCTCAACGTTGGTCAATATGACCAGGCGGTCGCCACTTACGAGAAAGGCATTCAGGTAGCGCAGGGCTTTGCTTCCGGAAACGTGAAGGATCCCAAGAACCCCGACGCTGATCCGGCGAAGGCCAAGGCAGGCGTGGCCCAGATGCTCACGAACGAGGGTAATGCCTATCTGAAGATGCACAAGAACCAGGAAGCAGTAGCCGCGTTTACAAAAGCGGCCAGCATGGATCCTAACCCCGCGACCGCGTACTTCAACATCTGCGCCACGCAGTACAACAGCGGGAATACGGAGGGAGCCCTGGCCGCCTGCGACAAGGCAATAGCCGCAGATCCGAACCGCGCCGACGCTTACTTCATTAAAGGATCTCTGATGGTGGCCCAGGGCAAGATGGACAAAAGCGGAAAGTACGAGGCCCCCGAAGGGACGGCCGAAGCGCTGAATAAATATCTGGAACTGGCCCCCACCGGCCCCCACGCGAACGATGTGAAGCAAATGCTCCAGTTCATCGGCTCCAAAGTGGAGACCACGTATAAGGCAAAGAAGAAGTAGCAGCAGGCGCCTTCAGGCTGGCTCAGGTACGGGGCGGTCTCTTGAGAGATCGCCCTTTTTCTTACGGATGCAGAAACGGTTAAGAGCTCATTCGAGTGCGGCGGATCTCGAGGGCGGATATAATTTCGCTCGCCGATTTTCAGCCTTTAAACATCCACGATGGGAGTGAACAAAGGAATGAAGAGAGAGAAGATTTTTGCGATCGCGGCCACGGGCATGGTCCTCCTCGCGCTGAGTGCAATGAACGCATGGGGCCAGGGATACACAGGCGGCATCAAGGGCAAGGTCACGAAAAACAATGAACCAGCACGAGATTTGCACGTAACCCTCACCGATCCGAATACCGGGCGCCAGTTCAAAACCAAGACGGACAAGAAAGGCGAGTTTACGCTGGTTGGATTGCAGCCAGGAGGCTACGTGCTTGAGATCCTTGGCGACAAGAAAGAAGTTCTTTTCCACAAGAACGAAGGCGTGGAAGCAGACCTGAGAGATGAGGGGACCATTGAACTGACAAGACCCGAGGCCAGCGGCGGCAGCGCCGGAGGCGAGTCTGGCGCGTCCAACAGGAACAAGAAAATGACCAAGGAGGAAGTGGCCGCGCAGAAGGCGGATGCCGAGAAGCTCAAAGGCATGAACGTCCTGATCCAGCAGGCGCAGGCCGCGATGCAGGCACAGAACTGGCCCGACGCGGAGAAAGCCCTGAAGCAATTGATTGCTGATGATCCCAACACGACACGCTGGGAGTTCTACAAGGCGTTGGGTGATTCACAGCGAAATGAGCAGCACCTGGAAGATTCAGTCCAGAGCTACGAAAAGGGAATTCAGGTGGCGATGGCAGTGTCTTCGGGTACGGCGCCGAAAGATCCGCACAACCCGAATGCTGATCCAGCGAAGGCCAAAGAAGGCGCCGGTCAGATGCTGAACGCTGAAGGCGGCATCTACGTCCAGATGAACAACAATGATAAGGCTATAGACGCGTTCAAGCGTGGAGCGGAAATCGATCCTAATCCTGCGATGGCCTACTACAACCTGTGCGCGATGGAGTTTAACGCCGCCAAATACGATGATGCCGCGGCCGCATGCGACAAGTCTGTAGCCGCTGATCCAAACCGCGCGGAAGCCTGGTTCTTTAAAGGCGCAGCGCTGACCAAAGCCGGAAAAGGGCCCGCAGCCGCGGAGGCGCTGAATAAATACCTGCAACTGCAGCCGAATGGAATACACGCAGCCGAGGCCAAGCAGATGCTGGCGCAGAAGTAAATTTTGGCAGCAGAGAATTAAGATGGGCGGCCGCATGGGCCGCCCATTTTGATTATCTTTTTGTGATATTTATTCAGCAGGTGATCTGAGAGGCGACGTAGCTCCTTCAAACACCTTTGTCACGGCGCCGCGGCCCACGCCATAGATGATGAAGCCTTTCTGATCGAAACTGTACTCGCGGAACAGGAGTTCGGCCAGTCCGTCACCATCCACGTCGACGGCATCGATCAGTTCCAGGCGCGGCGCAACATCGAGGCGTGATGAATCGGTCACACTGGCCGACATGCGCTCGAGTTCACCTTCAAAGTTCATCCTGGCAATCAGAGTGATATAGCGGGAGACAAACTTTCCAGGCGTCCCCTTATGTCCGGGCGTTACATAGCTGCCGGGAACTTCGGCTGTGAGTACAAGGATAGCGTCATTGCTCAGGTCAAGGTCGAAGGCACGGATCACAGCATTCTGCATTGAGCTTTCAGTGAGCTGGGCATTTTCGTGGGGAAGCTGCGCCAACGCGAGCTTGCGCATCTTGGCCTCAGCCTTCTCCTGATCGCCGGGCTTCCATTGCCATGCATAGGAACGAGTGTCAGACGGCTCAGCGTCAGACACCGCAACGAACGTTTGCGTTGCCGATTTTGGCGCGGACATGGGAGCAGTCGGAACAGCTCCTTGCGGAGCGGGTGTTGGCGTACTAGCTGGCGGAGCAGGTTGCGGGCTGGGACTGCTTGAAGGCGATCTCCGCCGAAGCACGGGACGGTCTGGATCTTCGGGTTCTTCTTCCTGCGGGGTGGGAGCCGGTGTGGCTTGGGCCGGCGCGGGAGCAGGTGTGCTGGTCGGTTGTGCAGACTCGTCTCCGCCGCGGTGCAGTATAGGCCGGTCATCGCCTGAATTGCTGCTGTTAGGAGGAGGCGCGGGCTGCTCTGTTTTTTTAGCTTCCTCGGTGACCGGCTGCCATTTGCCCAGTGCTGTCCAGATGCCCTGGTTGGAGGAGCTGAGGATCGTCACGTAGCCAGCCGGAACGCCGGATTTCTCCGCCTCATATACGACTCCTTTATCGAGCGCCATAGGTTCCGGGCTTGCTTTGTAGATGCTGGCATCTTCAAAGCGACCCTGGTCCAGAATGGTGATTGGGGTGAGCCGCGCTGTGGTCGTGCCACCGGCATCTGTTGTGAGCGTCAGCAGGCCGGTGGCGCGGAGCTTGTGCGGCTTGCGCCTCTGCGCGAACGCGGAGATCGTGAGGAAGGCAAATGCCAGCAGCACAACAAGGCTGGCCGGGAAAGTTCTTCTGCGATATAAATTCATTGGAATCTTAAATACGAAACTCTATGCAAGTTAATGATAAAGCGCCTGACTTCGCCCTTGCCAATGAAGATGGTGAGAAAGTCTCTCTCAAGGATTTTCGCGGCAAGAACCTGGTGTTGTTCTTCTATCCCAAAGCGAACACGCCCGGTTGAACGCTTGAAGCGTGCGGGTTCCGCGACGCATTCCAAAAAATCCAGCGAACCGGCGCGGTGGTGCTGGGTATCTCCGGCGATAAACCTTCGGCGCAGAAGAAGTTCAAGGAGAAATTCGATCTCCCCTATTCCCTGCTGGCGGATGAGGACAAGGGCGTGGCAAACAAGTTTGGCGTGCTCAAAGAAAAGAGTCTTTACGGGCGCAAATACATGGGAATCGAGCGCACCACGTTCGTGATTAACCCCGAAGGGAAAATTGCGGCGGTGGTCACCGGCATCAAGCCGGACGAGCACGCTGAGGCAGTGCTGGCGGCGATCAAGAGTGCGAAGTAAATCCTGGTCGCCGCGAATTCAAACTGCGGCTAGCGTTTGGAGCCGGTGAGCGTGAAGGTAAACACGCTTTCAGCCGGGATCACAGCTTCCTGCTTGCCTGTCGCCGCAGCCACGCCTGTACCAGCGCCA
>Ga0207660_10003411_pt1 | contig 10364 bp, 9 predicted proteins | sample KBSC73BmetaG_FD_184335 | JGI IMG/M metagenome (GOLD analysis project Ga0207660, IMG submission 184335) | Corn rhizosphere microbial communities from Kellogg Biological Station, Michigan, USA - KBS C7-3B metaG (SPAdes) (version 2) | ecosystem: Host-associated > Plants > Roots > Rhizosphere ... | reverse complement strand
CCTGAAGGAGGTCAAGGAGGTCAACGAGCAGGTGCGCGGTCCGCTGCTGTTCCTGACGCGCACGGCCCCGGAGTTCCTCATCGAGCTGTTCAAGCTGGAAGTGCCCGAGGTCGGGCAGGGTCTCATCCAGATTCTGGGCGCAGCGCGCGATCCGGGCGTGCGCGCCAAGATCGCCGTGCGCAGCAACGACCCCCGCATCGATCCCGTCGGGGCGTGCGTGGGCATGCGCGGTTCGCGCGTGCAGGCGGTCTCGAACGAGATCGCAGGCGAGCGCGTGGACATCATCCCCTTCGACGACAACCCGGCGCAGTTCGTGATCAACGCGATGTCCCCGGCGGAGGTCATGTCGATCGTGGTGGACGAGGACTCCCACAGCATGGATATCGCGGTTGCCGAGGAGAAGCTCTCCCAGGCGATCGGCCGCGGCGGCCAGAACATCCGCCTCGCCAGCCAGCTCACCGGCTGGGACCTGAATGTCATGACGGAGTCGGATGCCGAGGCGAAGAGCGAGACCGAGGCCAAGGAGCTGGTGCAGAACTTCATGAAGCAGCTGGACGTGGATGAGGATGTCGCCACGATCCTGGCGCAGGAAGGCTTCTCGACCATCGAGGAGATCGCCTACGTGCCGCAGGCGGAGATCGCGGCCATCGAGGAGTTCGATGAGGACATCGTCAAGGAGCTGCGCAACCGCGCGCGCGATGTGCTGCTGACGCAGGCGATTGCGAGCGAGGAGAGCCTGGATCAATCGATGCCGGCAGAGGATCTGCTGCTGCTCGAGGGGATGAAGCCCGATCTGGCGCTGGCGCTGGCACGCCGCGGGGTGCGTACGCGTGAGGATCTCGCCGAGCAGTCGGTCGACGATCTGGCGGACATCGCCGGATTGGCCGCCGAGGAGGCCGGCAAGCTGATCATGACGGCACGCGCACACTGGTTCGAGGCAGGACGCTGAGCGGGTTTGGGGGTTTGCCTATGGCAGAAGTAACCGTTTCCCAATTTGCCGAGGTGCTGAAGGTACCCGTGGACCGGCTGCTGGTGCAGCTGGACCAGGCCGGCATCAAGGTCTCCGGCCCGGACGATCGCATCAGCGACGATGCGAAGCTCGAGTTGTTGACGCATCTGCGCCGCAGTCACGGCAGCGGCGACGATGGCGATGCCGCGCCCCGCAAGATCACCCTCAGGCGCAAGACGCAGAGCGAGCTGAAGCTCGCGAGCGCGCAGGGCAGGGCCCGCACGGTGAACGTGGAAGTGCGCCGCCAACGTACTTACATCAAACGTGATGTGCTCGAGGAGCAGGCTCGCCAGCAGCAGGACGAGATCGATCAGAAGCGCCGCGAGGCCGAAGAGGCCGTGCAGCGCGAGACCGAGCGTGTCGAGGCCGAGCGCCGCGAGCGCGAGCGTCTGGAAGCTGAGAATCGGCGTCGTGTCGAAGAGGAGCAGGCACGCAAGAAAGCACAGGAGGACGCTCGCCGCGCGTCGGAGCAACGCGCGCGTGAAGAGGCCGAGGCACGCGAGCGAGAGCGCGAGGAGCAGACCCGACGTGCGGCCGAAGCGAAGGCAGAACGTGCGGCCGCCGCCGCTGCCGCTACAGCACCGCTTGCCCCTGTCCCTGCCCCTGCGCCTGCTCCGGCGGCTCCCGCACGAGAGCGGCCGCAGGCCGCGGCCCCGGCCCCGGCCCCGGCGGAGCGTCCGCCCGAGCGCGCGCCGGAACGTCAGGCACCCGCAACGGCGCAGGACGACAAGTCCACCCGCTACGGCCGGCAGGAGCTGCACGTCGCGGGCGACGTCAGCTCGCGCTACAAGAAAAAGCGGCGGACGAAATCGCGACTGGTCTCCTCCGCGGCAGAGGGCAAGCACGGCTTTGAGATGCCGACGGCGCCGGTGGTGCGCGAAGTCGGAATCGGCGAGACGGCCACCGTCGCCGAGCTGGCCCAGAAGATGGCCGTGAAGGCGAACGAGGTCATCAAGGTCCTCATGAACATGGGAGTGATGGCGACCATCAACCAGCCGATCGATCAGGACACGGCGGTGCTGGTCGTCGAGGAGCTGGGTCACACACCGAAGGTTCTCAGGGAGAACCAGATCGAGCAGGACCTGCAGGGCACGGCGGAGGCGGGTGAGGCCGCCGGGGATCCAAGGCCTCCGGTCGTCACGGTCATGGGCCATGTCGACCACGGCAAGACCTCGTTGCTCGATTACATTCGCCGTACCAAGGTGGCCGCGGGAGAAGCGGGCGGCATTACTCAGCACATCGGCGCCTACCACGTAGAGACGCCGGGCGGAGTCATTACATTCCTCGACACGCCGGGCCACGCCGCCTTCACGGCGATGCGTGCGCGCGGTGCGAAGGCTACGGACGTCGTCGTATTGGTGGTTGCCGCGGATGACGGCGTGATGCCGCAAACCGTGGAGGCTATTCAGCACGCGCGTGCGGCATCGGTGCCGATCGTCGTCGCGGTCAACAAGATCGACAAGAACGATTCCGATCCGGATCGGGTTCGTACCGAGCTGTCCAAACAGGAAGTCATCCCCGAGGAGTGGGGCGGCCAGAACATCTTCGTGAACGTGTCGGCGCGCACCGGCGAGGGCATCGACAAGCTCCTGGAGGCGATTCTGCTGCAGGCCGAGGTGATGGAGCTGCGCGCTCCGCGCGACGGACTGGCGTCGGGTATCGTCATCGAGTCGAGCGTCGAGAAGGGGCGTGGCGCGGTTGCGACGGTGCTGGTGAAGAAGGGCACGCTGCACATGGGCGACCCGATCATCGCCGGCTCCGAATTCGGGCGCGTGCGCGCGATGTTCGACGAGTCCGGCAAGGCTGTGCAGGAGGCTCCCCCGTCGATGCCCGTGGTGGTGCTGGGTCTGTCCAGCCCGCCCAATGCGGGCGATGACCTGCTCGCTCTGGAGAGCGAGCGCAAGGCCCGCGAGGTCGCTCTTTATCGGCAGAGCAAGTCGCGCGACACCAAGCTGGCCCGCCAGTCCACGCGTGCCGAGGACGTGTTCTCGCAACTGGGCGAGGCCAAGGCCGGCATAGTGAACGTGCTCATCAAGGCGGACGTGCAGGGCAGCGCCGAGGCGCTGCGCGAGGCCCTGACGAAACTCTCGACCGACGAAGTACAGGTGAAGCTGTTCGGCACCGGGCTCGGAGCCATCACCGTGTCGGACGTGCAGCTCGCCGCCGCCTCGAAGGCTCTCATCATCGGCTTCAACGTGCGAGCGGACTCCGGTGCGCGCGATGCCTTGAAGGACACCGGCGTCGAGGTCCGGTACTACAGCATCATTTACGAAGCCATCGACGATGTGAAGCAGATGATGTCCGGCATGCTGCAGCCGGAGATCAAGGAGTCCATCGTGGGCGTCGCCCAGGTGCGCGACGTGTTCCGCTCGAGCAAGTTCGGCGTCGTCGCCGGATGTCTGGTGACGGAAGGGGCGGTGCGCCGCAACAACCCGATCCGCGTGCTCCGCGACAGCGTGGTGATCTTCGAGGGCGCTCTCGAGTCGCTGCGACGCTTCAAGGATGACGTCAACGAAGTGCGTGCCGGCACCGAGTGCGGCATCGGCGTGAAGAACTACCAGGACGTGCGGGTCGGCGACCAGATCGAGTGCTTCTCTCGGGTGGAAGTGGCGCGTACCCTTCAGTAGATGACCGACGCGAGGCGACGCAGGGTTGAATCCGAGATTCAACGGGTGCTCGCGGACGTTATCGTCCGCGACGTCAAGGACCCGCGCGTCGGCAATGTGACCATCACGGCCGTGAGCCTCGCAGCCGACATGGGATCTGCGCGCGTGTTCTTCACCCCATTCGCCTCCACTCACCCGGCTGAAGAGGTGCGTGTCGGCCTGACCCGAGCCGGGGGCTTTTTGCGGGGAGAAGTGGGACGGCGCCTGCAACTGCGGCACGCCCCGAAGCTCGAGTTCGTCATCGATACCAACCCGGAGCGGGCCGCGCAGCTCACGGACCTCATCAACCGCGCCGTCAAAGGCGATCGTGAGCGACAGGAGTGACGCGTGAGCCCACAGCTTTGTGGAGTCCTCCTGCTCGACAAGCCTGTCGGTCTGTCCTCTAACCGGGCGCTGCAGCGGGTTCGCCGGCTGCTCCGCGCGGACAAGGCAGGGCACGTGGGCAGCCTGGACCCCTTGGCCACCGGCATGTTGCCGATCTGCCTGGGCGAGGCGACGAAAGTGGCCGGTGAGATCCTCTCCGGGCGCAAACGCTACCGCTTCACCGTACAGCTCGGTGCGCGTACGGCGACCGGCGACGCGGAAGGGGAGGTCGTCGAGACGGCGGCTATCCCTGCGCTGGATCGCGCGCTGCTCGAGGAGCGGCTACAGGGTTTTGTGGGCCAGCAGGACCAGGTGCCGCCGATGTATTCGGCGATCAAGCGCGCCGGCCAGCCGCTCTACAAGCTGGCTCGCGCGGGTCTGGAAGTGGAGCGGGAACCCCGGCGCATCGAGATTTTCGAGCTCGCGCTGGTGGCCCTCGCAGCCGACGCCCTGGAGCTCGAGGCGCTGTGTTCCAAGGGCACCTATATCCGCACGCTGGCAGAGGACATCGCCCGGACCCTGGGCACGTGCGGCCATGTCACCGCGCTGCGGCGCCTGTATGTCGAGCCGTTCCAGGACGAGCCCATGCAGACGCTGGACACAGTGGCCCAGGCGGTGACGCCCGAGCTGGTCGGAGCGTTGCGGATCCTGCCGGCGGACTGGGCGCTGGCGCACTTGCCAACGGTATCGCTGGAGGCCGGTGCCGCTGCCCGGATCCTGCACGGTCAAACGGTGGAGGGCGGCATCGTGGCGGGTACGGTCCGGCTCTACGACAGCGCGGGCCGATTCCTGGGGATCGGCGCGGCCGACGGCCGGGGTGCGGTGCGGCCGCGGCGGCTGTTCGTCTACTGAAGCGGGGTTCCTCTCACTGAAGGCGCGGATCGAGCTTCTTCAGCGCCGCTCCCGTATCGATCTCGCCGGTGCTCTGGATATCGCGCTGCGTGTACGAGCTGCCGGGCCGATCGAGGCACTTGTGCTGCGGATCCTGGATGCGCGTACCGGTGTCCCTGATGCATTGCGCGTCATTGACCGCCAGCGCCTTGCCAGAGGCAGGGGGCGTCGCGCACCCGCCCAAGCCGGCGGCCAAGGCTGCTGCCAGGCCGGCTCCGATGAAGGTCGATTTCAGCATGTCGCATCTCCCTCGAGGCTTGCGATGATCTTACCGCTTTTGACCGGGTGTCCCGCCGGGGGGTTCCACCGCCGGAACGCATCGCTGCCAGCTTGTAGGCAAGGCTCGCGGGCGGGTACAATTGGCGGCTTAGCAAATGGCATGCATCCAAGCATTCAGGACATTGGCGCAATGGCTTTAACCAGTGAGAAGAAGGGCGGAATCCTCGCGCAGTTCCGTCGCGGCCCCGCGGATACCGGCTCCCCCGAAGTGCAGGTCGCTCTGCTCTCGGAGCGCATCAACGGACTCGGTGGACACTTCGCCGCACACAAGCGCGATCACTCTTCGCGGCGCGGGCTGGTCAAGCTCGTCAATCAACGCCGCAAGCTCCTCGATTATCTCAAATCGACCCAACCGCAGAAGTACCAGCAGCTCGTTGAGCAGCTGGGGCTTCGCCGCTGACACGAAGGGCCGCGTACCGCATACGCGGCCCTTGTGTTTTGACCGCCGGATTTTTTCGGTTTCCCATTTTCGAGGATTGAAGCGTGAGCGCTCTGAGCAAGTCATTTCCTTACGGCCCGCATACCGTCACCATCGAGACCGGCGAGGTCGCCCGCCAGGCGGAAGGATCGGTGCGAGTCTCCATGGGGGACACCGTCGTGCTGGTCACGGCCTGTGTCGCACAGAAGGCGGTCGCCGGGCGCGACTTCTTCCCTCTGACCGTCAACTACGTCGAGAAAACCTATGCCGCGGGCCGCATCCCGGGCGGGTTCTTCAAGCGTGAGGGTCGTCCGACCGAGAAGGAGACGCTGACTTCGCGCCTGATCGACCGGCCGATCCGTCCGCTGTTCCCGGACGGCTTCTTCAACGACGTACAGGTCGTTGCGACCGTGCTGTCGATGGACCCGGAGATCGATGCCGACATCCCCTCGCTGCTCGGCGCCTCCGCCGCGCTGGCGCTCTCGGGACTGCCGTTCAACGGGCCCATCGGTGCCGCACGCGTGGGCTGGAAGAACGGCAAGTACCTCTTGAACCCCCCGGCCAAGGAGCTGGCCGAGTCGGATCTGCACCTGGTCGTCGCCGGCACCCAGCAGGCGGTTCTGATGGTGGAGTCCGAGGCGAAAGGCCTGTCGGAGGAGGTGATGCTGGGGTCTGTCGTGTTTGGACACGAGCAGATGCAGGTCGCCATCCGCGCCATCAAGGAGCTCGTCGCCGAGGCGGGCAAGCCGCGCTGGAGCTGGACGCCGCCGGTAGACAGCCCCGATCTCACCAGCGCCGTGGCGTTGCACGCGCAGGCAGCGCTCTCCCAGGCGTATTCCATGACCGAGAAGCAGCAGCGTCACGCGCGCATCTCGGAGATCAAGGCGCAGACGACGGCGACTCTCGCCTCCGGCGAGGCTTCCAAGTACACAGCCGATCAGGTCGACACGGCGCTCTTCAAGCTGGAAAGCAACATCGTGCGCCAGCGGATTCTCAACGGCGAGCCGCGCATCGACGGTCGCGATGCCCGCACCGTGCGTCCAATCACCGTGAAGGTCGGAGTGCTGCCGCGCACCCATGGATCTGCCCTGTTCACCCGCGGCGAGACCCAGGCGCTGGTCGTGACGACACTCGGCACCTCGCGCGATTCCCAGATCATCGATGCACTCGAGGGCGAGCGCCGCGAGCCTTTCATGCTGCATTACAACTTCCCGCCGTTCTCGGTGGGTGAGACCGGAATGATGGGGTCGCCGAAGCGCCGCGAGATCGGCCACGGCAACCTGGCACGACGCGGCGTCAAGGCCATCATGCCGGACATGCAGAGCTTCCCGTATGTGATTCGCGTCGTCTCCGAGATCCTCGAATCCAACGGCTCCAGCTCCATGGCGAGCGTCTGCGGCACCTCGCTGTCGCTGATGGACGCGGGGGTGCCCATCAAGGCGCCCGTGGCTGGCGTGGCGATGGGGCTGGTGCTCGAGGGGAGCCGCTTCAAGGTGCTGACCGACATCCTCGGGGATGAGGATCACCTGGGCGACATGGATTTCAAGGTGGCCGGCACGAAAGACGGCGTCACGGCGCTGCAGATGGACATCAAGGTCGAGGGCGTCACGCCGGAGATCATGCGGATCGCGCTGGATCAGGCGCGCGAGGGCCGGCTGCACATCCTGGGAGAGATGAACAAGGTGATCCGCGAGTCGCGCGCCACGATGTCCGAGTGGGCGCCGTCGATTCTCACCTTGAAGATCGACCCCGAGAAGATCCGCGATGTCATCGGCAAGGGCGGCGCGGTCATCCGCCAGATCACGGAAGAGACCGGTACCACGATCGATATCGAAAACGACGGCACGGTCAAGATCGCGTCCGTGAGCGGTGCCGCAGGTCGCGAGGCGCAGCGGCGCATCGAGCTGATTACCGCCGACGTCGAGGTTGGCCGCGTGTACGAGGGCAAAGTGGCGCGGCTGATGGACTTTGGCGCGTTCGTCACCATCCTCCCCGGACGTGACGGGCTCGTACACATCTCCCAGATCTCCAACGAGCGCGTCGAGCGAGTGAGCGACAAGCTCAAGGAGGGAGATGTGGTGCGCGTGAAGGTGCTCGAAGTCGACCGTCAGGGGCGCGTCCGCCTGTCCATGCGAGACGTCGACGCAGCATAAGCCGCCCCTATGCGGGCGCAATCGCGCCGCCGCATTATCTTTGGCTCTCACGCAACACAGGCACCGCGCGGATCGACCGCGCGGGCCCTTATCAGCTTCGTGTCAGGGAGCACGGAGTGAAGGTGGTGTGCGATCCATCTTCACTCCGCGTCCGCGTTTCCCCCGGCGTCGAACGCGAGAGTCACTCGCGCAAAGAGTGACTCACATCCTCGTCCTTGAGCTCCGACCTGCCGCGCGCAGCAGCATTCACCAGCGTGCGATAGATCTCATCCTGCACGGAGCGCCAGCGTTGGAAGTTCTTCAGCGCCAGAGTGTTCACCGCCTCCGCTGAGCCGGCATCGGCGCCGGCCTTGGCTGCGAGGCGCGTGTCGCGCTGCTGACTGACGAAGAGCTTCAACGACTGCTCGAGATAGCTTCCGACCATGCCCTGCAGCGCACCGCCGTAGGAGCGGATGATCTGCGCGAGAAAGTCACGCCCCAGCAGCGGCTCGGCCCCATGCTCCTGATCGGCGATGACCTGCAACAGGATCGCCCGTGTGATGTCCTCCTGTGTTTTCTTATCGATGACCACGAAGTCGATGCGATCGATGACCAGCTTCCGAATGTCGGCGAGTGTGATGTAACGGCTCTCGACCGTGTCATACAGTCGCCTGTTCGGATATTTTTTGATCGTCCGCAGCTCGCTCATCTCTCATGCCCTCAGTTGTTTTCAGCGGGACGTTCCAGTCCCAGGGCGTCAGGATCGGCGCGCACACAATAGACCATAGTCGCACCGAAACCCAAATCAGATCGCGCGACTACGTGTGAAAGGTCACATTGCGCAGGCCGTACAGCCGCTGCGGCTGCCAGGAGTCAGTTGCCCATGCAAGTAATTCCCGGGTGGAGGCGTGCGCGGCTTCCGCCGGTGGAGGATGTTGGAGGAGTTGCAATGCCGCAATCAGTTGTGGCGCCGGCGCCGCAGCGGCGATCGCGAGCGAATGCCTGGATTTTGCGAGTTTCCCGCGCTGGGGCTCGAGGATCAGCGGCAGATGGCTGTAGCGGGGAGTAGCGAACCCGAGGGCGCGTTGCAGGGCGATCTGCCACGCAGTGCTGTCCAGCAGATCGGCGCCTCGCACCACGTGCGTGATGCCCTGCTGCGCATCATCCACCACGACGGCGAGTTGATATGACAAGACGCCGTCACGGCGCCGCACGACCGGGTCGCCGAGCGCGCCCAGATCAAACTGACACGGGCCCTGCAGCGTGTCGGCGAACTGTACGCTGCCCTCCGGTACGCGGAAGCGGGTTGCCGTCGGTCCGGGGCGAGCCGGCCCGCTGCGGCAGGTTCCGGGGTAACCGGTGTCTCCTGTGTTGAGAACCTGACGCCGCGTGCAGCTGCACTCGAATGTCAGGTGGTTCGATTTGAGCGTTTCCAGGGCGGCCGCATAGCGCTCCGTCCGGCGGCTCTGATACTCGACCTCGCCATCCCATTGCAGGCCGAACAACTCGAGGGTGCGCAGGATCTCGGCGCTGCAGCCGGGCACCGCCCGCGCCGTGTCGAGATCTTCCATGCGCACCAGCCAACTGCCGTTGTTGCGGCGGGCGTCGAGGTAGCTTCCCAGGGCTGCGACCAGGGAGCCCAGGTGAAGAGCGCCTGTGGGGGAGGGTGCGAAGCGGCCGACATAGCCGCCGGCGCTCGGCAACGGCGAGCGCCCGGCCGATTGCTCAGCCGGCACTCCGCGGATCAACGATAGCGGTCGTCGCGATCGCCGTACTGCCGCTCACGGCGCTCGCGGCGCTCCTGCGCCTCGATGCTCAGTGTGGCGACCGGGCGCGCCTCCAGGCGCTTGATCCCGATCTCCTCACCCGTCTCGAGGCAGTACCCGTAGGAGCCGTCGTCGATTCGCTTGAGGGCTTCGTCGATCTTGCGGATCAGCTTGCGTTCACGGTCGCGCGTGCGCAGCTCGAGGCTGAATTCCTCTTCCTGCGTCGCTCGATCGTTGGGATCCGGGAAGTTCGCTGCCTCATCCTTCATGTGCGAGACGGTGCGGTCGACTTCGACCATCAGATCGCGCTTCCAGCTGTTGAGGATGTTGCGGAAGTGCTCCAGCTGCTCCTTGCTCATGTACAGCTCGCCGCGCTTGGCGATGTACGGCTGTACGTTGCGTGGGCCCGCTAGAAGGCTTCCGGGTTCGGCAGTGTCGCTGTCGTCGTTGTCGCCCGCCGCGTGCGGCTGAGTCGCGCGCGGCGGGACCAGAATCTGGCTTGGAACGCTCGGAGTCTCCGTCTCCGGGAGAGCGGCCTCCGGCGCCGGCTTTGCCGCCTTGCGCATCTCGATCGTTTCTTCCGTAGCAATAGGGTTGGGACGTGGGGGTACCGCCTTCTTGGGCGCGGCCACGGCGCTCTTGCGCACGTGTACCGGTGCTGCCGCCTTGACTCGTTCGGCAGGCTTGCGGACCGCCGCGGTCTTGCGTACCGCTGGCCGGCTTGCCGCCTTCTTACCCTTCGCGGCTTTCGGCGCGGGTTTCTTGGCCGGCATCAGTTGCTCCTCGTCAAAGCGGGTGCCTCGTGAAGGACGCGGGATTATACCGGCCGACCCCGGCGTG
>Ga0207660_10003398_pt1 | contig 10375 bp, 7 predicted proteins | sample KBSC73BmetaG_FD_184335 | JGI IMG/M metagenome (GOLD analysis project Ga0207660, IMG submission 184335) | Corn rhizosphere microbial communities from Kellogg Biological Station, Michigan, USA - KBS C7-3B metaG (SPAdes) (version 2) | ecosystem: Host-associated > Plants > Roots > Rhizosphere ... | reverse complement strand
CACGGAGCCGATCGTCGCCACCGCTGGTGACGATGCAACCATCGCGGTCTGCGCGTCGCAATCGGGCGAGTTGATCAGAAGGCTGCGCGGCCACGGCGGGATGGTGCTCGACGTGGAGTTCGATCCATCGGGGAGGATCCTGGCCAGTTGCGGCGACGACGCAACCATCAAGATCTGGGATGCCGAGACCGGCCGCGAGCTCCGCTCGCTCCAGGGCCACGTTTCGAAAGTCATCTGCGTTCGCTTCTCGCCCGACGGGCGACTGCTCGTCAGCCGCGATTTCAACCCCGGCAGCTCGCTGCGGGTCTGGGACGTCGAGTCGGGCGCATGTCTTCAGACCACGCCGATCTCGGACGCGGGCGTCGTCTGGCAGGCCGTCGCGATCAACCCGCTGACTCCGGATCTCGTCGCCGTCGCCTCGGCCGGCTCGGTGGCGCTGTGGCACCTCGGCGCCAGGGTTCAGACCTTCGCTCCATCTCCGGCCGCGATCAGCTACACGACCGCGAAGCTCGTGCTGGTCGGTGATTCCGGGGTGGGGAAGACCGGTCTCGGATGGCGTCTCTCGCATGGTGAATTCAGAGAACACTCATCAACTCACGGCCAGCAATTCTGGCTGTTGCCGGAGCTGAATCGAACCCGCGATGACGGGACGCAGTGCGAGCCTGTTCTGTGGGATCTCGCCGGCCAGCCCGACTATCGCATCGTTCACGCGCTGTTTCTCGATGACGTCGACGTCGCGCTGGTCGTGTTCGATGCGACGGATACCCGGGATCCGCTGCACGGCGTCGAATTCTGGCTCAAGCAGCTCTCGGTCGTCGGCGACGGTCCTCGCATCATCCTCGTTGCCGCACGCGCCGATCGCGGAACGCTGCGGTTGACGCGCGCCGAGGTGGAGGTGTTCTGCGCGCAGCGCGGGGTCGCGAGCTTCGTCGAGACCAGTGCACTGCGCGGGGAAGGGATCTCGGAGCTGATGCGCGAGATGCAGCGATCGATCTCGTGGGAACGGAAGACGGCCACCATCACCACGAGCACCTTCAAGCGCGTCAAGGACTACGTGCTCGGATTGAAGGAGAGCGGCGATCCCATCATCTCCATGGGCGAGCTCCGAGCGCGCCTCGAGGCGACCGATCCCGCGTGGCGGTTCAGCGACGTCGAACTGGACTCGGCGGTCGGACACCTCGAAAACCACGGGTATGTTCGCCGGTTGCGCACATCGACCGGCGCGCAGCGGCTGCTCCTCGCACCCGAGCTCTTGCACAATCTCGCCGCGAGCCTCGTGCTCGAGGCTCGGAGGAATGCGCGAGGGCTCGGGTCGCTCGAGGAGAAGCGATTGCTGTCCGGCGAGTATACGCCGCGAGAGCTCGAGGGACTGTCGCGCGTGGAGCGTGAAGCGCTCCTCGACTCCGCGGTCCTGCTCTTCCTGCGACACAACGTCTGCTTTCGCGAGACGGACCCGCTGACGTCATCGTCGTATCTGGTGTTCCCAGAGCTGATCAACCTGAATCGGCCGAGCGTCGAGGACGATCAGCCGCTCCATGATGCCACCGCGTATTCCGTGGTCGGCGCGGTCGAGAACGTCTATCCGTCGCTGGTCGTCCTCCTGGGATATACCCAGACCTTTACGCGAACCGACCAGTGGCGCGATCACGCTCGCTACGAGGTTGGACGGAAGCAGATCTGCGGCTTCCGGCAGGAAACACAGCGAGCCGGTGCCGTGGACTTCGTGCTCTACTTCGGCGCGAACGTCGAGCGCGGAGTCCGCATGATCTTCCAGGGGTTGTTCGAGAGCTTTCTCGGACGGCACAACCTCACGGTCTTCCGATACGACCCGGTCACGTGTCCCGTGTGCCACGCGGTGCTCGAGCGCAGTGTGATGCGCGCGAAGATGCGTGATGGAAAATCGTTCGCCTTCTGCAACGACTGCGGCGAGAAGCTCACGCTGCCGAGCGCGGACTCGCCCATCCAACTGCGTCACGAGGAGCGGATCGAGGTCGACACGCAGCGGCAGCTCGCCGATCTTCGCTCCCGCTTCGAGCAGGCGCTGTTCCAGATTCAGAGTTTCGTCATGGACAGCCGCACGTCGCGCCCGACGTGTTTCGTCAGCTATGCGTGGGGTGTTCCCGACCACGAGAGATGGGTCGAGCGCACACTGGCGGCGGATCTGCAAAAGGCCGGGGTCGACATCATCTTCGATCGATGGGAAGGGCTCAAGGTCGGCGCGAGCCTCGCTCGCTTCGTCGAGCGCATCGAAGCGAGCGACCTGGTCATCGTGGTCGGCACGCCGGCCTACCGGCAGAAATATGAGAACGCTGATCCCTCCGCGGGCTACGTGGTCGCGGCGGAGGTCGACCTGATCGCGAACCGAATGCTCGGAACGGAAGCGGAGAAGGCGTCCGTCCTGCCGTTGCTGCTCGACGGACAGAAGAAGACGAGCTTCCCGCCGCTGCTCCATAGTCGAGTCTTCGCGGATTTTCGCGCCGGTCGCGACTACTTCCGCGAGGCGATCGAGCTCATCATCAGCATCCATCGGATCGACGCACGCAATCCGATCGTTCAGAGCTGGCGGCAGCTCCTGTCCGATTCCGAGAAGCGCTGAGCGCTCGGTGGCTCGTCGCGCAGCGACAGCGCGTCAGGGCTTCGTGTAGCGCTTGAGCGCCTTCGGTCCGACTTCCGCCCCGTAGATATTCCCGGCAGCGTCGACCGCAACGCCTTCCGCCGCGCTCGTGCTCGGCGGACTGACGGCTGGATCCGGAATCAGAACTTTCACGGATCCGTCTTTCGCGCTCCCGATCCGAATCCCGCGCTTCCAATCGCCGTGCGCGGGGTTCACGGATCCCGACTCCGAGTCGGCGACGTAGATGTCGTCGTTCGCGGTGATGAAGATCCCGCTCGGGCGGCTGAACTGGTACCACGTGTCGAGCAGCTTGCCGTCCTGGTCGAGAATCTTGATGCGGTTGTTGCCGCGGTCGCCGACGAAGAGCCGCCCTCGCGAGTCCATCGCGAGCGCGTGCGGCTGATCGAAGTCGTCCGTCCCCTTGCCGAGCTGCCCCCAGGAGGCGATGAGCTTTCCATCTTTCGAGAGCTTCAATACCCGCGCCGTCGCGCCCGCGGCGGACGAGTGCCCCTCGGAAACGAAGATGGTGCCATTCGGCGCGATGAGAATCGCGTTCGGCTGGAAGAAGTAGCCCGGCGCGCGCGCGCCGCCGGCGGTGCCGAGCGTGAGGAGCAGCTTCCCGTCGGGGCTGAACTTGTAGATCTGATGCCCGCGCCGGGTCGTGTCCGCCGGCGGCGCGGCGGCCGCTGTCTGCGAGCCGCGGCCACGACCGCCGCCCGTGCACGCGCAATCGACGACCCACACGTTGTCGTCACGATCCACGAAGATGCCGTGTGGCGCGACGAACATCCCGGCGCCGAAGTGTCGGACGAGATTTCCGTTCGAGTCGAACTCCAGCACGGGATCGAGCGACGAGCCGGCGCAACTGTTCGCGCCGCAGCGCTCCGCGACCCAGATGCTCTTCCCGTCGCGATCGATCGCCACCGCGCTCGTCGAGCCCCACGTGCGTCCGTCCGGCAGCTTCGCCCAGCCTTCGACCGTGCGGTACGGATTCGGCAGATCGTTGGTCGGCGCGCTCGTCTGCGCACGCGCAACCGATGCCGCGAGCGCGAGCGCGGCGATCGTCACGCAGACAGGCGCGAGCCGGCGACGCAGTGTGGGGACGGACATGTCGGCTATGGGAAGTGAACCGAGATCTTCGTGTTGCGCAGCGCGGTCGTGTCCGCGCGCAGCGAATCGGTGCCCGCCGTCGCGTGATTGGCCTTGAGGAGATACGAAATCACGTCGAGGTATTCCTGCTCCGTCAGGCCGCCCGGCTTGTCGAGCGGCATCGTGCCGCGCACGAGCGCGTAGAAGTCGTACACCCGGCGATCGTTCCACGACTCCACGAACCCCAGGCCGACGAGCTGCCCCGCCGAGTGACACGTGGCGCACGTTCCCTCGTATACCTCCTGCCCGCGCGTCGCCTGCGACGGAAGGAATGACGCCGCCGGGAGATTCGACGCGCGCGAGATGATGACCTTCGCGTTGGGATCGAAGCGCAGCGGCACCTGCGGTCCCGTCTTGGCCGCGGGCGTGAGCATCGCGCCGAGTGGCGGGCGCACGTTCGTGCCCGCGCTATGCACACATCCGATCGCCACCATTGCTCCGGCGATCAGCATCCAGCTTCGTGCCTGCATCGCTCCTCTCTGCCTCGTGGTCGCGGCCAAGATGTCTCGCGAACTCGCGAGGCGCTAGGCAGGCCCGACGCGCGCGGGCTCCGCCGCTGTCCGCCCATCGCACGCCGTCTAGCGACCAGCGGCTCCCGGGTCCATAATTGCCGCGTCTTCCGTCCGATGACCAACCATATGTCTTCCGATTCTTCGTCCAACACGCCGGCTCCCACCGCTCCGACTGCGTCCGGCGATTCCGACGCGACCAACGGCCTCCCGCGGCGCGACTTCATCAAAGCCGCTGGTGCAGGCGCCGGCATGCTGATCCTGGGCGGTGGCGCGTCCGAACTGCGCGCTGCGCCCGCGAATACGCGCGTTCGCGCGACGAGCGCGTCGCCGGACATCGTCGTGATCGGCGCGGGCGCATGGGGCAGCTTTACGGCACTCAATCTTCGGAAGATGGGCGCGAAGGTCACGCTCGTCGATGCCTATGGACCAGGCAACGCACGGTCGACGTCTGGCGACGAGACGCGCGGCGTGCGCTCGTCCTACGGCGATCGGACCGGCGACCAGGGCGAGCTCTGGATGCTCTGGGCGCGCGAGGCGATGAAGAAGTGGACCGCCTTCGACGACGAGTGGGGCAAGCAATTCCGTCTCAATCTGTTCCACGTCACCGGCGATCTGATCATGCGAAGCGAATGGGACAACTTCCAGCTTCGCACCAAGGTCTGGTGGGACAAGCACGAGATTCCCTACCAGGTGCTCAATCCCGAGGACGTCCGGAAGTCGTTTCCGGTGATCTCGATGGACGACATCACCGCGGTGCTCTATGAGCCCGATGCCGGCGTGGTCCGCGCCCGCCGGGGTGCACAGGCGGCAGCGGCGGTCTTCGAGATACTTGGTGGCAAGATCGTGATTGGCCGCGCGATGCCTTCAAAGATCTCGAATGGACGTCTCGAGGAAGTCGCGCTCGACACCGGTACCTCGTTGCGCGCCGACCGGTTCGTGTGGGCGCTCGGTCCCTGGCTCGGGAAGACGTTCCCCGACATTTTCGCGAAGAAGACGCGGACCCCGCTGGGCTACGTCTGCTATTTCGGGACGCCGATTGGCGACTATCGCTTCACCTATCCGAATCTGCCGAGCTTCAACTTCCCCGGCGTGACCGGCTGGGCCGCGCTTCCCGTCGACAATCGCGGCTTCCGTGTGCGCGGCTCCGAGCGGGCGCCAGATTCGCCCGCCGCGAATGCGCAGGACGCACCTGCGGGGCGAGGCGGACAGGGTGGTCGTGGCGGCGGCGCGGGCATTCCCCCGAATGCGGCTGGCGCCGGCAACGCGGCGAGCAGTACGAGCGCGGCAGGCAATGCGAACGCCGCAGGCAACGGCGGACGCGGTGGGCGCGGTGGAGCAGCGGGGACAGGCGGCGGCCGGCAACAGGAAGAGGTTCCGCCAGCACAGCAGGATCCCGATACGAGCGATCGCTGGGCCGATGCGTCGCGCATCGAAGGGTCGCGTCGCTTCGTCGCGCATCGCTTCCCGATTCTCAAGGACGCACCGATCGCGCAGACGCACGCCTGCCACTACGAGTCGACGTCGAGCGGCAACTTCATCATCGACATCCACCCGCAGATGGCGAACGCGTGGATCGTCTCCGGCGGCAACGCCGAGGGCTTCAAGTTCAGCCCGAAGATCGGCGAGTACGCGGCGCAGCGCGTGATGGGAATCGAAGGCGATCCCGCCATCGCCAAGGCCTTCAGAATTCCCGAAAAGGACTACGATCCGCCCGCGCAGCCGACACAAGCGGGGCAAGGCGCCACAGCGGCGAACGCGCAGCGTCCGCCGGCCGGAACACCAAACACTACCCCTTGCTCTTCACGACCTTGATGTCCTTCAACCGGTCGGGGTCGCCGGTGAGCGGGTTGGCGCCGGCCGGGAAGTGGTTCTTCGCGAGCATGAACGCCAGCACGTCGGCAACCTGATCGCGCGGGATCGACTTCGGGTTGTCCGGCGGCATCGAGTTTCGAATTCTGTCATAGAGCTGGTCGAGCGACTGCCCGTCCCAGTTGCTCAGAAACGGGTCGCCCACGAGTGGCGACCCGTCGTCGCCTCCGGCCAGCTCCGCGCCGTGGCATTTCACGCACGTCTGCCGATACAAGGAATCGCCCCGAACCGTCTGCGCATCGGTGTACACGCTGTCCCACACGGTGTGCGTGGGTTCGCGCCGCGGCGCTGACGTCGACGCCGATGCAACGAGCGTGAACGCGCTCACCGCGAGCGCTCCGCCAACCAGGCGATGCATCAGTTCGGGGAGCCCGGATCGAGATTGTCCGGCACGGCGACCAGCTTCGGATCGACGTCTGCCGGCTGAATCCCCGTGATGGCCGTCTGCTGCACGACAGTCAGCTTGTCGACGGTCGGATCGTTCGCCGTGTAGCCCTGGAAGCCGACGATGTCGCGGATGTTGGAGAACGTCGTGGTCGTGGCCACCTTCACTGGCGTGCCCTCGAGCTGCGCGCGGATCGCGCGAAGCTTGAGCGCGTATTCGATGAGGGGTCCATCAGTCGACTGTTCGGTCACGATCAGCGGCTCGAACGGATTGGGGATCTTCGTCGGGAGCTGTGCGGTCCAGATCTCCGTCACCGCGTGTGCCGGGAAGGCCTGGTCCGCCCAGATGACGCGATAGTCCGTCGTTATGCGATAATACTGCGTGTCGCGTCCGTCGATCTGCTCGGTCCCGAGCTTCTCCAGCTTGAAGTTGACGTCGAGGAGCTGGATCTGGTTCACGAACCCGCCGACGTCACCGCCGCCGCCTCGACGGCCACCACGGCCTCCGCGCGCACCACCGCCTCCGGTGCGGCCGCCCGGCGGACCGCCGCCACCGCGGCGTCCGGGATTGCCGCCAGCGCCAGGACCGCCTCCGAAACCGCCGCGCCCGCCGCCCATCACGCGCCCCAGCGTGATCACGCCCGGGCCGTTGAACATGTCGTCCGCGGTCGTATAGTGCTGGCTGGAGGCGTGCAGCACGTACGCCTTTCCGGAGTCCGTGCCGATCAGAAAGTCATCGGTCGTGATGCCCTGCGGCGCCGGCGTGAAGGCCAGGAACTCGATCCGCGAGTGGCCGTCCACCGCCACGCCGCGGCCACGCATCACCTCGTCGTCCTGCGCGCGAGGGGTGTCGCCGGGATAGACCTTCGACGAGAACGAGATCTTGAAGGAGACGCCCGGCGCGAGGCGCGGCGGGCGAGGAATCGGGCGTGCGGCGATGGTTCCGACCGCGCACAACCCGAGGATGATGGCGACGCTGCGGGGCCGACGAACGAACGATGACACGTGAAGTAGCTCCAGGAACTGTGGCTCGAACCCTCGCAATGTATACGACCTCGCGGGAGCGAACGTTCGCTCTCTGGGCATCACGACCTTCAGCCGTGCCGTGTGTTGTCGATACTCAAATGTGTGACCCTGCCCACATTTCCGAACTTCCGGCCGCCGATTGGAAGGCGAGCGAGCCAGCCGCCGCCGCGCGTGCTCGTCGTCGACGACGATCCCGCGATCTGTCAGGCGTACGACGAGATCCTGCGGGCGCGTGGCTTCCTCGTCTCGATCGCGATGAGTCGAGCCGAAGCGATGGCGGTGGTCGAGCGCCTGAGTGGCGCGGTGGATGTGCTCGTCCTCGACATCACGCTCCCCGACGCCGACGGCGCCGAGGTGGGCCGGGACATCACGGCGCGCATCGGGTCCCGCCCGACGCTCTACGTGAGCGGCTGGTGCGATGATTTCTGGGATCTGAGCGATGCGCCGGGCAAATGGATCGCGATCCAGAAGCCCGTGCCCATTCCGCGGCTGCTCGCATCGCTGGACTGGCTGTCGGGGCGTCGCGAGATGCGACCGGACGAGTCGTAGCGAATCGTTGCGGCTAGCCCGCAGTACGGCGCGCGGACGATGCCTCGCGCGCCCGTCGGCGCCGCTGTGGCTCGCGCACAACATTCCTTCGGCGGCGTCAACGGGTTAGCCTTTACGTGGCACTCATCGAAACTCCGGGGACTTCATGGCCAAAATCAACGAGACTGAGTGGATCTGGCGCGACGGCGAGTTCATTCGCTGGGCAGATGCGACGGTTCACGTCCTCTGTCACTCGCTCCAGTTCGGATCATCGGCGTTCGAGGGCATTCGCTGCTACGAGACGCCGCAAGGCCCGGCGATCTTCCGTCTCGAGGATCACCTCCAGCGGCTGCTCGACTCCTGCCGCATGTATCGCATGGATGTGAAGTACTCGCTGGACGAGCTGGTTGCGGCGACGTGCGAGCTCGTCGAGCGGAACAATCTGGGCTCGTGCTACATCCGTCCGATGGTGCTGCGCGGCTACGGCGCTTCGGGTATGGTGCCGTTCGACAGCCCGGTCGAATTCTACCTCCCCTGTTGGCCGTGGGGCGCCTACCTCGGCGAAGGCGCGCTGGAGAACGGCGTCGACGCCTGCATCGCGAGCTGGACGCGCGTCGCGCCGAACACGCTGCCCTCGATGGCGAAGATGGCGGGCAATTATCTGAGCAGTCAGCTCATCAAGATGGAAGCGCTGCGCAACGGCTACGCCGAGGGCATCGCGCTCGGTCCAAATGGTCTCGTGAGCGAGGGTTCGGGCCAGAACCTCTTCGCGGTGCACAACGGCACGCTCTACACGCCGACGGTCAACGGCACGTTGCTGCATGGCATCACGCGCAACGCGATTCTGACGCTCGCGCAGGACATGGGAATTCCCGTCCGCGAGCAGGAGCTGCCGCGCGAATTCCTCTACGCGGCGGACGAGCTGTTCCTGACCGGCACCGCCTCGGAGGTCACGCCCGTGCGCAGCGTCGACCGGATTCAGATCGCGAACGGCCGCCGCGGCCCCGTGACCACGCGTATCCAGCAGCGCTTCCTCGACCTCGTCCACGGCCGCGGCGATGACACGTACGGCTGGCTGACGCACGTTCGCGCGGAGCGCGCCGCGAAGCAGTCGGCGTAAACACCCGCTCGACGCAGTTTGCGAATCCCGGCTCACGCGAGCCGGGATTTTCTTGTGTGCCTGTCTCTCGGAGTGACGGACGTGGGATGCTTCCTGCGCATAGCTCCTCATCCCGAAGGCACATTTCGCGCAGAGCAGCGGTTGTATGCCCATCGACGATCCGGCTTTCCACTCGAGCGAGCTCGAGAAGGATTATCAAATCCTGACCGAGCTGCATCGCACGGAAACCTCACGTACATATCTCGCGCGCCATCTCGAGCTCAATCGCGACGTCACGATCAGCGTGGTCGCCACGCCCGATGCCGCCACCGCCAGGCGTGCCGCGGCTGACGCACAGCGGCTGAGCTCGATCCGACATCCGAACGTGGTTCCCGTCATCGAGGGACGCGCGCTCAGCGACGGCACCCTCGCGGTCGTTCACGCACGCGTGCGCGGATCCACGCTCGATCAGACGTTGAGCGCCGTTGGCGCGATGCCGCTGCCGCGCGTTGCCACCACGCTTCAACAGGTCCGCGAGGCGCTCGAGTGGGCGCGTGCGAACGGCATCGTGCATCGCGGTGTGTCCGCCGACGCGCTCATGTTTCAGCAGGGAAGCGGACGCGCGGTCGTCGCGCTCGACACGTTCGCGATGGACACGGCGGCGGCATCCGAGGTATGCGACGACGCGCGCACGATCGGCGTGCTCGCGTGGGAAATGCTCGCGGGCCGACGAAACGACGCCAGCGTCCCGCTCGCGAGTGTGCGCCCGGATCTGCCGGCAAACATCGGCGAGAGAGTCGACGCGCTGCGCCGCTGCTCGCAGAGTGAACCTGCACCCGACATCGCCGGTCTGATCGCCGCGATCGCTGCGGCGTCGCCGGAGAGCATCGCACCCGAGGTCCCGCAAACGACGATCATCGACAGCGGACCTGCCGTTGCGGTCGCTCGCGATTCGGGGCCGGCAGTGGTCGCCGTCAAACAGTCATTTGGATTTGGTGCGCGAATGACCGCCGCGGTCGCGGTGATAGTCATCGTCGGCGCGCTCGGGGCGCTGCTCCTGCGGCAGCGCGGCACGGACGTCTCGGTCGCGCGCAACTCCAGGATCGATTCCAACGAAGTCGCGGGCGAGGTCGATTCCCAAACTCGCCAGCCGGATACCACAAGCTTCACGACGCCGCCGAGCGCGCCGATCAC
>Ga0207660_10003394_pt1 | contig 10381 bp, 14 predicted proteins | sample KBSC73BmetaG_FD_184335 | JGI IMG/M metagenome (GOLD analysis project Ga0207660, IMG submission 184335) | Corn rhizosphere microbial communities from Kellogg Biological Station, Michigan, USA - KBS C7-3B metaG (SPAdes) (version 2) | ecosystem: Host-associated > Plants > Roots > Rhizosphere ... | reverse complement strand
TACATATTTAGTATGAACGCCAACGGGCTTTAGATCTGTGATAACCCTCACTCTGCCTAGTAGCGCACTGTTATACTTGATAGCTGATGAGCACACAGTTTTCCTTTAAGGTCGGCACCAAGTTGCCGGGGAGTTTGGCACGAACGGGCGTTATAAATACGCCGCATGGCCAGATCAAGACGCCGGCCTTCATCGTAGTCGGCACCAAGGCGACTGTCAAAGCCATGACACCGGAGCAGGTGAGTGGCGTGCACGCTCAGGCTGTGCTGGCTAATGCCTACCATTTATACCTGCAGCCCGGGCATAAATTGGTCGAAAAGGCCGGCGGGCTGCACAAGTTTATGAATTGGGGCGGGCCGACCTTTACCGATAGCGGTGGCTTTCAAGTGCTATCGCTGGGTAGCGGTTTCAAAAAGGTCATCGATATGCAGGGTCGGGAGCTTGACGAGGCGCCATTGGCCGAGCCAAAAGATCGCCTGGCGCACGTCGACGACCACGGCGTAACATTTTACAGTCATCTTGACGGCAGCAAGCACCGTTTCACGCCAGAGCTTTCGATGCAAATCCAGCATGCTGTTGGTGCTGACATTATCTTTGCTTTTGATGAGCTGACATCGCTAGTCGATCCTTACGAATACCAGGTTGAGTCGTTGGAGCGTACACACGCCTGGGCCGACCGTTGCCAGGACGAGCTTAACAAGTTAAGGATGGCTCACCCTGACCGGGCGTATCAAGCCTTGTTCGGTGTTATCCAGGGCGCGCAGTATGAAGACTTGCGCCGTCGAACCGCCAAACATCTGGCCGGCAAAGGTTTTGATGGCTTTGGCATTGGTGGGGCGATCGAAAAGGATAAATTGGGCGAAATTGTGCGCTGGGTCAATGAAGAGTTGCCGGAAGATAAGCCAAAGCACTTGCTGGGTATCAGTGAGCCTGACGACATATTCGCGGCAATCGAGAATGGCGTCGATACCTTCGACTGCGTGTCGCCAACACGGGTTGGTCGCAATGGCGCTTTTTATACTTACGAGGGGCGTAAAAGCATCGACAATGCTCGCTACCGTGACGATTTCGCTCCGTTAGTGGATGACTGCGAGTGCTATACTTGCCAAAATTACACCCGGGCCTACTTGCACCACCTGCGCAAGGGCAAAGAGATTCTTGGCCTGACCCTGATGTCATTACATAACGAGCATTTTATAGTCAAGCTGGTCGACGATATCCGGGCCAGCATTGAGGATGGTAGTTTCCAGCTCTTAAAAAAGAGCTGGCTGAAGCAGTATTATGGTTCGTCAGCTATTGACAAAACGTAAGCGTTATAGTAGAGTAGAATTCTATGTCAGAAGTGAAGCCGATCTATTTTGGCGTCCAGCCAGAGCACATCCAGGCTCAGAATGCTCATAATCGTTTTATATTTGGCAAGTATCGCTTCCCAACGCGGGCCGAAAATTACGCCCGCCTCGAGACGGTTGATGCTTTTTGCAATATGGTCATGGCGCTCTGTGCCGAGTCGAGCGCAATTGAAATGAGCAGAGACCTTCGGATCCGCAAATTCGGCCAGGACAGTGATAAGAGCCTGATGCTGTCTTCAAACACAGCACCCTTTCCCAGCGTTCATCCAGATCCTATGTTCGATGGACCAGCCAGCGCTTTTTACCTCAGAACCGAGAGAGTAAGAAAAACTGACCGTCTCTACCGTATGGGTACGTATGCCGTGAGTGATAGCATATATATCGAAGCCGGCAGTGAACGAGCTATGTTACGTCGAGAAATGGTGCGTGAAGGCTGGTTCGGACGCAGCGGAGCGCCGCTTGAGGGTAAATTGCCCGCCACGGAGTCTGAAGTTCGCAGCGCGCTGGATACAATACACGAAGCGTTGCTAGCAGAGCAGCCGTTTGACATTCTGACACACTAGACTAATAGTTGATAAGATGGTATAGATTAGATCATGAGTGCTGTCGAAGCCGATTTGCTGGAGTATGGTGACTACGATTTTTTTCGAGAAGATCGTATCAGACGACCCCATGAGGTCGCCGGCAGCGTAGCGCTAATGATGGTGCTGGACTGGGAAGCTGAAATGCCTGCCGCTATTTGCCACATCAATACATATACGCATTACGAGCAGCTAGATGGCCGGGATTACGCCCTCATCGGCCTGACAGACGCAGATACCGGCGCAACGGTAATAAAAGAGGCCTGTTTCAAGGATGGCTTGTGGCTGCCTGCCAGATCCGAACGTATTGATGTGGATGGCACCCCAGCAATCACAGGTTATCTCCTAAGAGTTTGCTAACTACTGTTGCTGGGTAGAGGCAGCTGCGGCGGCGGCTTGGGCGGCCTGCAGTGCTTGCTCATCGAAGCTGCTTGAGAACTCTTTGGTTGGAGTTGGGGCAGTGACCATAACCGGCTGATAGGTGATTACGATGTCGGTGGTACCCTTGGCGCCGGTCGTCGAGTAGTGCTGTAGTTGATAGTGCTGGTCGTCAAACCAGAAATACGTCGTCGTACCGGGGGTGGCTGTATCAATCATTTGATATTTGAAGCAGGTTAGCCTGCCACAGGCTTCTTTGGGAAGCTTTTTATAGCTGAGCGTGCTGTTTGTCGATTCATCAGCGGTCGTGCCGACCGTAATGGACGTGGTGGGATTGGTGGGCTTGGGGGCATTGTTATCAGAGGGAGCAAATTTAAACCACTGACCATCCGAATTATCTTTCATATAGGATGTTGAACCTATTTGGATAAATGAGGTGGTGGTGCCATTGACGGTGGCGGTCAAGGAAGTGTTCCCCTTGCCGTCGTTCTGAAAAGTGCTGGTGGCGCCGCTCGTAGTGATGGTCATGACGTAGGACAAATTGTCGATGTTGTAATTGCCGGTAAAGCGGCAGAGGTCGTGGTCGTGAAACACCTTGTTGCAGGCATGAACTGCGGTTTTATCGCTTGTCGCGACGACCTGGGGCTTATCTTTGTTATTCTGGGCCTGGTCAACTTTGTAGCCGGTGGTGACGAGTGCACCACCGATCACGACGATCAGCAATACGGTGCCCAAGTGGCCCATGCCACGCTGATTCTTATGTGCATTTGCTAAAAACATGAAGATGCTTACGTTTATCTGACAACAGCATAGGCCCGTCAGACCTCCTCTGTCAAACGGCTCTCCGCCCAGAGAGCGTTATAATATTTTCAAGATGGAATACACACTGCCCCAACTGGATAGCGAACAACTCGGGCCGACTGTGGCTTACATACGCGACCTGGCGCTGGTACTTGGTAGCCTGCAACGGGCTTTTTTGCCGGTAGATCCACATGATTGGCAACACGGTCTGACGGTCGGCATGCGCGGGCTCTACGCTCAGCCCTTTTCAGTGGCGGGCGAACGGCTGCGGGCGAGTCTGGACCTCGTCACCTATCGCTTCAGATTAGACGGCACGCGCTGGTTGTTCGACGAATATGCCGGCCCGGAAGTTTTCAATAATGTTCGTAGCTGGCTGGAATCAAGGAGCGTGCAAGCCCATATGGAAGTGCCCGAATTTTCAACGCCGCCTCGGCGCTTTGAGTCCGACCAAGCGGCCGACTATGCTCAGGCGCTCTGGTGGTTTGATCATCAGTTCGGACAGATAAAAGACCAGATCAAAGGCGGCTTGACCAGCCCAGTCTTGCTCTATCCGCATCATTTTGACTTATCGCTGGTCTGGTTTCCCCACAATGATAAGCGGCAATACGGACTGGGCTTTTCGCCAGGCGACGAAACCATCAATGAGCCATACGTCTATCTGACTGCCTATCCGACTAGCGATGAATTTGCCGCTCGCCCACTGCCCGTGGGTGCATTTTGGCAAACCAAAGACTTTTCCGGACGCGTAATCACCTACGCGGCGCTCAGATCTGCTAAAAGTCCCGAGCAGCTGCTGCGCGACTTTTGTGACGTTATGCTCGCTAGTTAACGGCGGTTTTTTTGGCGGTCGGTCTCATCTTCGATTTCATGACCGACAATAGCTTCGAGTAAGTCTTCGATCGTCACAATACCGATAATGTGATCTTCCTTTTCTACCGGAATGAGATGGCTGCCGGCACTGATAAAAATGCGAAATAGTGTATCAAGCGCCGTCATGCTGCCAACAGGCTCCGTCGAATGGAGCCTCATGTCGCTCACGCGGTAGTGGTTATCATCGAAGTCGACGTCTACCAAGTCTTTCATCAGCAGCACGCCGTTGCAGTGTGTGAGCTCAGGATTGAAAACTGGAATACGGCTAAAGCCACGGTGTTTGATTTCGTCAATCTTTTCACCGCTTAGTTCAGTCTCCGGCGTTAGCCAGTAGGTGTGCCGGATGTCGGTCAGGATGTCGCGCACCCGAGTCTCGCTGAGGCTCAATGCGCCCTTCATGATCTCAGCTTCGTCGTCATCAAGTTCGCTATTTTTGTCGGCGAGGTGTTCGGTGATGAGCAGCCCAAGTTCGCGGCGGCTTTGCAGCGGCGTCCGTTCTTTGGGAAATAAATCGTCAAGCAGTATCTGCAGCGGCTTGCTTAAGGGGTAGGTAATGAAGCGCATACCATAAAGCACTGGCGCGAAACGTGAAGTCCAAGCCAGCGGATCTTTGGAAAACAACGCTTGGGGCATAACTTCGCCGAAAATAACAATCAGAATAGTACTTAAGAAGCCCGCCACCCAGCCATTGAAACGGTGCTCCAGCACCAGGGAGCTGGCTGATACGGCGGCGACATTAGTGAATAGAATGCTGGCTAGCGTTAGATGCGTATTGCGCCGGAGTGGCAGGACGCGGCGGGCTTGCTTATTGCCAAGCTTAGCTTTACGCCTCAGGTCGCCAATATCGAGCGCCATAAGGGCTATATTGAGACCTGAACAGATGGCCGAGGCTAATACGAGCAGGAAGACTTCAAAGCTAAGTAAAAGGGGATCCATCTACGCGCGGGCTCCAGGAAGAGAAAGTCGATTCATCCGTCTATCCATTCTACGAAACGTGGTTGTGCTTTGCAAACAGAGGCGGCTTATACTAGTAAGTATGGTTAGAATTATGGATCGCCTCTGGCATGGTCTGCTTCGTCGGCCCTACCGCTTGGCCAAAGTCGCTGATCAGGGTAGCGGCACGCCGGTAATACTGCTGCATGGTATCGGCCGTAGCGGCCAGGTGTGGAAGCACTTGCTCCAGCAATCAGCGCACCTGTCGTACCGCTTGGTAGCTTTTGATTTGCTGGGCTTTGGCGCTTCGCCAAAACCTGACATTGCGTACGACGTCGATGATCATGCCCGAGCGGTGATCGCCAGTCTTGACAGGTTAAGATTACGCCAGCCAGCCATCTTGGTGGCGCACTCCATGGGCTGCTTGGTGGCGGTACGGGTGGCGCGCCGACGGCCAGACCTCATCAAACATTTGGTGTTATATGAAATGCCTCTATACGAAGGCTTGCCCCAGAAGCGTCGATACCGTCTGCGGACTGATCTGTATTTTCGCCTTTACAATCGGCTTATAAAATATCAGCCGACTTTTGACGCCGCCAATCAGCGCCGAGTGGAGAAGCTGGCAAGAAAAATTATCGGCTTTGAGGTTACTGAAGCCAGCTGGCGACCATTCATTCGCAGTCTGCAAAATACCATCATGCGGCAAACTGCCGCCGAAGATATTCAGCATCTAGATATGCCGATGGATGTCATCTATGGGCGCTGGGACATGCTGGTGATTCGCGGCAAGCCACGGCTTATTTTTGGCGAAGACACTAGCGTTGCTGCGCATACCATTAGGGCTCGTCATGTTATTTCGCCCAAAGCTAGCCACTTTTTGCTGCAACGCGTCATTGCTGCCGCCACTGAGGTACCCAATGTCGAATAAGCTTTCGCATTTGTTATCTGGAAGCGTCGAAGAAGTAGCGCCTCGTTTACTCGGCAGTCGTTTGTTCCGTGAGCTGGATGGGCGCACCATGTCTGGCAAAATTGTCGAGGTTGAAGCCTATGACCAGGCCGATGCCGCGAGTCATAGCTACCGAGGGCAAACCGAGCGAACCGAGGTTATGTTCGGTCCGGCAGGCTTTTTGTATGTCTACTTCACCTACGGCATGCACTATTGCTGCAATATTGTGACCGGCCCGCCTGGACACGGTTCAGCGGTCTTGATCCGGGCGCTCGAACCGGAAAGCGGCGAGGAACTGATGAGTCAAAATCGTCACGGTTTGTCTGGCCAGCAGCTAACCAATGGCCCGGCTAAGCTGTGCCAAGCCTTAAGTATTGATCGAGCGCTCAATGGCCATGATTTGACCAGGTCGCCGCTACGATTGGAGCTCGGCCAGCCACTTAAACAAACTGAGATTGCCCAGACAACGCGCATCGGTATAACTAAAGCCATCGATGTGTCTTGGCGCTTCTATGTTGTGGGCAATCCGTATGTATCAAAAATGTGACAGAAATCACATTGCGCTTTGACGGCGGCCGGCATAAGCTGGTTGGTAGGAAGTGTGAGGCTTCCTAACAGACCCGGGTTCGTCCCGGGTCTTTAGGTTTACGAGCGACAGTCGCTGCACAGGCCGCGGATTTCAAGCTGATGGTCTTGGGGCTTGAAGTAATGATGAGCTGCTAGAAGCCGCAACCTATCCTCCAGTAACTTATCTTCAGACAGGGCTGTCACTTTTCCGCAATTGAGGCAGGTTAGATGATGGTGATGATGCGTGAAGGCATCAGTTAACTCTAATTTGTACTTCCAGCCAAGTTGCAAGCGCTGGACGATACCGAGGCGCTCAAACAAACTAATGGCTCGATAGATAGTTGCCCGGTCCACTTGGCCTTGGCACTTTTTGACCAATTGCTGCATCGATTGAGGCTCACTAGTTTGTAAAGCCTTAAAAACGTACTCCCGAGCGGTGGTGGTGCTTTGCTGGGCTGTCTTTAGACGGTAATGAAATTGAGTAAGAGGGTCTGACATGCTGCAATTATAGCGAAAATTGCGACAAATTTGCAATATTAACACACGGCTACTTACTATAAGTCCTATGATTCCCGTATTACTATCTATCGCGACCTTTTTCTCGACGTTGCTTGGTGGCCTCGTGGCGCTTCGCCGCCACCGCGACAGTCTGCATCGCCTGCTCGGCTACACCGCCGGTGTTTTGATCGGCGTGGTCGCCTTTGACCTGCTGCCCGAAATTTTTGACATCTTAAAACAACATAACTTGGCGCCCGAGGGGGCGATGATCGCGCTTGTCTGTGGTTTTTTGCTATTCCACATTATCGAACGATCGATCTTGATTCATCATAGCCAGGAACATGAGTACGAGCTCCATACCCACCCTCATGTCGGCGTGGCTAGCGCGCTAGCGCTGATCGGCCATAGCTTTCTCGATGGCATCGGTATCGGTATCGGTTTTCAGGCAGGAACGAGCGTGGGCATAGCGGTGGCAATAGCTGTCATAGCCCATGATTTCAGTGACGGGCTCAATACGGTCAACCTCATGCTCATCAATCGCAACAAATCCCGCCGGGCTCGACTTTTTCTGATCGCTGATGCGCTCGCGCCAGTCATTGGCGTACTGGCGACAGTATTTATCACCATCCCCGACAACCTATTGGTTCTCTACCTCGGGTTTTTTGCGGGCTTTTTGCTCTATATTGGCGCCAGCGAAATTCTCCCCGAAGCCCACAGCAAGCACTCGAGCTACCAAACTATTGGTTGGACGATTTTTGGCGCCGCCTTCATATTTGTTGTCACTCGATTTATCTAACTCTTTTTACCGACGAAAGTGCTATAATACAGGGGTACAATAAGCACACAAACCAAAGTTGCTTAATTTTAGAATCGCCCCAATGAAGTCATCATCACTCGAAAGTAAAACTGTCCGTCCTGGTCTGGCGATGTACAACTTTTATCGCTCCGACCGGCATCCGATGAGCCGCGCTCAACAGCCCGTGCCAGTAGCCAAAGCGCCCGCCAAGTTTCGCTTCAAACCGCTCCTGGTCGCTTTAATAACGCTCGGCCTGATAATCGGCCTGTCACAGTTTGTCGATAAGGGTTCTTCGCCTACCAGCCCACAATCTAATGCTTCGACGACGCCAAAACATTCCACGCCAGCAGTCGTTGTCGGGCACAACGAGTGCCAGGGCAATTCACTGAACAAGTTAATTATGGTCGACATCACAGCACGTCACCTCTGGGCGTGTGAGGGAACGAAGAGCGCGTATGACGCGCCAGTTATTACCGGCATTGAAAAATATGATTCGACCCGAACTCCGGCCGGCACCTATCACATCTATGCCAAGACCGCCAATACCACCCTGACCGGATCAGATGAGACGGGCAGCTGGAGTGACCCTGTTTACTACTGGATGCCATTTTTGGATAACCAGTACGGCACCTATGGCTTCCATGATGCTACCTGGCGCAAAGATAGCGAATTCGGTACGGTGAATCCGTATGCCACTAATGCAGACGCGTCTCATGGCTGCGTCGAGTTGCCGCTGGACGCGTCAAAGTGGCTGTACCAGTGGGCTGAAGTCGGCACGACAGTAACTATCAAAGCCTGATGGAATTGCTGCTAATTAGCCTCGGCGCAATCCTCTTGCTGTATGTAGGATTTATAACCGGGCTGTTTATCGTCGGCCGGCATGAACAGGCACGGGCTATCGGCGGCTTCATCCCTGACTGCCTGGTGCTTTTCAGGCGGCTGCTAAAAGACCCGCGATTGCCTCGGCGGTATAAGCTTGGCCTCTGGCTACTGATAGGCTACCTGGCGATGCCGATTGACCTCGTGCCGGATTTTATCCCTGTAGCGGGGCAGTTTGACGACGTCATAATCGTCGCATTTGTACTTAGGCGCCTGATGGCTTCAGTTGGCAGTGCCGTAATTCAGGAACTATGGCCCGGTCCTCAGTCATCGCTGGCGGTAATTATGAAATTAGCAGGCGCAAAATAGGCCGCTCTCTGGTTTGTTGGTAAAATAAAGACATGATCATTGCGGTTATCGTTTTGGGTGTCTTGGTGCTCGTATTGCTCGGCTTCATCCTGTTTAAGCCGGGACGGGCTAATCCTGAAGCCAGCATGATGCTCAAAGCCGACATCACCGAGCTCAATAAAAGCATGCTCGATCTAAAAGACGGGCTGCAAAAGCAGCTAAGCGATCAGCTCGGGGCCAGCAACAAGCAGTTGGCTAGCCAATCGGCCGCCAGCATCAGAATTCTTCAGCAGGTAACCGAAAAGCTAACTAAGCTGGAGGGGACGAACAAAAATGTCGGTGATATCGCTAATGAGCTAAAGACGCTTCAGAATGTGCTGCAGAACCCTAAGCAAAGAGGCGTGATCGGTGAATTTTATCTCGAACAGATTCTCAAAAACACGCTGCCACCCGGGACATTTGAACTGCAGTACAAACTGGGCGAAGGCCTTATCGTCGACGCCGTCATCAAGCTAGATGACAAAGTGTTGCCAGTGGACAGCAAGTTTTCGCTGGAAAACTACAACCGCCTGATCGACGCCAAAGATGTCGACCGTGAAAATCTCGTGAAACTTTTCAAAACGGACATCAAGAACCGGATTGACGAGACGTCGAAGTACATCTTGCCAGGTAAGGGCACGCTCGACCAGGCCTTGATGTTTATCCCGAGTGAAGCTATCTATTACGATCTCCTGGCCAATAAAGTTGGCCTCGGCAGTGTCAGCGGTCGCAATCTCATCCAGTACGCTTCTGAAAAGAAAGTCACCATCGTCGGACCGAGCACATTGTCCGCGATGTTGCAGACCATCATGCAAGGTCTCAGGTCTATGGAAATTCATCGCGACACCGAGAAGATTCGCAAAAACATCGAACAGCTGCAAAAACACCTGATAGCTCATAACACTTACATGCAAAAACTGGGCAACAGCCTCGGGACGACCGTCGGGCATTTCAATACGACCTATAAGGAACTTGGTAAGATCGACCGCGATATTGTCAAGATCGCCGACACCGAACCAACCGTCGAGCCGGTGCTCATCGACCGCCCGAGCCTCGAAGACTAATTGACTTTGTTGCGAAATCACTATATACCTTCTCTATAATTTGAAGGAATGCCGAGTGGAAAGTTTTCATCGTGATGGCGCCGAGCTTCAAGCAGTTGTTTTAACCAGACCCTTTGAAAATGAATCTGGCGCTGGAACCACAATTACAGCTGGTTTGCTCGATGCTCAAAACAGGATTGTTGAATTGCTGTATTACAGAGATGTTTGGGACCATGGCAATGTGTTTCAATTGCCTTTTTATGAGCGGCGCTTAAAACGTGCGGAGCATAAAGCCCAGGTGGCGGTAGGCAGATACGCTACAGAAAATAGTACTATTTTTTTCAGGGCAGAATAAATTATTTTGATTTAAGCAAGTCGATTGCCAGGGCGGCGGTCCAGGAGAAGTCGGCGGC
>Ga0207660_10003393_pt1 | contig 10382 bp, 10 predicted proteins | sample KBSC73BmetaG_FD_184335 | JGI IMG/M metagenome (GOLD analysis project Ga0207660, IMG submission 184335) | Corn rhizosphere microbial communities from Kellogg Biological Station, Michigan, USA - KBS C7-3B metaG (SPAdes) (version 2) | ecosystem: Host-associated > Plants > Roots > Rhizosphere ... | reverse complement strand
CGGTGCGCGTGGTAGTTGGTTTCCCTCCGGGCGGTCCGACCGACGTCATCGCGCGCATCGTAGCGCAGCGACTCTCCGAAAGTCTCGGCCAGCAGTTCTATGTCGAGAACATTGGCGGCGCGGGCGGCAACACCGCGGCCGGTCAGGTCGCGCGCGTGACCCCCGACGGCTACACCATCATGGCGATCAGCACCGGCTTCGTGGTGAATCCCAGTCTCTATGCCAAGGTGCCGTACGATCCGGTCAGAGACTTCTCTGCCGTTTCACTGGTCGCGGTTTCTCCAAACGTCGTGGTGGTCAACCCGTTGGTGCCGGCCAAGACGCTGCCGGAACTGGTGCAACTCATCCGGGATAATCCTGGCAAGTACAGTTTTGCCGGACCTGGCGTCGGCTCGACGCCACATCTCGGCGGCGAACTGTTTCGGCTGGCGTTCAAACTTGACCTGGTTCACGTCCCCTTCACAGGCGCTGCACCGGCGGTGCAGGCCACTATCGGCGGCCATACTCCGATCGCCTTCACGGCGCTGCCGTCCTCTCTTTCGGCAATACAGGCTGGGCAAGTGCGTGCGCTGGGCGTTGCGGCGACGGAACGGGCGGCCGGAATACCCGACGTGCCGACTTTTGCCGAACAGGGCGTGATGGATCAGGAGGCCTATACGCTTACCGGCATCGTTGCTCCGGCAGGAACGCCGAAAGAGATCGTCGATCTGCTTTCTCGCGAGATCGCCAAGAGCGTTGCACGGCCGGACGTCAGTGAGCGCCTCGCCGTACTCGGCTTCAAGGGAATAGCCAATACACCCGAGGAGTTCGCGGCGCGTATCAAACTGGAGATAGAAAAGTGGGGCAAGGTGGTGCGCGATGCGAATCTAAGGATCGAGTAACCGCGCCTCTGTTGCCCCGCTACCGGTTCGGCTGGACGATCCTCACGGGGCCTCCACGAAGGTCAGGCCGATCCGGTTTTTCTGGATCCAGGCAATTCGGCATTCGTAGACCGTGGAATCGTCGGCCATCACCAGGCGAAAGGTCGGGGGTACGAAGGCCGGATTTTCAACATCGATGGCGGCGCCCTCGGGCGAGATATTGCGTACCATGCAGCTCATGACGGAACCGCCCGACGACACGTAGGCCGGTTGGTTGATTTCGGTCCGCGGGTACTTTCGCTTTTCTTCCATGGACTTTGGCCTTGATTCGTGCTCGCGGAGCGATTCTACATAGCGGCAAACCTTAAATAATAATAGGCGCTGTCGCCGTTGTTCCGGGGACGCGGCGGGCGCGATCCCGTGGGACCAGTCGCGCGAACTTGTCAATCTCCGTGAGTGGGTCGGTTGCGCACCCGCTTTGCCAGGCGGCCTGCCGCGCGTGAATGCGCAGGTGACCCGCGTCGCGATGGGCTTCCGTTCGCCGTATCGAAAGATTGCTTTGCTGGCATTGCGGTGCGCAGGCGCGACGCGGCGGCAGACCCGGTTTCGCCGACGGCGCCGCTACTGCACCTTCGCGAGCTTTCTTCCGGCAGGGACAATCCGCGCCGCCTTCTTTCCCGTAGAATCGAACTGTTTGAGATAGGCGACGATATCGTCAATTTGCTTTGGATCTTTCAAGCCTGGAAAAGTCATTTTGGTACCGGGTATCTTGGCCCGCGGATCCTTGATGTATTCGCGGAAGGTTGCTTCATCCCAGGTGATTCCGGAATTCTTGTTCGCAGGAGAATAGCTGTAGCCTTCAATCGTCCCAGCCTTTCGCCCGAAGAGCCCGTTTAGCACCGGGCCGACTGCGTTCTTTGCATTCTCCCCGATCTGGTGACACGCCTTGCATTGGACGAAAATCTTCTCGCCCAAAGCAGCATCCTGGGCATATCCAGGGATGATTGCGAGGATTTCGGCTCCGAGCACGAGAATGAAACTGCGCATCCGATCACCTCCATAGCGGATAAGGAATATGCTCGCGCAAACCGCAGTGACTATTTTGCCAATTGGCTGCGTAGTAAAAAACGATGCAATCGTCCTGAAATATCCTTTTGCAAAACCAGGCCTGAAAAATCCGCGGCTCTTCACGAGCACACCTTTGTGCCGGCTAGTTCAGCGAGTTAATGATTTCCCGATAAGCCGCTTCGGGAAACGCTTTCAGTGTGCGCGTCCGGATGTTCCCCAGCATGCCCAGTTGTAGGTTGAAACGTGCCGCCACAGCGTCGTCGGGAGCCTCGTAGATCGCGACGATGTCATAGTCGCCCATGGTGAGGAAAAAGAATTTGAACTCGCCGCTCATTTCCTTGAGAGCTTTCTTGGCCGCGTCCAGACGACGTGGCGAGTCCTTCACTTTCAGCACACCCTGGTCGGTCCAATTTGCAAGCATGATATATGTGGTCATGGCCCTCCTCCTTCTGGTACGAGGCAATGGTATCTATGTCAGCGCCGCGAAAGATATGACCCGGATGAGGTGCGTGTAGTCGGATTCGAACACCATGATCGTCACAAATACCAACACCAAGACCGGCGGCAGCAGGATGGCATAGGTCAAGGCCAGCCGCTCCCAGGCCATGTGCATGAAGACGGCGACGATCAAGCCAGCCTTCAACACCATGAACAGCAGGATCAGCGACCATCTGAGATAGCCATGGAAGCCAAAGTAGTCGACGAGATAGGAGCAGGTGCTGAGGACGAACAACCATCCCCAGACCACGAGATAGAGCTTGATCGGGTGCTGCTGTCCCTCTGCGTGCGTGACTCCTGCTGCGCGCGCGTCATGCGCATGAATGCGCAACGAAGGTCGCTGTCCTTCTAGATGTACCGCTGCGTCTGCCATGCGCCTACCTCACCAAAGATAAAAAAAGGCAAAGATGAAAACCCACACAAGATCGACGAAGTGCCAGTACAGGCCCATGATTTCGACGATCTCGTAATGCCCCTTCCTGCTCGTGAAAAAGCCGCGCCGCTCGACATCGAAGTCTCCCCGCCAGACTTTTCGCGCGATGGCGATCAGGAAAATCACGCCGAACGTCACGTGAGTGCCGTGGAAGCCAGTGATCATGAAAAAGCTTGAACCAAACTGCGCCGCGCCCCAGGGGTTTTCCCAAGGCCGCACTCCTTCCATGATCAGCTTGGTCCATTCGAAGGCCTGCATTCCGACGAACGTTGCGCCTAATGCCGCTGTGACCAGCATCAAGACTGCGGTCTTGGCGCGATCACGGCGGTAACCGAAATTGACAGCCATCGCCATCGTCCCGCTGCTGCTGATCAAGACGAAGGTCATGATAGCGATCAGGATGAGGGGGATGTGTTGCCCCCCAATCGTGAGAGCGAATACCTCGCTCGGATTCGGCCACGGCACGGTCGTGGACATTCGCGCCGTCATGTACGAGAGCAGAAAACAGCTGAAGATGAAGGTGTCGCTCAGGAGGAAGATCCACATCATGGCCTTGCCCCAGGAGACATTCTTGAAAGCGCGCTGATCCGAGGACCAGTCGGCGGCGATGCCTCGCCAGCCTTCAATCCGTTCGAGCGATTCTCCGGCGTTGGTCAGCGCAGTCTCTGCCATCTGGTTTCCGCCCTTCCTAGTTGAGCAATTGGCGACAGATGTCGACGAAATCGTCCGTCCAGCCCGTCAGCAGACCAAGCAAGACCAGCCAGACCAGCAGCAGGAAATGCCAATAGGTAGCGCAGAGCTCCACGCTCAGGCGCAGCTGGGTCATCTCAGCGCCACGCCACACCTTGGCGGTCGTTCTGCCGACGGCCACCAGACCGCCCATCACATGCAGTCCGTGCGCCGCGGTGATCAGGTAGAAGAAGGAATTGGCTGGATTGGACGCCAGGAAATACCCCGCGACGTTCAGCTGTTGCCACGCCAACAGCTGCCCAACCAGGAATGTAACGGCGGACGCCGCCCCTACGAGCAGACCGAAGACTACACCGTCCATGTCGTTTCGGCGCGCGGCCATGTACCCCCATTGCAGCGCGACGCTGCTCAAGACCAGGACGCCCGTGTTAAACCACAACAGCCTGGGCACGGGCAGCGCCCGCCAGTCCACCGTGTTCATGCGCATGGAGTAAGCGCTGATGAAGAGTGCGAACAACGAGCCGGCGACAGCGAGAAACACTCCCAGTCCGATCTTCGCTGCCGGCAAGGTCACGGCGCCCGCGCTGGGGAAGTCACCGATCCCATCTTCTTCCAGCCAAGGTTTGGTTGTCAGCCGTTGCTGCGAGAGCCACCATCCGACGATGACCGCTATTACAGCCATGAACAGGATGATGGCGCTCACGGCGCAGCTCCCTGAACGCCCGGTGTCGCCCGCGGCTGATTCTGCGGAATGAAGTCCTGCGCAGCACCTGGCACGCTGTAGTCATACGCCCAGCGATAGACCACCGGGAGTTCCTTGCCCCAGTTGCCGTGCCCGGGCGGCGTCTGCGGCGTCTGCCACTCCAGTGTTGTCGCCCGCCATGGATTGCCACCGGAAGGCCTGCCCTTGAACAGGCTCCAGACAAGATTGAACAGGAACACCATCTGGGCGAAACCCACGGTCAACGCCACCACGGTGATGAAGGCATTCAGCGTATGCGCCGATGGCGGGATGAACGCCACTTCGCCGATGTCGTGATATCGGCGCGGAATTCCGAGCAGCCCAAGATAATGCATGGGAAAGAAGATCAGGTAGGCACCGAGGAACGTAACCCAGAAATGAAACTTGCCTAGCCAGTCATCCAGCATCCGCCCCGTGACCTTGGGGTACCAATGATAGATCGCCCCCAGCACAACCATGATTGGCGCCACGCCCATCACCATATGGAAATGCGCGACGACGAACATAGTATCCGAAAGCGGGACATCCACGACAACGTTGCCGAGGAAGAGGCCAGTGAGCCCGCCGTTCACGAACGTGATGATGAAGCCGAGGGCGAACAGCATCGGCACCGTGAGATGAATGTCGCCGCGCCACAGGGTTAGCACCCAGTTGTAGACCTTGATGGCGGTCGGGATCGCAATGATGAGCGTCGTGGTGGCGAAGAAGAACCCGAATTTCGGATGCATGCCGCTCACATACATGTGGTGCGCCCATACGACGAAGCTGAGAGCGCCGATTCCCACGATGGCCCAGACCATCATGCGATAGCCGAAGATGTTCTTTCGTGCGTGGGTGCTGATCAGATCGGAAACGATGCCGAAGGCCGGCAAGGCGACGATGTAGACTTCGGGATGGCCGAAGAACCAGAAAAGGTGCTGGAACAGGATCGGGCTGCCACCGCCATACTTCATCTGCTGGCCCATCTCGACGAGGGCGGGCATGAAGAAGCTGGTTCCCAGGACACGGTCGAACAGCATCATCACCGAGGCAACGAACAGCGCCGGGAAGGCCAGCAGCGCCATGACGGTGGCCGTGAAAATGCCCCACACCGTCAAGGGCAAACGCATCAACGTCATGCCGCGTGTGCGCGCCTGCAGCACCGTCACCACATAATTCAGCCCGCCCATGGTGAAGCCGATGATGAACAGGATCAGCGAGACCAGCATGAGAATGATGCCCCAATCCTGCCCGGGGGTGCCGGAGAGAATCGCCTGCGGCGGGTACAGCGTCCAGCCGGCGCCGGTGGGCCCGCCAGGCACGAAAAAGGTCGAGGCCAGCACCAGGACTGCGAGCAGGTAGACCCAGTAGCTCAGCATGTTCACATAGGGGAAAACCATGTCCCGGGCGCCGACCATCAGCGGGATAAGGTAGTTGCCGAAGCCTCCCAGGAACAATGCCGTGAGCAGGTAGATCACCATGATCATGCCGTGCATGGTGATGAACTGGAGGTATTGATTTGCATCGATAAAGGAAAATGTGCCGGGAAATCCCAGTTGCAGTCGCATCAGCCACGACAGCACCAGGGCCACCAGTCCGATTGCAGACGCCGTGAGCGAGTACTGGATGGCGATGACTTTGGCGTCCTGCGAAAAGACATACTGCGTCCACCAGCTTTTGGGGTGATAGAGCTCAACCTCCGCCACTTCGGCAGGCGGAATGTCTGCGATTGCGTCATACGGGACATCGACCATCGAAATACCTCCTCGGTCGCTTCCACCACGGGCGATGAGTTGGTCTCACGCGCCCAATCCATCCTCGCAGCGGCGCTTCCTATTCACCCCCGGATTTGTACGTCGCCTTCATAACGGCGCTTCGGCCTGACAATTCCGCAAACGTCTTCTGCTTCGCCAGCCAGGCCTGATAGTCACTCTCTTCCTCGACGATAACCTTGGCCCGCATCTGTGCGTGCGCAGCGCCGCATAACTCGGCGCAGAGAACATCAAACGTTCCGGTTCGGATCGGGGTCATCCAGAAATAGGTGACCATGCCTGGGACCATATCCATCTTGGCCCGGAATTCAGGCACATAGAAATCGTGCAAGACATCAAGGGAGCGGAGCAAAACCTTGACCGGCTTCCCGACGGGGAGGTGCAAATCGTCACTTTCGATTACAATGTCGTCTTGCCCATGCCGATCGTCGGGGTTCAAGCCCAAAGGGTTGTCGGAGCCGACGTTGCGGACATCCGTTGTCCCCATCCGGCCATCCTTCCCCGGAAGGCGGAAGCTCCAGCGCCATTGCTGGCCCATCACCTCGATTTCGGTCGCGTCCGCCGGAACCGTGACGAACTGATGCCAGACCACCAGGCCGGGTGCCAACATGGCTCCGACGCCGATCGCAGTCCCTATACTGAGCCACCATTCAAGCTTCTTGTTTTCGGGATTGTAGGCTGCCTGTCTTCCCTCCTTGTGATGAAAGCGGAAGACGCAATAGGCCATGAAAGCGATCACCGCGAAGAACACGACTCCGGTGATCCAGAAGGTGATGCTGATGGTGTGGTCGATGTAGCTCCAGTTGGTGGCGATTGGCGTCCACCACCACGGGCTGTAGATGTGAAACAGCACCGAGCCGACCGCGACCAAAAGCAGTATGAGTGCTACAGCCATCCCTCATGCATCCTTGCCGTTAAGGCTACGGATACGAATTAAAGGGCGGAGCTCACGTCTATCGCGATGGCTGACTTCGCATTTGCCATCGTCGTGCCTCTTGCCTCGCCCATTCAAACGGTCGCGACGTTAACTGCGGGTCACGACCACCAATCTCATCGGAGCTGGGGGCGTTTAGAATTCTAAGATGGTACCCGTCGAGCCTGGCGTCAATAGTTCAGCAGAGGAGTATGCCCGGCCCGGGTCGGCGCGTGTTATCCCAACGCCGCGAGCCGGCGAGCCCGGCACCAATCGTTTGATGCCGCAATGCAACAAAGGATTTGTGCAGACGCACAATTCACCCAACCGTGGGTGCTAGTTTCCTTCTATCGCGTATCGCGCTAAACTCACCGCAAAGGTCGCGACCGGTTTCGTCCGGCGAAGCTCCTTTTCGTTACACTTGGTTTGCCGTACTCGGCTCGACCGCGATTTCGCACATGGGGCGGACACGCGTGACTTAAGGGCGCCGTTTTTCACGACGGCGACCAGAGCGAGGGAGACTGCGGCCATGGCTACACAGTATTCCGACAACATCGTAAATCCTAATCCACAAGCGTTCGATATCGCCGGCCCATTTGTCATTCGCAAAATCGGCCTGTCCGACTTGCGCGACGCACTGCGCCTGGGATGGGAAGATTTCAAGGCGGTACCAAGCCATGCCGTTATTCTGTGTGTGATCTATCCCGTCCTCGGGATTGTGCTGTTCAGAATGGTCCTCGGCCATTCCGTGTTGCCGCTGCTCTTCCCGCTGGCCGCCGGTTTTGCGTTGCTCGGTCCTTTTGCTGCGCTCGGTCTTTATGAACTCAGCCGTCGTCGCGAGCGCGGTGAGGAAGCCTCGGCGTGGGATGCGCTAGGCGTGCTGCGCGCGCCGTCGTTCGGTGCCATGCTTGGGCTCGGAACGATGCTGCTCGCCCTATTCGTGACCTGGGTCGCCGCCGCGAACGCTATTTACGTTGCGATCTTCGGCCATACTCCGGCCGCAAGTATTCCTGATTTTGCAACGCGCGTGCTGATGACGCCGGAAGGATGGACGCTGATCATCGTCGGCTGCGGCGTCGGCTTCCTGTTCGCCCTCGTGGCCCTGTGCGTCAGTGTTGTGTCGTTTCCGTTGATGCTCGATCGGCATGCGAGCGCGATAGACGCAATCCGGACGTCGCTGCGGGTCGTGATCAAGAATCCATTTGCCATGGCCGCTTGGGGGTTGATTGTCGCAGTGTTGCTGGTGATCGGTTCGCTGCCGTTCTTCGTCGGTCTCGCGGTCGTTCTGCCGGTGCTCGGTCATGCCACCTGGCATCTTTATCGGAAAGTGGTGGAGCCAGATCCGAATCCTCCACAAGAACGACCCCGCCCGCCGAAAGGACACCGCTATGCAGCAGATTTCCCGGCCTCTCTCTTCCCATGGAGCCATGAGCGCTAGCCGTAACAGCGAAATGGGAATTTGCGATCATCGCGCCGCCGATTTCGTGTCTACAGGCAATCGGTGCATTTAGTTACGTGCGCGCGGACCCCGGCAATCGGGACGGCGCGCTGCCCGCCAAGCGGGGCGGCGCTAGCCCGCCGGGGCCGCCACGCACGAGAGCATTATCATTTTTACTCCCAACCGCGACCTCGCCCATATCTGCGAGCCAACTTACTTGGTCGATCTGCCTAAGCTTGAACGCGCAGGTGCCCCGCGCCGCGATAGGCTTCCGTCCGCCGCACCGACAGGTTAGCTTTGCCGTCACCGGCGGGATGCAGGCGCGACGCCCGCTTAAAACGAACATGCGCCAAGGGGAAAAACGCTATGTTCGAGATCCTCGATCGACGCGCGAGTCTGACCGGCAACCAGATCAAGATCCTCGCCGCGGCCATCATCGGCGACGCGCTGGAATTCTTCGACTACTTCCTGATCGGCTTCGTGCTCGCCTTCCTGATCGGGCCGTGGAAGCTAACCTTCGGCCAGTCGGCCATCGTGCTGATGAGTTCCGGCGTCGGCGCCATCATCGGCGCCTATGCCTGGGGCTGGCTTGCCGACCGCATCGGCCGCCGCAAGGTCTTTATCGGCACCGTACTGAATTTCTCGATCGCAACCGGTCTGCTGTATTTCACCCCTGATGATGGCTGGATCTACCTGTCGCTGATGCGCTTCTTCGTCGGCGTCGGCGTCGGCGGGCTCTATTGCGTGGACCTGCCGCTGGTGCAGGAGTTCATGCCGTCCTCCAAGCGCGGCTGGGTCGGCGGCATCGTAACCTGCGTCATTCCGCTCGGCGTTGGCCTCGGCGCCGCAATGGGCGCGCTCGTGGGCAGCGCCGACTGGCGGCTATTGTTCGCGGTCGGTGTACTGCCGGCGCTGATGGTACTGTTGGTCCGTATCTGGGTTCCGGAATCGCCGCGCTGGCTCTGTCGCCAGGGCCGCTACGAGGAGGCGCGCAAGTCGCTGGCCTGGGCGCTGGAGATGGAGCCCTCCGCGCTGCCACTGCCGACTGCCGCCGATGCCGGTCCGATCATCAAGAGCAACTGGCTCGACCTGTTCAAATATCCGCGCAGCCTGATCGTCTCCTGGCTCGGCAATGCCGGCGCGCAAACCGGTGTCTACGGCCTCACGCTCTGGGCCCCGTCGCTGTTCGTGCTGCTTTTGAAGGTCACGCCACAGGAAGCCGCCAAAATGATGATCCTGCTTTCCGTGTCCGGCTTCATCGGACGGCTGTCGTTCTCGTTCTTTTCGGAGCTGATGGGGCGGCGCAACGCGGGCGGCCTGCTGGGCTTCGGCGCCGGGGTAATGACCATCGTGGCGGGTTACAATTACGACGTGATGTTTATGGGCGTGTCGGCGTTCTGGCTGCTGCTCGCCATTACGTTCTTCTTTGCCGACGGCGGCTTCGCCATCGTCGGGCCCTACGCGGCGGAAGTCTGGCCCTCACACCTGCGGACCTCGGGCATGGGTTCGGCCTACGGCTTTGGCGGCATCGGCAAGATCATCGGGCCGGTAGGCCTCGCGCTGATCGTCGGCTCCGGCAATTATCTCAAGCCCGACGTGCCCCTGCCGCAGATTCCAACGGCTCTGGTCTATCTGGGATGCTGGTTCTTGATGGCCGGATCGGTGTATTATTTCCTTGGGATCGAGACCAGGGGCAAGTCGATCGAGCAGATCGACAAGCAACTTGCCCTCGCGACTGATCTGTCCACGGCCACGGCCAAAGTTCGACGAGCATAGAATTGGATACGCTGATCGCGACTTCTGCCGACCTTGCGGGCGACCAGACCGTGATCTCGCGTGCCGAGGCGGTCCGCTCGACCGTCAATGCGGCGTCGAACGAAATCGAGAGCACGCGCCGGCTGCCGCCGGCGTTGCTCGACAAGCTCCATGAGGCGGGGCTTTTCCGCCTCTTGCTGCCGCGCTCGTCCAACGGCATCGAGACCGATCCCC
>Ga0207660_10003390_pt1 | contig 10391 bp, 10 predicted proteins | sample KBSC73BmetaG_FD_184335 | JGI IMG/M metagenome (GOLD analysis project Ga0207660, IMG submission 184335) | Corn rhizosphere microbial communities from Kellogg Biological Station, Michigan, USA - KBS C7-3B metaG (SPAdes) (version 2) | ecosystem: Host-associated > Plants > Roots > Rhizosphere ... | reverse complement strand
TCCTGTACAATCGAGCCAGACCCGCGGGTAGACCGCACCAGGGTCGGACACGTCCGCTCGGTAGACGGGAGGGCAGTAGATGGCGTTTCGTGTATACGTTGAGAGCCCACTCGCCGACGTGCATATCGACGCGATCGAGGGCGACCTGCGCGAGTGGCTGGCCAATGCGGTCGCCACCGACGCCCGCCGCTACGCCCCCCGCGACACCGGGTTCTTGAAAGGCCACGGCATCGTGGTCAGCCCAGACAACAGCCGGGTGACCGCGATCGGCGCCGGCATGCCGCCCAACCCGGACGCGCCGGCCTATGTCGAGTTCGGCACCAGACCCCACGACATCCCGAACGCGTTCGGCCTGGGTATCACCGTGCAGCACCCCGGTACTGACGCCCAGCCGTTCCTGCGCCCGGCGGCCTACCGTAAGCGGGCCATCCCGCCCTGGGTGGTGCACGCCCGTGCCAGTCTGGCGGACCGCTGATGGCGCTGATCCCCAACGACGAGCTGGTAGCGATCGCCTGGCTGGACGCGGCGGTGGCCGATATCACCTCGTCCAAGGTCGCCACCACCCTACCCGACTACACGTCGTGGGTCGACAACGAGTTCTACCAGATCATGCAGGTCGGTGGGTCACCCGACATCGAGCTACCGGTCAACCAGCCGGTAATCTCGATCAACTGCTTCGCGGTCGTGCCGGGCAGCACCAAACCGCCATGGGGGCACGCCCACCAGAACGCAATGAAGGTCCTGGCCGCCATCTACAATCGCCGGCCTGCCGCCGCGGCAACTCTGCTGACGATGCCGTCCGGGTATGGTGCGGCGCTGCTGCGTTCGGTATACCCGGTCAGCCAGCCGCGGCGGATCCCCTCCGACCCGAGCCAGTTCGCGGTCTACAACTTCGACTTCGCGATGAGTTGGGTCGCCGCGGCGGAGACGTACACATGAGTCGGTATGCGATGGTGGGCCGCCGCTCTGGGGAGCTGCTGTCCTATGGCGGTAGGGTGCTGGTGCACGACAACCGGGACGAGCTGCAGTTCCTGTTCCCCCGGGCTCGCATCGTCCGGGTCACCGACGGCGAGCTGGGCCAACCGACGATGTCAATCAAGCAGCACCCGTCGATGGTGTCGGTGAGCTGGCCACTGCGGCGCGAAGACTTCGTCGACACTGAGACGAGGGGGTGAGCGGTGCCAGGCAGACATGGACACACCTATCCGGGGTTCCGCAGCAAGAAGCAGTGGCGCTGGGCGTTCGCGACCAAACAGAAGTTCGCCCGCCGCTGGGCTCATGAGACACCGGGGGGACCGAAGGTCAGGTACCGGCGGTTGCCACTGCGGCGCCGTAGCGGTTCGAGGCGCAGAAGGAGGTAGACAGTGGCAGTCACGGTGACCAACCTGATTCAAGGACCGGCCACCCTGTACAAGGGCACCCAGTACACGGGCTCGTACGACCAGAGCCCCGAGCCGGGCGACACCTCGGTCAACACCACCCCGTCGGGCACGGCGTGGTCCGACGTGGGTGGTACCAACGACGGGGTGAACCTGGAGATCGCACGCGAGTACGCCGAGATGGAAGTTGACCAGTTGGTCGACATCCCGGAGCGGCGGCTGACCAAGCGTGAGATCTCGATCACCACCAACCTGGCGGAGGCGACCCTGGAGAACCTGGCGCTGACGCTGAACGAGGCCACGACCACGGTCACTTCGGGGTCGGGCTTCAAGACGTTCATCCCCACCATTACGACGTCGGCGACCCAGCCGACCTACGTGCCGATCATCTTGGACGGCTACGCGCCGTCCCAGAACCGTAGGCGGGTGATCGGGCGGCGGATGCTGTCCATCGATCCGATCTCGACCGCCTACCGCAAGGACGGCATGACGATGTTCAACGTCAGGTGGGCGGGGCACTACGTCTCGTCGACCCTGGCACCGTTCAAGGTCATCGACCAGACCAGCTAACCAGCCGACGAAAGGCCGAACCCATGTCCACATCTGACCTCGCGGTCAATGAGGAACTACTGCGGGACGAACAGGAGCAGGAGGTGCTGCCGGTCGGTGTCTACCTGGCCAGCGAGCCGATCCCAGCAGATCGAGCGAAGCTGTTCGAGGTGAACGGCCGGCAGTACACCGCCCCACGCCTGGTAGACCGGCGGGTGATCTTCAGGTACCTGCGCAGCCTGCACAACGACGAGGGCGAGAAGGCCATGGCCGACATGGTGTACGAGGTCCTCGGCGGTGCGGTGATCGATGTATTGGCCGAGGAGGACCTGACCGAGGAGCAGTTCGACCAGGTGATGCGGGTGGTCCGCAAGCACATCGGAGGCGCGGCGGAGAAGACCCTGGGAAACTCATCGAGCGGACGGCGCAGATAGCCTGGCTAGCCGATCCGCACTACCGGGCCGACATCGAGGCCGACGCGTGGAGGTTTTACCGCTGGTGGATAGACATCGAGCAGGAGCAGTTCCCGGACGTCACCTCAGCCCGGTTGATCGAGATGCTGGAACGCCTGCCGATGCTGGACGGGGTATTGACCAAGCGGGCAATGCTCGAAGCTCAGGAGCAGCAGCCGGGTGGCGCGGTGTCCGGCGTCACCGTCGACCCAACAGCTGGGGCCAGCGGATCGCCGGGTTATTCACCGACTGGTTCCCGCCGGGAAGTTGAGTACGTCGAGTCGACCGGAGCGATGCTGACCGGCCACCCGTCGCTGGCGGGCATCGTGGAGTTCGCACAGGCATGAAGGAGGTGTAGGCGATGGCTCAAGGCTTCAAGGTGGCCGACGCCTACATCGAGATCCACACCGAAGATGACACCAACACTGGGCGCCGCAAGATCGACCGCGACACCACCCGATGGGCGCGCGGTCTGGGGCCGAAGCTCGGCCGGATTGTCGGCCTGGGTCTGCTCGCCGGGATCGGAAAGGCGCTACTGTCGGCACTGGCGGTCACGGCCAAGCTGGCTGCGTTCGGGATCATCGCCGGCACGGTCGCCTCGGCGGTTGGCGGGCTCGCCGCGGCGATCGCGAACCTGATCCCCATCCTGGCTGAACTGGGCAATGCGCTGATTGCTGCCTCCGGAACGCTGTTGTTGCTGCCTGCGGCGATCGCCAGCATTATCGCGGTGGTGGCGACTGCCAAGCTCGGTCTTAAAGGCATGGGCGAGGCGATGAAGGCTGTGTCCAGCGGGGACGCTGCGGCACTGAACGAGGCGCTCAAGAAGCTCGCCCCCAACGCGCGGCTGTTCGTGCGCGAGATCGCCCGGCTCAAGCCGGCTTTCGATCGACTGCGGATGAACATCCAGCAGGCCCTGTTCGCGAAGCTCGCCCGCGACCTGCACAGCCTGGCCCGGCTGACCATGCCGATCCTCAACGACCGCCTGAAAGAGATGGCGGGGGTACTCAACGGGGCGATCCGGGACGCGATCGAGTTCTTCACCACCCGGCAGAGCCGCCTGGACCTGTCGCGGATCTTGAACGCCTCGGCCCGCGCAGCGGACAACCTGCGGCGGGGCCTGGTCCCGATCTTGCAGATCCTACGGGACATCACCGCGGTCGGTGCCCTGCTGATCGCCGACCTCACGGGGGGATTCGGAGCGGCGCTGGCCGGTTTCGCCGACAAGATCGCCCAGATGCGTGAGTCGGGCGAGCTGCGACAGATGATCTTGGACGGGCTGGCCGCGGCCAAAGCCCTGGTGCTGTTGCTGGGCGATATCGTCGGGATTATCCGCAGCTTGGTCCGGGCAGCGGGCGGTGCCGGTGGCCTATTCAGCTTCTTTGACCGGTTGAACCGACTGCTGCAATCGGTCGAAGGCCAGACCGTCTTGAAAGAGCTGTTCGCCGACCTGGACCGGATCGGCAGGGCGCTGATCCCGGTGCTGATGGCGCTGCTGAAGGCGCTAATGCCGGTGATCGAGGGGATCGCCGGGATCGCGGAGGCGTTCGCGCCCGCACTGACCGTGCTGCTGTTGTCGTTGGGCAACGCGCTCGGCCTGCTGGAAGGCCCGATCAAGGCCCTAGCCCCGCTGATCTTCGAGTTGGCCCGCGGCCTGGCCCCGATCGCGCTGATCCTGGGCGAGTTGGTTAAGGCTGCCGCGCCCGGCTTGACCGTGTTCCTGGCCGCCCTGGTCGATGCGCTGATCGCGCTCGTGCCGGTCGCCCCGGTGGTCGGGAAGGCGCTGGGGGATCTGTTCGCCGCCCTGGCGCCGGTCTTGGAAGCTCTCGGCCCCGCCCTGGCTACGGCCTTGGTGGTGATCGCGACCGCGCTGAGTGCCATCGCCAAAGCCGCAGGTCCGGTGATCGCCGTGTTCGCCCAGATCTTCGGGAACACGCTGCGACGGATCCTGCCGGTCCTGCTCGATCTGGCGGCGAAGGTCCTGCCGCTGTTCGCCGAGGCGGGTACGAAGATTGCCGAAGCGTTTGAGCCGCTGATCCCGGTGATGGCCCAACTGGTGCAGATCTGGCTGGACGCGATCCTGCCGCACATGCCGGCGCTCGTGCAGCTGTTCGCCGCGTGGGCGCAGATCATCACCAACTTCGGGGTTGTGTTCGCGAAGTTCCTGCTCGCCGCGATGGAGGAACTGGTCCCGCTCCTGCCGATCCTACTGGAGGACCTGTCCAGCCTGTCGGAGGCGGTGATGTCGCTGTTCGTCGCCTTCCAGCCGCTGGTCGAGGCGATCTTGCCGGAGTTCAAAGGCAAGGGCGGCGACATCCACCACATGGTCGGGCTGATCACTATCGCGGTCTACGCGCTGATCGGTGCGATCCGACTGGCCACGGTCGTGATCCAGGCGATCGCCGCGGTGGTCAGCTTCTTTACCGGCGGGCTGAACAAGGCGCGCAGCGGGGTGGAGTCGTTCGGCCGCGCAGTCGGCAACACGATCGGCGCGGCGATCGGGCTGTTCAAGTCGCTGCGGGACAAGATCGCCTCCGCAGTCGGCAACCTGGGCAACGTGCTGTTCGACGCCGGCAAGCGGGTGATCCAGGGGCTGATCAACGGCATCAAAGCGATGTTCCCGGGCCTGTCGAGCGTAATGGGCGCGGTCGCCCAGGTGGTGCGTGACTACTGGCCGTTCAGCCCTGCCAAGCGCGGGCCGCTGTCCGGCCGGGGCGACCTGCGGTTCGCCGGCCAGAATCTGGTCGGGCGCCTGGTGGAGGGTATCAGCGACCGGCTCCGGGCGGCCCAGGACGCCTCCGCCGGGCTGGCCGGGCTATTCGCCGGGGCGCTCGGCGGTCCGGTTCCCGGGCTGGCCGGGAGCCCCAGCGGCGTGGCGGCGGCGGGCGCCCGTGGGGGCCAGCCGGTTCCCGGTTCGTTCGGGCCGTACCGGCTGGAGTTGGACGGCAAGGTGGTGTCGGAGTTCGCAATCGACGCGGTCACCGGGGCGCCGAAGCTGATCGCGGCAACCGCCCAGGAGGGCACCCGGCAGCGCACATTCTTGAGCACGGCGCGGAGGCGGTGACCGGTGGCTAGAACCCCCATGTACTTTGGGCGTCCCGGGTCGCTGTTCGAGATCCCGCACCCGCGTGGCGGCGTACGTGGCACCCGGGAGCGCCCGGTCGCGATCTTCAAGACTGCGGCTGGCGGGGCTCGGGTCGGGACCTCCTCCGGTGGCGTGCGCCAGTACGTGCTGGCCTGGGAGCAGCTGTGGTACGAGACTTTCGCCCAGCTCGAATCGTTCGACCAGGGCCACGAAGGGCCCGGCCCGTTCGCACTGATCGACCCGGGTCGGATCAACCAACTGACCGTCAACCAGTCCTCGGCCACGTCCCACCTAAACGCGACCGACAACTTCACGGTGGCCGGATCGGGCGGGACGCTCAGCAGTAGCTTGACCACCTACAACCGCGGGCCGCGCAGCCTGGCCTGGAACTTCACGTTCGCCTCGTCGGGCGCGCTGACTCTGGACTCGCCGACCACCGACTGGCCGGGTATCCCCGTCGTGGCGGACATCCCGCTCACGTTCTCGTTCTACGCCAAAGGCGGCGGGACCGACGCGGTGATGGCGCTGACCCCCAAGCTGGAGTGGGCGGACGCGAACGGGACAGTGCTATCCACCACCTCCGGTTCCGGGCTGACCACTACGACTTCGTTCCAGGTCACGTCGGTCACTGGCACGCCACCAGCCAGCAGCGCCTACGTACTGTGCAAGATCGACGCGACTGGTCAATCGGCTGGGTCGATCCTGTATCTGGACAACTTCCAGTTGGAAGCCGCGTCATCGGTGTCCACCTGGCGACCCGGCACGGGGGTGATGCCTGTCGCTGTGGTCTCACTGGTCGAAGAGTGGCCATGGGAGGCGTCTACCTTCCGGCAGGGGCCGGCGCTGACCTTACAGGAGGTGGTATGATGCAGGACGCCTCTGCTGAGTTCGCCACCGCGGTCGGCAAAGGTGAGGTCGAGTGGTGCGAGCCGCTGTTCCTAGCCGACTGGCTGGACGACGGGTCGGTGGCGCAGGAGACACCGCCGGCTTATATCATCGAGCAATTCCTGAACCGCGAATCGTCCTCGACCTGGCTACGCCCGGACGTTGGCCTGCCCAGCTACACCCACCTGGGCGGCAGCGACAGCGACTACGACATCCCCGGTGGAGCGGGCTACGGCCGGATCAACTTCGGGGCGGTCAACACCAGCCGGGCGGCGCTGATCCAGGCCGCGACCGAGGTCGGCTACATCCGGATCTCCTGGGTGCCCAGCGCGACGCTGACCGGGACCGGCGAGGCCCTGTTCGATGTGGTGCTGGCCGGCGACGGGACCGGCGCCAACCAGTACATGGCCCAGATGCAGGTCAACGTGGCCGACTCGACAATCGATCTGGCGCTGATCGAGCGGGCCAGCAGTGTGGACGGTATCTTGGCGTTCTCGACCGACGGGTTGACCTACGTCGCCGGGCACACTTATACCGTCGTGGCCCAGTTGGACACCGACAGCCTGTTCATCCGGGCGAAGTTCTGGGACGCCTCGATCAGCCGTGAGCCGGTCGACTGGACGCTGGAGGACAACCTCAACTCGCTGATCGCAGGGGTCGGCACCTACGGCGGCATTTCGATCACCATGCCGTCGGGGATCACGACCACCACCCCGTTCAAGATCCACATCACCGAATTCCGGCTGATCGACGGCTCGATCGACGACCTGTCGAGGCTGATTGGCCAGGTGGTGGTCAGCCAAGACATGGATGATGGGCTGCCCAGCGAGGTCTCCTACGTGCAGGACGTCGGTTCGGTCGCGCTGGACGCCGCACTGCTGGCGGGCCGTCGCGGGCTGCGGGCAGTCCAATACCTGTCGCAGTACAACCCGCTCAGTCCGCTGTACGGGCTGCCGCGAGACATCGCCCCGATCACTTTCGACCACGGCGTGGTCACCAGCGCTGGCCCGGAGCGTGTACGGCTGTTTACCGGGCAGATGATTGACGTGGCGCTCGGCCGTGACCAGCTCGGGCACCTGACCGCGATGTCCAACACCCGCCTGAAGCTGTCGGAGCTGGTTCAGCCCCCACCATTCAACCGGTTTGGGGATCTGTCGGCGACCTGGGCTGTGTCGTGGGCCGCCTACCAGTGCGCGGTCTACGCAGCTCCCCCGCCGACGTCCGGCGGGGCCTGGTATGCCCCGCTGCACGGCAGCCTGCAGCCGTTCCTGGATTCCGCAATGCCCACGCTGGCGCTGTATCCGGTGAAGTTCCCGATCTTGTTTGCCGGCTACTACCGGGACGTCGGCGACGGCGAGCTGGAAACGATCACTTATGGGGACGACCCAGAATCGGCCCCCGCCTATATCGACGGGCCGTATGTGGCTGCGCCAGACCTGCAGTACACATCCGACCTCGCTGTCGGCGTCTACTTCGACTTCCCGGCGTTAGCGACCCCGGCCGACGGCTCCGATCCCTACATATTGTCCGAGGCCGGCCCGCGCGGGCGGTTCGAATTCATCGTACGCGGCGACGACTTCGACACTACAGGGCCGAGCGGCACGGACTTCACCCCGGCCACGTTCATCCTGCTGTTCGCCCAGGAGAACCAAGCCGGCGAGGGCAGTGTCTATTGCGGGATCAACATGTCCCGGCAACTGCGGATCGAGATGACCGACGGCACCGCGTCGATCAACGCGAACGCGGGGGCGTCGCTGGACCTGCCGACCGACGGGCAGTGGTACAAGTACGGGGTCGCCTGGGACTTCGTCACTGAGACCGCCTACTTCTACATGCAGGAGCCGGACGGTACCGAGCATACCGACTCCTCGACCAACTCGGCGCTCGACGTGACACGCCTGCCGGCGACCGACGAGCCGTTCACCCCAGCTGAAGTGCAGCCGTTCAATACCGCCATCCTGTCGGGGTTCTTGAACCCCTACATCCACTCGTTCCTGCCGTTCGCCGAGCTGCATATCACGGCCGGTCAGAAAGCCAACCCCAACACGATGCCGTGGATCTGGCAGAACGTGTTCAGCGAGGGCGCGATCATTAAACCCTCGGCGACCCGGCTGCGAGCGATTGCCGAGCCGGCCGAACGTGACGCGTGGGAGTACATCGGGGAGTTCGCGCAGGCCGAAATGGCGGCGATCCGGATCGACGAGCTTGACCGGCTGCTGTACCTGACCCCCGCTTATTGGGCCGAGTCTGACCAGCAGACCGCCGGCCAGACACTGAGCACCCGCACCAACGTTGCCGAGCTGGTCCCACAGGTAGACCCGTCCAAGATCCGCAACATGGTGCGGGTGAACTACCGAGAAGCCCGGTTTGACCCGCTCTATGGACCGGTGTACCAGTCGCGTGAGGTGATCGCGCTCCCACCCGGCGAGTCAACACTGTTGATCCCGCTGGACGTGCTGGCTACCAGCGTGGACACCGAGCTGGCCACGCTGCCGTCCAGCGCCCAGGTCGACGCTGGCGTGTCGAACTTCATCTCGGGTGGCTGGCACACGTTCTTTACGATCAATACGCTGTCGGACGGGACCGGCACCTACTACTCGGGGCCGAGTACGCCGTCCACCGACCCCGTGGTGATCCAGGTCGACAGCGAGTTCACCGCTGGCGTGGTCACAGTCAGCATAATCAACCGGACAGGCAGCGTGGTCTATACGGCCAACGATAACCCGGAGGTGCCCACGATCAACATCGGCGGCATCGGGATGCATCTGAGCGACGCGTCGGTGATCACCAGCCGGGCATCGAGCATTACGCAGCGGGGGGTGCGGGGTCTGCCGGTGGATGCTCCTGCGCACCAGCGGCGCGAAGACGCGCAGCGGCTGGCACAACGGCTGCTGAACGAGCTGGCTGAGCCGACCCCGACCATCGAAGGTGTGCGGGTGTTCGGCGACCCACGCCGACAGCCGGGCGACCTGGTGGAGTTCGAAGACGCCACCCAGACCGCGATCGGCGGACAGTGGCGGATCCTGAGTGTCAGACACGTGATCGATCAGGCCAACTACTACCAGGATGTGCGCCTGCGCAAGGCGCTGTCGGTGGGCGAGTGGCAAACATCAGGTGAGAGCCGCTGGGGCGAGACCTTGTGGGGTAGGGAGGGCCTGTGACTACGATCGTCGTACCTAGCGTCGGGGACGTAACCGACCCGGAGACAATCCAACAGATCCACGACGACGTGGTCGCGTTGGAGTCGGACGTGGCCACGCTGCAGACCGACGTGGGCAAGATGGTCCGCGTGAACACCACCACCCGGACCTCCAACTCGGGCACGTTCACCGCAGAGACCGTGTTGGACACGGTGGCGGCTTCCTTGGTATCCGGCCGGACTTACGTGGTCACGTTCCGCGGCCACGTCCAGTCGAGTGTCGCCGACGGTTACGTACGCGGTCGGATCCGAGAAGACAACATCAGCGGCACCGAGCGGATGATCGACCAGGTACCGACCACCGCTGCCGCCAGCCAAGCCTTTCCGCTGGTCATGCAGTTCGAATACACGGCGTCAGCGACTGCCAGCAAGACGTTCGCGGCGACCGCCCAGAGGCAAGTCGGCACCGGTAACATTACTGCGACTGCAGCAGCAACCGCGCCTACCTACCTGACCGTCGACTACCTGTCCGGCTGATTGACTGGGGCGGAGGAGGTGCCATGGTGTCACCCGCAGCGTTCATCTTCTGCCATCCGGACGACGAGACGGTGGCTGCCGGTGTGTCGATCGCCGAGCACGTGGCCGCAGGCCAGGACGTACATCTGCTCTGGCTGACCCGCGGCACCGGCTCTTCGGTGCTGGGCAAGCTCAATGCGACTTCGCCCACGCCCAACCCGTGGTGGGGCGTGATGCACGACCCTGCGGCCGAAGGCTATGGGGTGCTGGACCTGGACCAGTTCGGCCAAGCCAGGATCGACGAGGGCTCCGGCGCGGCGGACTGCCTGTCGGCTGGCCTGCCGGGGAGCTTGACCCTGCGCGAGGCTGGACTGCTGGATGGGGCGGTG
>Ga0207660_10003385_pt1 | contig 10396 bp, 10 predicted proteins | sample KBSC73BmetaG_FD_184335 | JGI IMG/M metagenome (GOLD analysis project Ga0207660, IMG submission 184335) | Corn rhizosphere microbial communities from Kellogg Biological Station, Michigan, USA - KBS C7-3B metaG (SPAdes) (version 2) | ecosystem: Host-associated > Plants > Roots > Rhizosphere ... | reverse complement strand
ACCACGGGCTACGGACCACGGACAACGGACAATTGGCCATGCCCACTCTCCCAGAAATGGCCATTGCCACCCACCACTTTCGCGGCGCAAGATTCTGACATGACGCAGCACCTCTACGAACCAGCGGCCGCCGCCGAAATCAGGCAGCGCATCGCCCGACTTCGGCCCGACAGCCCGCGCCAGTGGGGCAGGATGACGCCGGCCCAAATGCTCGCGCACTGCGTGTCGAGCCTCGACATGGCGCTCGGCCGTAGCAAGCCGCCGCGCATGCTCGTCGGGTACATCTTCAGCGGCATTGCCAAGCGGTCGCTGCTCGTGCGCGGCGAACCGATGCGCCGCAACTCGCCAACCAGTCGCGATCTGCGCATTCGCGACGATCGCGATTTCGGCACGGAGTCGAAACGACTCGTCGCGGCGGTCGACGAGTTCGTCGGCGGTGGACCGAGTGCATGCACGACGCACCCGCACACGTTCTTCGGGCCGCTCACACCAGTCGAGTGGGCGACGCTCATGTATCAGCACCTCGATCACCACCTGCGCCAGTTCGGCGTGTAGCCGCGGTGCGCATCGCCGCCAGCCCGCCGCTCATTCCGCGCCTTCCGATCGAGCGGAATCCCGGGCTTCCGCTGCATCGGCAGGTGTACGAAGCGCTGCGTCAGGCCATACTCGGCGGCACGTTGCGGCCGGGACAGCGCGTGCCGTCGACACGCGCCCTCGCCACCGAGCTCGAGATCTCTCGCTTTCCCGTGCTCGCGGCGTACGAACAGCTGTTGCACGAGGGTTATCTCGAAGGGCGGGTCGGCTCCGGTACGTACGTCTGCGCGGCGCCTCCCGAACGTTCGTTGCAGGCCGTTCGCAACGGTCCGCGCGACAAGCGGGCGAGTTCCGCGCGTCGATCGGCATTGTCTGATGCGCGCCGGGCGCGGCGCAACGAGATTCCGCGGGCACGCGACGAAGGCGGGTTGCGTCCGTTTCGCGCCAGTTTGCCGGCGCTCGATCAGTTTCCGCACGTTCTGTGGTCGCGCATCGTCGCGCGCCACGCGCATCGGCTGTCGCCGTCGCAGATGGTCTACGGCGATCCGGCGGGACTCGGCGAGCTGCGCGCCGCCATCGCCGAACATCTCCGCACCGCGCGCGCCGTGCGGTGCGAGGCAGAGCACGTGCTCATCGTTTCCGGCTCGCAGGCGGCGTTGCGCCTCTGTGCGACCGTGCTGCTCGGACGCGGCGAGCCCGTCGCCATCGAGGAGCCGAGCTACTCCGGCGCACGCGCAGCGCTGCTTGCCACCGGCGCCGAGCTGGTGCCGGTGCCGGTCGACGACGAGGGTATCGACGTGCGCGCACTCGGTGCGCTGGGCTCGCGCGTGCGCGCCGTGTACGTCACGCCGTCGCACCAGCATCCGCTCGGCATGTGCATGTCGGCCACGCGCCGGCTGGCGCTGCTCGATTGGGCAGTGCGCAACGATGCATGGATCTTCGAGGACGACTACGACAGCGAGTATCGCTACGTCAGCCGGCCACTCGGCGCGCTGCAAGGGATGGACACGGCCGACCGCGTCGTCTACGTCGGCACGTTCAGCAAGGTGCTCTTTCCCGCGCTGCGCATCGGCTACCTCGTCGTGCCGCCGCAGTTGTGGAATGCGTTCGTCGAAGCGCGCGAAGCGCTGGATGTCTTCTCGCCGACGCTCTACCAGCTCGCGCTCACCGACTTCCTGCGCGAAGGCCACTTCGTGCGGCATCTGCGCCGCATGCGCGGCGTCTACATGAAGCGGCGGCAGGCGCTGCTGGATGCGATCGACATGCACTGCCGCGGAGTGCTCACGGTCTACAACGCCGACGCGGGGCTGCACCTCGCCACGCTCTTGCCGAACGACGTGAACGACGTCGACGTCGTCAAACGCATGGCGGACCGCCGGCTCATCGCCACCGCCCTGTCGACGTGCTACATCGGAAGGGCGCGACGGAACGGACTATTGCTCGGCTTTGGCGGCACGGACGAAGCGACGCTCACCGCGGCGACGCGCACGCTGGGCGAAGTGCTGCGCGAGCGTGCGTGAGCGCGTGAGCACAGGCATCCCCCCAGCACTTCCAGATAGAACCGTAGCGGTCAGCGCGACGTCCGGGTGTATCGCGAGATCGAGTGCAGCTCCCAGCTTCGGCCGCCGTCGTCCGAAAACGATTCCTCGAGTGTGAACGAGCTCGCGGCAATCTCCGAGATCACGCTGCGCGAGTACATCGCCCGGCCGTTCACGACATCCTGGCCATAGAACTCGCCGCGGCCGCTGCGAAACTCGCCGATCAGCGGTTGGCCCAGTCCTCCACTCGCCGCATCGGTGGCCGAGATGCTCCATTGGCGCGCATCGGGCTCGTAGAGTCGAAGGAGCAGAGCGTCGCCGAAACCCGCCGCGTCGGATTCCATCTCGACGAGCACCGCGCCCCGATTGAAGATCCGGCTGGCTTTCGACGTGCCGTCGAACCGCACCCACTCAGGCGATGTGGTGAAAGGTCGTAGCAACCGCGAGTGCCGCACGCGCCAGGTGCCGATCTCGAAGTCGAAGTCGTGTGAGCCGTCACGCAGTGCCGGACGCGCGGCGACGCGCGCGGTGGTAACGCCGGGCACCGGCTGGCGCAGCGCGCTTGGCGCGAGCGGCGAATTCATTTGCAGATACATGAGAGCGGTGGCGGCGAGAGCAGGCTGATGAGAGTTTGTGAATGATGCGTCGGTGGTGAGCTTGCGACCGCCGCGATCGGAGCATAACGCGCGCGTCGCCGGCATACTGTCGAAAACCTGCGCCAAAAGTGGCCATGGCCACTCGGCACAAAATGGTGCTGGCCGCCGAACCATCCTCGCGGGTAGGATGCGGCATGCGCCGCATCGAGCCGTCACCACACCGCTCTCGCCGCCGTCGGCTCGCCGCTGCCGCCGAAGCCCGAATTGCCGCTGCGCCCGGCGCGTCGCATCGCATTCGAGATCTGGCAAGTACGCTCGGCGTGTCGCCGTTTTATCTCGCGCACGTGTTCCGCGACGTGCTGGGCGTGTCGATTCACCAATACGTGCTGCAGGTGCGAATGCAGACCGCGCTGGCGCGATTGAATGCCGGCGAAGCGAACATCAGCCGGCTGGCGCTGGAGCTCGGGTTTTCCAGCCATAGCCATTTCACCGCCGTGTTCCAGCGGCATTTTGGCGCGGGCCCGGCCGCGGTGCGCCGTGGACGGTTGAAACGCCGCGCCTGAGCCGCGGCGTGACGCGCCCCCAGACACATCGCGTCGCCTCGCGGAGTTGACGCGCCGCTAACAGATCGCGTCACCTCTTATTAGAAGTCTGACAGAATACTGACAGCGTTGCGCTGCGCACGTCGCCATGTTGCACTCGCCGGGTCGCAGTGAAGTTGCCGCCGGCGCTACTCAGCAACAGTCGGTGAGATCATGCGCAAATTCGTGACAGTGTTTGTGACGCTCGTGCTGGCCGGGTGCGGCTGGACGCACGCGTCGAGCGGACCGACCCCTTCCTCGCCGCCGCGATCGGCGACGAAGCTGGCACGGGCCCAATCGCCGACCCCTGTCGGCGTCGCCTCCGAATTCGAATTCCGCCGGCGTCACTCGGCGTCGGGCCGGTTCATCACGCGCGACGTGCTCGCATCGAGCGGCGATCTCTCGCTCGGCGACGTGATACGCACGCACATCGTCGGGTACGGCGAGTCGCGCGACGCCCGCGCGTACGCGGGCACGGTCGTCTGCGGCGTCGACGTGTACCTCGACGGCATGCGCATCATCGGCAACCTCGACGAGATCCGTCCCGCCGAGCTGGCCGGCGTCGAGTACTACCAGCCGTCAGGCGCGCCGATCAAGTACCGTCGCCCGCTCGCCGCCTGCCCCGTGTTGCTGCTGTGGACGATGGCCGCGCGCTGAGCGCGCGAACACAAAGCAGCACGGCCTGACATCGACGCGCCGGAGTGATCATCGGATCGTCGCGCGTGGTGAGTCTGGTGCGCCGAATTGAGTTGGACTGAGTTGGGGACGCGGACGAGGACGGAAACTGGCAGACGAGGCGCGGATTGGTGGCCATTGGCGCACTGAGTCTCTCGCGCCACACCCCAAAAGAGCATTTGGTTTTTCTATTCGTTCAATTCGTCCTTTCCGTGTCATCGGTGTTCCACCTGTTGCGGCTTGACCAGCATCATTTCAATGCGGAGAGTCGCGAAGCCGCCGAGAACGGCGGAGAACGGCGGAGAGGGCTTCATGCATCAACACTCCAGCAACGCCCCTCCGCGCCTGTCCGCAGTGCTCCGCAGTTCTCCGCAGCCCCTTCCCTCTCCCTGCGAGGTCGCCGGTCTAGTCGGCCCCTCCCCCTCTATGGCGCGATGCTCTCTCGCGCCACGCAGGTCCCAACGGAGCGGCGGAGCGGGAAGGAGACCGGGACGCCACGACCACAAATCACCCCGCGCGACATCCACGCACCATGGACCATGGACCAGGGACGCAGTATCCTCTCCCCCATGCCCACCACCCGCCCAGGCCCACTCGCCGATCCACTCACCGACTACCCGCGGCCAGGCTCGGCGCCGAACGGCTTCTTCGGCCACCCGCGTGGACTGTCGACCCTCTTCTTCACCGAGATGTGGGAGCGCTTCAGCTACTACGGCATGCGCGCCTTCCTCATCCTCTACATGGTCCACGTACTCGGGTTCAACGACAAGCACGCCGGTTCCGTGTACGGCACCTACACCGCCAGCGCGTGGGCCGCGGCGATCGTCGGCGGCATCATCGCCGACCGCTGGCTGGGCCAATACAAGAGTGTGCTCATCGGCGGCATCATCATCGCCCTCGGGCACTTCACGCTCGCCTTTCATCCGCTACCGTTCTTCTATACCGGGTTGGGGCTGATCGTCATCGGCACCGGCATGCTGAAGCCGAACGTCAGCGGCATCGTCGGATCGCTGTACGACACCGGCGACGCGCGGCGCGACGCCGGCTTCTCCATCTTCTACATGGGCATCAACCTCGGCGCGGCGCTCGGGCCGTTCATCGCCGGCTATCTGGCGCAGCGCGTCGACTGGCACCTCGGGTTCGCCTGCGCCGGCGTCGGCATGACGTTCGGCGTCATCCAGTACGTCGCCGGGCGCAAGCACCTCGAGCCGGCGATCGTGCGGCTCGACGAGCAGCGCCGCGCCGCCAAGCGCGCCGAGGCGGAGGAACGGGCCGCGTCGGAATCGGCGACCGCACCGGTCGACACGACACCCCGCTTCTGGGGATTCACGAAAGTCGAATGGAAGCGGCTCGCCGCCATGGGCGTGTTCTTCGTCTTCGCCGCCGTGTTCTGGGGCGCCTACGAGCAGGCGGGGTCGACGCTCAATCTGTTCGGCGACCGCTACACCCGAACGGTGATCCTCGGCTTCAGCTTCCCGTCGAGCTGGTTCCTCACCGTGCAGGCGATCTTCGTCATCGTGCTCGCGCCGGCGTTCGCCTGGCTGTGGATCCGACTCGGCAAGTACGAGCCGTCGACGCCGGCCAAGTTCGCCATCGGCCTGCTCTTTACAGGACTCTCATTCGTGTTCCTGCTGCTGCCGGCCAACCATCTCCAGGACACGCCGGGCATTCGCGTCAGCCCGTTCTGGCTCATCGGCTGCTACTTCATTCAGGAGCTCGGCGAGTTGTCGCTGTCGCCGGTCGGGTTGTCGGTATTCACCAAACTCTCGCCGGTGAAGATCGTCGGCTTCATGCTCGGCGTCTGGTTCCTCGCTGATTCCGTCGGCAACAAGGCGGCGGGCTACGCGGCGGGCTTCATCTCCTCGGCGCCCTTGCCGCAACTGTTCGGCGTCATCGCGGCCGTCTGTCTCGGCGCGTCGCTGCTCGCGTTCGCGCTGATCAAGCCGGTCAAGAATCTCATGGGCGGCGTGCGCTGACGGCCGTGGAAGCGGCGCACGCGCCGCACCACGATTGATGGTTGTTTGCTGATGCCGCATCGACAAAAGCGCGCCGGAAAATGGCGCGCTTTTCGCATTTATTGGTCGCTGACGAGTCCGACATCAGCTGCACAACTCCGCGAACCATGGCAGTCCGAACGTTTACCGACGACGAAGGCCGCCTCTGGAAGGTGTGGGCAACTGTTCCCGGCCATCGAGCGCTCGTCGCAGAGGATTTTCGTTCGGGGTGGCTGACGTTCGAGCACGGGATGGAGCGACGGAGGTTTGCGCCTGCTCCGTTGACCTGGGAACGAATGAGCGACGCGGCCCTGGCGCTCGCGCTCCGTGCGGCGGACGTCGTCCGCCCCGCCAAACCCGCCGACAGCGAATCCGGCGAGGGCTCCGACCAACGTCCGGATGGAGGACTGGGCTGATGCCGCCGCCGCCCGATCCCGAAGTCACTCGGCCGAACACTCTCACCAGGGCAGTGTTCATCGACGGCGTCTTGTGGACCATCTATGAGCGGCCGCCGCAGAACTTCGACCGCGATGCCGGCCCCTCACTCATCTTCGAGTCGGACGCAATGGTTCGGCGGGTCAAGCACTACCCGGCAGACTGGCGCGAGCTGTCCGGCACGGCTCTCGCCGCACTGTGGCGCACTACCTGATTGATCGGCGCACTCGAACGCATCGGACGAAAGAGCGACGCACCGGTCGAATCGATGATGGCAATCCTGCACGGGACGAGCTTCAACTGAGCGCGTTGCCGGAGGCCGGAAATGTGTGACGTAGGTCACACCTCGGCTCCGCAGACTCTCCTGGCTTCCTGCGAAAGGTCAATGAACCATCACGACCGCTCAGGACCGACGGTCCACCGGCCGATGCTTGAGATACGGCTCGGCGTACGATGCGACTCATTGGAATCCGCGATGCCACACGAAGCAATTGCTGCCCGCCGCTCCGGCGCAGTGCAGCAGCCGCAAATCCTCGATCTCAACGCGACCGTCACCGGAATCGAGCGAACCCTCCGGCGGCTCGTCGGCGAGAAAATCGAAGTGGTGATGAAGCTCGATCCCGGCGCGCGTCCGGTCACTGCCGAAGCTGAGCGCATCGAGCAAGTGTTGCTGAACCTTGCCCTCGACGCCTGTGACGGCATGACGGAGGGGGGTGTGCTGGTCGTCGAGACCGCCAACGTCCGGTTCGACGGCTCGAACGCGTCGAGCGACCCAGGTCCCGGCGCGACACACGTCATGCTTGCCGTGACCGACACCGGCACGAGTTTCGGGCGGGCCATGGTCCACGGATTGGTGAAGCGCAGCGGCGGCCATTGCCGGCTGCGGAGACAGCCGGGCCGAGGCACGACGTTCTGCGTCTACCTGCCGGCATTCGCGGCGCCGTTGGCGCGGACCGGCTCCGTGCTTCCGCCGTCGCTCGAGCGCCGGTCGGTGGTCGCGTGATCGATGACGCTGCCGACCTGATTGGCGCGTACGAGCCGGAGTCCGCGATCAGGATTCTCGTCGCGGACGACAGTCTCCCGAACGTTCGGTTGCTCACCACCGTGCTCAATCGCGCCGGCTACGACGAGGTGCTCGCCACGACGCGCGGCGACGACGTGCTGCGAGTCTATCAGAACGAGCGTCCCGACATCGTCCTGCTCGATCTGCACATGCCGGACGTCGACGGCTGCACCTTGACGAAGCAGCTCCGCGCCGTGTGCGACGAGCCGTATCTGCCGATCATGGTGATCTCCGGCGATCTGTCCCCTGACGCGCGCGTGCGGACCCTGCGCGCCGGCGCGTCCGATTTCGTGACGAAGCCGTTCGATCCCACGGAGATCACGATTCGCGTGCAGAATCTGCTCGAGATGCGGCGGGTGCATCTGACCCTCGCGCGCGAGAATCGTTCGCTCGAGGAGCGTGTACGCGAGCGCACCGACGAGCTGACGGCGGCGCGTCTCGAGGTGCTCGAGCGACTCGCGTCGGCGACCGAGATGCGGGACGACGTCACCGGCCATCACACGCGCCGCGTCGGCAGATTGTCGGGCGAGCTGGCGCTGCGCGTCGGCGCCTCCGAATACGTCGCGGATCTGATCCGTCGCGCCGCGCCGCTGCACGATATCGGCAAGATCGCGATCCCGGATCAGATCCTGCGCAAGCCCGGGCCGCTCACCGACGACGAATACGCGTTGATGAAGACGCACGCCGAAGTCGGTGCAAGCATCCTGGCCGGCGGAGACAACGCGCTCGTCATGACGGCGGAGCGGATCGCGCTCACGCACCACGAGCGCTGGGATGGCAGCGGGTACCCGCGCGGGCTTGCCGCCGAGGCCATTCCGCTGGACGGCCGCATCGTGGCCGTCGCGGACTTCTATGATGCGCTGGTGCACGAGCGACCCTATCGGGGCGCGCTACCTCGCCAAACGGCACTCGACATGATCGAAGAGGGTGCCGGAACGATGTTCGACTGCGACGTGGCCGCGGCGATGCTCGATATCGCCAGTGAAATGGAGCTGGAATAGCGCAGCAGTCACATCACGAAGGTTCTCTATCCACAACGTGAGCCGTCGACTAAATTCACCGCCCCCCACACAGGTCGGTCGATGAAGAACGTGCTCGTGGTGGACGACTCCGCGACGATGCGGAGAATGATCATCGCCTCGCTCGCCGGGATCGGCGAGCTGAGCTTCGAGCAGGCCGTCAGCGGCCTCGAGGCGATCGAGCGTCTGTCGCTGGCCCCGATCGACCTCGTCACGCTCGACCTCAACATGCCCGACGTCCACGGGCTCGAGGTCCTGCGGTTCATTCGCGGCCAGGAGCGTCTCCGCGAGCTGCCGGTGGTGATCCTGACGACGCGCGGCGATACCGACAGCCGGCAGGCCGCTTTGCAGGCTGGCGCAACGCTCTATCTGACCAAGCCGTTCCAGCCGTCGCTCATCGTCGAACAGGTCGAGCCGCTGCTGCGGGCCTGACACATGACGGGCAGCAGTGTTGACGGCGCGTTCTTCGACGAATTCATCGACGATTACTTCGCCGAGTGCGAGGAGCATCTCGCTACCGTGCGGCACGTGCTGCTTGCCCTCGAGGAGCGGCCGGACTCGGGCCTCGACGCGCCGCAGTTGAACGATCTGCTTCGCGCGCTGCACACGCTCAAGGGTCTTTCCGGCATGGTGGGACTTTCGGCGGCCGAGGAGGTTGCCCACGCCATGGAAGACGGCGTGCGTGCGCTCCCGGCCGGCGAGCGGCCGCCCGCCGTGCTGCTGGAGACGCTCTTTACCGGCGAGCGAACGCTCGAAGCGTGCATCGATGCGCGCCGCAAGCACTCGACGCCGCCTTCACCCGGCCCGTTCGTCGATCGCGTGCGCGACGTCGTACGGCTCATCCGATCGCCAATCGACGCGCCTGCTCCCAATCAGGAAGCGGCGCACGCGATCCAGCGAATGGGATCCGCGACGTACCACTTCGAGTTCGCCCCCTCGGCGGCGCTGGCGGCGCGTGGAGTCGGCGTCGAGCTGGTGCGGCAGCGCCTTTCGACGATCGGCGAGATCGTCTCGACCACGCCCCGTGTGCGGGCGGGTGGCGGCGTCATCTTCCAGTTCGCGGTCCAGCTGCGCGGCGACGCGAGTCCCGACGAGCGCTGGCAGGACGACGGCCTCACCTGGGAGCCGCAGTCGGACGACGCGTCGGCTGGCGTCGGCGTCGTCGTTCACACCCCGGAACCCGCGGCAGCCGCCACAACCGGCGCCCCCGCCAGCATCTCCGCGTCGAACGTCGTGCGCGTCGACCTCGCGCGTCTCGACGATCTGATGCGCATGGTCGGCGAGCTGGTGGTGAGCCGCGCCCGGCTCGGCGAGGTGCTGGCACGCAGCGGTCCGACGCTGCCCGCGGCCGTGCTCGACGATCTCAACGAGACCACCGAGGTCATCGAGCGGCAGCTCCGCTCGATCCGCGAAGGCGTCATGCGCGTCCGCCTCGTTCGCGTCAACGAGGTGTTCGAGCGCATGCGGTTCGCCATGCGCGACATCGCGCGCGAAACGGGCAAGACGATCCGTCTCGAGTTCGCCGGCGAGGAAACCGAGATCGACAAGCTCGTCGTCGACCGAATGCTCGAGCCGCTGCTGCATCTCGTGCGAAACGCGGCGAGCCACGGCATCGAGAGCCGCGCCGAGCGGCTGGCCGCCGGCAAGCCGGCGGACGGCACGATCTGGCTGCGCGCGCGCACCGCCGGCGACCGCATTCTGCTCGAGGTGGAAGACGACGGTGCGGGCATCGACGTGGCGCTGGTCGTCCGGCGCGCCGCCGCACTCGGCTTGATCGAGTCCGATGAAAACATCGCGCCGGATGCGCTGCTCGAGATCATCTGCTCGCCCGGCTTTTCGACTCGCAAGAGCGCCGACATGACGAGCGGTCGCGGGGTGGGCATGACCGTCGTCCGCTCGACGATTCGCGCCCTCGGCGGCGAGCTGTTCGTCGACTCGGCGGTGGGCCGCGGAACCCGGTT
>Ga0207660_10003377_pt1 | contig 10406 bp, 11 predicted proteins | sample KBSC73BmetaG_FD_184335 | JGI IMG/M metagenome (GOLD analysis project Ga0207660, IMG submission 184335) | Corn rhizosphere microbial communities from Kellogg Biological Station, Michigan, USA - KBS C7-3B metaG (SPAdes) (version 2) | ecosystem: Host-associated > Plants > Roots > Rhizosphere ... | reverse complement strand
CCTCGATCACGATGCCCTTGTCGATCAGCTTCTCGCGCGCGACGGCGTCGGCGATCGCGAGCAATTCTGCCTTGTTGGCGCTGACGGCAGCGGGTGCGGTGGCCATTCGAATTATTCCTCTACTGTCTCGATTGTCTCTGCGCCCTCGGTGCTGAGCGGCGCGGTGGCGTGAATGAGCTTGTCGGTCAATACGAGCTTGGCCGACGCGATTTCGTGGAAAGGCAAAGCGTGCGCTTCGCCGTCTTTGGTCAGAATGAGCACTTGCTCGCCTTCGGCGCCCTGCAACGTGCCGGTGAAATTCTTCCGGCCCTCGTGCGGCGCGCCCAGGTGCAGCCGGACTTCGTGGCCCGCCCAGTCCTTGTAGTCCTTGAGCCGAGTCAGCGGCCGGTCGATGCCCGGCGAGCTGACTTCCAGCCGATAACTGCCCTCGATCGGGTCGGCGAGGTCGAGGCACTCCGACAGCCGGTGCGAAATCCGCTCGCAGTCGGCGATATCCAGCTGGCGCGTGTCCGGCCGTTCGGCCATGACCTGAAGCGTCGGATCGGACGCGCCGCCGATCATCATCACCCGAACGAGATCGTAGCCGAGGTTTTTCACCGCGGGTTCGATCAATCGTTCAAGGCCGGCAATGTCGGTCACCTGGGCTCCATATCATTACAAACGTCTCTCGGACCGGAGCCGTGGGGCCCCAGCCTCAGGCATCTGGCGATGTCGAGGAGAGAGGCGCGATATAGGCTGGAAGCCGCGCTTCCGCAAGCGATGCTTAGCGGCCGAGCGCGCGGTTCTCCACGCGGATGCGGACGGTGAGCGCGGCGGCGTTGAGCAGGGTGAAGAGAAGCGCGACGCGCCACAGGCCGAAGACCAGCGGCAGCACCGCGATCTCGCCGATCACAACCCAGTAATTGGGGTGATTGACGAGCCGGTAGGCGCCCCGTCGAACGAGCGGCGCACCTGGGAGAACGATGATCCGCGTCGTCCACCGAGGCCCGAGCGTGGTCAGCACCCAGATACGGCCGAACTCGATCAGGACGAACAGCGCGAGCCAGGGGATAAGGATCGGCCGCGATGGCGCGAGCCACCACAGGGCGATCAGCCATAAGGTGTGCACCGCGACGATCAGCGGATAATGCCCGGCCCCATATTCGCGCGCGCCCTGGGCAACGAGACGGCGCGTGTTGCGCTTCGCAAGCCACAGTTCACCGAGCCGCTGGAGCGTGACCAGCGCAAGAATGACGATGTTGAGGATCACGCGGCTTCGAGCAGGAGGCCGCCGCAAGTGAAGCCGGGGCCGAAGGCGGTCATCATCGTGCGGTCCGGAAGCCCCCGCTCGAGCAGGCGTTCGAGCACGAACATCACGGTCGGCGCGCTCATGTTGCCGTAATCGTGAAGGACCTCGCGCTCGAGGTTGAGTTCGCCCTGCGGCAGCTCCAGCGCTTTCTCGATCGCGTCGATCACCTTGACGCCGCCGGGATGGCAACAGAAGCGGCCGATATCCTCGCGCTTGACGCCCATGCTCGCGCACATCTCGTCCGCGGCCTCGGCGAGCTGCTCCTCGACGAACGGCGGGATGGCGCGGTCGAACACGACCTTGAGACCGGGGTCTTCGATGTCCCAGCCCATGATCCGCAATGTGTCGGGCCACATCTTCTCGGCCGACGCCGTGATCCGCGCGAGACTGTGCTCGCCGCTGGTGACGACTGCCGCCGCGGCGCCGTCGCCGAACAATGCCGTGGCGACCACGGCGGCCGGATCGTCGCTGTCGATCCGGATCGAGATCGAGCAGGTCTCGACCGTCACGAACAGCCAGTTGCTGCCCGGGTCGGAGGCGGCCATGCGCGATGCCGCCGCGAGCCCGTTCACGCCGCCTGCGCAGCCGAGGCCGAAGATCGGCAGCCGCCGGATATCGTTGCGGAAGCCGACGCGCTGTGCTGCCCGCGCCTCGAGGCTCGGCGTCGCGATTCCCGTCGTCGAGACGGTCACGACTCCGTCGATTTCGCGCGGGCTCAGGCCGGCTTTTTCGATCGCGGCCGAGGCGGCTTCGACGAACAGGTTCTCGGCGGCTTCAAGATAGACGGCGTTGCGGTCATGCCAGCCGTGGCCGTGCACGTACCAGTCCTGCGGAGCGACGATATGCCGCCGCGCGATCCCGGCGTTGTCGAAAACGCCGGAAAGCCGGTCGAACAGCGCCTTCTTGCCGCCGAACGCTTCTCGAGCGCGGAGCTTGGCTTCGCTCTGCTCGATGACATGCGGTGGCACGGCAGTCGCAAGCGACAAGAGGCTGCAGGGCTGCATCACGCTTGTATAGAGCGGTGGAACCGGTCTTTGGTTCAAATATTCACTGTGGCGGGAGGCCGCATGAACTTCCGTTTGATGCAATTCGCCGCGCTTTTGGTGCTCGCCGCCTGCGGAAGCTCGGCACCGACCAGTGCCCAGAATTCCGGTTCATCCGATGGGCCCGCGAACCTGACTCCGACCGCCCCGCCATTCTCGAGCACGCCTGTCGCGACCTTCGACAATCCGTGGGCGATGGCCTTCGTGCCCGGCACGATGACGGCGATCGTTACCGAGAAGCCCGGACGAGTCTGGCTGGTCGATACCGCGAACGGGCGCACGGAGCCGGTGAACGGCGTCCCGACTGTCCAGCAAGCAGGAACGAGCGGGCAGGGCGGTCTGCTCGATGTCGTGGTGTCGCCGCATTTCGCGCAGGACGGTTTCGTCTACCTCACTTACTCCGAGTCATCAGGGAACGGCGGGAGTGGACTGGCGCTTGCCCGCGCGCGGCTCACGCGCGGAGCCGCCGCGACGCTCCAGCACCTCCAGGTCATCTGGCGCGACCCGGCCGGCGGCGAGGGCGGCCAGTTCGGCGGGATCATCCTGTTCGCGCCAGATGGAAAGTCGCTGTTCCTGACCTCGGGCGAGCGGCAGCGCTTCACGCCGGCGCAGGACCCGAGCCAGCCGCTCGGAAAGATCCTTCACCTGACCCTCGACGGTAAGCCGGCGCCCGGCAATCCGTGGGCAGGAAAGCTCGGCGCCGCGACGGTCACCGTGACCGATCCCCCCGAAGATACCGACGCCGCGAAGAATGCCACCGGCCGGCAGGTGCACTGGCCCGGGCCGAACCTGACACCCGCGGAGACGTGGACGCTGGGCCACCGCTGCCAATACGGCCTCGCCTTCGCGTCCGACGGACGGCTGTGGGAGACCGAAATGGGCCCGCGTGGCGGCGACGAGCTCAATCTGATCGTCCGCGGCAAGAACTACGGCTGGCCGCTCGTCTCGGAAGGCAAGAATTACAACGGTGTGCCGATTTCAAAGCCGTCGAGCCGCCCCGACCTGGTTCCGCCCAAGCTCTACTGGGTGCCGTCGATCGCGCCGACCAGCCTGCTCATCTACAGCGGCAACATGTTCCCACAATGGAAGGGGGACGGCTTCATTGGCGCGCTCGCGGGCAAGGCGCTGATCCACGTGCGCATCCGCGGCGACCAGGCGAGCAAGCTCGATCAGTGGGACATGGGGCATCGAATCCGCTTCGTCGGACAGGGACCGGACGGGGCGATCTACCTGCTCGAGGACGGCAGCGGCGGCCGGATGCTCAGGCTGACTCCCGCGGGGGCGCGCCGCGGCTGAGGAATTCGCGCGCCAGGGCGTGGTAGAGCTTGTCCTTGCACACCAGGCGCGCGGAGCCGTCGGCGATCAATGCGGACGCGAACAGCGGCAGGATCATGCCGCGGCTCGCCGTCGCCTCGACGATGATGATGACGGCGGTCAGCGGCGCGCGCACCACGCCGGTGAAATAAGCGACCATCCCGAGCAACACGACCGCGCCGCGCGGGTCGTGCGGGAAGAGCAGGCACAGCAGGTTCCCGACTCCGGCGCCGGTCGCCAGCGAGGGCGAGAAGATTCCGCCGGGCAGCCCCGCGACCGTCGAAAGCAGCGTCGCGACGAACTTGCCCGGACCGAACCAGAGCGACTCCGGCGCGCCTTCGATCGCGGCCTTGGCTTCGGCATAGCCGGTCCCCCAGGTGACCTGGGTGAAGATTCCGATCAGCGCGATCGCAATGCCGCACAGCAATGCCCAGACGACCGGACGCTGTGCCAGTGGCCCGAGATATCGCCGCCGGTTGTAAGTGATCGCGAGCACCAGCCGCGCGAACAGGCCGCCGGACAGGCCGCCGAGGACTCCCGCGACAGGCGCGATCACCAGCGTTCGGCCGAGACCGATCGTCGCCGGCATCGTTCCGAAGTAGATATAATCTCCGGCGACGCCGAGGCTGGTGATTCCGGCGATCAGGATGGCGGTCATGACCAGCAGCGCCACGCGCTGCTCGAAGGCATTGGCGAGTTCCTCGATGGCGAAGGCGACCCCGGCGAGCGGCGTGTTGAATGCGCCCGCCACGCCGGCGGCGCCGCCCGCGATGATGACTCCGGCGGTGATCGGCACCCGGAAAAGGCGATGCACCCGCGCCATGATCGCCGCGGAGACCTGGACTGTCGGCCCCTCACGCCCGACCGACGCGCCGGCGAGGAGGCCGGCTGCGGTCATCAGTAGCTTCGCGATCCCGACCCGAAGCGAGATCAAGCTGCCGAGCGACGGCTCCGGATCGGCGGTCGCGGCGATGACCTGCGGAATGCCGGATCCGCGCCCTTCGGGCGTGTATCGGCGGGTCGCCAGCGCGATGACGACAACGCCAAGCGGCGTGACGATCAGCGGCAGCCACCGGATGGACGCGACGTGCCGCTTGAACAGGTCGATCGCTTCGTTCGCCATTTCCGCAAACAGCAGCGCAACCAGGCCGACGAGGATCGCTCCGGCACCCATCGCAAGCCGGCGTCGCCAGACGAGCGAGGTCGGGCCGTGGCGGCGCGCGAGGACGCGCATCCTGCGCATTGTCGCAGATTCGCGGTTCATGAGATGCGCTTGTAGCGCAGATAATAGGGACGGCGGGCTTCCCGTCGCGACTTGGCGCCGTAGCGCGTCTCGATCCAACCGCCGGGCGGCTCGAGGAAGTCGCCCGGACGCTCGGCGAGCCATTCGAACTGATCCTGATGGCGCTGCATGACCATCAGCGACCAGGTGAGATAGGTCGGATCGTCCGTCGCGAGGCGGAACTCGGCGCCGGGCTTCAGCTTGGCGGCGAACAGGTCGACCGGGCGGTCGTTGACCATCCGGCGCTTGGCATGACGCGCCTTCGGCCACGGATCGGGATGAAGAAGATAAAGGAAGCTGAGGCTGCCGTCGGGTAGGCGCTGAAGCACGTCGAGCGCGTCGCCGCGCCACAGGCGGACGTTGCGAAGCTGCTTCTCGCGGATGTGCGCGAGCGCCGCGGCGACCCCGTTGAGGAAGGGCTCGGCGCCGATGAACCCGTGGTCGGGGAGCATGTCCGCTCGGTCCGCCAAATGCTCGCCCGAGCCGAAGCCGATTTCGAAGTGGAGCGGCCGCTCGTCGCCGAACAGCCGCCGCGAATCCACCTCGCCTTCCGCCGGCACCGCGATACGCGGAAGCAAGGTGTCGACCAGCTCCTGCTGCCCCTTGCGCAGTTTATGCCCGCTCGACCGCCCGTAAAGCCGATTGAGAGAAAGCGGATCGCCGGACTTGAACGCAGTCATCGCCGGGCGGGACTAAAGGCGCGACACGCCTGCGGCAATCTTCCGCCAATGGAACCATTTCGCTTCTGAAAAGATGAACAAGCGCCAGGAGGAGGAAACGCCATGGCCACCCGCAACGAGGACCCGCACAGCCACCCACGCAGCACGGCGAAGATTGGGGGACACCCGATCCATCCGATGCTCATCCCATTCCCAATCGTGTGTTTCATCGGCGTGCTGGTGACCGACGTGGTCTTTCTCCGGAATGGCATGCACGGATGGGCGACCGCGTCGCGCTATCTGCTCGCGGTCGGCATCGTCATGGGACTTCTGGCGGCGGTCGCGGGCCTTACCGATTTCGTTGGCGACAAGCGCATTCAGGGTTCGGATGCGGTCAAGCACATGCTCGCCAATGTGACGGCCGTGGTGCTCGAGATCGTCAACCTGTTCCTGCGCCTGCACGATGATGCGCCGATCGGACGAATCGGGATTTATCTGTCGGTCATTGTCGTCCTCATCCTGGTCTACAGCGGATGGAAGGGCGGCGACCTCGTCTTCAAGCACGGCATAGGCGTGCGCGATCAATAACCGATCGGAGCAATTTCGGCGCCTGCGGCTTGACCGCAAGTGCCGAGGCTGATTTCGTCGGCGGCAATGAAAAGGGGATGAAATGCGGCCAGTGACGATCGCCGGATTGCGTCTCCACGCCCCTCTGCTCGCGGTTGCCGTCACCTGCTTCGTCGGCACCGTCGTCACCGACCTCTGCTATCAGGGAAGCGGCGGCAATCTGATCTGGCTGAACTTCTCGACCTGGCTGCTCGCGGCCGGGATCGCGTTCGGAGTCGCCGCCTTTGTCCTGATGCTGATCGATGCGGCACGCGGGCTCAATTGGCTCGCGGCGTTGCTGCTGTTCATCGTGCTCGTCGAGGAGCTGTTCAATTCCCTGGTCCATGCGCGGGACGGCTGGACCGCGGTAGTCCCGACCGGGTTTGTCTTGTCGATGGTCGGTGGCCTTCTCGCGCTCGTCACCGGCTGGCTCGCGCGGGTGCCGGCAGAAAGGAGCCGCGCGTGAGGCCGCGCCTGTTCGCCTTCGTCGCGTTGCTTCCGCTCGCCGCGTGCGGCAGCGGCCACGATCCCGACCCGTCGCAGGCCGTCGGGCCGCACCCGGTGCTTCCGGCGCCACAGGAAGGAATCCTCCCCGAAATCTCGGTCCCGAGAGTCGTCGGATGGAAAGCCGGTGAAGCGCCGACGGTCCCGGCGGGCTTCCGGATCCAGGCGCTCGCCACCGGTCTCGCCAATCCGCGCACCGTCTATACGCTCCCGAACGGCGACATCCTCGTCGTCGAAACGCAGATCACGAGAACGGAGCCGATCGACCGGCCCAAGGTTCCGGTGCGCGGCTTTGTCATGCGCCTGTCGCATGGAGGAGGGCTGATCGCGAAGTCCGGCCCGACGCCGCCGCAGCGGATCACCTTGCTTCGCGATTCCGACGGCGACGGCCGTCCGGAGCTCCGGACAATCCTCGTCGACCATCTCAATTCGCCGTTCGGAGTCGCCTATCTCAATGGCTATCTCTACGTCGCCAATACGGACTCGCTGGTCCGCTATCCGTTCACGCCGGGGCAGACGCAGATCAATGCGCCGGCTGAGAAAGTGCTCGGTCTTCCGGGCGGACTCATCGATCACCATTGGACCAAAAGCCTAACCGTCAGCCCCGACGGCTCGAAGCTCTACGTCGGCGTCGGCTCCAACAGCAATGTCCAGGAACGCGGGCCGGAGGCGGAGACCGACCGGGCGGCGATCTGGGAAGTGGACGTCGCGAGCGGCGCTCACCGGCTGATTGCGACGGGCACGCGGAACCCCACAGCGCTGAGCTTCTACCCTGGCTCGAACAGCTTGTGGGCGGCGGTTCAGGAACGCGACGAGCTCGGGCCGAACCTCGTTCCCGATTATATCACCGCGATTCGTCCGGGCGGGTTCTACGGCTGGCCTACAGTTATTTCGGACAGCACGTGGATCCGCGCGTGCGCCCGCAGCGTCCGGACCTGGTCGCGAGGGCCATTGTTCCCGATTATGCGCTCGGCGCGCATGTCGCGGTGCTTGGACTGGTGTTCTACACCGGCGCGAGCTTCCCCGCGGCCTATCGCGGAGGCGCTTTCATAGGCGAACACGGAAGCTGGAACCGCGCTGAGCTCAACGGCTATCGCGTCGTCTACATTCCGTTCGCAGGCGGGCGGCCCGCAGGCATGCCCGTCACCTTCGTCGGCGACTTCCTGAATTCAAAGGGCGAGGCGCGCGGGCGGCCGGTAGGCGTGGCGCTCGACCGAACCGGCGCGCTGCTGGTCGCCGACGACGCCGGCAAGACCGTCTGGCGGGTGAGCTACGCCGGCCGCTAGGCGGCGACTGCGGCTTTCAAGTCCTCGACCAGGTCGACCCGCTCCCAAGGGAAGAATTCGCCTTCGGCCTTGCGGCCGAAATGGCCATAGGCCGCGGTCGGCTCGTAGATCGGCTTGTTGAGCCCAAGATGCGTCCGAATTCCCCGCGGCGTCAGGCCGCCGAGCTTTCCGATGCGGCCGATCGCCGCCTCGATGCGCTCGTCGCCGACGGTGCCCGTGCCGTGCGTGTCGACGTAGAGCGAGAGGGGCTCGCTGACTCCAATCGCATAAGCGAGCTGGATCGTGCAGCGCTTCGCCAGGCCCGCGGCGACGATGTTCTTGGCGAGATAGCGTGCGGCATAAGCCGCCGAGCGGTCGACCTTGGTCGGGTCCTTCCCTGAGAAAGCGCCGCCGCCGTGGGGAGCCGCTCCGCCGTAGGTGTCGACAATGATCTTGCGCCCGGTGAGGCCCGCGTCGCCGTCGGGTCCGCCGATCTCGAAGCTGCCGGTCGGGTTGATGTGATAGACCGTCTCGTTGCCGAGCAGCTGGGGCGGCAGCACGCGCGCGACGACGCCCTTCACATAGGCGTGCAACTCGGCCTGCTTCTCGCCCTTGTCATACCCAGGCTTGTGCTGGGTCGACACGACGATTGCAGTTGCCTTGGCGGGTTTGCCTTCCTCGAAGCGAAGCGTGACCTGGCTCTTCGCGTCCGGCTCCAGGAACGGCGCTCGGCCTTCGTGCCGGTCGCTGGCCATCTCCATCAGGATCTTGTGGCTGTAGTCGAGCGTCGCCGGCATCAAATCCGGAGTCTCGTCGCACGCGAAGCCGAACATGATCCCCTGGTCGCCGGCGCCTTCCTCCTTGCCCTCGGCGGCATCGACGCCCTGGGCGATGTGCGCCGACTGGGGGTGCAGGTTGTTCTCGAAGCGGAAGGTGTTCCAATGGAAGCCGCTCTGCTCGTAGCCGATGCGCTTGACCACGCCGCGGACCGTGTCCTCGATTTCCTTCTCGACGCCAGGCGCCCAATTGCCTTCGCGGTCCATGATCCCTTCGCCGCGGATCTCACCGGCGAGCACGACCGTGTTGGTCGTCGTCATCGTTTCGCAGGCCACCCGCGCCTCATTGTCCTTGCGGAGGAACAGGTCGACGATCGCGTCGGAAATCTGGTCCGCGACCTTGTCGGGATGCCCTTCGGAGACGGATTCGGAGGTGAAGAGGAAGTTGCTGCTGCGCATGGGATGAAGGCGGCCCTCAGGAGGTGAATATCAGGATATAAGGAAGTCTTTATATCCCGCATCTAGCGGCGCTTGCGGCCGAGCACAATGCCGCCCGCGATGAGCAGGAAACCGAGCAGGATCGGGATTGCGTTGCCGAACCTCGCGAACGGCGGCGCCGAATTTGCGGCCGGGGGGAGGACGGCGTCGATCACCCCCGCGGTCCGCCACGGAAGTGCTTTGACGACATTGCCGCGCCCGTCGATCACCGCGCTGATGCCGGTCGGCGTGGCCCGGAGGACGGGGATCCCTTCTTCCGCCGCCCGGAGCCGCGCCTGCGCCAGGTGCTGCGGCGGTCCCCACGACCCGTACCAGGCGTCGTTCGAGGCGTTGAAGATGAAATCGGGCCGGTTGCGCTCGTCCACGACGTGGCCGGAGAAGATGATCTCGTAGCAGACGTCGAACCCGACCTTGCCCCATTCGCCGCCGAGATCGACGGAGCGCGGGCCGGGACCGGAAAGGAAATCCATGTCGCCGGGCGCGAGCCGCGACAGCCCGAGCGCCGAGAGCAGCGGCCGCATCGGCAGATATTCGCCGTACGGGACCAGGTGCGACTTGTCGTAGCGGGCGACGATGCGGCCACCGGGTCCGAGCACGAAAATGCTGTTCGTGGCGCCCGCCACGCCGACTCCGTCGCGCGAGAAAACGGCAAGGCCGCCGGTCAGCAACAGGTCACCGGGTCCGAGCAGCGACGAAGCCCAGGTTCGCTGGGACTCGGCCGGGGCCTTGCCGGCGATCCGTTGATCCTCCAGCGGGCTGGTGATCGCGGCTTCGGGCCAGAGCAGAAGCCGCGGCTCGCCCGAGGGCGCGCCGGACAGGTTTGCAAAGCGCCGCGCAGTCTCTTCCTCGAAGCCCGGCCGCCACTTGTCGCCTTCGCCGATATTGGGCTGGACGATGCGCGCGTTGCGGATGGTCAGCGGATCGGGCGGCACGGCGGAAGAGGGGAGCAGCCACAGGAAAACGGCGGCGGCGAGGATCACGACCAGCGGAAGCCATTTGCGATAATATTCGAGCCAGATCGCACCGCCCAGGAGGACCACGAGCCCCGACACGCCGTAAGTTCCGATCAGCGGGGTCACGCCAATCAGCGGAGTCGGGGCAAGCCCGGCGGCGGCAGGATTCCACGGGAAGCCCGTGAAGATCGTCCCGCGGAGCCATTCGGCGATCGCCC
>Ga0207660_10003371_pt1 | contig 10421 bp, 11 predicted proteins | sample KBSC73BmetaG_FD_184335 | JGI IMG/M metagenome (GOLD analysis project Ga0207660, IMG submission 184335) | Corn rhizosphere microbial communities from Kellogg Biological Station, Michigan, USA - KBS C7-3B metaG (SPAdes) (version 2) | ecosystem: Host-associated > Plants > Roots > Rhizosphere ... | reverse complement strand
CCTCCTTCTCAAGCCAACCTTCCCGCCGACGAGCCTAGTCCTGTGCGAGAACCCGAATTGAGCAAAAAACCACCCCATGAAGTCATTGTCCGGATGCTTCCGGAATCGGTAATCGCCGAGCCGGGAAAGAATTCGCCATCCCGCGTTGTCGACTACAACACTCTCATCGCGACGCGCTCATCGGCAGCGCCACAAAACTCCGGCTGGCGCTATCGCATTACCCGGCGTGGCGAGATTGTCGGGTTTGAGTTCTCGAATTACGGCGGCAACAGAATTTTACCACCGCGTCGGGACGCTTCTAAAAATCAATTTTACACCAGGGATTTTCAATTCCGCTTCGATGAACGCGCTCGACAGGACATCCATCTGATGGTGTCGGATTGGGTACCGTCCCGTGACCGCGTGTTTCGTCTGAGTGAGATCATGAACAGCTTGATGCTTTTCTTTCCGCGCAAATTTTTGCCTGCCATCGTCAACGTCGGCGAGCGAAATATCGTCAATCTTCCCACCGGCGAAGCCATCGAGTTCGACGCCTCGACGCACGAGATTCGCGGTGGAGTTTTTTCGGAAGCTGCGGTCGACGTCAATCCGGACAGCGGCACGCGTAAATTTCCCGGCATCGAATATCGAGGTAAGGGAGTCCTCCTGCGCGTAGATGCTCGCGGTAAAGATCCCAGGATCGCGACCATCGCCACGATCACGGTCGGCACGCCGCCCGAGAACTGCAACGGCGGCATCGCCTGCAATCGGTGCCAAGTGCCATCCAAAGAGCTTTGGTATCAAACTGGAGCCGAGCGCTTCAAGTTTTCCAGCGATGCCGAATTCGAGCAATTTCTCATTGCTCGGTGTGGCTTTGGTCTTCCCAAGCTCACCAGCGACATACCTGTCACCACTCTCCAGTAGTGTACGAGCGGCTTATCTTTTCAGGCCTCGATTTTGGATCGACATCTTCCAGCAAATATAGGTAAATTTGTACTAGCTGTTCACGATGGTTTGCAATTGTCGTGGAACCCAACTATCTAACGATCAAATTATTTTGACCGCAGTGGAGGCGATATGGCCAATTTAGTCATCGATGCGGATGGTCACTGTTATGAACCGGACACCGACTTAGCCAAGTGGATGCCTGAGGAATTTGCCAAACGCGCGCCCAATCGAGTGACGGACAGCTCGGGCTATTCCCATCTGATGCTCGAAGGCCGGCTCTCAAGTCGTCGGCGTTGGGGCGGCGGAGTTGATCGTAGCGAAGTTTTTGCCTCACACATCGAGCGCAGCCGGCCAGGAATGACGAATCCGATCAAGCGACTACCCGACATGGATGAAGAAGGCATTGATGTCGCCGTCATCTTCGGCACATCGATCGCTTTGTCAGTCAACGGCATGGCCGACAAGCCGCTGGCAGCGGCGATTTGTCATGCGGTGAACCGCTGGCTTGTTGAAGAATATCTCGCGCCCGATCCGAAACGTTTGAAAGGCGTCGGCCTGATTCCCGTGCAAGATCCTTCCGCAGCGGTAAAGGAGTTGGAATACCTGGCCCAGCAGCGCTCGATCGTGAGCGCCATGTTGCCGACCAATGTCTACGGCATCAATCTCGGACACCGCATGTTCGACCCGGTATATGCCGCCGCCCAGGAGATCGGCATGCCGCTCTCAGTTCATCCCCAGACGGAGCACGACGGACAGTACGGCGTGTGGGGCGTCATGGGTGCCGGCAGCGAGCGCATGGAGAAGTACAGCTATGTGCACATGACGTCATTTCCATTCGAGCTGATGATCGCGCTCATGCACATGATCGGCGAGGCTGTGTTCGATCGCTATCCGAAGCTCCGAGTCGGCTTTATGGAAGGCGCTTGCGGCTGGCTGCCGTTTTGGTCGGAACGCCTCGATGAACATTTCCACAAGCTGCGGCCCCAATGGCCACTGCTCAAACGAAAACCGTCCGAGATCATCAAGAGCCCACAAGTCGCCTTCACCTGCGAGCCGGAAGAAACGATCTTGCCCTATGTACTCGATAATATCGGCATGACCCAGGTAATGTACGCTTCCGATTATCGGCACTGGGACTCGGAGTTCCCCGACTCAGTAAAAGAAGTGAAGAAAATTCCCGGCATGACCGAAGACAGATTACGCCATGTCCTCGGCGAAAACGCGCGCAATTGGTTCAATCTGAAAGATGAGGATCTACCCGTCAGATAATGGAAACGGACATCGAGAACCGAGGATGCAGAATCGACATTGGCGGCGTTTTCGATCTCTTCCATCCTCCATTTTCCTTCTCGATCTTCAAGCTCAACGCTTTTCATTCCAGACTTGGTTGAAAAATCCGCTGCTCTCCATCTCGGTTAAGTAGCGGCGATCCATGAGATCCAGCGGTTTGATCTCATTGGCGCGAGGATTGGTTTTGGCAACCTCTTCGATCATCGGCTGAATCGCCGCCGCTTTGAGATCGAGGCGCGGCTCCATCACTTTCATTTCAATCGCATAACTCGCATCGAGAATTGCGCGATCCGCAATCCGCAGCTTCTTTTCTAGCACCCGGTAAACCAGGTCCTTGTCTCGATGCATCGATCTGGACGCCTCCGCCATAGCACGCATGAAGCGCCCGATGACCGGCCCACGCTTGGCGATCACGGACCGCCGCGTCGTAATCGTCGACGCCGCATAGGGTATAGCGATATCCGGTCCGAAAACGACATACCGGAACCCAAGAGCGATCGCTCTGCCATCGGTTGGCGGTAACATGGATGCTGCATCCACTCGGCCCGATGCGAGCGCGCCTAAAGTTTCATTATCGCCGCCGGTTTGGATGAACGTAATATCCTTGTCCGAATTCATGCCGGCGCGCCGCAACGCCTGCACGGTAAAAAAATGCGTATTGCTGCCGATGCGCGTCACCCCGATGCGTTTACCGCGGAGTTGCTCGAGGTTGGTGATGTTCGGTTTGGCGAGAATACTCTGGGTCATGACGTTTTTGATGCTCCCGATGAAGCAGAGGTCCGTGGCCCCGCTCGCGTAGGCATTGACGATCCCGACTCCGCCGAGAAGACCGACCTCGACATTGTTGCCCAGAATCGCCGCAGTTGCGGTTGAAGAAGAGGGAATATAGACGAAACCGAAATCGAGGTCGTACTTCTTGAATAATCCGAGCTCTTCTGCGATCCAGGGCATCGAGTATGGAACCGCGTGCGAGGAGTAAAGCGCGACGAGCTTGTCTGCGGCGATTGCATTCGAAACTGCGTTACACGTGAGCAGTGCCAGGCAGAGCGCCGTAGTCTTAACGGGCATCATAAAACGAAAATAACGCACGATCTCTCCTTTTATGGGCTTGCGCTGCGCGAGTTCATAAGCTGAACAGCTCCTTCGCATTCCTATAAAGAATCTTTTCCTTATCGCTATCGGAGATCCGCGGGTGATTTCTCAAAGCGTGAAGGTTACCGGGAAACTCGTTGTCCCAGTGCGGAATATCCGAGGCATACAGAAAATGCTCCGCGCCTAAATAACTGATCGACTCTGGCAGCAGTGATTCACCGGATTCCAGGCTAAAATACAGTTTCGATTTGCGCACCAGATCGCTCGGCTTCTCCTTGAGTAGAGGCATTTCGTGTTTCGCGCGTTTCTCCCAGTGCTCATCCAGTCGGTCGAGATAGTACGGCAACCAGGTCGCGCCAATCTCAAGAAACGCGAGCTTTAAATCGGGGAAGCGCACCGGCACGCCCTGACCAACGACATGAGTGAACTGGAGCAGCAAACCGACAGTAAAGGCATACGAATGCACTTCGGCAAAGGTCGACAGCACGGCCGCGCCGATCTCATGCGAATTGCTGCGCGAGCCATGAATACCGATTACTGCACCTAGTTTTTCCGCTTCGGCGTACACCGGATCATAAAAAGTGCTGCCTAGTCCCATCGGCAACCCCATGGGCAGGATTTCGAACCCTTTCAGCCCTAACTCCGTCACGCCGCGTCGCAGCTCTTCGGCCGCGGCCTTCGGATCGCGCAGCGGCAAAACACCGACGCAGCTCACGCGATTCGAAAGCGCGTTAAATTCCTTTGCGAAGTGAGTATTGCAGGCTCGTGCCACTGCCAGTTGAAACGGCAGTTCCTGAATTTTGGAGACATTGCCGGACCCGGTCGGGAAGCAGATCGCCTTCTCCATGCCTTCCTGATCCATGATCCGATGCCATTCGTCGATTTGTTCCTTGGGGCTCAAGCCCTCCCAGCGCACGGCGGTTTCAAAGCTGTCGAATAGATTCGCATCCCACGGTTGATCTCGTGTCCGCAGCGCCGTCGAGCGCTTGTCCCAAGGCGCCTCGAGATACTTTCGGATGTAACGTTCCTTTTCCAAGACATGGCCATCGGCATCGATCACTGGACAGTTCACCATACGACCTCCTGTGAAAACTTCGGAATCACCACGGAGGCGCAGAGACGTGGAGAAAATTCAATCTTTTCTCCCCGAGCTCTGTGTCTCAGTAGTGATATTCTTTCTTTTTCAATCCTCCACTACGGATATGGTCGCATGCACACCTTTTTCGCGGAGGATCTGCGCGTACTCGGTGTGAATTTCCGACGGCTCGTCTTCCATGGGAATCATCGTCCAAAGCGGATTACGAAATCGGTCGTGGCTATATTTTGGGCTGTCGCCGCGCATCGCAAAATGGCGCATCGTCGAATTGCCGGTATTGAAATGGCCGTGCCACATGAGATCGTCTGGGGAATAAACTGTTCCTACCTGAAAGTCATGCCGCTGGCGTGGCTCACCATCCTTCCAAAGCATCACATAACCTTCGCCCTGGGTGATAATGATGACCGCACCCGGTCCATGGCGATGAAATGTGCTGCGGGAACCGGGCGGAAATTCCGACACATGACAGCCATAGGTCGTGTCCGCCAAAGTGAAGCGCATGTGCTTCACCCCCGGCCCTTTCATGGGAAAGTCGTCGAGCAGAAATGCGTTCACATCCGGCACCAGATTGGTCTCCCAATAACGCTCTGTCATGTGCTTGTTGTAACGCAGGAAGTCTTCTCCCTCGTGAAAGCGATCACGAAAGTTGAAGGGATTGCGAAATATAAACTCCTCGTTGTGAAAGATGTTGATCATGCGCGGGCAGGTGGTACCGCCAAACAGCCGCACCGGCTCATCACGCGAACCGTTATAGTGGACATAGGAACAATTCAGCGGTATCGCGAAAATCGCTCCGCGAGACCATTCGAACGTCACTTTACCTGCGCCCTCTTGCCAGACCGAGGTCGCGCCACGCCCACTAGCCACATAAATAATTTCCTCGAACAGATGACGCTGCGGCAGCGTCTCGGCGCCCGGCGAAATCTCGCACACGTAGGCATCGGTCTGCTGTTGATTGGAGAGATTCAGATAACAGCCGTAGGCGCCCGTACGCTCCCACCGGCCGAGCTTGAGAGTGTTCACGTCGGCCACCACATTGCCTTTGATGACGGGAATGCCTTCTTTCGCCTGCAACAGATCGTAAGGCGTAGGGCCGAAGTCGAGGTGCTCACGAAACGGCAACAACATTCCAAACTCCTTCGGGATAATGCGTATCTCATAGCACGAATTTGAGCGGTGATCACAAGCTCGAGCAATTCGCTGTCGCTATTGCGCATCCGCCATGGGCTTTCGTATAGTCTTCCTATGCAGCCAGAGTTACTCTCCGGCATCACGCGAACGCAAACTTACGCGACTACTCTCGAAATGCGCGCACGCCAATTGAAAGCCGATATTTTTTCCACCCCCGCGATGATCGGATTGATGGAACGGACCTGCGTTGATATGACGGAACCCTATTTGGACACTGACCAACAAACCGTCGGAATTCACGTCGATGTGCGCCATCGTGCCCCGACGAAAATCGGTCAAAGCGTCACAGTGACGGCCAAACTGTTGGAAGTGAAGGACAATAAAATTCTTTACGCGGTTTCCGCCAGCAACGATCAGGGTGTCAAGATCGGCGACGGAACGCACCGCCGCGCCGTGATCAACACAAAAAGCTTCGGTAATGGCGCGTGATTAAAAGAAAGGAAGAGTGACAATGAAACTTTATTCCTACCAGCCTTGACCCTACGCCCACAGGACAAGGATTGTCCTGGCGGAAAAAAGACTTCCCTACAAGCTGATCGAATGTGACCTCAGCAACAAACCGAAAGATCTTTTGGAGCTAAACCCCTACGGAAAAGTTCCCGTGCTCGTGGATGGCGACGGAGTGATTTACGAGTCGGCGATCATCAATGAATATCTCGAGGAAAGATACCCGGGTGTTCCGCTTTTGCCCAAGGACCCGTTGCAACGCGCACGCGCGCGTATCTGGGTCGACTACTGCAACACGCGCTTGCAACAAGCCGCGGGCTATATCGCGCACGATCACGAAGTCGATAAGTCGAAGGAAAAGCTGCGCGGCTATCTGCAGACTCTGAACCAGGAGATGAGCGATCGCGATTATATTGCCGGAGATTACTCGCTGGCCGACATTACTTATATCCCGTTTTTCTGTCGGTTAGAGCGGTATCGGACAGTCATCGGAAACGATTTACCGCACGTAAAGGCCTGGATGCAGCGCTTGTTGGATCGGCCGGTTGTGCGAGCTACGCCGTAGCCGGCAGCCGGAGATTTTTACAACGATTGGGTTGTCGCTGCGAGGCCACTCGGCTTTATCGCTGAAAAGTGACCCGCAGTCCGATTTCGGAAACCTTGGCTGGATCATCCGACAAACCGGCCATTCTGCTATCCGATTCATGCGCTACGCTGAGTAGCGAGATTAGTGAAAAAAACGCGAAGGCTAACGCCAAAACAGCAATCGGTAGTCCTTTCATACGCTGCCTCCTGCTGAACAACATTCTTGGCAGACATCATCCGTAGACGACCGAAGCGCAAGTTTGTTTACACAAGTTGTGGGTCTCAGCTTCTTCCTATACCAGCTTTATCACCAGAGAATGCCAGAGCAACCCCTATGCCTGGCCAGGGCGGCTAATCGTTGTTGGTTTTGGCGTTCAGCCGACTGTCTTTTCCAAGTACGAAGCGCGCAATTTGTTCGCGTTCAGCATCGAATCTTTGGCCCGAGCCGGGGCCTAGGCGTTTCATCCATTCGCTTGACGGCGGAGAAGGACCTGCCTATCTTACGGCGTGTCAATCCAACAACATCGACCCACAGCTTGCATCGAGATTGCCTCATGCGCCAAATAACGCCCGCGACTTCAACAGCTCTTCGCGCATACATTCTTGGCGTTTTTTTAGCAGTCGTGCCGAGCTCGGCTCAGGCTCAATCGGCTAGCCGGACGGGTAGACCTCTACGGGTCGCATACCTTAGCACTTCCGCGACTATGGCGTCGGTATGGATGGCCAAGGACATGGGCGCCTTCGCGAGAGAAGGCTTGGACATCGAGGTTCTGTCGATGTCATCGAGCAGTGCGATTCCCGCTTTGATCGCAAATGAAATCGATGTTGTGCAAGTCTCCGCCGCGCCGGTGATTACCGCCTCCCTCCGCGGCATTGACGTGGTATTCATCGCCGGATTGCTTAATACCATGATCTGGGATTTTTACGCTCGCCCGGAAATCAAAACCATCGAACAGCTGAAAGGCAAACTCATCGGCACCGACCGGCCGGCTACTCCCGTCGCTTACGGTACTCTCGTGGCGCTGAAGAAAATGGGACTGACGCCTAAGGATGTGCAACTCCGGCCGCTGGGCAGCAGTCCACAAATCGTCGCTGCTTTTTATGCAGGCCAGATCGCTGGAGGAGTCGGCTCGCCGCCCGCGAGTTTTCTACTCGAGCGGGCCGGTTTTCACTCCCTCGTCAGTTTGCTTGATGTTCCGTATCAAAACGTCGGTCTCGTGGTGAGGCGCAGCCGTATGGAAGAGCTGGGTTCCCGCTTGGTTTCGCTGCTGCGCGCGGTCCGCGCTGGAATCGAGCGGTACTATGCGGACAAGTCGTTCGCGATGAAAGTCATCGGCAAATATACCAAGGAAGCCGATCCAGAAGTGCTCGACCGAAGTTACGAGTTTTATAAAAAAGCCGGTTTCCGTCGCGAGCTACTCACATCGGAGCCGGGACTTCAGGGCATCTTGGACTTTCTCTCGGAATCAATTCCGGAAGCGAAAACCGCCAGGCCCGCACAATTCTTTGATGATCGCTTCGTACGCCGGGTCAACAGCGGAAAGTGACGAAAGCCCTTGACGATTGGCTGCCACATGACTCCTACGATTTTTTTTAGATGACGATCATTGACGCCCAAGTTCATATCTGGCCCCCTGAAAGACCGTCGCGGCCGTACGTCACAGAAGATGCATCCAAACCCCATCGGACCATCCCATTAACACGCGAGCAGCTGCTGGAGGAAATGGCAGCTGCCAAAGTTGATCGAGCGATTCTCGTACCGCCCTCTTGGGAAGGATACCGCAACGATTACGTCCTCGAAGCTGCGCGCCTTCACCCGGATCGCTTCGCCGTTATGGGTAAAGTACCTCTTAATGATCCGGCCAGTAAAAACAAGCTGGCCACTTGGCTGGACCAACCAGGCATGCTCGGCTTTCGCATCAGCTTTCGCCACAGCGGCACCCTTTCGTTTCTCGAGGACGGTACGGCCGATTGGTTCTGGCTAGATTGCGAACGTTACGATATTCCAGTGATGATCTTCGCGCCATTTTCCGTCGGAAAAATCGGCGAGATTGCCAAGCGCCATCCCGGCCTCCGCGTAATCGTCGATCACATGGGGCTTAATGTTCAATGGAAGGGTAAGGATCTTGGCGCTGGGGTGGACGTTGTGCTCGAATTCGCGCCACTAGCGAATGTCGCAGTTAAAGCGTCTTGCCTGCCGTGCTATGTCAATGAGGCGCATCCCTATCCGACCCTCCATTCGCAGATCCGACGCGTTGTCGAAGCCTTCGGCCCGCAACGCGTCTTCTGGGGTACCGACCTGTCTCAACTGCCCTGCAGCTATCGCCAAGCCGTAACACTTTTCACTGAGCATCTCGATTTTCTCTCGAGTGAAAACCTGGAGTGGATCATGGGGAAGGGTATTGCGCGATGGCTCCATTGGCCGTTATCACAAAAGCCGACGAATGATTCTGAGCATCAATGAAACCCGACCGATTAGCGCGCGTTTTCACGGACTTCATTCTCCTCGGTTTTTTATGTTTATCGTTTCTGTCAGCCGAAAATCTTTGTGCTCAGGAGCGCGTGCGCGCCGGCTACAGTGGGATTTCCGGTTATCAGGCGCCGCTCTGGCTTGGCGTCGATCTTGGGTTATTTAGAAAGTACGGTCTTACTCTCGAACCGATACTTTTTCGTGGCGGCGCTGAATCCACCCATGCTCTTAGCGGCAACGAGATTCAGTTCGACGTGGTGTCGCCTCAGCCGCATATCGCGGCTACTCTCTCCGGTGCGGATATCATCATCATCGGCACCTATTTCAACAAGCACACCTATAGCTTTGTGGCACGGCTCGGCATCCGTTCGCCGCAAGATCTGCGCGGCAAAACAATTGGCGTGCTATCGGTCGTCGGATTAAACCAAATCGTCGTAGCTGCGGCGCTCAGACACTGGGGCATGGATGAACGAAGCGTCACCCTAGTGCGCAGCGGCGGTAGCCGGGACCGCTTCACCGCCCTGCAGAACGGCTTGATCGACGCTACCGTGCTTACCGGCGCGTTCGTCGAACGGGCGAAAGCCGCTGGACTCCCGGTGCTGCTCGACCTTGGCGATTTAGAAGACGCCTTTCCAACCGTCAGCATGATGACCACGAAAAGCTTTCAGTCGTCAAAACGTTTTGTCGTCAGGAGTTTTCTCCAAGCGCTCTGCGAAGCAATTTCTGTTTTCAAACACGATCGTGTTCTGGCTAAGAAAACCCTTGCGAAATGGATGCGTACCCAAGATTCAGTTTTGCTCGACAGCGCCTACAGCGGTTATGCGCCGAGAATCTCTCTACCGCCGTACAGCCAACTGACGGGGATTCAGATCGTCGTCGACGATTTGGCGAATACCCGGCCCGACGCCAAAGGCAAAAACGCTCAACAGTTCGTCGATGAGGAAATTCTGCGCGAACTAGATAAGGAGGCGTTCTTTCGGAGGTTAGAGAAAAGCAGATAAATCGCTCAATCGGTTGTGCTCTAGGCGCCCACGAAAGGAACTGACCTAAATGGTGTTTACGTCATGCTCGCAAGCAGCTCGAAGAAGCGAAGCAAATTGCCGGACACGATCCGCATCACCTCCGGGGAATTCGAAAAATGGAAGTCTTGGAATGGCGCGCGCATCGCGCTTTCCGGCTAAATGGTCCAACAATTGCCGAGATGGAAAGGATGGCCCAATCGGAATAATTCGGTCGTCCTCATTCTAGCTTCGGTTTGACGCGAGCGCTGAATCTGCTGATTGTTGCGATCGATGGTCCGTTACTTTGCTGAATCTGTGTTGA
>Ga0207660_10003368_pt1 | contig 10429 bp, 7 predicted proteins | sample KBSC73BmetaG_FD_184335 | JGI IMG/M metagenome (GOLD analysis project Ga0207660, IMG submission 184335) | Corn rhizosphere microbial communities from Kellogg Biological Station, Michigan, USA - KBS C7-3B metaG (SPAdes) (version 2) | ecosystem: Host-associated > Plants > Roots > Rhizosphere ... | reverse complement strand
CGCGGAGGACGCGCTGCCTCGTAGGCGAGAAATTCTTTGAGCACCTTCGCAGCATCCTTGTATCCCTGCACGATCACGGGGCCAAGCAGTTCGCCATCGAACTCGAGCTGGTCCACCGGCAATGATTTTTCCGGCGCGATGGTGAACGCCTTCACGTAGCGGTAGCGCTGCCGCCCGATTTCCATCTCCAACTGCTCCGGCCGGACGCCAAGCTCGCGCGCATAGACCGAGCAAAGGCGATTGAAGTTGTTGAGCAGCGCAATATCAGAGTTGAAGTTTTTGGAGATCAGAATGTCAACTGCGTGAACGCCCACGTCAAGAAAAGTTTTGATCTCGGCGGTATTGTTCTGATCTCCCAGCGGCGACATGAGCACCAGAAACAGCACGTCGGCCCCGAGGCGCAACGCAGGGAGGATGGGCTGGTTTGTCATGATGCCGCCATCGGTCCAGAGCCGGCCATCCATGGGCACAGCCTCATATGCGAACGTATAAGAAGATGACGCGACGGCAGCCTGCACCAGGTCAGATGGCTGCTCGACCTCGCGCCGGACAAACTCCTCGTGCACGGCGGGGTCGGCGACCAGCGTATCCACCGGCGCGTTGGAAAAGAAGCGCGCCCTGCCATGCTGGAGGTCGGTGGCTGTCATGATCACGCGGATCTCGGACTGGCGCAGGCGCTCGTCAGAGATGCGCTCGCGCAGAAACCTGATGCGGTCATAATTCGGGAACAGGCCGGTGCGCAGCGGCATGCGCAAGAAACGATGGCTCAGCCGGCTGAGTGGTTGTTGAAAGATGCGGTAAAAGGCAATGGCGGCGGCAATCACCAGAATGGCCGGCAGCGGCGCCCTGAGTTCAACAATGCGCTCTCCCCGCAGCGGCAGGTGAATGTGCGTGAAGGCGAGAAACACCACGATAAAGCCCCACACCAGCACATTGCCGCCCAGCGAGACCCAGATTTTCTTTACGTCAACGTTCCAGCGTCGCCCGCGCAGAAAATGCCAGGCCACGTAGCCGATATAGGAAAGCTTGTCAGAAAAGAGCAGAATGGCAAATCCGGCCGCAGCCAGCGCGAGCCACGTTGTCTTGGGATGATGCGCGTGCAGGTAGATGCCGCGCTCCTGCATGAATTCCCAGATGAAGTTGCCGACGCCTGCAGACGCGGCGATAAGCCCGGCCAGCAGAAACACGTAGCGCGACCAGTCAATGCCCAGCGTGGCGGGCGTAAGCTCCATCCAGGACCGGACCAGATTGTCAGCGCTGCCAATGAGCCCTTGCGAGTGTGACGCATACGATGCCGCATTGATGCTGCCCACGGACGCAGCAGTGATTACGTGCGTGGGAATTTCGGCGTCCTGGAAAGCCATGAGCACGCCGGCTTCATAAGCGCCGCGCGCGCCGCCTCCGGAAAGCACCACGCCCACGCGCGATGAGAACTCGCGCGGATGTTCTTCCGCAGCCAGTTGATTGCGGAACTCCTGGCGCAGATGTTCCAGTTCGGCCATGGAGGCCGCTACCCGCTCTTTGGATGTGCTGATTGGCATTGCTAGCCGAAGCATAGCGCAGCTTGCCCGGAAAATCGAAGCAGAAGCTCGCAACGACCGGGCCGCAGGTCGTGGAACGTTGGTGCTTTCAGAAAACGAAAGAGCCGAGAATTGCAGCCTTTAAGCCCGCTGCAACACGCGCGCGATGGCCGATGTCATCCTGCCCCAGCGCTCGGTTTCCGCCGTGAGATACTTCCGCCCGGTAGCGGTTAGCGCGTAATACTTGGCCCGGCGGTTATTCTCTGAGGTTCCCCACTCCGATTTCAGCAGACCTTTCAGTTCAAGGCGGTGCAGAGCGGGATAGAGCGCGCCTTCTTCCACGCGCAGTACATCCGCCGAGCTCTCATGGATCCATTCAGCCACGGCGTAGCCGTGCATGGGGCTGCGGTCCAGAGCTTTGAGCACCAGCATGTCAAGCGTTCCCTGCACCAGGTCGCCAGATTTGTTTTTATCATTTCCCATAAATTGCTTATGGGAGTATGGCACAGAAATGCAGCATGAACAAGGATTAGCGGAATGGAGATTCTCTCGTTCGTGTGATCGAGCTTTCCCCATCCGAGGATTTATGTGGGACCCACACGAATCCACAGCAATTCAGCAGTTGTTTACAGGAAGTGCACGCCGAACTTCTTGCAGATTGTCTTCGCCCTCTCGCGATCGGGATCGCGGGGCGCCGCTGCATGGAGCTCGCGAAACATCTTCTCTCCGCCGGCAGGAAAGAGCGTAACCAGAGCACGAGCGCCACGGTCGCCCGCGTGAGAGGAATGAGGTACACCGCGCGGCAGGAGCACGGTAGCGCCGGCATCGGCGGAAATCCTCTTATCGCCCACCGTGAAATCCATGTGTCCTTCCACAATGTAGAAAACAGCGTCTTCCTGAGTATGGAAATGGAGCGCCACTCCGGCGCCGGGACGATACCATTGTTCTATCAGCGAGAACACGCCGCCCGTTTGTGAGCCATCGAGTTTGACGACCTGCCGGTCGCCTATGACGTTCAGTTGTTGGCCGTCGCCCGGAGCAACGAGCACAGGATTTGAAAGCAGGGTCTTCATTCCGTCTCCGTCGTAGCAAATAGCATTTAGCAGTCAGCAATCAGCCCAACTGCTATTCAGGGACTCAGCTTGAGAATCGAACCGCGTTTCGATCAACACCGTTGCGGGACTGAATGCTGAACGCTGATTGCTGAGTGCCTTGTTACGGCAGCAGGAAGGAACTACGAAGCCCATGGGGGAACTACGGAGCCCAAAACAACTGCCAGATGCGAGCAATCAGCAGTCAGCAGTGAGCATTCAGCCCAGTCTCCCAGGCTGATGAGTTCCGTGTACATGGCTGCTGATGTCAACTGCTCAGTGCTTGTATCAGGTCTTGCAAATTCACAGCCGGCTTGGGAACCGGTCTGCGTCAGCCGCGCTGGAGCGCGGTCAGTCATTTTTTTACTTTAGCCGTCAAAGGCCGGCGATTCTTCTGTCCTTAAGTGCGCAAGGCGAAGCAAGGTTACTTTTCTTTGCGCTCATCGCTGGCGATCACGCCGTCTTTAATGTGAATCACGCGGTGCGCATGCTCAGCAATATCGTTCTCGTGAGTAACCAGGACAATCGTATTTCCCTTGGCGTGCAGGTCGGCGAAAAGGGCCATGATTTCGCTGCCGGTCTGTGAATCCAGGTTGCCGGTAGGCTCATCGGCCAGGATGATGGACGGGTTGTTCACTAACGCGCGCGCAATCGCTACCCGCTGGCGTTGTCCGCCGGAGAGCTCATTCGGTTTGTGGTTCATGCGCGCTCCCAGATCGACTGCCTGTAAAGCTTCCTTCGCGCGGTTGATGCGCTCATCCGTTGGCGTGCCGCTGTAGATCAGAGGCAGCTCCACGTTGTGCAGCGCTGTTGCGCGGGCCAGAAGGTTAAACGTCTGGAACACAAATCCGATCTCGCGGTTCCGTATCCGGGCGAGTTCATCATCGTCCAGCTCGCTCACCTGGTTTCCGTTGAGCCAATAGCGGCCGCGAGTTGGAGTATCAAGGCAGCCGATCAGATTCATGAGCGTGGATTTCCCCGAACCGGAAGGGCCCATGATGGCCACATATTCGCCGCGGTTGATGCGGAGGTTTACGCCGCGCAGCGCGTGCACCTCTTCCGCTCCCATTTGATAAGTTTTCCAGAGATCGTCCGTGCAGATAATACAGTTGGTTGGAGGCGCGGTCATACTGCTCTGCGAGACATCGGCGATTTGCGTTGCCATTCTTTTCTCCTGGTTTGCGGCAAGTCGCCCCCGGCTTGCTACCGCACTTCTGGATCCAATTCCTGCTTACTAAACTTAGACGCGCAAACCGCCCCAGGGTTTACGACTCAGCTTTGGCCGCTTGCGAATTGTCAACTTTCACGCCAGCGCCATTTTTCAAAGTCTTCAGGACCTTGTAGCTGCCAGTGATGATTTCGTCGTTTTCCTTGAGCCCGCTCTTCACCTGGATTTCCGTGGTCCCGGTCAATCCGGTCTCCACCTTTCGGAATTCCGCCTTGTGCGCCGGCGTTATGACAAAGACGCCTTGAATTTCGTCATCCTGCTGTTTCACCATGGAGACCGGCTGAGCTTTTGCAGACTTGGTCTTGCCAGTGTGATTTTCCAAGTCTTTCTCCGTTCTGACGGTGAGTGCCTGAATCGGAATGGCAAGAGCATTTTTCGCCGTTCCAGTAGTGATTTTGGCGGTAGCGGAAAGACCTGGACGCAGGCTTTTGCGAGTATCGTCACCGAGGTCTTCGAGCGTTACCACCACCTTGAAATCTTTGGCTTCCTGAGTGCTCGTGGCGCTCTGCTCGCTGGAAACACCCGTAGAGCGCACGATGGCGTTATCGCCGATCTCCGTAACCTTGGCCTTGAAAGTCTTTCCGGGCAGCGCGTCAATGGTAACTTCAGCGGGCTGGCCGATGGCCACATTCACAATGTCCGTCTCATCCACGTGCACTTCAGCCGTGATGACTGACATGTCAGAAACGGTCATGATCGTGCTGCCGGGCGAGTTCTGGATTCCCATTACCACCGTTTCGCCCTGATGAACAGGAAGGTTGGTGACCGTACCGTCGAAGGGCGCGGTGTAGAGGGTCTTACTGAGAATATCGTTCACGCGCGTGAGCTGCGCCTTGGTCTGGTTGATGTGCGTCGCGGCGGAGTCGAGCTGAGCACGGGACTGCGCGACACGCGCCTTGTCCTGAGCGGCTACCGCTTCAGCAACTTCATAGGCGGCTTTCTTCGCGTCAAAATCCTGCTTGGCGATGAGCTGGTCCTTGTAAAGACTCTGGGCACGCTCATAGTCCAGCTTGGCGCGAGCAAGATCAGCGCTGCTGCTTTTGGATTGAGCAATGGCGGTGTTGAGCGCGGCCTGCGAGGCCAGAGCGTCTGTCTGGTTGGAGGCGAGCTGCGCCTTCATGGCATTCACGTCCGCTGCCGACTGCACGTTCTCCAGTTGCGCCAGCACCTGGCCTTTTTTGACTTTGTCGCCTTCCTGGACGTACAGCTTGGTAATGCGCCCCATTGCGTTGGCGCCGATATTGACGTAAGTCATCGGCCTGATCTCGCCCGACGCCGTGACCTGGGATGCGATGTCCTGCCTTACCACCTTCCCGGTCTGCACCGCGACAACATTCTTCTGGCTCTGATTGACGGTGAAACCGACGATCGCGCCGAGCAGAATAATGACACCAACTATGAGTGCAATCTTTTTGGCGTTCATGAATCCTTCCGGGCCTCACCGCAGGAGGACATGCCTGTTGTGTCATACGCCGCAGAGACAAGAAAAGTTCCTTGCCTTTGGCGAAGAAGAACGCGGTTGAGTCCTGTTTTGGATTATAACGGGAGCGCCATCCCTGAACCAGAGTTTTTGCAGAGAGATGAAGGAATCGCCTTTTATTTGCGTGGCTAAAAGCGCTTACAGGAGCGTTTCCGGGCAGGGTTGCCTTGCTTCAGGATGATCAAAAGACATAGAATGAAAGTCACCCGATCCTTCACTGCAGGAGGCGCCAGGTGAACCCCGGTAATCGCCGTCGTACCTCATATTTTTTATCCGTCCTTTTATTTTTGTCAGGGGCTCTTCTTTTCGCGCAGATGGTCGTTGCCCAGGCGAGCGTCACAGTGGATGGCCTTAATCAGTCAGCCACGAACGACAAGTCTGAAAAAAGCAAGTCTGCGGATAAGAGCCAGAAATCAGACAACGCTGATCAACAGGCGTCAGATCAGGAAGATCCGCTGAAGAGACCTCGACCGGAAACCAAAGGAGCGAGAGTCGAAAAGCTGGGAGGCGTCTACAAAAAGTGGCTGGATGAGGACGTCCGCTGGATCATCACCGGCGAAGAGCTCTCGGCCTTCAAGAAACTCAGCAACAACGCCGAAAGAGATCAGTTCATTGAGAACTTCTGGGCAAGGCGCGATCCCACGCCCGACACAGCAGAAAACGAATTCAAAGAAGAACATTACCGGCGCATCGCCTACGCCAATGAACATTTTGCCGCCGGCATGCCGGGCTGGAAAACCGATCGCGGAAGAATGTATATCATGTACGGTCCGCCGGACTCCATTGACGCCCATCCCATGGGTGGGCCCTACCAGCGCTCGGCCGAAGAAGGCGGAGGAGAAACCCAAACGTATCCCTTTGAAGTATGGAATTATCGCTATATCGAAGGAATCGGCCAGAACATTGACATCGAGTTTGTTGACGACTGCGGGTGCGGCGCCTATGAAATGACGATGGACAGGTCGAGGAAGGATGCCCTGCTGCACGTCCCCAACGCCGGCCTCACTACGTTTGAAGAAATGGGGATGGCGAATAAAGCCGACCGCTTCCATGGCGGCATAGAACAGCTGGGCCAGGGGCCTTTCAACCAGAATAATCAGAGCAAGGAATTTGACCGGCTTGAGCAGTTCGCCAAACTCAATGCTGCTCCGCCCGTTAAGTTCAAAGAGCTGAACGAAATCGTCACGTCTCATATCCGTTACAATCTGCTGCCGTTTGACGTTAACGTTGACTTCGTCAAGCTCACTTCAGATACCGTGTTGATGCCCATCACCCTCCAGGTTCCGCTTCGCAATCTCACCTGGACGAACAAGGAAGGCGTGCAGCGCGCGGTGCTGAATGTGTTCATGAAATTGAGCACCCTCTCCGGCAAGACCGTTCAGACTTTTGAAGACACCATCCGCAAGGACGTACCCGCAGAGCTGCTGGAGAAGGAACTCTCCAACGTCGCTCTCTGGCCCAAAGCGGTGCCCATGCGTCCCGGCCTTTACCGGCTCGACGTGGTGATCAAAGATGTCAATGGTGACAAAGTCGGTACCTACAGCCGCGGATGGACTGTTCCTGACTATTCTGACGACAGACTGACCTCATCAAGCCTCATTGTTGCCGATCAGATGCAGCCTGTGCCTTCACGCGAGATTGGCAATGGCGACTTCGTCATCGGCCAAAATAAGGTCCGCCCGCGGGTACAGCCCTCTGACGGTAAGCCGGCATCCTTTAAAAAGGGCGAGCAGGTCAATCTCTGGATGCAGGTCTATAATCTGGGGATCGATGCGAACACCAAGAAGCCGTCGGCGACCGTGGAGTATAAAGTTATGAATACCGCCACGAACCAGCCCGTGGTAGACTTGACGGAATCAACGGCCCAGATGGGTAATATCGGCGACCAAATGACGCTGGAAAAGAGCCTTCCAGGCAACTCTTTGGCGCCCGGCGTTTACCAGGTAACGATCAAAGTGAACGACTTGGTTTCCAAGCAAACCATTTCGCCCACAACAAAATTCGCGGTCCAGTAGTTGGGCGAATCCACTTCATCGAGGTGGTGGAGATGACCCGTAAACTCGGATGTTACTTGCTGATCTCCATGTTGGCCGCGCCCGCCTTTGCGGCCCACGTCGGCATCATCTCGGGTTATGTTCGCGATAGTTCAGGCACTCCGCAGATGGGCGTCGTGGTTGAGATCTTTACCTCCGCGACTGCCGTTCCCGTCACCGTATTTACTGATGCTCACGGACATTATTCCGCGGAGGGCCTGCCCAGCGGCAAGTACCAGGTCCGGGTCAGTGCCGCCTACTTCCTTCCCTCACTGCGCGAAAACGTAAAGGTCAACTCCGGCGCGCACGTGCTCGTGGATATGACCCTGAACACGCTGGCCGATGCTCTCAAGATGCTCCCGCCCCGCCGTACTCCGCAGACCGAGGCTGACGACTGGCATTGGACCTTGCGCTCCTCCGCCAATCGCCCTGTGCTTCGCGTCGTGGAAGAGGACAAGAAAGACAAGGGGCTGATCGTGGTTTCCCGCAGCCAGAATCCGGAACATCCTCAGGACCGTGACCTCACCGGTCATGTGGCTTTCCTTGCCGGGGCTGAAGCGGATGGTTTTGGCAGCGCCGGTGACATGACCACCGCGTTTGCCCTGCAGAAATCCATGTTTTCCTCCGGGACGCTTTCCCTGAACGGAAACATTGGCGCCAATTCCGGCGATCCCACCGGCATACTGCGCGCCTCTTATGCGCACGATTTCGGCGATTCCTCGCGGCCCACTTTCACCGTCACTTACCGGCACTTCGCTGCTCCCGGCACTGCCGTGGAAAACTCGCCCTACTCAGCCATCGCTGTAAACACTTCAGACACAATGACGGTTGCAGGCATTATTGACCTGCAATATGGCGCCGATCTGCAATCGCTCCAATTTGCGCGACGTGTCACTGCTGCCCGGCCCTATGGCTCAGTTCAGGTGCACCTCTCTCCTGATCTTGTGGTTGAGTATCGCTATGCCACCTCCGAGCCGGATATGCGCGCGGCCAAAGGCTTTGACAGCGCTCCCGCAGACCTGAGCGAATCCGGGCCGCGTATGGCCCTGCTCAATGGCTCTCCCGAGGTTGAGCGCGCCCGGCATCAGGAGCTCTCGGTTTCACGCCGCATGGGGAAGACCAGCGTTCAGTTGGCAGCGTTTGCCGATCACGTTGGCAATATGATGCTGACCGGAGCAGGCGATCCCACCAGCTACTCTGATGACGTTTTGCCGGACATCTATTCCGGCACCTTCTCGTATGCTTACGCCGGGAATTTGAATACCAGCGGAGCGCGCCTGGTGGTGGAGCGCAAGATTTCCGATGATCTCAGCGCTACGTTTGACTACTCGACCGGCGGCGCGGTTACGGCGGATCCTGGCCCATGGCAGACTCTTGCCGAGCGTCTTGCTACCAGCCGTGAGCATGCGGTCGCAGCAAAAGTTTCCGGCTACGTTCCCGGCTCGGGCACTCACTGGATTGCCTCTTACAAGTGGACCAGCGGAAACAGCGTTTCCGGGGTGGACGCCTTCAATGCATCACCCGGCCAGGCTGATCCCTATCTGAGCATTTTCATCCGCCAGCCGATTCCTGGCACGTCCTTCATACCGGCCAAGATGGATGCGCTGCTCGACATCCGGAATCTGCTGGCTCAGGGCTACGTCCCTGCTGTGGGTCCGGACGGCCGCCCCGTCTACATCCTCCAGTCGGCCCGCTGCCTGCGCGGCGGACTGGCGTTCAGCTTCTAAACAGATGGTCGGAATTGTGGATCGCAGCCATCTCCGGCTGTGGCTGAGAACGGCGGGCTCGTGCCCATTGCCGCTTACCTGGTAAAAATAAAGGCAATGTAATTAGCGTGAGCTTTGTTGGATGTCATTCGCCACATGGGCCCTTATTTTCTTCCCTCTCTCTTCTGTGCAATCACCAGCCCTCTCGGCGTCGGCAGGAGCACTACGGAGATTAACCCTTCTGCTTCCATTCTCAACGCGGCTTCGCGCACGGTCTTCAGGTGCGAGCTGGCATCATGCATCAGAATCAGGCCGTTGGGGTTGATATTAGGAAGAAAGTGCCGCACCTCGGGCTCGCGCAATTCAGGAAGAGAATCGCAGAACAGCACGTCGATCTGGCCGGGAACTTTCACGTCCAGGCTGGATTCGCAGCGGTACTCGATCCATTTCTTCAATCCTGAGCCGTCGATCTTCTCTTTAGCCTTGGCGAAGACCTCTTTGTCGGGTTCGCAGGTGATGATCTTGCCCGAGCCGTTCTGCTTCAGCCCTTCGGCCATGTAAAGTGTGCTCACGGCCAGAAACGTTCCCGTCTCTACCACCAGGCGCGGCTTCATGGTAGTCATCAGGCAGCGGAGAAACTCCAGCACCTCAACTTCAGCGGTCATGGTGTCAAACATCCTCCAGCGTTCCGGGTGCGGGCACTCGGGAGTAGGGCGGTGATATTCCGGCTTGGGATCGTTCCCATGCTGAATCACGTGATTGAAGACCTTGCGTACCGGGTCAACTTTGCGAAATCGACGCCTCGCAAACACCAGCAGCACGCCGCCGGCTAGGGCTGACAGAACCGCCGTGAACTGGGCATTGCTCATCCCGAAGATCACGCGCGGGTTAATGCGCAGAAATTCAACAAAGAAGCGCTCCAGTCCGCTCAGGATCAGGAACTCGCCCGTGATCACTCCCGGCGCCAGGGGATGCTGCAGCGCGCGCTTGCCGCGTCGCCAGATGTACCAGAAGATCAGCATCATCACGATGAATTCGTAAATCGGCGTGGGATGAACGGTACAGTTGGGAGGCGCTCCCCACTGCGGACAAGTCGTGGTGGTGGGAACCAGCCCGTTGGGAAACGCCATTCCCCAGGGCAGATGTGTAGGCTTGCCATAATCGCCGTCGCCCGAGATCAGGCAGCCGATCCGTCCTACGGCGTAACCAATCGCCGCGGCAGGGCTGGCAACATCCAGCATGCTGAGCAGGTTCATACGGTACCTGCGGGCCATTAACAATAAAGTTGCAATACCGGCCACAAATCCGCCGAACCAGGCAAAGCCACCACGAAACCACGCCAGCAGCGCGGCTGGGCTGGTCAGGATTTCA
>Ga0207660_10003362_pt1 | contig 10438 bp, 5 predicted proteins | sample KBSC73BmetaG_FD_184335 | JGI IMG/M metagenome (GOLD analysis project Ga0207660, IMG submission 184335) | Corn rhizosphere microbial communities from Kellogg Biological Station, Michigan, USA - KBS C7-3B metaG (SPAdes) (version 2) | ecosystem: Host-associated > Plants > Roots > Rhizosphere ... | reverse complement strand
TCCTGATAGCAAATCACCATTGGCCGCTATGTTGAGGACGTGATGGGAATGGTCCGATTCCACGGACGCCAGAATGGCTCCGCTGTTGCGGTCAATCTTTAATAGCCACCCATCCGCGCTGGTGGGCTCCGTCATTTCCTGCGTGCCGATCCAGAGATCGCCGTTGCGAAACGCGACGGTGGTGACCATGCCGAGATTCGACCATTCGCCCAGATATTTGCCCGACATATCGAAGCGTTGCAATCTTCCGTTGCGCCGGTCGGCGACATAGACGATGCCGTGATCGTCGATCGCGATGCCGTGCGGCTGGTTGAATTGTCCCGGTCCGTTTCCGGCGGAGCCCCACTGATGCAGCCGTTTGCCATCGGCCGAATATTCCAGCACGCGCGAATTGCCGTAGCCGTCCGTAATAAAGAGATGACCATTCGGCGCAAACGCAATATCCGACGAGCCGGCAGGCCCCCTTTTGCCCACGGGCTGCTCGCCGATTGAAATCTCCATCAGCTTTTTGCCGGCGGGAGTGAATTCGTAGACCATGGAATTGCCCGAATCGACGGTCCAGATGTGGCCGGCTTTATCGATGCGAACGGTGTGCGGAATTTTGAAAAGACCTTTGCCCCAGGAGCGGAGGACGCGGCCGTGATGATCTACCACAATAACGGGATCCTCACTGACGCCCGGTATCGGTTCGCGCCCGGCTTCGTGCGGGCGCTGCAGGATGTAGATTGTGCCATCGTCCGCCATGGCGACGGCCGATGGGTAAGCGATTTTCCACTCGGCGGCCGGGGCGGGAGTGAGTTCAGTTTTCGCGAGAGGCAGACGCGGCGCCGCGTCCACCAATTTGCGCACCGCGCCGGGCTCGGTCTGTGCGAAAAGCACGCAGCCTATAAGGAGAACGGGGGGGAAGAGAACGGAAGCTGTCTGGATACGCATTTGTAAACCTACTGTTGTACGGGCTCAAAGAGCGCAAAGGCGAATATGTTGGTTCCCGAAGCGATGGAGACGTATTGTTTGCCGTCTGCTTCGTAGGTAATGGGAGAAGCGGTAAGGTCGTCGCCCGTGTAGTAATGCCAAAGATGCTTGCCGTTCGTTCCATCAAGGGCAATCATGTGCCCGTCATCATCTCCGCTGAATACAACGCCCGATGCGGTGGAAACCACGCCGGTCCACATTCTAGCCGAACCGGTCATTGGGTATTGCCAGACGCGCTTGCCGGTAGCGGGATCGAGCGCGCGCAAAATCACCTGGCCGCCGGGTTCGGTGGCAGCGCCGCCGGCGAAATTCTTCATCGGTTCGGGCTTCTGCGAGGACGTGGTGAACATGCCGCATTCTTCGAGCGTGAGCAGATAGAGCAATCCTGTGCCGGGGTTATAGCTCTGGCTCATCCAGTTGGTTGCGCCCTTCACGCTGGGGCAAACCCAGTTACCCTCAGGCGTGGGGTCTTTGCCAGGGATGACGATCGGCTTTCCGTTGTCGTCCAGACCTTTCGCCCACGTCACGTTATCGATCAACTGCGCGCCGCGCAGGAATTTGCCGGTCTCGCGATCGAGCACATAGTAGAACCCGTTGCGGTTCGCATGGATGACGACTTTGCGCTTCGTGGTCCGGCCGTCCGCTTCCTTCCACGGCACGGTCAGCAGCATGGGCCAGCTTTGCGCATCCCAGTCATGCACGTCATGCGGGGTGAACTGGAAGTACCATTTCATTTTTCCGGTTTCGAAATCGAGGGCGATAACAGAGCACGTGTAGAGATCTTCACCGAGGCGCGGCTTGCCCGAGAAATCCGGCCAGGGATTTCCGGTGGCCCAGAAGAGCGTGTTCGAATCCGGATCGAACGTGCCGGAAAGCCATGTGCCGCCGCCGCCCCATTCGTGCAGATCGCTCCAGGTTTCAGAACCGGGCTCGCCTTTCGCGGGCACCGTGTACGTTCGCCAGATTTCGCTGCCATCTTTCGGTGATAAGGCCGCGATAAATCCGCGCATCCCGCTATCGCCGCCCGCGCTGCCGACCAGTATCCTGTCTTTCACGGCGAGGGGAGCCGAGGTGGACATTGTTCCTTTGTTGGCATCGGCGAAGTTGCGGCTGAAAAGCACTGCGCCGGTTTGGCGGTCGAGCGAGACCAGATAATTATCAGCCGTGGTGAGATAGACCGAATCGCCCAGAATTGCCGCGCCGCGGTTCACGCCGCGTTTTTTCGCTTTGGTGTCCTGATAACGCCAGATCAGCCGGCCGGTACGCGCGTCCAGAGCGAAGACGGCGTTCGAATTGGTCACGTACATGATGCCCTTGTAAACGATGGGCGACGTGCGCAAGCCGGTCGCTTCGGGTACGTGGTAAGTCCAGACGGGTACGAGCGAAGAGGCATTCTGGCGCGTGATCTGCTTCAGAGTGCTGTAGCGCGAGCCCTGATAAGTGCCGGAGTAAGTCAGCCAGTCCTGGCCCGCGCCCTTGAGAATGTCTTCATACCGCACCTGCGCCGTGATGCTTCCGGCGAAAAGCAGAGCGGTGGCAATACCGGTGGTAACCCGCCTCACTTCGAGCCCTCCGCCGATTCCTGAAATGCGCCGCGCGGACGCAGGCTCTGGTGCGCGAGATAAGCTACCAGGTCGCGCATTTCGTCGCTGGTGAGTCTGGTCTGGTAGTCGGTCGGCATCATCGAGTGTTCCATTATTTTGAGATCTTTCACGTCCGACATGCGCAGAAGCCAGAGTTTGCCGGATTCGTCTACTACCTGCAGTGAATAGTTGCTGCGATTGCGCGCGATCCCGTGAATTACCTGGCCGGACTTCAAAGTGATGGTGACGCCTTCCTTGCCTGCGAGCATGTGGTCGCGCGAGGGGTCATTTTTCGGTGGCGGCATCAGCGACTCGCGAATCTGCGCCAGCGGCATTCGGCCGCCCACGTCGCTCAGGTCGGGTCCCATGCGGCTTCCGCGTCCCAGGATTGCGTGGCAGTTTCCGCATCCCGCCTTGCTCCCCCAGAACACCTGCTCGCCCGCGGCCACATCGCCGGGCACGTCGGTTTCAATGGCCGGCCCGGTCAGCGCCCGGATGAAGGCCGCGAGTCTCCACGTGTCGTCGTCGGAAAGAGAAGTCGCCGGCATGTCGGCGCCGGGAATACCGTGCCGGATGACGTTGAACAACTCGTCGTCTTTCAGCGGATTGGATTCCAGCCTGTGGATCAGGTTCGGACCTCGCCCTCCAGTTCCATCGGGACCGTGGCAACCGGCGCAGGATGTGGCGTAGAGCTTCGCGCCCGCGGCTACCGCATTGGGGTCCTTCATGGCCGGGTTGCGCGGCGCGACCGAATTCTCTCCATGTTGCGCGAGGAGCGCAGCAGGGGCCAGCACGAAAAACAAAAAGCGCATGTGGGGTCTATCTTACGAAACGTCACGTGAGATCCGGGCGAAATTTCACGTGAGCCCCCGGCGAATTGCGGAACGAACTCCCGCACACCAGAGATGTCTATGTATTAAGATGTCTCGGTATGCGGAAACCCGATTCGCTACAGGGCACGCTCGACCTTCTCGTCCTGAAGATCCTTTCCCGACGGCCCGGCCTTCACGGCTACGCCATCATGACCGCGGTGAAGGAGGCTTCCGAGGAGGCGCTGCGCATTGAAGAAGGGTCGCTCTATCCGGCTCTGCACCGGATGGAGGAAGCGGGCTGGATTCGGGCCAAATGGACGACCAGGGACACGGGACGGCGGGCGCGGATTTACGACCTCACGGCGTCCGGCAGGAAGCAGCTTGCAGCGGAAGAGAGCCGCTGGCAAAAAGTGAGCTCGGCGGTGAATCTGGTCCTCAGGACGGTGTGAGATGTCGTGGTGGTCGCGCATTGGAAATGTATTTCGCTCCGGGCATCTGGACCGCGAAATCGATGAAGAGTTCGCCGCGCATATCGAAGAAGCGATTGCGTCGGGGCGCAATCCGGAAGAGGTTCGGCGAGCGTTTGGCTCCGTGCTGCGGCAGAGGGAAGCGAGCCGCGATGTCCGCCTCGCCGCGTGGCTCGATTCGCTGCGCGCCGATTCCGTATTCGCATGGCGGCAGCTTCGACGGCACAGAGTTGCTTCCGCCGCAGCTATCGTTTCTCTCGCGCTCGCGATCGGCGCGTGTACCACGGCGTTCCGTCTGATCGACGCACTGCTGCTGCGGCCCATGCCGGTTTCGGACCCGGAACGGCTCTATGTCGTCGCGTTCACAGGCGGCGGCGTGGCTGGGGGGCCGCAGGAGTGGGACAGCGCGTCCTACCCGATGTTCGAACGCATGCGCGATGCTTTGAGCTCGTCCGCGGATCTTGTCGCGGTGTCCTACGTGGACTGGACGGACGTGAGCTGGGGGTCGGAGGAGGAGATCGAGAAGGCGCATTTGCAATACGTCTCCGGCCGCATGTTCCCCCTGTTCGGATTGAAGCCGGCTGCGGGCAGGCTGCTCACAGGCGATGACGATCTCAAACCCGGGGCGCATCCACTTGCCGTAATTTCGTACGACTACTGGACACGGCGGTTTGCGCGTGATCGAGGCATCGTCGGCCGCAGGCTGCGACGAGGCGAAACGCTGCTCGAAATCGTGGGCGTGGCGCCGAAGGGATTCGCGGGAACCGAAACCGGCACGATGACCGACATCTTCGTGCCGACGATGATGAAATCGCCCACGGTTCTTGCCAGCCCGAACAATTTCTGGATGAGGATTTTTGCGAAGCTGAAGCCCGGCGCGCGGCCTGAACCGGTGTATGGCCGGCTGCAGGCCACATTCCAGCAGCTTCAGGTGGAACGGGCAAGAACTTTCGTAAATGTCACGCAGGCTGAGCTCCGGCAACATTTTGAGGAACGGCTGCTGTTCGAGCCGGCGGCCGCGGGGCGTTCGAATTTGCAGAGAGAATACCGGCGGCCACTCGCGACGCTTGGACTGCTGGTTGCACTCGTTCTGCTGATCGCGTGCGCCAATGTCTCGAATCTGATGATGGCCCGGGCTACCGCACGGGCGAAGGAGATGGCGCTACGCGTCTCGATTGGCGCGGGGCGGGGCAGGCTGGTGCAGTTGCTGATTATTGAATGCGCCTGGCTTGCATTGCTGGCGAGCGGGATTGGCGTGTTGTTCTCATGGTGGGCTGCGCCGTTTCTCGTCGCGCGGATCAATCCGGCCGACGATCCGGCGCGGCTGGAGCTTGCGTGGGACTGGCGACTGTTCGCGTTTTCGCTCGCGCTCTCCGCGGCTGTTGCGCTCTTGTTCGGGCTCGCGCCCGCGCTTCGCGCGTCCGGAGTCAGACCTGCCGAAGCGTTGAAGGGCGGCGAAGATCCGCATAAGCGCCGCCGCGTAATGCACGCGCTCATCGGGGTGCAGGTGGCGTTCTGCTTCGTCATATTGTTCATCGCCGGTCTGTTCATCACTAGTTTTGGAAGGCTGTCGAATCAGCCGACCGGATTTTCAGCAGATCGCATCCTGAATCTGCAAACGATTACTACCCGACCGCAACCGGCGGCGTTCTGGAATCAGCTCGGCGATAAATTGCGGGTGGCGCCAGGCGTGGATCGTGTGGCGCTCACACTATGGCCGATGATGAGCGGGGAATCGCACACGATGGCCGTTTCGATCAACGGCGTGCGGGTTTCGGAGAGGCCGTGCGATCTCCTGAACGTTTCTCCGGGCTGGTTCGAGACCATGAAAATACGTCTGATCGATGGCAGAGATTTTCGCGCCGACGATGCCGATCCCGGAGTTACGATCGTGAATCGGGCCTTCGCCCGCGAGTATTTCAAGGGCGAAGATCCCGTCGGAAAGTGGTTTGGGTTCCTCGGCGAGAATCCGAAGAGTGCCCGATTACAGATCGTCGGTTTCGTGCCGGACGCGCGTTCCAGAGATAATCTCCGCGGACCGATTCGGCCGACCGTCTACGTGCCCTTCGAGGAACGGGATGCCGCGGGCGCATGGAAGCCGGCAAGCCGCGGGACGTTTGTGGTGCGAACGGCTGCTGCGGATCCTCTGACGCTCGCGCCCGCGCTCCGGAAACTGGTGAACGGATGGCGTCCAGGGTTTCACGCGGACAACATTCGCACGCAGCTCGAAATCAATCGCGCCTGCACGATTCGCGAGCGGCTGCTGGCCTCACTTGCCTTGTTCTTCGCGATCATCGCGCTGGCGCTTGGCGGCGTCGGGCTTTACGGAGTGCTCGATTATTCGGTGCTGCAACGGCGTCGTGAAATCGGAGTGCGTCTCGCGATCGGGGCGCGGGCAATCGACATTGCGCGCGGAGTGACGCTGGAGATCTTTCTGGCGGTCGCATTCGGGGCCACGGCCGGCGTTTTGTTGGGCCTGGTTTCGGCGCGGTATGTCGTATCGCTCCTCTATGAGGTGAAGGCGACCGACATGACGCGGCTCGTGGCGCCTGCTGTGGGTCTTCTGGGAATCGTCCTCATGGCTTCGCTCCGACCCGTTTTTCGCGCGCTGCGCATCGACCCGGCGGAAACGCTCCGCGTCGAGTAACGCCGATCCACATCGGTCGTTGACATCCAGAAAAGATCGCGAAATAATCCCGCGAGCAGGTGTCTTTTATGATCCGACGAACTCTGCTCACACAGACTCTTCTCGCGCTCGCGCTTTTCGGACAGCTTCCAACGGGAGAAATTACGGGCACGGTAACGGACCCGAGCGGCGGCGCGATCGCCGGCGCCACGGTAACCGTCACCAATGCGGCGACGAACGCGGAACGCACGGTAGAGACGAACGCCGCGGGTATCTATGATGCGACGGCGCTGCCTCCAGGCACCTGGTCCGTGCGAGTGACAAAGACCGGATTCAAAGCCGAGGCGCAGAACAACATCCAGCTTCAGGTGAGCCAGATTGCACGCCTCGACTTCACGCTGCAGGTTGGCAATGTGACGGAAACGGTGGAGGTGCAGGCCGCCTCTCCCGTGCTCGATACCGAGACCGCGACGGTTGGCACTGTGGTGGAGACCCGCCGCATCGAAGAACTGCCCCTCAACGGACGGAATTATCTGCAGCTTGCTTCGCTGACGCCAGGGGCTACGCAGTACGGGCCGGGGAATTTTCGATCCCAGGCGCGAGGCGGGGGAGACAGAAGCAATTTTCAGCTCAACATCGCCGGGCAGCGGCTCGAAAACAACCACTACATGCTGGATGGCGTGGAGAACACGGATCCGAATTACGGCACATACCTGGTGCAGCCTTCGGTGGATGCGCTGCAGGAATTCAAGGTGGATACCAGCAGTTACGGCGCGGAGTACGGGCACAATCTGGCGCAGATCAATGTGTTGACCAAGAGCGGCACGAACCAGCTGCATGGAGAGCTGTTCGAGTTCCTGCGCAATTCGGATCTGGACGCGCGCAACTTCTTCGACCGCGGCACGGGTCCGAAGCCGCCGTTCAAGCGGAATCAGTTCGGCGCCGTCCTTGGCGGGCCGGTCGTGATTCCAAAGCTGATCAACGGCCGAAACAAGCTGTTCTTTTTCTTCAACTACGAAGGACTACGCCAGACGCAGGCGCAAACCATTACTTCCACCGTTCCGTTAGATCCCGATCGAACCGGCGACTTTTCCGGATACCCGGCCGTCATCTATGACCCGATGACGCGCGTGCTGAATTCGGCAGGCACGGCGGTGGCTTCGGCCAGTCCGTTTGCGGGCAACGTGATTCCTTCAAGCCGCATGAGTCCGGTCTCGACCGCGCTGCTGCAGTACTATCCGGCGCCGAACAGGATACTCAACGGTTACGCCAACGACTTTCTCAGCAACGAAAGCTCGACCGCGAATGCAGATGGAGAAACGGCCCGCGTGGACTGGCAGCAGCGAACCAATTCTACCTTCATGTTCCGCTACAGCCACGGTGACGAGCCGCAATACATTCCCGGTTCGATTCCCCAGCAGGGCACGGTGAACAGCACCATCACACACCAGGCTGTTGTGGGGCACACGTGGGTTCTGGGCTCGAACAAAGTGAACGAGTTGAAGCTGGGGTTCAGCCGGCTCGAACTGGTGAATGGGAATCTGCGCACCGGTAAGGTGGACGTTGTCGGCCAGCTTGGGATTCCTTATGTCCTCGACACACCTGCCTTCTGGGGCACGCCTTACATTCAGTTCACCGGGCTGACGGCGTTCGGCGACCCGGCGAATGGTCCGTATTCGAACTGGGACACGATTATCCAGCCGACCGATAACTTCTCCTGGAACGCCGGACGGCACGCATTCAAGTTCGGAGCCGAGCTGATGCGGACGCGTATGAATCTGGTCGGCAACGACGTCGCGCGGGGCCGCTTTACTTTCAACGGACAATACACAACCGCGACCGGTTCCGCGCCTGCGGTGCAGAACTCCATGGCCGACTATCTGCTGGGCCTGATGAGTTCATCGGAAGGCCAGTTGGGAGCAGTAGTCGCTCAGTTACGAGGCTGGTATACGGGACTCTATTTCCAGGATGAATGGAAGGTCACCTCGAAGCTGACTGTGAATTATGGCCTTCGGTATGAGCTTCAGCCTGGCTATAACGAGACGCATGACCGGCTCACGCTGATCGATTTCGCGTGGAACAACTCGATTACGCCGACCTGGGTACGGCTCGGCTCAGGCGACCCGCTGCAGGGCGGCCCGCCTTATCCGCTTCCGGCCGGCGTTTCTTTTGTGCGCGACGGGCGATTCGGCAGCAACCTGCAGAAGACGGACTACAACAACTGGGGTCCGCGCCTCGGAGTAGCCTGGAGCCTGAATGACAAGACGGTGATCCGGGCCGGAGGCGGCGTGTACTTCATCCACGAAATCGGCAACGCCATGTTCGATACCGCGCGCAATATGCCGTTTACGCTCCGGATCGCCAATACGGCCAACGCGCTGACGCCAAACGAGACGTGGTCGAGTCCTTTCCCGATACTCGGGATTTCGACGCTTGCGCCGAACTGGCTGTGGAAGGACCCCACGTCCTATGTGCCGCAGTGGTCCTTTACTGTTCAGCGGGCGCTCACGCCGAGCCTTTCGCTCGAAGTGGGTTACGTTGGCTCGGCCGGCGTGCATCTCTACCGCACGACCTATTACAACGAGCAGCAGCCGGGACCGCCGAGCTCCAATCTGAACGCGAGGCGGCCTTTCCCATTCTTCGGCTTCATGCAACTGGTGGCAGCGGCCAGCCACTCCTCCTACGACGCGCTACAGACGCGGCTCGAGCAGCGCTTCACCAAAGGCTTCACGCTGCTGAGCTCTTTCAGCTACGAGAAATCCATCGACAACGGCAGCGGCGTGCGGCAGGCGAATGGTGATGAGTACACGCCGCAAAACGTTTACGACCTGGCCGACGAGCGCGGGCTTTCGGCCTTCAACTTCCGCTATCGCTGGGTGAACTCATTTTTATACGAGTTGCCGGTGGGGAAGGGAAAGGCGCTGCTCGGCAATGCGAACGCATTTGTTCAGGGCGTGCTTGGAGGCTGGCAACTGGGCGGCATCATCACGTGGCAGGGCGGGTTTCCGATCTCCGCCTATTGTGCTTCCGGCTCCACTTACCAGAACACAGACACTCCGTGCAGAGCGGACGCGACCGGCGTCAGTCCATCGCTTTCGAACCCCAGGCCGGGCCTGTGGTTCAATAAAGCGGCCTTCGCGAGCCGCAACGACTTTGTGGCTGGCGCGGGACCTTACCGGTTTGGCAGCAGCGGCCGCAACGTGATCATCGGGCCGGGCATTGTGGAACTGGACGCTTCGCTGCAGAAATCATTCAATATCACGGAGCGCGCGCACCTCGATTTCCGCGCCGAGTTTTTCAACCTGCCGAACCATCCGATCCTGGGGCTGCCCGGTTCGACAATCGGCACGCCGACGTACGGCGTTATCGGGAGTACAGCGCTGCCTTCGCGCCAGATTCAGTTCGCCCTGAAGCTGGTGTTTTGAAGCTTTTCAGTGAGCCACTCCAGATTGAACCTGGCCAGCATTTCGCCGTGTTTCGTGGAGCCGTCCGGCTCCTTCGTGACTTTTTCATAGAGGCACAGGATCGTTCCACCCGGCATCACGGCGAGATCGGCATACCCGGTTGCGCCCGGCTCGATCGTTCGTTTCGCGATCCAGTGAGCGCCGTCATCGTCGCTGAGCCGGACGGTCAGATTGACGCGATCCCTGCTACGCAGATCCCTGCCGTCCGCGCGCGTCAGATTATCCGGATTGACGAACAGCAGGTGATGCCTGAATCGCGCGATGCTGGCGAAGCAGATGGGATCGGGCAGGCTTTGATCGAGACGCGGCGCGCTCCAGTGGGTTGCGCCGTCTTTGCTCACCACGACGGTGCGCCGGTTCTCTTTCGCCTCCGTCCGAACATTCAGCATCACGGTTCCGTCTTCGAGTTCGACGGCGGCGGATTCGTTCGGGTCCGGAAATTCCGGCGTGTTCGCCACCGCGATATCGCCGCGATGCCATGTCTTGTCATCGTCATCGCTGAAGATAGTAGCGT
>Ga0207660_10003353_pt1 | contig 10445 bp, 11 predicted proteins | sample KBSC73BmetaG_FD_184335 | JGI IMG/M metagenome (GOLD analysis project Ga0207660, IMG submission 184335) | Corn rhizosphere microbial communities from Kellogg Biological Station, Michigan, USA - KBS C7-3B metaG (SPAdes) (version 2) | ecosystem: Host-associated > Plants > Roots > Rhizosphere ... | reverse complement strand
CCATAGCTGCTTCCACTTCGGCCCGGGCAATCCAGGGCCGCTTCCTGATTTGTCGCCTTACTGAAGCACGATTGGCTATGGTTCGCATCAATTGTGATATCGGCGCCAGCTCTCACATCGCCTAACGGGTGTTCTGAAAGACAACTTCCGCGAGTTCCGCCAGGTTCTGCCGCCATAGCGGCCAGATGTGCGCGTACTTCGGAACCTCTTTTTCAGTGAAATGGATATCCTTCGACTTCATCCACTCGGCAAATTGACGATTGACGGCAAGCAGACCGTCCTCAGTGCCGCACGCCATCCATAGCAGCTTCAAGTTCGCCGCCGATTTCGCGGTCAGATTCGGAAAGTTCTTTTCGAAGTCGGCGATTTCCATTTTGCGCGGACCGCCACGCCCGCCACCCGCAACCGCAAGAGGCTGCGGATTCGCTCTCGGCCACATCACGAAGGCCCCGCTCATAGAACCGACCCAGGCAAACTTGTCGATGTTGTTCAAGCCGATATAGAACGATTCTGCGCCGCCCATCGAAAGCCCCGCAATCGCCCGTGAATTGCGATTTTTCGCCACGTGGTATTCCTTTTCAACTTGCGGTAGAACCTCCTCCACGAGCGCGCGGGCGAAGGTCGGAATCATGGTCGGGGACATCGCTGTACTCGGGCCTTCCGGCGTTCCATAGCCAAGTGTATTCACCATGATCATCGGTTTGGCCTTGCCTGAGTTGATAAGGTTGTCGAGAATCGTATTGGCGTCGCCAACGTTGGTCCATGCAGCCGCATCATCTCCGAGGCCGTGCAAGACGAAGAACACCGGATAGGTCTCTTTGCCTGACGAATCGTAGTTCGGTGGTGTGTAAACATAGTAATCGCGCTCAGCGCCGATCAGCGCCGAATGGTAGAAATGATGCGCTACGGTTCCGTGCGGCCCTGGCGCCGGGTCCAGGACTGAATCACCTGGTATTCGCAACAGGCTGTTGCCGACTCCCGCGTAGGCGGTCTTGCGCACGGGGTTCGCCGGATCCATGATGGAAACGCCGTCGAGCCGGAAGTTGTAGGTATAAAGCTCGGGCTTCAACGTGTCCGTTGTCGCCGACCAGACGCCCTGGTCGTCTTTCATCATCATGATTGGCTGTTGCCCCAGGCCTGTGACCTCCACTTCTTTGGCATCCGGCGCACGCAGCCGGAATGTCACTTTGCCGTCGGAAGAAATTTCGGGAGACCGCACCGGCGCCGGTCCGCGGCCCTGCTGAGCGTAAAGCGATGCGGCAGCTATCAGGAGCAATGAAGTCTTCATTTCGGTTAGAGGCGCTGTATTGCGCCGTCCGGTTACCTTTCTGAATTACCATTCTGAATTACCATGAACACGATCGGCCATTTCGGTGAGCACATTGCGCTCTTTGGCAGCGCCCCCGCACGGCGTACTGCCATCCTTAGCAGTACCCAGCCCTGTAATTGGCGGAGCCTGATTATGATCCAAGCGCTGTTCCCAGTAGAGTAAAAGGCGCACTGTCACCAGAGAACTCACGGAAGGGGGCCACGGCCTGCCGTCCAACGCGAAATTCATTAATCAGTGTCGGGCTGAGAATCCTCCTCGCGCCCAATGTTGCGGTGTGATCGTAATCGTGTTCCGTGACGCGCTGCTGTCGAACGCGGCTACCGCGACCTGGGGGTTGGGGCTGCGCTGCCACATCGATTTATAAGGCCAGTTACCGAAAATTTTGAAGCTCGGGCTGATCTCCTGATCGATGCGTCCTGTATGGACGGCCTGTTCAATAAAGCTTCGGTGGACCTGGGCATTCATCCGGCGCACACGGGCAGCCTGCTTTCCGGCGCTCAGGTTTCGAAGGGCGCCATTCTGCATTCCGGCTTGAGAGTGGATCAGATGATCGCGAACACGATTGGACAGGATACGGCCCACTCGAGCATCGTGTTGGCCTGCGAGCAGCCGATGACCGGATATCACGAAACGAAACTACTCGATGGCCTACAGTTCACATATTTCGTGGCAGAGTCCGGAGTCCCCGGTTCCGGTTGAGTTGTACCCTTCGCTCGCGCTCGACAATTTGTTTGCGCGTTGCTTCGCTGATCATCTCGCGCGATCTTTCGGCGATGTATATACCGTTCCCCGGGGTGAACCAGTGGCGCCATGGCCTGTCACACAACAACAACTCAGATGCCTATGAGTCCATCGCGCGATGGCATGTGAGTCAGTTCGCTTAGCTCGCTTCGAAGCTGGACAGCATGCCGGAAGGCGAGGGAACGGTGCTCGAGAACTCCTGCCTGATGTTCCTCTCGAGCATGTTTATAGGACGTACGCATGACAATTCGCGATTGCCGATTGTGCTGGCTGCCGGCCTCGGCGGCACGCTCAAGACCGGCCGCTCACTGAATTACCTGGATGAGCCCGCTGAGAACCGCAAGATGTGTAGCCGGTACCTTTCGCTGATGGACCGTATGGGCGTGAAGCTGGATCACTTCGGCGGGGCCGATTCACGGCTGGCTCGGAATTAAGATTCGGCGGGATCATAGCCAGCTCTAGGCCCCTAAACGCTCTCCAAAGCGGCCTGCATCATGGCGCGCGCGTAAGCCACGCTGTACGTAATACCGGTATACCCCCCGCCGCCAGGATAACCCGGGAGTCTGCGACCCGGCGCAACGCGATCCCGATCGGCGTCGAACGCCCTGGGGTGCTCAGGATAAATCGAGCCGGTGTACTTGTTCTTTATAAGCGCCTTCATGACGCCGAACATGTCGTTCATGCCCATATCGATGAAGACCTCCTGATACTTCTCGTAGGGTTTGACTACCTGCACATTCCGGTAGTGCACATGGTTGATCTTTTTTCGGCTGGCAAACCAGTCAGCGGTAGCAATCGCGTCCGAACCCATTTCGCGCGTAACCCCGCAATCGAAGGTGATCCCATTAGCCGGACTGTCCACGATCCCGACGAAATGCTTCCACCCGTCGACTGAGCCCATAATCTGCTGCGAACCACGGCTGATCGGCGCAGGAGGATCGTTTGGATGAAGCGCCATCTTTACTCCGGCTTTTTCAGCCGCAGGTATCACGGCCTTGAGAAAATAAGTTACGTTCTCCCACATCTCCTGCAGATTGTGGGCGCCTTCGCTTTCGAGCGGTGGCAGATCCTTGAACTTGATCTTCTTCGCGTTCGGGAACGCCTTCAGCGTCTCTTCCGTGATCTTTCCGTTTTCATCCCGATAAATGGGATTGACCACCTGGTTGGTCTGCGGATCGACCAGCAGCTCCAGATCGTAATCGAAGCCGGTATAACCGGCGCGAGCCCGCCCCACGGTTTCGTAATAGCCCTCGATCGCGCGGTGAGCGTAAAAGTTGTACTCGACTACCGGCAGTCCACCTTTTCCGGCAGCCTCAACGGAAGCGATGTACTGCTCCAGATCCTTCGCGCGATTCGGCCTGCCGTGGCGCACGCTTTCAGGCGCGTCCAGCATCGCGTTGTACGCTACGCATCCGTTATCCCTGGCAGTCTGAACCGCGCGGCGAACGCTCTCTACCGTCCAGGGACCGCCCCCGGCGGCGATTCCGACGCCTATCAGGTGAGTGACACCAAGCTGCCGTACCCGTTCGTAAGTCTCCGGGCCTGCGCGGAATCCCGGCCCACGGTCGTTTCCAGCATCCGGCGGCGATGTTGCCTGTGCCGGTTTCGGTTCCAGGTATCCTCCGTAGCCGCCGCGTCCCGCCCCGCGTCCGCCGCCATTGGAGACGCCTGCTCCGGCATCCGCCGGCCGGAGATTCGCAGGCAGAGGAGCGCCGCCATCGCCCAATGCCAATGCCAGCTTTGGGGTATCGGGCCCTTCAAGAATCGGCCATTGCCGCGCCGGAGCGGCTTCGGCCTGAATTTCCATCGATCGAGCGAGCGCTGCGCTGCCCGCGCCGTAAATCATCCTGCGCCTTGAAAATTTAAATCCCATGGGAGTTTTTCCTTATCTATTCCCTTCAGCCGGCGAAGTCCGCGACCGCTCCGGTTATTCCGAAATACTCAGGGCGAGAACTTCTCCACCGGACACCACGGCTATATATTCTTTTCCGTCAAATTCGTAGGCCATCGGCGATGCGTGCCAATTCGAAGTGTTGGCCTGGAAGCTCCACAGCACGGAGCCGGTCGCCGCATCCGCCGCCACAAGTGATCCGGACTCCTCTTCGAAAAACACCAGGCCGGTGGAGGTAGAAAGCGTTCCGCCCCATGTATTCGCGCCGCCGGGCTGCGGGATCTCCCATCTGGTCGCGCCCGTCTGGTAGTCGATCGCTTTCAGAATTCGCTGCGGACGCGGATCGGGGGCGCCCTTCTGAGATCCCCCCAGATAAGACTGCCCGGCCACCCAGTTCGGCTGGTCACGTTTGGTATAAATGCTGCATTTTTCGTTCGTCTGGAAATAGTACATTCCAATGATCGGATTGAACGACGGCGAGTACCAGTTTGTGGCGCCGTCCTGCGAAGGACAAACTCGCGTACCAGCTTCCGAGGGCTCCTGATCAGGACGTTTTACGGGGCGTCCGTCAGCGCCGATACCACTCGCCCATGTCAGGTTGTGCAAGAACTGTTTTACCAGGAGAAGGGTTCCGTCAGCTCGGTCGAAAACGTAGTAGAAGCCATTCCGATCGGCGTGCAGCATGAGTTTGCGCGTGCGTCCGCGCCAGGGGGCGTCCACCAGAACCGAGGTCTCCGTCGAATCCCAGTCCCATAGATCGTGCGGCGTGAACTGATAGTGCCATTTGAGCTTTCCCGTCTTTCGATCGAGCGCCAGAATGCAATCGGTGTAAAGATTATCGCCGGGGCGCGCGTCGCCGTTGTATTCCTCCGACGGATTGCCCGTGGGCCAGTACACCATATCGAGATCGGGATCATAGCTGCCGGTGAACCATGTCGGACCACCTCCGTGCGCACGCTCGGCGCCTTTCCAGGTATCCGCCCCGGGTTCTCCGGGCTGGGGAATGACATTGAATCTCCAGACCTCTTTGCCTGTCGATTGATCGAACGCAACCACCATGCCGTTGGCCCCGTGTTCCCCGCCAGCAACTCCGGTCACGACCAGATTTCCCGCCGTCAGCGGCGCGGACGTGGCGAAGTAATTCAGGGCTGAATCCGCAATCACGGATTCCCAGAGCTGGCGGCCGGTGAATCGGTCGATCGCAAGAACATGAGCGTTATCGGTCTCGAGGAAAACCCTGTCGCCTGCGACTGCCACGCCACGATTGGCGCCGGCGGCCTGAAGCCCCGCGGTTCGGGGGCGCATGAACCTCCACACCTGGCGTCCGCTGCCCGCGTCCAACGCGATGCATTCATTTACATTGCTGACATACATCAGCCCGCCCGCTACCACCGGGGTCGCCTGCAGACGCGTTGGCGACCCTCCGCCGCGACCTCCAAATGCGCCGGGATAGGCAAAAATCCAGCGTGGCGCCAGCCGGCTGACCGTCGTTTTGTCAATCTGAGTCATGGTGACGTAGCGGTTGCCCCGAGGGTCCCCGTTGTATTGGGGCCAGTCAACTTCGGACGTAACCTCGCGAAATTTATCTCCGGACCGGCGGAGAAGATGGATTCTATTGTCGTCTGTTCTGATCTGAAGATCAAAAAAGCCCTTGCCGAGCTGAATACCTTCGATTTTCTGTCCATCGGCTGTTGCCACAGTGATCCGCTCTTCATGTCCATGGCCCCCGGGCGCGGGGCGCGACTCTATTGAGCGCAGGAACCGAACCAGGGCGGAGAGTTCCTGGCCTTCAACAGCGTTGGGAGGCATGCCGCTGGCCGGCAGTCCGGTATGAATCAGGCTAATCAACTGGTCGTCATTCCGAAAGGCGGCAAGCCGGCCCGTAACGTCGGGTCCCATCTCACCACCTTTGCCATCTGCGCCGTGACAGCGTCCGCAACGGGATTCGAACGCCTGGCGTCCGGGATCGCCGGAAGGAAGCGGCGCCTGGGGCGCAGCCGGAATCGCGGAAAATAAAGCGATGACGGCTGCGGCAGGACGAAGGACGCGAGCGCGCATTTTACCGAATCTATCCAACCTTTCTGGCGGCGCCGCTTCGACAGAGCCGAAGATGGAGGCCGGAGTAAGTGGCGCCACGCCATCGCCCCACGCCCCTTCGAATGGATGCACCCGATTAATACCTCATCTTAGTCGTGAAACTGCGGGGCGGAGTGTCTTCGCCGCAGGAACCGGCGTTCAGGAACCAATGCTTTCGCGACGCGCGAAGAACTCAGCTACCCGGTAGCCATCGTCGCCACAACTGTGGCGGTACCCAGCATATCCCTGCTCAGTTTATTACGGACGGAATAAACTTCGAGGCCGACCGGCGCCCGGGCGAGATTGCGCGGAACGCGAAACGCGTCTTCGGACAAGAACTGATTTTCAGCAGCGACGATTTGTAATGCGACGAGCGCTACGCGTGCGCGCTGACGAGAGGCGAGTTGCTGAGCGGAAGCCGAGGTGTCTCCGGCGGCGTGTTCACTTCTTCGGTGCTTAAAGGCAACATGGGACACCGGCTGATTTATCGCCGCTGCTGGAATGTGATGCCTTGATTTTGCAGATAAGCTTTCGCGATTTTTGCGTTTTCGATCGCCGGTACGGGCTGCGGCGGCGGGGAATCCAACTCGACCATCACAACACCCGCGGGTTTGCGGCCCTCCATCATCGCGAGGATTGCCGGAATATCCACTTTGCCTTGTCCGAGGGGACAGTAGCCCAGATACTCTTTGCCCCCAGAGTAGTCCTTCAGGTGCATGTGTTGTACAAGCGGAAGGAAATCCTTTACGACCTGCACCGGATCGGACCCGCCCTTCTGTAAACTGACGGATATCAGGACCGAACTTCATGACCCGCGTGTCGACCGCTTCGAGGACAGCATAAGTCTCGTCGCGGGTTTCCACGCAGGTGCCTGTGTGCTGGTGGAGAACGGGGGTGAGCCCCATGTCGGTCACAGCCTTGCCGAGTTCGTTGAGCGTTGCGACGATATCGTCTTTATGGGCGTTGAAATCCCATGTGCCACGTGGGACGCCATTCGGGCCGACGACGATTACTTTCCCGTTGTACTTCTTCACGAGACCGGCCCACGCGAGTGTCTTCGCGATCGAATCCTTTCGCTGCGCCGGGTCGGAAAGATTCGTCCCGCAATATGCGGAGATGAGCGGCAGGTTGTGTTTTTCGAGCAGGGCGCCCACGCTTCCGTGGGCTTCCATGGCCTCGATCTGATTACCGAAGAGCTCGATGCCGTAGAAGCCCGAGGCTGGCGATGTCACGAATGGCGGCTTCGACGTACTGCGGATCCGCCATGGGATCCATAGCGGGGCGTGAGCCGCGGCCGCCCCCAAGAGGAATCCAGGTGAGGCCGGTGTGACCAATGCGTAATGTCAGTTTGCCGGCTGCGCGCGAGCCTCGAGCGATGGCGGCTGCGAACAGTGTGCTCGAAAAGGTGCGGCGGTTCATGCTTGAATCAGTCTATTTCCTTTCGCTCGCGGCCGGCTGGCGGAGTCGCCAGAGGAATACTCCGGCCGCTCGCATACACTTCTTTTTATGCCTGCACGTATGACACGCCGGGAACTGACGCTCGCGGCCGCCGCCGCGGGCGCGCTTTCCGGGCAGAATAAAACCGAGCCCGATTACAAAGGCGCCCTCGAAGCGCATGAAACCAGGATCAAAGCGAGCGAATTCGACCCGGTGGCCTGGACCAGGGGTCGCTGGAACTCGGCGCCGCTGCAGCTTTCATTCAAAGCAAAGAATCGCGCGGACGCCGAGGCGTGGCAACGAGAGCTTCGCGCAAAGCTGGTCGAGCTGGTCGGCGGCTTTCCGGAACGCGGGTCCGCGCCGCACGCCGAATTGCTGGAAAGCCGCGAATTCCCGAGCTACCGCCGCGACAAGATGATCATGCAAACGCGGCCGGGCGTTTCACAACTGATGTACGTGCTGACCCCCAAAAATGCAACAAAACCCATTCCGGTGGTCATCTGTGTTCCGGGGCATGGCCGCGGAGCAGATGACATCGTCGGGATCGACGAACATGGCCGGGACCGCAGTGGAAAGCCAGGTTATCAGCATGATTTCGCCATACAAGCCGCCGAACATTGCGCTGTTGCCATCGCGGTGGAACCGATGGCGTTCGGTTGCCGGCGTGATCCTCTGACGCGCAAGAAAGGACTGAGCGCCACTGCGTGCCAACCCTCAGCAGGCGCGGCGCTGCTTTTCGGGGAGACGATGATCGGCTGGCGCGTCTACGATGTGATGCGCACCATTGACTGGATAGAAACGCGGCCGGAGCTGGATGCGAGGCGAGTGGGGTGCATGGGGATTTCCGGAGGCGGCACGTGCACGCTGTTTTCGGCGGCGCTTGACACGCGCATTCGCTCCGCATTCGTGAGCGGCTATCTGAATATCTTTCGGGAGTGCATCATGAGCCTCTCGCATTGCATGGACAATTACGTTCCCGGAATTCTGAACTGGGCCGAAATGTATGACGTGGCGGGGCTGATCGCGCCCCGACCGCTGTTCAGCGAAGGCGGCGACAAGGACCCGATTTTTCCAGCCGCGGCCACGCGAGAGAGCTATGCGCGGGTGCAGAAAATCTATAGCGTGTTCGGCGCCGGGGACGCAGTGCAGCAGGAGATTTTCGAAGGAGTCCATGAATTCCACGGTGTCCGCGGACTGCCGTTCCTGATGAAGCACGTCACGGCGTAGGGCGCGCTATGGATTATGGGAAGCGCGATCTGGTACTTGCCGGTGAACTTATTCTGCCGGATCGGACCCTGCCGCACGCTCAGGTGATTTGCAGGGATGGCGCCATCGTCGAGATTACGGCCGATCCGCAGCATGCCGGGCGCGCGGGCGCTCGGGGCCGCATCGAGGGTCGCTATATCGCCCCGGGTTTCATCGATCTCCATGTGCACGGCGGCGGGGGCGCGGACTACATGGACGGCTCGGCAGATACGGTGCGCGTCGCCAATCGCGTTCATGCACGCCATGGCACGACCACGATATTTCCGACTACCACAACGGGTTCGCCGCAAGAGATCGCAGGCATGCTCGAAGCGTGCGGGAATGTTCGCGATGAGTGGAGTATCGGTGATGGCGCGCGGATCGGAGGTGTCCACTACTACGGACCTTATTTCGCCGGCGACAAAGTCGGATGCCATTCGAGGGAGGGGCGGCGCGATCCCGACGCCGCAGAATACGAGCACGTTCTTGCGGGCGGTCTGGTTCGGATCGCAACCTGCGCGGCCGAACTTCCGGGAGCCGGTGAATTCTATCGCGCGGCGCGAGAGCATCAGTGTCTTGTTACGTGCGGACATTCCGACTCCACATGGGCAGAAATGGCGCGCGCTTACGAAGCCGGGGTGCGGCACGTGGATCATTTCTGGTGCGCGATGAGTTCCGTGCCGTCAATCCGGAAGCGCTGCGGAACCCCGATGCAGGGCAGCATGGAACAGTTCGTTCTGGCGCACGAGGAGATGAGCACCGAGGTGATTGCCGACGCGTGCCATCTGGCGCCGGAGCTTCTGAATTTTGCGTTTCGAATGAAAGGCGCGCGGCGGCTGTGCCTGGTGACGGATGCGAATCGCGCGGTCGATATGCCGCCGGGCCGCTATGTGTTTGGGCCTGCATCAACCGGGACGCCTTTCGAGAGCGACGGTAAGGTGGGTTTTGTTCCCGGCCAGGGACTTGCGAGCTCTGTGAAAGGGATGGACCACATGGTGCGAACCATGATCGCGGCCGGAGCCGCTTCCCTGCCCGACGCGGCGCGGATGGCGAGCCTTACGCCTGCCGAACGGGTGGGCATTGCAGCCCAAACCGGCAGCCTCGAACCGGGAAAACGCGCCGACGTTCTCGTGCTGTCCGAATCGCTGGAGGTTGAGCGGGTCTTTATCGGGGGCGAAGAGTTTCGCGGGTGATCATGTCCGCGAAGCCGAACACTTTGGCCGCGTTTTTCGGGGCGAGATGAAGTTGATGACCTGGCGATCGTTTCTTCTGTAGACGGTAAAATCCTTATCGTCGATGGTTAAAACCTGAGATCGGGCATGCAATTCAGTCATGAGGACAACCGATGCATCTGCGAGATCCATTTGGCGATACCGCGCCATCAGCTTTCGAACGCGTGGCCAATGCGATGCGATATCGAAGCCGAGCTGAATCGCCTGGCGTTCGAGCAATTGAAACAACGGATCAACTGTCAGGCCGTCTTCCCGCAGAAAGTATGTAACTTCAGTGAGTACAGGATCCGATACCAACATCGGCGCGCGCACGTCTTTCATTACGGCAACGGCCCACTCGTGATGGGGATCGCTGCGATCAAGATATGCAAGCAGTGGACCGGTGTCACAGATGATTGTCATTCGCGACGAAACCTGCGGCGGGCATTGGTCGCCGGCACTCCGGGGCCGGCCAGGCTGCCGGCCAGGTCGGCAGTGAGTTCATAAACGGAGC
>Ga0207660_10003350_pt1 | contig 10452 bp, 15 predicted proteins | sample KBSC73BmetaG_FD_184335 | JGI IMG/M metagenome (GOLD analysis project Ga0207660, IMG submission 184335) | Corn rhizosphere microbial communities from Kellogg Biological Station, Michigan, USA - KBS C7-3B metaG (SPAdes) (version 2) | ecosystem: Host-associated > Plants > Roots > Rhizosphere ... | reverse complement strand
CAGCACGATGCTCGCCCGCTTGCTCCGCACCGCGAGCAACGCGATCAGCAGGACGAAATAGGTCGCGAAATTCGCGAAGCCGACCGGCGAGCGCATGAACGGCGCGCGGATCGACAGAAGCGCGACCGCGGCAACCACGTTGCAAATCAGGATGCCGCCATAGACCCAGTTCTTGTGCCGGAAATAATAGACGTCGAAGTCGGGCCACTCGGCGAAGTTCCTCGGGAACACCAGCCGCGCGGCGAGAAAATAGATGCCGGCGAGCAGGACTGTGCACATCAGGAACAGGAAATAGGGGCGGGAAATGTCCCGCATCTGCCACCCGATCTCCCAGAAGGAGGTGAGGTCGAGGATCACGAACAGCCCGAGCAGCGGGGTCAGCCACCCCACCTTGAGCTTGTGCCGCTCCTGTAGGACGTTGCCGAAGCCGCCGAACACCTGCGCCAGCGCGAGGCCGAACAGCAGGCTGTAGAGAGAGAATACGAATTCGAAGACCGACATGCGCGGGCCCCCTGCGCCGGGGCGAGCATAACAGCAGAAACTGCTGTCCTACAGCACCCCTTTTATGGCTTACCGTCGCCGATGAGTCCTTCCTCGGCAGACTCGCTTCATTCGCGCCTCCACGAGCCCGCTCGCTGCAATCGCGGCATTTCGAATCCTCGCCGTCACTACGAACATTGGCGAAGATTGGAGCCGAACCTGACAAAGCTGACACACCCCCTCCCCCTCGCGTACGCGCGCGCACACGCGTTGAGGGCACAACTTTCACAACTTCCGCGCGCAGCCGATCCAGTGAATCGGCGAGCACGGAAGTCGGCCGAAGAGCCGCAGAGCACGTTCAGCTGCCCCGGCGAAAACCGCGAATCTTTGTCCGGCTTGTCCACTTCCGGAGAAGGCAAACCCTACACGCGTAGGAAAAGGAGGCGCTTGAGATGGTCACACTGACCGGCTCCTGCCTGTGCGGCGACGTCCGCATCGCCGCCTCGGGCGAGCCTTACCGCGTCGGCCTCTGCCACTGCCTCGACTGCCGCAAGCACACCGGCAGCTTCTTCCACGCCTCCGCCATCTTCCCCGCTGCCGCCGTCACCGTGGAAGGCGACACGCGAAGTTATCGCGAGCGGCACTTTTGCCCTAGCTGCGGCTCGTCGGTCTTCGGCCGTACCGGCGACGAGGTCGAGATCAGCCTCGGCGCCCTCGACGCCCCCGACCAGTTGACGCCGACCTACGAGCTCTGGACCGTGCGCCGCGAATCCTGGCTTCCGCCCTTCCGCCTCGCCCACCGTTACGAGCGCGACCGGACCTCGACCGGCCGCAGCGAGGACTGACATGCTGGTGGCGGCCGCGTTCCTGGCTCTGTCCCAATCCGCAGCACCGCCGCCGGCGCCCGCACCCGAGCAGCACCTCGTCAGCCGCCCGCACCTTTTCGCCCTCCCCGACGGCGCGGTCGGCTACATCCCGGTCAGCGCGGGCCTCCACCCGCCGCTGCTCGTCCTCCTCCACGGCGCCGGGCACGAGCAGGCGACCATGGTCGAGCATTTCGAGGCCGAGGCCGACAAGCGCGGCCTCGTCCTCCTCGCGCCGGACTCGCGCGGCGTCACCTGGGACAAGGTGCTCGACGCCGAGGCCCCGCTCTCGGTCGACAGCCCGCTCGCCAACGCCGAGAGCCACAGCTTCGCCCGCAGCCCCGACGCGGCGCGAGTCGAGCAGGCGATCGCCGCGCTAGGAAAAATCCTCCCCGTGGACCGCGCCCATACCGTGCTCGCGGGGTTCAGCGACGGCGCGACCTTCGCGCTGGCGATGGGCATGAGCCGCGACCACCCCTTCGCGGCGGTGATCGCCTGGTCCCCCGGAATCGCGATCCGCACCCTGAGCCCCGCGCGCGGCCGCAAGGTCTACATCAGCCACGGCCGCGCCGACCCGATCCTGAAGTTTGACGTCACCGAGGGCGACATCGTCCCCTTAGTGAAAAGCGAAGGCGGCGACGTGACCTTCGTCCCCTTCGACGGCGGCCACGACGCGCCGACCTGGCTCAAGGACGAGTTTCTGGATGCAGTGTTCGGGCATGTGGCGGGGAGGTGACGCGCGGGCGCTGCCGGAGTGTGGTGGGTGCGGGTGTGTCGGGTATGCGGGTGCTTGATCGGTGAGACCGAATTGCGCGAACCGATCAGTGGGGCTGCGAAGACAAAGCTGAATGCTTCTATGACAAAGCCCCCCGCCCGTGCACGCGCGCACCGCTAGACTGACTTAACCCCGCGAATTTGCAAATCGGCAGAGAGCCCCCTCGTTGTTTCCCGTTCATGCGGCCAATCGAACAGCCGTTCGTTTTATCCCCCGAACTCACCGGCGTTTTCCGCGTGAGAATTAGGAATTCCCGATGACGACGATCACCAGATTTGCGGCCGCGGCTGCCGCGCTCGGCTGCGTCGCGGCGCCCGCCGCTGCCCAATATTACCCGGGCTATCAGCAGACCTACCCGCAGTATCAGCAGACCTACCCGCAACAGACCTACCCGCAGCAATATCAGCAGACCTATCCGGGCTACGGATACAGCCAGGGCTATGCCCAGAACCCGGTCGGCGCGATCATCGATCAGCTGCTCGGCAACCGCTACAATGTGACCGACCGCCAGGCCGTCTCGCAATGCGCGAGCGCGGCGATGGCTCAAGCGCAGGCGCAGTACGGCGGCTACGGCTATTCGAACAACGGCTACGGCTACACCAACCGTTATTCCGGCGCGTCGAACCTCCGCGTGACCTCGATCACCGACGTCCAGCGCCGCGGCAACGGTCTGCGCGTCTCCGGGCTGATGAGCTCGGGCTATGGCGGCCAGTATGGCTATCAGAACCGCGGTTATGGCGCGCAGCAAGTCAGCTTCCGCTGCAACGTCGACTATAACGGCGCCGTCACCAACGTCCGCATCCGCGGCGCCAACGAGTACAATTACCGCCGCTAAGGCCGATCTTGCCGGCGGCGCGGCACACCCGCCGCGCCGCCGCAAAAACCATTTTCCTACAGCACTCCTTTTGTGATCTACGCTCGTCGATGCCTGTCGACGAAGCTCCGCGAGACCGCCCGGCGCGCGCGCGAAAAATGCGCCGTGACCGTGAACATTGGTGAAGATTGGCAGCGGCGTGCTCATCCGCTGTGCGGCGTTTCAGGTGCAATTTTCGCGAAGTGGAGGAAGTGGAAGGTACCCTGAATCGTCGGCTTCGCTTGCGGGACAGTGCCGATTAGGTGCGACTCCGAGGCGGGGTATAGAGCCGCTAGCGCTTACGACAGGGAGAGTAAGATGAACCCGCCGCTTCCACGCCTGCCCCATCTGCTTCTCGCCTCTGCCGTCGCGCTCGGCGCCTTGGCCGCGACGCCGGCGCTTGCCGAGCCGACGGCGCCGCAGGCCGGCACGACCATCAAGGGCGAGAGCCAGGACAAAGACCACAAGGAGATGGTCGCGGCCCAGGCGACGACCTGCGCCGCGGTTGCGGCCGGGCCGCTCAAGGTCGCGTCGGATCCGGAGGAAGGCGGCCAAGTCACCGCCCGCACCGCCAAGCCGCAGCCGAAGCCGAAGCCCAACATCAGCGAGATCAACGTCATGAAGACGAGCGACAAGGCGAGCGCGAACCTCTCCGCGGCCGCTCCGGCCCCGACCCCGTCCTGTCATTAGCCTGACGCACCTCCTCCGGAGCTGCGCGGGGTTGTTCACTCCGTCCGAAACATAGATTAACAGCAGCGGCGGCCGCGAACTGCATCCGGATCGGACACAGCGCGTCCCCGAAGCGCAACCGTTTTGGCTTGAACATTGCGTCGGGTACCGCACAGAGAGAGCGCGGCGCTCGGCCGCCAACGCCAGAAGTGGGTGAATGGGACGGGAAACGAAGCTTAGCGTCGGCGATATTTCGGAGCTGCTGGAAGTTGTCTCCAAGGTCGCGGAGCAGAGCCAGTGCACGCCGGCCGAAGTGATCCGCCGGATCGGCAACATCCTGTCGCCCGAGACTTCGAGCGGGAAGCGCGACCGGGCGGCGGTCGCGGAATGGGCCGCTCGGCTGCGCCAGCTGCGGCTGCGGCGCAACGAGCTGCTCGGCGCCCCACTCTTCCGCGACCCCGCTTGGGACATGCTGCTGGAGCTGTTCGCCGCTCACGAGAACGGCCGCAAGCTGACCGTCAGCTCGCTCTGCTACTGCTCGGGCGTGCCGCTGACGACGGCGCTGCGGCAGATCCAGCGGCTCGAACAGCATGGGCTGGTCACCCGCAGCGGCTGCAGCGTCGATAACCGCCGCTGCTTCGTCCAGCCGACCGCGAAGGCGCTTGCCGGCGTCGGCACGGCGGCGGCGATGTTCCTCGACAGTACGGTCGGTGTCGACGCGGTTCCCCAACGCTGGGTCAACCACGACGAAAGCCCGGGACCAACAGCGCGGCCACCGACGGCGCGCGGCGCTACTCAGCCTTCAGCGGCGATCCGCCGACCGCGATGACGTAGCGGATCAGCTCTTCCTCGCCCTTCTCTAAGGTTACTTCGGCGCCGAAGAAGGGCTTGCCCGACGAGACTTCGTCGCTGGCGATCGAGATGGCCGAGCGGATCGCGTGCTTGAGCGCCGCTGCCTGGCTTTCGGCATCATAGGCATCGGACGAGGTGAAATCCTCGTTGTGGATGGTGATCTGGAACGTCGGCACGCCGGCGCAGCGCACGGCGTGCAACTTCCTTCCCACCCGCAAAGTCGATCGGGCCCGTTGCGGCGACGCTCCTCGTCAGCGGCCCTTGATTCGCTCGGCGGCCGCGTTGAGCTTGGCGCGGTCGTTGCCGACGCGCTCGATCAGGCTGCGCGCCTGGTCGCGGCTAAGGCCGTGCTTGCGCGCGAAATAACCGAGCTCGTAACCCTGGCCGCCGGCGACCCGGCCGCGGTCACGTCCACCACGATTGGATTTGTTGTCCGCCACAATTCCTCTCCTCGAAAAAGGGTCTGCGAGTGCGGAATGAAAAACGCGCGCTCGACTCCGCCTGTTCCGCCCTTCCGCTACTTCGAGCCGAGGCGGCGGAGAAAGGCGACGGTCCGGTCGCGGCCTTTGAGCGCCTGGCCTCCGGCGGGCGTGCGGTTGAGGTAGTTGAGCTGGCCCCAGACCGCGAAGTCGGCGAGGCAGGGCTTGTCGCCGAACAGGAACGGGCCGGGCGTCAACAGCCGGTCGATCGCGTCGAGGTTGCGCTCGAGGTCGCGGTCGACGAGCTTGCGGGCTTTGCGCAGCGTGCCATGGCCTTTCAGCTGCCTCAGCACCAGCCGGAGGTAATAAGCGTAAGCGAACCGGCCGCGGATCGACTTGCCGAACTTCGCCGGGATCTCGGCGCGGCCCGCCTTGTCGTACCAGCGGTAATAGAGCCCGGTGAAATAGAGGCTCTCGTCCGCCCAGTCCTCGAGTGCGTTGCACAGGGCCTGGTCGCGGCGGCTGTTCGGAAGCAGCGGCGGCTTCGGGATCAGTTCGTCGAGCGCGTAGGCGATCTCGGTCGAATCAGTGATGAACCTGCCGCCGATCTCGATTGCCGGGACCTTGCCGGTTCCCCGCCGCTTCAGCCTGCCGCGTGCAGCCAGCGCCTCGACCGTGCGGTACTCGGCCTTCTTGTAGTCGAGGATGGCCCGCACCTTTATGCAGAAGGGCGAGTAGGGCCAGTCGTAAAAGATGATGCTGTCGTCCGCCACGAGCCGGTCATAGCGCATCCGCGGCGATTTTTCAGATGCGGGCTTGCTGCCTAAGCCTGCCGCCGCTCGCCTTCGATCTGCGCGACGAGCCGCCGCCCGAGCCAGATTTCGCACTTGCTGGCCGAGGGCTCAGCCTCGACCGCGGCGATCGCGGCATCGTCGTCCGCGGCCTTGATGAAATCTGCAGCGACCGTCTTGCGCGCAAGATCGTAGCTATAGACGCGGTAGACGTTCAGGGGGGCAGACATACGCGAACTCCTGGAAACAGCGGGAGCACGACGAATGTCTCTCGGTCACCGCTGCGCTGAGGCTAGAGGCGGTGATGAACTGGCCTTAGGGCGATGGGGTCAGGAACCACGATAACTTGAGTTAAGCGCGCTCAAGCCTTTGACTGCGCTCAAGAGTTGGGCGGTCTCAGTTCTGGCTGGCTGCGACGTTCGCGGCGGCCGCGTCGGGGTCCGTCGACGGCCGGGTGGCGTCATATTCGCGCCACGCCTCGACGTTGTTGCGTTGCTCGTCGGACAGGTTCTGCTCCCACTGCGCCTGCGCCTCGCCGGCGCTGGTGGGTCCGGTGAACTTGGCCATTTCGCCGCGGTCGATCTCTTCCGCGACCTCGGCGAGGACCGGCCGCGCGGCGAGGTTGAGAATCCAGTCCGGCGCATAGGCGAGCCGGGCGTGCCTGGTGCCGGCGAGGACGTCGCTCAGCACCGCCCCGTCGCCGTGGACCCGGAGTGCGATCAGCGTCGCCTTGTCGCCGTCCTGGGGCGTGAAGTCGAACTGAGCGCGCGCGCCTTCGCGTCCGCTGAAGAGCATCGTGACGACGAGCTGGCGTTCGGGCGTCCGCTCGATCTCGATCTGGTACGCGGTCGGGGTACCGCCCTCGAGCGAGGTCATCCCGCTGGCCGGCACATCGTCGAGCGCCTGCTCAACCGCCGCATAGGTGTCGTCCGGGCTCTTGTGCGCGACCTGCTCCGCATCTCGGCCGTAGACGCTTCCGGCAATGCAGGCCGTGCCGGTCACGACGGGTCCGATAAACCACTTCCACATCGCCTCACCAGTTACACGACCAAGGCTAATGGGAGGTTTAAGCGCGCCGAACAGGCCGGTCCCGAACCCAGCCTTTTCTTCATGAAACCGAACCGCTCGAACATCGTTTCGGACCTGAAAACGGCCGCTTCGGCGGTCGATGGTTTTGAAGGTTCTGAACCCGTGGGGTCATACAGGCTTTATGGCCTCGATGGCGTGCGGAAAGTCGCGTCGGCGGAATGGATCGAAGCCGATGACGACGATGCGGCAGTCGAGGTGGCGCGAGACAGACTGGACGGACGGCCTTGCGAGGTTTGGCAAGGGCCGCGGCTCGTTGCCCGGCTCGAGCGGCACGACGACGCCTAGGCGACATCCCATTCGTCCGGCCTCGCGCTGCGCTCCGCCTGCCGCGCCGGCGGAAAATCGAGCGCTGTCATGCGTTTAGCTGCCCGAACCTGCCCACGTGAGGCGGGACCGAGGGCGCGCGCGCGCTCAATTTCATGTCCGTAACGAATGGAGGTATGTATGCGTAAGCTTATGATTGCTGCTGCAGTATTGGCAGCGAGTTCGACCGCGGCGCTCGGCCAGGTCAGTGGTGCCGGCGGCCTGATCGCGGTGAACGTCCCCGTGCAGAATGTCAGCATTCTCAACAATTTCCTCAACAGCACCCAGATTGCGGCGCTTAACAACCTGACGGTTCCGATCACGGTTCAAGCGCCGATCAGCGTCGCCGCGAACGTCTGCGGCGTGCCGGTTGCGGTGCTTGCCAGCCAGAAGAACAAGGGTGGCGGAAGCTGCACTGCCAAGAGCGGGTCGTCGGCGCTCGCCCGACTGGTTTCGCAACAGGTGCTGAGCCAGAAGATGAAGCGCAACGCCCACTAACGGCGGCTTCACGAAGAGACTGCCACGAAGCCCGGCCGGAGTCTGCTCCGGTCGGGCTTTGTCTTGCCATCTCATCAGAGGTTCGTTTCGGCGCTGAAAAGGCGTATAAGCGACTCGCCACAATCGGGGGTGGCGAGTGATGGAAAACAACCGTTCCTATTTCATGCGGCGCGCGGCGCAGGAGCGCTCGGCCGCGACCCAGGCGCGGGACACCAAAGTGCGGATGGTCCACGAGACACTGGCCGCCCGCTATCGCGAGCTCGCGCATGACACGGGGTCCGACGGGAGTACGCCCGCCGCCTAGCGCAGCTCGGCAACCGGACGGATCACCGCGCAGGCAATCCGCGGCCCGCTGTTGCCGCTTGGGTCCGTCATATTGTCGTCCGCCTGCGCGTGGATCACCAGCGACGCGCCATCAGCATCGAGCAGGCCTGCCAAGGTCGCTCCTGGCACTGTCACAGTAGCGGTCAGCACGCCGTTCGCGGCGATTTCAACATTTGGAAGATCGCCGGCGTGGGGCCCGGCAGGGTTATTGAGGCCGTGCTTCTTGCCGAACGGGTTCCAGTGCGGCCCGGCGCTGGCGAAATCCGGGGGATCGCAGCGGCCGACCGAGTGGACGTGGATTCCGTGAAGACCGTGCGGCAGGCCCGACGCGGTGACGCGGAAGCTGACGCCGCCCGCCGTCTGCCAGGCGCGGACCGTCCCGACCGCCTGCCCCGACGAATTGACCAGCGGCATCGGCGGGCCGCCAGCGGGTTGCTCGACGCGCGCGCAGGCGGAGAGCGCAGTTGCGGCAAGAACCAGAGCGATTTTGTGCATGGTTATCCCCCATTCGTCATGCTGAAACGAGTTCAGGACGACGGCTGTTCCGGGTCGACCTTCACGAGCAACTGCCCTTCGGTGACCTGCGCGCCAGGCTTGGCGTTGAGCTCGGCCACAGTGCCGTCGAATGGCGCGGTCAGCGCATGTTCCATCTTCATCGCTTCGAGCGTGAGCAATTGCTGCCCCTTCGCGACCTTTTCGCCCTGCTTGACCTCGACGGCCGTCACCTTCCCCGGCATCGGCGCCTCGATCTCGCCATCGTGGAGACCGTGCGTGGCGCCGGTGCCGCGGGTCGCCAGAGAAAATTCGTGCATCTGGCCCTCGGCGAACACGACGACGCGCGCTTCATCCGCAAAGCCGGACACATCGGCGATTTCCACCTCGTTCCCAAGCTCCACCGCGCTGCCGTCGAGTGTCACGGCAAGCCGCGGCGGTGCGTTCAACCGAAGCCCGGCGAGTCCGGGGAGCGCCGAATTCTCCTCGGCGGCGAGAACCGCAATCGTCGCCGCCGCACGGCGGATCTCGTTCGACGGTTCGCTTGGCGGGACGAGATCGTCGAGATGCTTTTCAATGAAGCCGGTATCAATGTGCGCATCGCCGAAGTCCGGATCGACGAGCGCGTTGAAGAGGAATGCGGCATTTGTCCTGACCGGCCATACCTCGACGCCATCGAGCATCCCGGCGAGTTCGTCGATTGCCTCGTCGCGCGCGTGCCCGGTGCCGATCAGCTTCGCGATCATCGGATCGTAGAACGGCGAGATTGCGTCGCCTTCCTCGACGCCCGTTTCAATGCGCCCTTCTTCGCCGAGATCAAAGTGATCCAGCTTGCCTACACTTGGCAAAAAGCCCTTCGCGGGGTCCTCCGCGTACAGCCGAGCCTCGATCGCGTGGCCGTTGATGGTCAGTTCGTCCTGTTTCTTAGGAAGCTTCTCGCCTGACGCGACGCGGAGCTGCCATTCGACCAGGTCCTGGCCGGTGATCTCCTCCGTCACCGGATGCTCGACCTGCAGGCGCGTGTTCATTTCCATGAACCAGATAAGGTCGGCCTTGAGGCCCTCGGACGCGTCAGCGATGAACTCGATCGTGCCTGCGCCTTCGTAATTCACCGCCTTGGCCGCGCGGACGGCGGCGCCGCACACGGCCTCGCGAGTCTGCGCGTCCATGCCCGGCGCGGGCGCTTCCTCGATCACCTTCTGGTGGCGGCGCTGGAGCGAGCAGTCGCGCTCGAACAGGTGGACGACGTTACCGTGGCTGTCGCCGAACACCTGCACTTCGATGTGACGCGGGGACGTGATGTATTTTTCGATCAGCACGCGGTCGTCGCCGAAGCTCGACGCCGCCTCGCGCTTCGCGCTTTCGAGCGCGTCGTCGAAACCTTGTGCCTCATCGACGCGGCGCATGCCCTTGCCGCCGCCGCCGGCAACCGCCTTGATCAGCACCGGATAGCCGATCAGCGCCGCCTCCTTTTTCAGGCGTTTCGGGTTCTGGTCCTCGCCGAGATAGCCGGGAGTCACGGGCACGCCGGCTTCGGCCATCAGCTTCTTCGCCGCGTCCTTGAGGCCCATGGCGCGGATGCTGTCCGGCTTCGGGCCGACCCAGATCAGGCCGGCGTCGATCACCGCCTGAGCGAAGTCCCCGTTCTCGGACAGGAAGCCGTAGCCGGGGTGGATGGCCTCCGCTTTCGTCCGCTTCGCCGCCTCGATAATCTTGTCGCCGCGCAGGTAGGATTCGCGCGCGGGGCTCGGCCCGATGTGCACCGCCTCGTCCGCCATGCGCACGTGGAGCGCTTGTCTGTCGGCGTCGGAATAAACCGCGACCGTGCGGATCCCGAGCCGACGTGCAGTCCGGATCACGCGGCACGCGATCTCCCCGCGATTGGCGATGAGGAGAGACTTCATCATTCCGCGGCCACCCGCATCGGCTCCTCGCCCGCGAGCGGCTTGAGTCCGAGCTTGGCAAACAGGGCAGCGTCGGCCCCGCCGCCGGCGTTCGGCGTCGTCAGCAGCTTGTCGCCGGTGAAGATCGAGTTGGCGCCGGC
>Ga0207660_10003334_pt1 | contig 10485 bp, 9 predicted proteins | sample KBSC73BmetaG_FD_184335 | JGI IMG/M metagenome (GOLD analysis project Ga0207660, IMG submission 184335) | Corn rhizosphere microbial communities from Kellogg Biological Station, Michigan, USA - KBS C7-3B metaG (SPAdes) (version 2) | ecosystem: Host-associated > Plants > Roots > Rhizosphere ... | reverse complement strand
ACGTTTCCTGCATCACCAACGTCCCTTCAGTTGATTGACCGTCGAAACGCGCAGTGATTTCGATGTCGACAGCGTGACCGTCCATATCGAACGAAGTCGCTTTATGGAAACCGTCGTTCTGGATATCAATTGCACCTAAATCTGCATTGCCCATCTCGGATTCAATCTTTGCGTGTAAGGCTAATCCGTCTTGACGAACTGATAGAGTTGCTGGTATCGACTGGCCAAAGGGTGTTTCAACATGGATCTGCCACACACCCACGATGTCAGCGGGAGTTGCGAGTTGCGCTTCTTCCTTGCGCTTGCCTGAAGTCGTGTAAGTCTCGATGTCGTCACAATATGGTTTGATTTGATCAAGGATGGCCGAACCGTCGCCGACAACGATCACGGCCGACTCGTCAGGTCTAACATAAAGTTTCGCTACGCGTTGAATCTCTTCGACAGTAACTTGCTGGACTCGATCTCGATAAGTTTCCAGGTAGTCGGTCGGCAGATTCAACATTTTTATTTGAACGAGTTGTTCGATTATCCCTTCCTGAGTCTCCAGCCGAATAGGAAACACGCCGGTGAGATATGACTTTGCGTCGTTTATCTCCTTTGCCGACACTTCCTCGTTTCGAATGCGTTGTAACTCATAGAAGAATTCCTTGAGCGAGTCGCCGGTAACGGGTGTTCTAACTTCAGCAGTGGACCTGAACGTACCGGCAGTTCTCCTTGCGTCAAGGTTGGAGTAGGCACCGTATGTGTAGCCCTTTTCCTCACGCAAGTTCATGAACAGACGGGACGACGCAGTTGCTCCGAAGACAGTGTGCATCAGCAGCATTGGAAAATAGTCTGGACTCGTGCGCGTGATCGCGGTATTCGCAATGACTATATTCGACTGTGCGGAACCTGGCCGATCCACCACATAAGCCGTACGCTTAGTTCGCGTCGGAGGAGCCGGAAAGTCAGTACTAAGCCCTACTCCTCGTTCCCAACCACCGAACAGCGATTGCAATCGAGCTTCTACTTGTTCGAACTTCACGTCCCCGGCCACGATGAACACTGCATTGTTTGGAACGAATGCCGTGCGGTGAAAATTGACGAAGTCGTTACGCGAACAGAGATCAATCGCTTCAGGCGTCGGTGCGACCACCGCATATGGATGGTCTCCAAAAATAACGTGGGAGACTTTTTCGCTTGCCAGGAACGAGGGCTGTGCTCTCTGTTGCCGGAGACTCTCTTTGGTGTTCTGCTTGGCTAGTTCGACTTCGTTTTCAGGAAACGAGGGCTGTAGTGCCACTTCAGCTAAAAGTTCCAGCACCTCATCGCTAAACTGCTTCAGACACGACGCAGCGACGATGGTGTAGTCAGAGGTAGCACCGGCCGACAGGTTTGCTCCGAGGCGGGCGATCTGATCCGCGATCTGGCGACTGGTTTTTGCAACCGTACCCTCTGGAAGCAAACCCGCAAGGAGATCGGTGAGACCGGGAAGCTTTGGCGGGTCGTAGGATGTGCCGACGCGTAGCGCTAAGCGATAACTCACCAATGGCAATCGCGCATCTTCAACCACGACCACACTCAAACCGTTAGCTAAAGCGGTCTCGCGTAACGTCGGGATTAATATTGGCGAAGCGGGTAATGGGGGTGGTGCTTGACTTCGAAATGTTTCGGCTTGGCTCATTTTATAGATGCAACGGTCCTGAACCCTGTTCCGGTTGTGTGTTTGCGTCCGCTGGATCGCTTGAAGGAACTGGGCTCGAAGTTGGTTTTATCGGCGAAACGTCGGCCGGTGTGCCTGGAGCTTCTGGATTTGGCTTGTCGGGAATCTGTGGCGCTGGGGCGGCGGGTTGTTGAGGCTCTCCGGGTGGTTGCGGAGAAGCGGCCACCTCAGCCTCACCGGCGGAAGTTTGAGCGGGCACGATATCAAGTACCACTCGATTGTCGACATCAATGAAGCGGGCCACCGCTTCTTTGATTTGCTCGGCCGTCACATTCAAGTAGGAATCGAGTTCTGCGTCGAACAAACTTGGATTCGAGTCGTACAGCGCAAACTCGGCGATGCGTTGAGCCCGGTACATCGTTGATTGGCGTCCACGCACAGCATCGTTGCAGATGGAATTACGGAGTTTTTCCATCTCTTCCGACGTTGGCCCAGATGCACCAATTGACTTAATTTCGGCGAAGATCTTTTCACGAATCGCGGCTACGTCTTCATCGGGTTTCGGCAGTGCAAAGATGTAGAGCGCCGATGGTCCGCGGCGTTCATCAATCCCACCTTCGATGGAAACCACAGACTCGTCGCCCTTGACGAGTTTTTGATATAGCCGAGAACTGTCGCCATCGAACAACAGCGTGCCCGCAAGCGAAAGCGCGTAAAACTCAGGTGTGCGACGAGCTGGAACCTTCCATCCCAGGACAAACGCCGGAGCTGGCGCTAGCGGGTCGTGATAAGTCTCCGACCTGACGGCGACATCATGATTTTCAGAGACGTCCACCGGAGGCGGCAGTGTTTGGGTAGGAATACCGCTAAAGTATCTCTCGATTAACTCGCTGGCCGTTTTGATGTCGAAGTCTCCCACAACCGACAAGACAGCATTGTTCGGCGCGTAATAGACACGGAAGAACTCGCGCACATCGGCAATCGTGGCAGCGTCGAGATCCTCCATGGATCCGATTGTTGAATGAGCGTTGGCTGGATTTGTAAAGATCAGCTCGTTCATCAAAAGGAACGCATTAACGTAAGGCTGATTGTCGTAACGGAGTCTTTTTTCCTCTTGCACTGCATTTCGCTGATTATCGAGATTCTCCTGCGTGACTTTGAGTGAGCGCATCCGATCGCTTTCCAACCAAAATGCCAGCGGCAAGTAGTTAGACGGCAGCGTTTCGAAATAGTTTGTTCGCTCGGTCGACGTGGTGCCATTCATTGTTCCGCCGGCGTTGAAGATGTATTGAAAATGGGCTGCCTTGGGAACATTTTCCGAACCTTGAAACATCATATGTTCGAAGAGGTGCGCGAAACCCGTGCGACCTGTCTTTTCATTTCGCGAGCCTACATCGTAATAGACTGCGACGGAGACCACCGGGACAGAGCGGTCCTGACTGAGGACAACACGCAAACCGTTGGTGAGAGAAAATTGTTCAATTGGAGTTGGTGGTATTTGAAATTGTTCAGCCACAGATGTTCTCTGGTTGTAATAAAACGTGTGCTTTACCTTCGGGAGGACCTGAAGGTAAAGCACTTCGAAGGGGAATAATTTTTACTTCGGAGTTTGTGCTTTGTTTAGACGCGATGCACGCGCAGAACAAAGTACAAAGATCCAGGCACGAAGCTCTATGTTGGTTTATTGGCAATCAAGCTACGCAACTCCGATCGCAATCGCTCAATTTCACCGAGTTTTGTCCGTACTCGTTCAAACAGGGGTGCCTGCGTTTTGATGCCTTCGTCAATCAGGAATCCGGCAGCTTCAGCGCGGCTCCGAAATACTCCAGCCTGGACTAGTTGCTCCAGTTTGTCTTGTGCCTCGGGTGAAATCTTTACTGCGACAACATAATCGTCCTTGGCCGAAATAGCTTTTTCAATTGTGCGACTAATATCACGCCCGATTGCGCTCAGTGATTCTGGAATGCGGGATGCGATATCGCGGACTGAAGATGCAGTGCGCGTGTTTTCCTCATGACTTTCGTCGTCGCGGAGCATCAGATCGTCCACACGTTCGGGCGGGTTATTTTCTTCTCGCTGAAAAGGGCTACTCATTTTCGTAAAGACTCCTTTGGTACACGAAATACTATCAGCCATGTCTTACGATTATTTATGGGGGTAAGTTCATTCTAGGGGGCGCTAGAAAGGAGGTCAAGTTGTTAAATCTACAATCTTAAAGCTTAAATATAACAACCTTGCCCACCATTGTCGCATCCGTTATATTGCGGCTTGGATGCTCGATACGAACCGCGTTGAGTGTCACGAATCTGTGGGAAGTTTCAGGGGACTGTGGTGAAAAGAATTTCTACATATCTAAGTCTGTTTTTGTTGATATCCATTCTGGCTATTCCGGGATTTGTGTTCGCACAACAAAGGGCGCAAACGCCAACTAATTCGACGTTGTGGGGTTCAAATCCAAATCGCAGAACACGGGCGGCAGCCAGCAATGGAACGGCTGCAGTCGAGCGCGATTTTAACGAAGCGTTGAAGGTAATTGAGGAACAGTACATCGATGGGAGAAAACTCGATTACAACAATGTATTCAAATCGTCGATCATTGGCATGTTGCGCTCGCTGGATCCCCATTCGAACTATTATGACCGCGAGGAATTTGACGAACTGAAAACTGATCAGCGTTCCGAGTACTTTGGTATTGGTGCCTCGATTCAAAGCTATGTCTATGGAGATGATGCGGACACTTACATTACCTCCACCTTCGAGAAATCACCCGCTGAACGGGCGGGATTGAGATTTGGCGACCGGATCGTTGAAGTAGATGGCGCGCCGATGCGCGGCAAGCAGTCGATCGAGGTCCGTGACAAGATCCGAGGTCCGAGGGGATCAACCGTTAGATTGACTCTCGAACGAGCAGCAGACAAAAAGATTGAAAAGGTGGACATTGTCCGTGATGCGGTTCCGCAGCCTTCCATCCCCGATGCGTATATGTTGAAGCCTGGTGTTGGTTATATCGACATGACGCGGGGTTTCAACTACACCACAACTGATGAGTTGCTGGACGCTATCGAACGTCTCCACGCAAAGGGAATGAATTCCCTCGTGCTCGATCTACGAAACAATCCGGGCGGTTTTCTCGATCAGGCTATTCACGTCGCCGAGGTGTTTTTGCGGAACGGACAGTTGATTCTGACGCAAAAAGGACGAAACGGATTTCGGGATAATTCATACGAATCGCGGAACAGCTCTCCGGATCTAACACCGCTCGTGATTCTGGTAAACGAAAACACGGCCTCTGCTTCGGAAATCGTGGCGGGCGCGATGCAAGATCATGATCGCGCACTCATCGTTGGGCAAACTAGTTTTGGCAAGGGCTTGGTTCAAAGCATTATTCCGCTCGAATACGGCGCCGGACTCACATTAACGTCCGCCAAGTATTACACGCCATCTGGCCGTTTGATTCAGCGCGACTATTCAAACGGGGGGTTCTACGACTACTACACGCATGGTGGTTTGACTGGAAAAGATCCCAAACAACCGCAAAAACAATCAGGTGAACAGACGAAGACAGACACCGGCCGTGCCGTTTATGGGGGCGGCGGAATCGCCCCTGACGAAAGCGTTGAAGCAAAAACAGTATCACTGGCCCAGCGTCGTTTACTGAGCCCGGCGTTCGTGTTTGCTCGTGACTTAGTCAATGGACGAATCCGAGGGTTTGAAAACAGTCGGATAACTGCTCCGAACTTAAGTCATGAACTCCAGAGCGATGAATTCGTTGTCTCGGACGCACTCTTCAAAGCATTTCGAGAGTTTGTGTTGAGTGATCCGGCCTTCAAAGTAACAGCGCCGATGGTCGACAAGAACCGAGACTTTGCAGCCGTACAGCTTCGATTCAACATCGTCACGGCAGCTTATGGCAGAGTCACTGGGGATCGAGTTTTTATCACGCAGGATGATCCACAGGTCGCGAAGGCAGTGGAGGTGGTGCCGAAAGCCCGTGACCTGGCCATGAGCAGCAGACAGTCAAAAGCTCAGCGCTAAACTTTGGAGCGCGGCGGCCTGCCGCCGCTTTGTAACAGCGAAGCTCCGACAAGGCACACTGTAACAAAGCGACGGCAGGCCGTCGCACTCCAAGGGTGTTTCAAGTGTAGGACAAAGTCTTGCGCCTAAAACCTTTACTGTGGTAAGTTTTCTTCGTGGAGGTGGAACGATGAACAGACCGCCAAAGGCGCTTGTTAATACGGAAGAGCTAGGACGTGCAATTCGTCGGCGCCGCGTTGAACTTGGCCTGAGTCTGCGTGATGTAGCCGTTGAAACGGCGGTCTCGGCATCTACTCTGTCGCGGATTGAGAACGGTACGGGCAAACCTGATGCTGACAACATCGCGCGTCTCACAACCTGGCTTAACGTGCCGATGGAAAGAATACTCAGCGGTCGTCAGTCGCACGCAGAATCAGCCAAAGCCGTAGTCTATTATCCACAGGAACCAACACCTGAAATTGTCGAGGCCCATCTCAGGGCCGACCGCAATCTCACTCCGGAAACCGCCGCGGCTTTGTCGGAGCTTTTCCGCGTCGCTTACAACCAGTTCAGTCGAAACGACGCAACAAAAGTGGTGAAGAAGAAGCGCTAGTTTCTACCTCACATTAGTTATACTCAATCTGTGTTGGCCAGCGATTTACCTCCCGGAGAGAAGTGGCGAAAATTTGAAATCAGAGCTCTCGGCTTGCGTGACTTTGCTCTTCTCGCGCGCCACCAGCCACTCAACCCTTTTGACCTGGCAAAATTCGCTAATCTAATTGTGGTCAGTTTTGATCAGATCGAAGGTCTCAGCGATAGCGCTCGAGAACATTTACTCGGAGCTGCGGTTGACGCATGGTCCGGTGGCGCTTGTACCTTACCTAATGGGGCCAAACTCGTTATCCTGAATCCGAAGCATGGCAGAGCACGCACTAACGCAACGCTGATGGAAGAAATTTGTCACGTCTTTCTTGGACATCAACCCAACCGGTTATCTGTGGTTACAAAAGACTCAGGTGGCAGAGTAATGGCCCGAGACTATAAAAAGGGCGATGAAGAAGAGGCATACGGCGTTGGAGCGGCCAGTCTAGTACCATTCGGCTCGTTGAAAAGCCTTCTAAGGCGGGGAAAGAACTCCCGCGAAATCGCCAGCCATTTCAGAGTGAGTCGAGAATTGGTCGAATATCGTATGAAGGTGACTAAGCTGTGGAACGACTACAAACAAAGTGTCCGATAAACTTTAGGAAGCTCTGATTAAGTACGACAGGCTGTTAGCCTGTCGGCGATCTTGGGACACAATCGTGAGGCAACCACGACAGGCTAACCGCCTATCGTACTTAATCAGACCTTCCTTTAGTTTGTCGTGACGTGAAAGAAGTTGCCCGCTGAGGCACACGACAAACTGAATTTTATCGGACATAATCAGCCCAATGACGGAACAGCTCAAAGAAGCACCTTCGCACGGCCTAACACCCATTGACAAGCTGCGAATGCTGCTTGATATCACCAGCAAAATTAGTCGTTCTCTGAATCTGCAGGAAGTTTTAAATCTGGTGATGGATACGCTCGACTCATTGATTCCCTACGACGCTGCTGGGATCTTTGTTCTTCAATGTATTGGTGATGAGCCTTGTACCTTCAAAGCGGAAGCAGTCCGTGGGTACGACATCGACGAATTGTCAGAGCTGCACCTGAAACTCGGCGAAGGTTTCATTGGGAGCGTTGCCGTAAGCGGCAAACCGATAATTTCTCACGATGTACGCGAGGATCCTGTCTATGTCAATGCACGCGATCGGACCCGTTCGGAAATGGTGGCGCCCATAATCTCCAACGATGAAGTTATTGGAGTCTTTGACCTTGAAAGTGACGATCTCAATGCCTATTCCGACGACGATCTACAAGTGTTGACTTTGCTCGCGTCGCAGGTAGCAATAATCATTGAGAAGGTGATGTTGCATGAACAGCTCATCGAGAAAAAGCGTCTTCAGGGTCAACTCGAAGTAGCAAGGCAGGTGCAGTTGGAGTTGTTGCCTCCAAGTGATCCCGAGCTCGATGGGTTTGATATCAGTGCTTATAACTTTCCTACTGAAGAAGTCTCCGGTGATTACTACGATTGGGTTCGCATCTATGACGACCAGATCGGTTTGGTTATCGCGGATGTAGCAGGTAAGGGTATACCGGCCGCTTTATTGATGGTCTTCTTACGGGCCAGTTTGCGTGCCGCCACTCATATCGGTTACGCGACCCATGTCTCAATGGCGAAAGTGAATTACCTCTTGTGGGAATCGATTGAGCGCAATCAGTTCATAACTGCTTTCTACGGAATTCTCGACGCGTCAAACCGCACGCTGCATTATTCGAATGCTGGTCACAATCCACCACTTCTGATTGATGCACAGGGCGCCTCTCGGTTTATTGAATGGGGTGAGCAGCCACTCGGAATGTTTCGCGACACGCGTTATCACGAGCATTACCACACGTTCCGGCCTGGCGAAATTATGGTTCTCTATACTGATGGAGTAACTGAGGCGCTGAGTCCGGCTGGCGAAGAATTTGGCCGCGACCGGTTAACAGAAGCTGTGAAAAGGGGTTCGATGCTGAGCGCTCGAGAACTGATCGCCAGCATGCAACACGCGGTATTTCAGTGGACCGAGGGAGTGGGCCTAACCGATGATGCAACATTCTTTGTAATTAAGGCGGTTAAATAACAAACGCGGGAGAATTCCAATCTCCCGCGCTTGCCAGTACTGAGACTATTTAGTGATTCTAATGTGCGGTCAGCGAGCAATGGGCATGATCGCCGCCGGGTGCGAGCGGAGCCCGATAGTCGCCAAAGTGAAACTCAGCTTCGGCCTCCGATAATGCATACACATCGAAGCCATATGCATCGAGATAGTCTGCCAAATCATCGGGGGAAAGAAGATAAACGGCAGGCGAGTAACCCGCTTCAACACGAATTTCCAGCAGGCGCTCGATTACTTCAAGTGGTGCAAAGCAGCTAACAGGATCTCTGTATGTTGCCATGTTTCCAGCGCCTTTCTCTTCAAACTTCGGACTCGGTCCAGCTTGCACCGTGTCCTTGCCGAACATTTGCTTTGATGTACGCAATCGCCGTTGAGTTTGTTCTTAACAATTGTTTCTTTACTCCTCGGCAATGCGTACAGAATTTTGACGCCTGAATCCCAAAAAAAGTTCCAGAGAAAATGAGTAGCGAACAACCAACTGCCCCAAACACTCCGCCGCCAGGACCACCGCCACCTAACTTCATTACCGTCTTGCGTGAAATGTTGCGCGCTTCGGACAAAGTCAGCGATCTGATATTCAGTCCGGGTCGAGCACCTCAGATTGAGCTATCGGGCAAACTGGTCCCGGTTCGCATCAACGGCCTGGAAAAGCTCACACCCGCGCATACTGCCGGTATTGCGAAGTTGATCATTGGTAATCAACAAGCGGCAGCGGAAAGCCTCGAGAAAACAGGTTCCGCGGATCTGTCGTTCAGCGCACCGGGTGAAGCACGATTTCGCGTCAACATATTCAAACAACGGGGAACGCACGCGATTGTCATGCGAGTCATACCGATGCGGCCGCCGCAGTTCAAGGATTTCAATCTTCCAGAACAACTAACAGAGATCGTCGATATCAAAAACGGAATCGTGCTTGTAACTGGACCAACGGGCAGTGGCAAAAGTTCGACATTGGCAGCCATTATCGATCTGATTAATGAAACTCATGCTTACCACATAGTGACGATTGAAGACCCAATCGAGTTTCTCCACACGCATAAGAATTCCACGATCCACCAACGTGAACTCCACTCCGACACGCCGAGCTTCTCAATTGCTTTGCGTGCTGCATTGCGTCAGGCGCCGAAAGTAATTCTGGTTGGCGAGATGCGCGATAGGGAGACCATTGAGGTAGCTCTGGAAGCCGCAGAAACCGGTCACCTGGTGTTATCAACGCTACATACAATCGACGCTTCGAAGACCGTTGATCGCATCATTGGCGTGTTTCCCAAGAATGAAGAGCGGGTGATTCGAACCAGGATCTCACAATCTTTTCGTTTCATTATTTCGCAACGCCTGATTCCACGAGCCGATGGTGACGGGCGTGTTGCCGCAATCGAAATCTTGAAGTCCACCATGAGAACCCGGGAATACATCGAAAAAGGTGAATCGGAAGGTAAGTCACTGATCGATGCGATGGAACAGGGTGATCAGGAAGGGATGCAGACTTTCGATCGCGTCCTGGAGAATATGATTCGTGAGGGCCTATTGACTCCGGAAGGTGCGCTTCCTTATGCCACAAACGCCAACAACCTTCTGCTGAAGATCAGCGATCTAACGGGACCGCCGCCCGAAACGAAATCGGAGCCGGCAAAAGATGATGGTTCAATGCTGGACTTGATTGAAAGATAATGTTCCGGCAAGCTTGCGATTCAACTCGTAGTCAGTTACGGTTTTTCTATGTTTTGGAATGCGCGCAGGCGTTCTTCTAGCCTGATCATTCTTGCATTACTGCTGCTCTCCTCAGTTTCGCTTTTCGCCACCCCAGTTGATGACGATCTTCAGATCGATCTGCCCGCGGATGGACGCATTCATGTTGAGAATCGTTTTGGGGATGTAATTGCCGAGGCATGGGATAAGCCGTACGTCTCGATTTCAGCGGCAGTTACCAGTCCGAACGCCGCCAGGTTGATACGGTCACCAATTGTGATCGACAACAGAGGAAGTTCGCTTTCGGTCTCAACCCAAAGAATCCCGCCCACGGCAACCGCCGCAAAAATCACCTTACGCATCGCATTCCCCCACTGAAGTCATTGAATTGTCTGC
>Ga0207660_10003332_pt1 | contig 10486 bp, 10 predicted proteins | sample KBSC73BmetaG_FD_184335 | JGI IMG/M metagenome (GOLD analysis project Ga0207660, IMG submission 184335) | Corn rhizosphere microbial communities from Kellogg Biological Station, Michigan, USA - KBS C7-3B metaG (SPAdes) (version 2) | ecosystem: Host-associated > Plants > Roots > Rhizosphere ... | reverse complement strand
ATCGCACTGGACTCGTCGACTCGACGTCCAACACGACCAACGATCTTGTCGATCGTGCGCCGTAAATGGCTGTCGTCGGCAAACGCTCCGTCGACGGAGTGGATCCGGCCTGAACGCTCGACAAAGATCTGCTCGGGCCCGTTGACCATCACTTCATTGATCTCGGGGTCACGCAAGTAGGGTTCGAGCGGACCATAGCCGAGAATCTCGTCGGCTACCTCTTGGGTGACACGAGTGCGGTCGGTGGCGGTGAGCGGTGTCCCGTCCTGCGCGATCACGTCGACCAACGTCTGGCGCACCTTGCTTTCGATGTCCGCCGGCTTCAGATCCACCTCGTAGAGCTTGGGTCCGAGGTTGTCCAGCAGGGTCTGATGAACGCTGCGCTTGAGATCGGCGAATGGGTCGGTCACGCGATGACGACGCCGTTCGGCCGGGGCGGGCGCCGGTGCGCGCCCGGTCGGCTCTTCGCTCGCACGCTTGGCCTGTGCGAGTCGCTCTGCGAGGGTCATGCCGGTGCACTCCCACGACGTAAGAAGGAAGTGCGCTTCGCATGGGCCGCCTTGCCTGCAAGCGTCATCGTCGTCTGACGGGGGCAGATGTCGCGCGTTGCAAGCGTTCGCAGCGCAACGCTAACGGGGTGGTTCGGCTGCTCGAGGACCAATGGCACGCCCTTGTTGATTGTGGCGGGAACGTCGCGGCTGGAGGGAATCTCAGCCGAGATCGACCGGCGCAGGGCTTGTTGCACGTCCGAGACGGTGAGGCCGACCTTGGCGTCGGAACGATTGACGATGATTCGCTGCTTGTCGATCGAATGATTCAGCATTTCCAACATCTCGAGCGTGAGCTTGAGGTTCTTCACCGCCGAGATATCGAGCGTGGCGACGAGCAGGTACAGGTCTGTCATGTCCAGTGCGGCCAACACCGCTTCTGTGAACGCAGGCGGTGTGTCGACAACGACCACCTCATACATGCTCTTGAGCTGGCCGAGGAGGTCGGTCACCAGCGCCGGCGTGATCCGCTCGGCGTCCGCCGGCTCCAGCGGCGCAACGATGACGTCGAGCCCGGACGAATGGGTGGAGACGATGGACCGCGCACCTAGTTCGTCCATGTGCCCCGTCATGGCGACCGCGTCGGCGATCGTCCGCTCCAGGTGAAGTTGCAGCATGATGGCCACATCGCCGAAGGGCAGATCAAGGTCGACGAGGCACACGCGACGTTTGTCGGCAGCCAGCGCAGCGGCGATGTTTGTCGCAACGGTGGTCTTGCCGCAGCCACCCTTCGCCGAGAAGACCGTCACCACCTTTCCCGCGGGAGATCCAGACGGCGCTTGGGCTGCGTCGTGATGACGGCCCACCTGCTCGGCGAGGGACCGAGCTCGGAGACAAGCCTCCGCGAGCGCGGTCACCGACGCCTCGCGGATGACCTCGCGGACACCCGCCCGCATTGCTGCACCGAGAAGTGCAGCGTCGACCCGCCGACGCAGAAGGATGACTGCCAGCTGGGGCCGCATGACACGTTGCGCTGTGGCCAGTCCAAAAGCTTCGTGTTCGTCGGCATCGGCGCTGAACACGACGACGGCCTCGGAGGGATTCGCGCCGATCGCGGCCTCGAGCTCGCTGCCGAGTTCTACCACCTGAACACTGCCGCCGATAACCGCCGACAACTCGTCGGGGATGATGCCGGTGGGATCCACGTAGATCGTCATGTCACGTCATCCTCAGTACTGAAAGAGGTTGGTGTCGTCCACACCTGGGCCAGGCGCCGACTTCGACTCGCCGGTCAGCAGGGCCAGGTAAAGATGGCCCGTTTGAACGGCCTGGATGAGCCGCTCAGCGTCGTGTTGGTCGACGGCAACGGTGACGATCACCGTCGGATTTGCTGTTGACGGCTGGCTGTTCGTCGACTTCTTGAGCGCGTTGGCTCCGGACGTCGCGGACTGAGCCCCCTTGTAGATGTTGTCGCCCACCGCGAGCACCTCGACACGTGGAAGAAGGACACGGGTGGCGTGGTTGATGAGGTGCTGTTCGCTGAGTCCGTCTCCCGCTACGCTGCTTCGGTCGCCTGACTGGAGCCGACCTTGCGCATCGAAGTTCACGACGGTATTGAAGGTGTCGAAGATCGCGATCTCCGCACCCGGCTGCACCAGCTCGGCCTCGCGTGAATCTTCGAGCGCCACACTGACCGCCATCTTGCCGGCCGGCACTGAGAGGACCGATACGGACGATTGCTTGGCCCCGAAACTAGCGGCCATGAGCAGAGTTCCCGCGGGGAGATCGCCCAGCGCCACCTCGCTCCTGAGTTGGGCCGTCGCCTGGCTCACGGCGCTGGTGGGCACCGTCCTCTTAGGCAGGGCTTCTTTCCTTACCAACCCTTGGTCGAGCGCCCGCTGGAGCGTCGTTCCGGCAGGAATGGTCTTCGCAACGACATAGGCATCGGTCGCATCGACCCCGGCCACGGCGCGCGCGTCCGCTTTGCCGACGTAGGAGCGGACAGCGGTCACGCCGAGAAGCGCCAGAACGAGCGCGACGGCAACGAGTGCGATCCGTCTCTTCATCGCATTCCCTTCTTGCGGACTCGATGGCAACAATCGCCGGCGACGTGACCTGGCCGGGCCGACTCCTCGAGCGAGGTGAACCGGCCCGGCCTGGCCGATCCGATCAAGCTGCGGCGAGAGCGCCGCCGATGGTGGTGAAGACGGCGTTCAGGTTCGTGCCGACGGCGGTCACGGCGCCGATGATGACCACCGCGATCAGAAACACCATCAGGCCGTACTCGACGGCAGTCGCGCCCTCGTCGCTGCGGGGACGAGTGAGGAACGCGTGGAGTAGAGCGAAGAACTGAGACATGGGAACCTCCCCGGTTCGTTTCCGGCGGGAGAGGCTCTCCCGCTCTGAATTTGCCGGCGCTGTCTCGGCGCCGTCAGAGCGAGAGTTTCCGAGCGAATCAATCAACGCGTAACTCAAACTTCGTCAACAGAAGAACAATCCGAGGTCGTAATGACCGATATTTTCCTTTGTACAGAACGACTTCATCAACATTGATGAACCCAGCGAGGAGCCATTGCGGCCTGACAGAACAGCAGCGTTCTGACCGCTAAGGCATCATGCTGCGCATGACCGAAGGGGGAAGCGTGGCTCTCGTCACCGACCTGGGTGTGCTGGCACAGATCGAGGCCGTCTTTGCGCAAGCACGGGTGGCCGGCTTTCTGCATGCGCGAGATCTCGCAACCGGTGCGGAGATCGGCTGGGAGCCGGACACCCCGGTCGTCAGCGCCTCGACGTTCAAAGTCCCGGTGCTGGTCGAGCTGTTCCGCCAAAGCGACGCGGGCAACATCGACCTGACCGAGCAGGTGACCATGCCGGTCGACGGCCGTGCACCGGGGCCGACGGGGGCGTCGGTCATGCTCGATCCCGTCACGCTGTCCTGGCGGGACCTCGCGCTCTGGATGATCGTCGTCAGCGACAACGCAGCGACCGACGTGATCTGCGAGCGCCTCGGCCTCGACAACATCAACCGGACGATGGTACAGCTGGGGCTCGTCGCGACGTACTTGGAAACCGACTGTCGCGGCATCTTCAAGACGCTCATGGAGGATGCCGGCGTGAATGACATCGAGAACGTCCCGATGGCTCCGCCGCCGGAGCTGCTGGCGAAGTATCGAGCGGTGCGCCCCGAGGACACCGATAGGACGACACCGCGCGACATGACTCGCCTGCTCGAGCTGATCTACACCGACCAGGCAGCGTCGCCGGAGGCCTGCGAGCACATGCGCCGGATCCTGCACAGCCAGGTGTGGCCGCACCGCTTCGCCAGCGGCTTCCCCGAGGACGACGTTCGCACCGGTGGCAAAACCGGCACGATCATCACCTGGCGCAACGAGGTCGGGGTGGCGACATACGCCGACGGGGTCCGCTATGCAGTCGCGACATTCACGCGAAGCCACGAGGCCCGGGCTAAGCACCCGGCCGCTGATGCGGCGATCGGCGCCGCCGCGCGGCTAGCCGTTGACGCACTTCGCGAAGGCCGCTGACAGCGATTGTGGCATTGCCGCTGCTCTAACCACAGCGATGCCACATTGCTCGGGCTCTAACCACAGCGATGCCACATTGCTCTTGCTAGGAGAACTTGAGGAACGGCACCAGCTGCGGCAGCCGGCTCAGCGACGGGGGCGCCACCGGGCTCTGCCAATACTTGGTCGTTCCGGTCTGCCACAGCGCGAAGACGGCAGCCGCGTCCTGCTTGAACTGCGCGTCGGATACGAGTGCCGACGTGCCGCGTAGCTGACTCCACCGCGACCGCGTCGCCGAGTCCCACGTCTCGGTACGGATGAACTGGCCCGCCTCATAGCCCCACACGACCGCGAGCTGGACTGCCGGCTCGTCGGCGCAGCTGCGGACATAGAGCGTGAGTGTCCGCGCCGACGCGTCCGATGCACCGAGCAGACCCTGCCTGGGGCCCTGGGTAATCAACGTGACGTTGGGCATCGCGCTCTGATGCTGCAACAGTGCTCGGGCGGACGCCACATGCTGGGTGAGCGAACCGCAGGACACCTTGCTCGCCGACGGGCTCGGGGTGACCGCAGCCGGCGTCGGCTTCGCTGCCGGCGCCTGCGTGTGCACCGACGTTGGACGCGGCGTCGGCGACAGCGTCGGCTGAGGCTTTGCCGACGGCGACGCGGCTGGACTGTGACTGGCCGGCGGCGCGGAAATCGTCGGTGTGGTGTCCGCTGCATTCGTCGTCGTGCTGTTGCTGCCAATCGCACCGGCGATCGCCGCGCCCGCACCTGCGATGACACCGGTCACGATCAATGCGATGACGGTTCGCTGCCGAGCAGCGCGCGAGAACATCGACTTGCGACGGCGCTGCGGCCGACGATTGCTCGGCTTGGGGTATTTCGGCCCCTTGCCGCTCACCGGACGCCGCTGCTTTGCCACTTCGGCAGGTTAAGGCGGCAAACCGGGGTGAATCAGGGAAACGGCTCAGCCAAACGGGTGAATTGCTGTCAGGACTCCGCGAGCCGTGCGCCTAGCACCCGCGCAGCGGCATAGGCATCGACCAGACCCGCGCCGGCATCGAAGCTCGACCAGCCGCCGTCGATCCGCTGGTACGACGACGCCGGCCCGAAGCGATGCGCGGTGCGAAGCAGCGTTCGCTCGATCAACCCGGCACTCGCGTTCGGCCGGACCTGGAACAGCATCGCGACGATGCCGCACACCTGCGGCGCCGCGAACGACGTACCCGATCCGATGAAGTACGTCGCAATGTCGTTCGGTCCCGGGCCATCGCGAGGTGGCGCGGTCTCGATCGCGGGACAGATCACCTGGTAGGCGCGACACGAGCCAATGATGTTCTCGCTCGGAGCCGCTAGGTCGGGCCAGGTGTCGGGGTCGTTCTTCGCGCCTCGGGAGGAGCCGGACGGAACCTCGCCGGATCGGCTACCGGTGCCATGGTCGTCGTACCCCGCTACCGACACGATGCCCGGTGTGTTGTCGTGCGTCGCCTCGTAGTTGGTGTTGTCGGCGCTGCCGTCTCCGCCGCCGTTGCCATTCGCCCACACGGTCAGTACGCCGGCTCGCGCGAGCGCGTCCTGCGACCGGAAGATGGATGGGTCGTTCGCACCCCACGAGCAGTTGATGACGCGCACCGGCGGGCACACGGACACGGGCACATCGGCACCGCAGGGATGCTCGTGGTGCAGGACGAGCCAGCGGAACGCGTTGTCGATGCCGACAAGCGCCGTCGTCGCCGAGATCATGAGGATCCGCGCCCCGGGTGCCGTGCCACCCACGTTCGTGCCGTCCGGCAACGTGTAGTCGTCGCCGACCGCGACGCCGGAGACGAACGAGCCGTGCCCGCCGTGGCCGGCGTCCGAGGTCACGCCGGGCGGCACGTCGACGAGGCAGGACGGGTCGTCACTGATCTCCTGCGTCGCCGGGCTGCCTTCGCCGTATTGCAGGCACGGCAATGTTGACAGCGTTCGGACGATCTTGGTTCTGCCGCCGGGCAACGCGAATGCCGGATGCGTCGGATCGACCCCGGTGTCGATGACGGCGATCGTCGTCCCGCGACCGTCGACCGGGTCGCCATGCCGGTCAACCAGAGTGCGCCGCACCAGCGAAGCGCGGGTCGCATCAGAGCCGGTGCTCGGGTGCGACGCGTCGGCACCGGCGGCCAGCGGGATCCCGAGCGCAGTGACCAGTGCGAAGATGATGACGTGGCGAACGCGCATGGTCAGATCCGCTGCAGTCCGGTGACGTAGCGGAAACAGGTACAGCCATCGACGTAGGCGAAACCGCGGAACTCACTCGCCCCGTCGTGGTGCGCCGCATCGATCAGGGACGCGAACGATCCGGCCGGACGATAGCCGCTGCCCAGACCGTTGACGACGTCGAGCAGTGATCCCGTGCGACCACCGGCGATCCACTGGTCGAACACGGTCAGCGCGAACATCGGTCCTTCGCACGACGGCAACGCGAGCACGGTCGAGTTGTTGTCGCTCGGCGCAAGCCCGGCGTGCTTGAGCATGCCAAGGCAGTAGGCGGCGGACGCCTTGGCTACAGCGTCCATCTGAGCCGCGTTCACATCGGAGTACGGCGACCATCCAGGGCCGACCGCACCATGCAGCTGTGATGTCGGCTGCGCAAGGTTCTGCACGATGACCGGTGGCGCTTCGAGCGAGCTGAGGCCGTAACGGGGGTTGTAGCCCTGCTGTTGCGCAACGTTCATGAACAAGTAGTCGAGCGCCACGTTGCCGACGAACGCCACGTGATCGACGCAGTCGCTGGAGAACTTCAACACCGCGTTCTGCGCCCCGGACGATGCCTGCGCAAGTTGCTGCGCGGTCGATCCGCTGACTGCGAGGAACTCGACGTCGTAGACCGGATGGCCGAGCGCCTTGAACGCAGGCGCCGTCGCATTCGTGTAAGCGGCCCGCCAGTCGGCGCGATCAAAGGTCACGACGCCGATGCGTGGCTCCTTGACGGCCGCACACCTCGCGGCGCTGCTCCAACGCCGGTCGACCCAGTGGTTGCGAATCAGGTACGACGCTTCGAGCGCGCCAACGCGGTCGAGCGAGAGCTGGCTCGGCGCCCACAAGTCCGGCACGGCTTGCTCGATCGACGAACCGATCGTTGCAGCGACGGAGCCGTTGATGAGCGGAACGCCGTGCTGTTGCAGGCACCTGGCGAGAGCGCCGTCGTCGCCTGCGGAATAGCTGACGACGATGTCCATGTGCGTGTCGGCGGTAAAACGCTGACACGCCGCCTCGACCTGATCGGCCTGCGACGTCGTGGACGACGCGTCTACGGCGTAGTAGGTCGGCCGCAGCTCGACGCGCGAGCCCGAGCGCGCATTCAGCGCCTTGATGACCGCGGCGTAGTCAGCCTGCGAGTCGGTGGTCGAGCTTGACGCGCCAGCCGCCTTGTAGGCCTGGTCCAGGCCTTTCAGATAGACGACGCCGAGCGAGATCACGACCTTGCCCGACGACGTTCTCGGCAGCGCAGTCGGTGCGACCGTCGGCACGCCGCTCGCGGGCGTGGCCGTCGTACCTACGCCGGCGCCGGCGTCGCCGACGGACCCGGAGACGCTGGTCGACCCCGTACCGCCGCCACCCGCGGCCCCGGGAAGGGACTGGCCCGGCGCTGCCGAGCCATCCGGTACGGCGAATCCGCCGTCGACGGCCGCGCCGTCGGTCGTGGCCGACGACGTCGCAACAGTCGACCCGCAGGCGGTTGCCAGAGCGGCAACGGCGGCCATAAGCGCCGCGGTTGCACCCCTTGCCCTCACGCCCACCTAACGATGTTAGAGGTAGGCTTACCTCTAATTCAACGGAGGTAGGCATGAGCCCGACGGCCGCTCCCCCGGTCCGCCGCACCCAGGCGGAACGGCGGGCGACGAGCCGCGCGAAGATCCTCGACGCGACGCTCGCGTGCCTCGCCGAGCGGGGTTACGCCGGAGCATCGCTGCCGGAAATCGTGCGCCGCGCCGGCCTGTCCAATGGCGCACTCTGGCGGCACTTCCGGTCCAAGGCGGACCTGTTGGCCGCGGCGTCGCTGGAAGCCGAAGCCCGATTGCTTGCCGGCGCTCCCAAGCCGCGGTCGTCGCGCAGCGCCGCCACTGCGATCGACGAGGTGATCGACCAGATCTTGCACTGGTCGCAGCAGCCCGAGATGTTCGCGATCATCGAGCTGATGCTGGCCAGCCGCGCGGACCCGCATCTGCACGAAGCAATGAGCGCCAACGACGAACGCGCCGCGTCGCTGTTCGTCGAAGAGATCCGGCGGTTGCTCGGACCACATCTGTCGTCGCATCCGTACTTCCGGGCCAACGTCCGGCAGCTCGGACTCACGCTCTATGGGATCGCCGTCACTCACCACCTGCGCGCCGAGTCGGCACGCGCCGCGTTCGCCGACGAGCTGCGCGAGCTCGCCCGACGGCTGTTCGACATCACCTAGTCGTCATGATGGCTGACCCGCTGCTCGCAGCTATCGACGTCGACACACTCGTCGACGACGTATGCCGGCTGATCGCGGCCGGTCCGGATGAAGGGGCCGCCCAGCTCGTCGTCGCGGGGATCGCCGAACGGCTCGGACTCCGCGTTGAGCTGCACGAGGAAAACCTCGGTGCGCTCCGTCAACTCGATGGCTACCCGGGCGAGGAGGTTGCGCGCGACCGACTCGTCAACGTCACGGCCACAGCGCCGGGCCGCGACGGTGCTGCACCGCGGCTGTGTCTCAGCGGACACGTCGACGTCGTGCCGCCGGGTCAACAGCCATGGACATCGTCGCCTTTCGATCCGCGCGTCGACAGCGGCTGGATCTATGGCCGTGGCGCGGCGGACATGCGCGGCGGCGTCGTGGCCTCGGTACATGCGGTCGCAGCGGTCATGTCTGCGTGCGGACAGCCGCCCGGTGATGTCGTCATACAGAGTGTTGTCGCCGAGGAAGACGGCGGGCTGGGTGCGTTCGCGGCGTTGTCGCGCGACGCCGCTTTCGCCGGTTGCGTCATCTCCGAGCCGACGGACGGCACGATCATCTGCGCTAATGCCGGGGCGTTGACGTGGCGGGGACACATCGCTGGACGGGCCGCACACGCGAGCGACCGGCTCAGCGGAGTCTCGGCGCTCGATCGTTTCCTGCCCGTCTATCAGGCCTTGCATGACCTCGAGGCGGAGCTCAACGCGGATGTCGCCCATCCGTTGATGCGCGAGCACCCGTTGCCCTATCCGCTGAGCGTCGGTGTCGTGCGGACGGGCGACTGGGCGTCGACGGTGCCTGACGAACTCGTCTTCGAGGGACGGGTCGGCGTGCCGATCGGAATGTCGGCGGATGCTGTTCGCCGGCGCCTGCAGGAGGTCGTTGCGGCGGCCGCGGATCACCGGGGTGAAGCTCCGCGGATTGAGTGGAGCGGCGGCCAGTTCGAACCGGGTGAGACACCGGTCGACGATCCGCTGATCGTCGATGTTGCCGCGGAAGCAGCGGCAGTGACGGGATCAGCGCCTCGGCTCGCAGCCGCGCCGTACGGCTCGGATCTGCGGCTCTATCGCACGCACGGGATCCCGACGGTTCAGTACGGTCCGGGCGAGTTGGCGCAAGCGCACGCGATCGACGAGCGGCTCGAGATCGAGCGGCTGATCACCCACACGCACGTGCTGGCCCGGTTGGCGAATCGCTTCGGCGCACGCTGACTGTTCACGCGGTGTTTGCGCATGAACACCAGGGACTCGGCGCCCGTCGTCGAATTGGCTGCACGTGCGCAATCCACGCCGAGCCGGGATCGTCCTCGGCGTCATAGCCCTCGTGCAGCTCGCCGGAACGTCGGCCGGGTTCGCTGCCGCCATACCGGATCCGTTCGGACCCTGTCCCCCGGCGTGGCATCTCGTCAGTGCCGACACGTTCCAGGGCGCAGACGCGCTAGTGCGCTCCCAAGGCGCGACAACGGATGGGACGGACTGGTACTTCTCCTGGCAGGGCGGTCTACAGCGAACGACAGACGTCAACGGCACCTACGTCCCGGAGGCAGTCGGAACGTGGGCACCGCAGCAGGCCGTCGCGCCGAGCGGTGACCCCACGGGTGTCAATCATTTCGGGAACAACCACATCGGCGACATCGACTACGGCAACGGCACGATCTATGCCCCGTTCGAGGACGGCGGCGAGGGCAATCTCAACAACCCCGAGTATCAGACGCCATACATCGAGACGTATGACGCGCAGACGCTCGCCAACACCGGAGCCTTTCCGCTTGACCTCGACTACCACGCGGCGGGTGTGCCATGGGTTGCCGTCGGTGCGACCCATCTGTACACCGCCGAATGGGACATGCCGAACGACCGGATCAACATCTACAACTTGCCGCTCGATCCGGCCACCTCCGCTGACCCGCCGCAGATCTTGAAGCTGCACTACCCACCCAGCCTGGGTCCGGACTTCCACCTGTCGCGCATCCAGGGCGCGAAGGTGTTCGGCGACGTCATGTATGCGACGCG
>Ga0207660_10003300_pt1 | contig 10554 bp, 9 predicted proteins | sample KBSC73BmetaG_FD_184335 | JGI IMG/M metagenome (GOLD analysis project Ga0207660, IMG submission 184335) | Corn rhizosphere microbial communities from Kellogg Biological Station, Michigan, USA - KBS C7-3B metaG (SPAdes) (version 2) | ecosystem: Host-associated > Plants > Roots > Rhizosphere ... | reverse complement strand
ATCCGCTGAATCTCCGAGGTGCCCTCGTAGATCTCGGTGACCTTCGCATCGCGCATAAGCCGCTCCACCGGATAGTCCTTGACGTAACCGTATCCGCCGAAGATCTGGACTGCCTGCGTGGTCACCCACATCGCGGTCTCGCTGGCCATCAGCTTTGCCATCGAGCTGAACTGCCTGATGCTCTGACCGCGGTCCTTCGCCGCCGCCGCAGCGTGGAGGAGCGCGCGCGAGCCGGACACTTTCATCGCCATGTCGGCGAGCTTGAACTGAATCGCCTCGAATTCCTTGATTGCCTTGCCGAACTGCTTTCGCTCGGCCGCGTAGGTCACCGAGTGCTCGAGTGCCGCTCGCGCGATCCCGATCGCCTGCGCCGCGATTCCGAGGCGACCGTTGTCCAGAGACTGCATCGCGTAAACGAAGCCCTGGGTTTCATCACCGAGCAGGTTCTCGGCGGGGACGCGCAGGTTGTCGAAATTGAGCTGCACTGTCGGTGATGCGCGGAGTCCGAGCTTGTCCTCCTTCTTGCCGACGTTGAAGCCCGGCAGATCGGGCGTGACGATGAACGCGCCGATGCCGCGCGCCCCGCGCCGTGCGCTTGCGGAGTCGGTGCGCGCCATCGCGATGATCGCGCCCGCCGTATTCCCGTTGGTGACCCAGCTCTTGGTGCCGTTGAGCACCCAGCAGCTTCCGTCCTTCACCGCCTGCGTCGTGAGCGCCGACGCATCTGAACCGGCATCTGGCTCGGACAAGGCAAAGGCGCCCAGAATCTCTCCGCGCGCCATTTTCCTGAGGAACCGATCCTTCTGGGCGTCGCTGCCGTAGCGGAGAATCATCTGCGTCGGAAGCGAGTTGTGCACGCTCATGAGGACTGCGACAGACGCATCGGCCGCCGCAATCTCCTCGAGCGCGATCAAATACGTGCCGGTGTCCGTGCCGAGTCCGTCGTACTCCTCGGGCAGCATCATGCCGAGGAATCCGAGCTCACCGAGCTTGGGAACGAGGGATGGCTCGAAGTACGCCTTCTCGTCCCACTCCGCTGAATGCGGGGTTATCTCGGCGCGCGCGAACTCGCGGGCGAGCTTCTGTACTTCGGTCTGCTCTTCGGTGAGCGGGTGGAGGGCCCAGGACACTGGCTACTTACTATAGGTATAGAAGCCGCGCCCGCTCTTACGTCCCAGCCAGCCGGCGGCGACGTATTTCTTGAGCAGAGGGCACGGCCGGTATTTCGGATCGCCGAGTCCATCGCGCAGAACCTCGAGAATGGCCACGCAGGTGTCGAGGCCGATCAAGTCGGCGAGGGCAAGCGGCCCCATCGGATGGTTCATCCCCAGCGTCATCACCTGATCGATCGCGGCGGGCTCGGCGACGCCCTCCATCAGGCAGTAGACCGCTTCGTTGATCATCGGCATCAGCACGCGATTGGACACGAAACCCGGATAGTCATTGACTTCGACTGGAGTTTTTTCGAGTCGGCGCGCGACGTCGGTGACGTAGGTGGTGGTCTCGTCGGAGGTCGCGAGTCCGCGGATGATCTCCACCAGCTTCATCACCGGCACCGGATTCATGAAATGCATGCCGATGACTTTCTCGGGGCGCCTGGTGCGGCGAGCGATCTCAGTAATCGAGATCGAGCTGGTGTTGCTGGCCAGAATCGCCCGTGGTTTGGCGATGCGATCGAGGTCGCTGAAGATCCGGAACTTGAGACCACTGTCCTCGGTGGCGGCTTCGATTACCAGGTCGGCGTCGCCGACGGCGTCGATCTCGGTGCCAAGCTCGACGAGCGAAAGAATCTTTTCCTGATCAGTCGCCGCGATGGTGCCTTTCTTCACCTGACGCTCGAGGTTCTTCGCGATGGTGGACCTACCCCTGTCCAGCGCTTCTCGCGAAACGTCGACCATCATTACGGGAATACCGGATTGCGCGAAGACGTGCGCGATGCCGTTTCCCATTTGGCCTGCGCCGACGACAGCGACGCGATCGGTCATGCTCTGGACTCCATGTGGCGCAGATAGCGCCCGTACAGGTAGAAAATCACGATGAACATCAGCACCACTGCGGCCAGCCCGCCTTCAGGTCCCCATGGGCCACCGGTCAGCCAATCGGGACCGGTCTCGATCGTCCGGTAATCGGGATCCTGCGCCGGCAATCCGCTCACCGAGATGTGGAGCGCGCCTGCCATCACCCAGTTCCAGGCAAAATGGGCCGCACCGGCCGCGTACAGACTTCTTGTCGCAAGTAGAATCGCGCCGAGGAAGAATCCGGCGACGGTGACTGCCAGAATGGATTCAGCATCGACGTGCGGATTCGCAATATGCATCAGGCCGAACACCACGCTCGTCACGATGAGTGCCATCTTCCAGCCGGCGATGCGTCTCATCACGGCGAAGAGATAACCGCGGATGAAGAGCTCTTCGAAGAACGCCGCCGGCAGCAGAATGAGAGCGTACCGGCCGGCGGTCGCGAGTGAGCTGCCGCCGGTCGTCGGCACGATCTGGAGCATTCCAATCGAGAGCAGCACAAGGCTGGCCAGCCCGATGGTGGCGGCGCCGAGGGCGGTTCCCCGCGCCAGCGCCAGAGGCGACGCCGCCGCACGGTCCAGCGCCACCGCGCGCCACGGCCAGCGCTGCACGCGCAGCATCACCGCGGTGGCGATAAGAGTGCCACCGAAGGTGGTCCACGCGTCGACAATCTCGCGGTCCCGAGCGCTCGCGAGTCCGGGAATGAACAGCGAGATCCAGCGCAGCAGCACCATCGCCGCGAACATCACGAGAAAGAACGCGACGACCGACGCCGCCAGAACGCTCCGCTCTCTGAAGGTGCTTCGCGCTGCGGCGGGCGTCGCTGTCAATCGAGCTTAGTTTGCGCGCTCGACGCTGAGCGCGACGGCGTCGCCGCCGCCGAGGCAAAGTGTCGCGAGTCCTTTCCGGGCGCCGCGGTCCTTCATCGCATAGAGCAGAGTGGTCAATACCCGGGCGCCGCTCGCCCCAATCGGGTGGCCGAGTGCAATGGCGCCGCCGTTGACGTTGACGCGCTTCCAGTCCCAGCCAAGCTCTTCACCGTCGGCGATCGCCTGCGATGCAAAGGCCTCGTTGGCCTCGATCAGATCGTAATCGCTGATTTTGGAGCCGGTTTTTTCCATCAGATTGCGAACGGCTTTGATCGGGGCAAAGAACAGATCTTCGGGCTTGGTCGCGCCGGTCGCGTAGCCGGTGATGCGTCCGAGAATCTCGAGTCCGTGCGACTCGGCGTATTGCTCCGAGACGATCACCAGCGCCGCGGCGCCGTCGTTGAGGCTCGAGGCGTTGCCGGCAGTAACCGTGAGATCGTCGTTGCTGCCGTTCTTGCCGGGGAATGCCGGACGCAGCTTCGACAGGGTCTCCACCGTCGTATCCTTGCGGGGACCTTCGTCGGTGTCGACAGTGGTCGGGCCTTTCTTGCCGGGAATTTGTACGGTGGCGATCTCGTTGCTGAACTTCCCTGATTCGATCGCTGCCACCGCCTTGCGATGCGATGCCGCGGCGAACTCGTCCTGATCCTGGCGGCTAACACCCGCTTTCTTCGCCGTGTACTCGGCGTGCCCGCCCATGTGAACGTCACACGACGCGCACCACAGTCCATCCTTGATCATGCCGTCGACCATCTTCTGATCGGAGAGCTTGACGCCGTTGCGCATGCCGTAGACGTAATACGGCGAGTTCGACATCGACTCCTGGCCGCCGGCGACGATAACCTGTGCATCACCGGCTTTGATTGCCTGTGAGGCAAGCATCACCGCCTTGAGGCCGGATCCGCAGACCTTGTTCACCGTGACGGCGGAGACAGTTGGCGGCAGCCCTGCCTTCAGCGCCGCCTGGCGGGCCGGAGCTTGTCCGGCAACCCCCTGCAGCACGTGGCCCATGATGACTTCCTGGACATCCTCGGCGGACACTTTCGATCGCTTCAGAGCTTCGCGAATCGCGACGGCGCCAAGCTCAGGCGCGCTGAGCGGCGAAAGTGCGCCGAGGAACTTGCCGATCGGGGTGCGGGCGGCACCGACGATGACGGGAGTGCGGGATTTATCTGCCATTGCGAGAATTGTGGGGCGTTTCTTGTGGCGTTATCTGAATTTAACGCCTCGCATATGGCTTCTGAAGCGACTACGATTACAGTGCGATCACGAGCAACCCACAGAGGAAGGCGATGCGTTCACGGTTTTCCGAAGCTTTGATGGGCATAGGCGGCATCCTGTTGGCGTTCGGCGTTACGACCATCATCATCGGCTATTTCGCGCATCTCAACACCAACACCCGCGCGGAGTTTCCAGCAATTCTCTCACTGTTCACGGGAAGCATGGTCGTGGGCGCCGTTTTGTTCGCCGCCGGCTACCTGCTCCACCGCACGATCCGCAACGACGACGGCTCCGTCGAGCCGCAGCGTCGCAGTGCGTGAGCGGTGCAGTAGCTCGTCGCCGCGCTGATCAGCCCTTGATCGTCTTCGACGCCGGATCCCAGGTGACGGCGTTCTTCCTGAAATAGGATTCGTTCGCCATGTGGCAGGCCAGCGCCGCGTTGTGTCCGAACACCGCATCCTCCACGACAGGTTTCCGCGTGCGAACCGCGTCGAAGAAGTTGGCGAGGTGCGGCCGGAAGTCGTCGTAATCTGCCATTCTGTAGGTGACTGTTTCCTGCGGCGGCAGCTTCGCCAGCTTCTCGTCGTTCTCGGCGTGCCACTGCTTCTCGTACTGCTCGCGCATCGCGCGCGGGAAGCTCCCGGTGTAGTAGCACGGGTAAGTGTCGATGCCCAGCTGCGGCGAGAAGCTCACGCTCGATCCCGTTACTTCCAGCAGGCCCTTCGATCCCTGAATGCGGTAGGTCTCCTGCATCTCGCAGGCGAGATTGAGCCGCATGTAGACGGGAAGATCGCCGAAGTAGTAGTTCACGGCGTGGACGTCGGGCATGTTGCGGCCGTCCTTCCAGTGACGAATTCCGCCAACCGCGGCAGCGAAGCGCGGAGCCTCATTGATGCCAAGCATGAACATCATTCCGCTCACGAGGTGCACGAGTAGATCGCCGGCGACTCCAGTCCCGTATTCCTTCCAGCAGCGCCAGCGCGCGAAGACATTCGGATTGAACGGAATCTTTGGCGTGACGTCACCCTGCCAGGTATTCCAGTCGAGATTCGCCGGGGATAGATCGAACGGCGGCGGGTACTGCCACGCACCACACGGATCGTTGCGACCCATCCAGCCTTCCACCAGCATCAAATCGCCGAGCATTCCCTGCGCGATGATCTCCTTCGCTTTGGCGCAGACCTGCGAGCTCACTCGCTGGGAACCGATCTGGACGATGCGGCCGGTCTTTTTTGCAGCGTCGACCATCGCGACACCATCTGCCGCGGTGTGGGACATCGGCTTCTCGCAATAGATGTCCTTGCCCGCGTTGACCGAATCGACCACTACCTGGCGATGCCAATGGTCCGGGACAGCGGCGACGATGCAATCGATGTTCTTGTTGTCCAGCAGCTCGCGGTAGCGACGGGTGACAGGCAGGTCCGGCCGGACGATCTCGCGCGCGAGGGTATGTCGGCCGTCATAGAGGTCCGCGGCGGCGGCACATTCGACGCCCGGCAGGGTGATCGACGTCCCCAGCAGCCCCGACCCCTCCATGCCCACACCGATGATGCCGAATCGCACGGTGTCGCTGGGCGCCACTCGCTTGAGGGGCTCGGGCTCCCCCGCGAGGAGCACTTCTCTGGCGGCAATCGTGCCGCCGGCGACGGCGGCGCTCACTCCGAGAAACTCGCGGCGCGAATAGCTGCTTTTGCTCATGGCGACTCCTGGCAGTGAAGAGTTCGGTCGGTCCTTCAACTTGCTGGATGCTCGGGCGAGAGAATATCGTATCTGCTCTGCCCGACCGATAGAACGATGGCTTTCACTAAGGGGTCTTCATGAACAGGCGCGAGTTTCTCACGGCTCTCGGAGTCGCCGCTGTAGCACCGCAATTCGGCTGTGCGTCGGCCGGCGCAGGCATGGGCGCCGGCACGCGACGCCTCAGCAAAGTCGGAATCCAGCTCTACACCCTGCGGGACGATGCGCGCAGGGATCTCGAAGGAACTCTCGTCAACATCGCGAACGCCGGTTACAAGGAAGTCGAGCTGCTCGGATCCATGAACAACTTCGGCATGCCGGCGCAGCAGCTGCGCGCGATTCTAGATCGCAACGGTCTGGCGGCGCCGTCGACCCACATCGACGTCGGCGTCTTCGAGGATCTCGAGCGCCAGATCGACGCCGCGAAGATCCTCGGCCACCAGTACCTCATCGTCGCCAGTCTCCCCGACGGCGAGAAGCTGGGCCCCGACGACTATCGGCGCTGGGCAGATCGCTTCAACGAAGCGGGCGCGCGCGCACTGCGCAGCGGGATGCGCATCGGCTTCCACGATGAGGCGTGGGATTTCAGAAAGGTCGACGGCCAGGTGCTCTACGACATTTTCGCGCAGCGCACCGACCCGTCCACCGTCTGGCTCCAGCTCGACACCGGCAACGCGGCGATCGGCGGCGCGGATCCGCTCGACTACATGAAGCGGTACGCCAACCGGTACTGGCTCTTTCACATCAAGGACGCCCCCGCGATCGGCGCGGACCACGACGTCGAGCTGGGCAAGGGCGTGGTCGATTTCCGCAGCATCTTCAGGCTCATCGACAACATCGACCAGAAGCACCTGTACGTCGAACAGGAGAGCTACCCCGGCGCGCCGATCGACAGCGTCAGGCGGGATTATCAGTACATCTCTGCGTTGGAGTTTTGAAGCTGTGAGATGCGAGGTAGTACCAAAGGCGAACTGAGTAAGGTGGAGGGTGCGAGGCAATAGGAAGGAGGGAAGGAGGGGTGCGGGCATTCCAGTGACTCCGCAGCCTTTGCGTGATCATTGCCCTCCGCGGTTGCAAGTAGGGTTAGTGGTTCGTATGGCGGCAAGGTCGCAAACGACGGGAACTCTCCTCGCCTCCTCCCTATCACCTCGCACCCTCCACCTTACTGTTTTCGCAGTTGCGGGATCCCGGCTTCCGAATCGCGGCGGAATGGTTTGAGCCCGTTGCATCGAGCAGGCCCGCCCACAGCCGCCCGCCGGTCGTCTTCAGTGGCAGTTGCACATTAGCCGAAGCGATCAAGCCTGAACGGCGCGGTATCGAGGCGCGCTGTTCCCCCTGTCAGCAGATCAGCCTGCAGCTCACCAATCGCGCTCGCGAACTTGAAGCCGTGTCCCGAGCACGGACTCGAGATCAAGACGTTCGGATGAGACGGATGCCAGTCGATTACGAAATCATGGTCCGGCGTATTGGTAAAGAGACACGTGCCGCTGTCGCGCACGGGCGCCGTCGCCAGTCCCGGGAGAACGGGCCGCAAGGCGTCGCGCAGCGCCTGGATCTCGTTGTCGTCCACCGTGCGGCGAACCTGATCCGGCCCGGTCGCGATTTCGCCGGAATGCATCACCGACGCTTTGACGCCGCGCGGCAGGCGCGGGAATCCGTAACAGATGTGGCCGGGCTTGTACTCGTAAGCGTAAATCGGAAATCGAGCTGATTCGAATTCGCGGGTCCCATCCGGCTCCAGCCAGAAAACCACCTGGCGCTCGATCGAGAGTGGCAGCTGCAGCTCGGGAACGAGCGCAGCGGTCCACGCACCCGTCGCCAGCAACAATCGATTGGCCGAGTAGGTGTTCGCGGTCGTGCGCACTTCGACATTGTCGCGGCCGGCCCGCCAGTCGATCACGGGCTCATCGAATCGCGTCTCCGCTCCCGCGCCAACCGCGGCTTCGAGGTGCGCCGCAACGCACGCTTCGGGATCGAGGTAGCCGGCGTTGGGATCGAAGACCGCGACCAGATCCCCCCTCGGCTCGAATGCGGGAAAGCGCTGGCGAGTCTCGTGCGCGTTGAGAATCTCGTGCGGCAGATGATGCTCGCGGGCGCTCCTCAGCGTGCCGGTGACTACCGTGCCGTCGGGTGGGCCGATCATCAGGCCGCCGTGGATCGTCATCAGCGATGTTCTTGTGAGCGACTCGAGCTCGCGCCACAGCTGGTGGGCACGCTGCACCAGCGGTACATACAGCGGGTGCTCAAAATAGGTCTCGCGGATGATCCGGCTGTCGCCGTGCGACGAGCCCCGGGTGTGCCCCCGCGCGTACTGCTCGATGCCGAGCAGCCGCACTCCGCGGCGCGCCAGGTGGAAGAGCGTCGCGCTCCCCATCGCGCCGAGGCCGACGACAAGGACGTCGAAGTCGCGCTTCCCGCTCAAGACTCGACTAGCTTGGTGATACTCACGGAAACCTCGGCGCTGTCAACACGTAGATAGTTGTGAATGCTGAGAACTTCTTTCTGAGGAAGCAATGGATCCCGATGTCGCAAATTTCGCGGTAGTCGCTGTTGTAATCGTCGTCATGGTAGGCGCACTGTCGGGTATTCTGGTAGGCCTGGTCCGAGGGCTGAAGCGACAGCCGCAACAAGCCTCCCTGCCCAACACCATTCAATTCGAACAGCGCTTCGATCAGCTCCAGCAATCGATCGACGCCATCGCGGTGGAAGTCGAGCGTATCGCCGAAGCACAGCGCTTCTCCGCCAAGCTGCTGGCGGAGCGAGCCGAGACACCGTCGCTCCCGCGTTGATTCGATCTTTTTTTCGCCGCTGGCGCCCGTGGCATCTTCTTCTCGCCTGGTGTGCATACTGGATTGCCCTGATTCTGGTCAAGCTTGGTCCGGCGATCGCTATCGCCTGGCGGATCTCCCGTCCGGGCCACACCGGGAGCGTCAACGCCAGCATCACCGACGGAATCGTCAGCGCCAATTTGATCGAAGCGGGTCGGACGGTCTGGAGCGGGTCGGTCCCATTTGGCCATCTCGTCCTGCTCGTCGCTGCTCCGCCGCTCATCATCTGGCTCGTTTGGCTGATTGGCGCGGCTCGCACGAACAATGCGGGTGAGAACGCATTGAAAAATCAGACACGCGCCCGCGAGCTCAGCGCAACAGAACCAAGAATCGGGATCATCGAGACGTCCTCATCTTCCACTTCGAAGCGCCGAACGCGCGAGGAATCCTGACCGATGCCTTGTATCATGACTCTGCTGGCCCTGGCTGCGCCACGTCTCGTGGTCGCCGTCCTCTGGTTTTTCACTCACTGGTTCCGCGGCGTCTTCGACAACATCCTGTGGCCGATCATCGGTTTCGTATTCCTGCCGACGACGCTGCTCTGGTATTCAGCGGTCCACAACTGGTTCGGCGGACACTGGACTTTCTGGCCGGTGGTCGGATTGGTGCTCGCCCTCCTGATCGACCTCGGCCCTGTCAGTGGACGCCGCGTGCCCCACAGACGCTGAGCCGGCATCCAATTCAGAGGAAAACATGATCGACGCAAGGAACGACGCAGGTGCGACACCCGTGAAGCATTCATATCCACTGTTGGCGGCGGCCGCGATTCTCGCGATCGCCGGTTGCGGAAAAGCCGAGAACCGAGGAACCGACACCGCGACGGCCGCCAGTAGCACGGCGGCGGTCTCGAGCGTCACATGCGCCAGCGACAACGGCGGCATCACCCTCCCCGATGGCTTCTGCGCCAGCGTGTTCGCCGATACGGTCGGTCACGCCCGGCATCTGGTCGTCGCCTCGAACGGCGACGTCTACGTCAATACCTGGAGCGGATCCTACTACAGCGGTCCGACGCACTCGGGCGGTTTTCTCGTCGCGCTGCGGGACACCAACAACGACGGCAAGGCGGATATCGTCAAGCGCTTCGGTCCGACCGCAAGCCAGAACAACGGCGGCGGCACCGGCATCGGCCTTTTCAGCGGGGGGCTGTACGCGGAAGAGGGCGACTCGGTCGCCAAGCGGATCGTGCGCTACGCGATCTCGACCGATAGCATGACGCCGAGTGGCACCGGATCCCAGATCGTGGTGAACGGACTGCCCGCAAAGGGCGACCACCCCATGCACCCGTTCGTGATCACTTCCGGCGGCGACATCTACATGGACGTCGGCTCGGCAACCAACTCCTGCCAGGTGAAGAATCGCACTCTGAATTCCCCGGGAAACAATCCCTGCACCGAGCTGCAGACGCGGGCGGGGATCTGGCGCTACGATGCGAACAAGACCAATCAGAAGTTCTCACCCGCTGAGCGTTATGCGACCGGCATCCGAAATGCCGTCGGCATCGCCCTCGACGGCAGCGGACAGCTGTATTCGACGATGCACGGCCGCGATCAGCTCTACGACAACTGGCCCAAGCTCTACTCCCCGGCCCAGGGCCAGAACCTTCCCGCCGAGGAGCTCCTCAAGATCGAGAAAGGCGGCGACTACGGCTGGCCCTACTGCTACTACGACAACGCGCAGCAGAAGCTGGTGCAGTCACCGGAGTACGGCGGTGACGGCAAGAAGGTCGGCGATTGCGCATCGAAAAAGGCGCCCGAGGCGTTCTTCCCTGCTCACTGGGCCCCCGATGGATTGCTGATCTACACCGGCAATCAGTTCCCAGCGCATTACCAGAACGGCGCGTTCGTCGCATTCCACGGATCGTGGAACCGCGCCCCCGGCCCC
>Ga0207660_10003294_pt1 | contig 10566 bp, 10 predicted proteins | sample KBSC73BmetaG_FD_184335 | JGI IMG/M metagenome (GOLD analysis project Ga0207660, IMG submission 184335) | Corn rhizosphere microbial communities from Kellogg Biological Station, Michigan, USA - KBS C7-3B metaG (SPAdes) (version 2) | ecosystem: Host-associated > Plants > Roots > Rhizosphere ... | reverse complement strand
AGTGCATTATCTCCCTCAGATAATTTTCGAGCAGTTCGGCCGATAACTACTCCCAGCTCACCTTCGTGCTCGACTTGCTGTGACTGAGGCGGCAGTTCCACTCGATCACCGGATGAAATCACCGAAGAAGGCGGCTTTAAGAAAAGAAGCGGCTCATCCGGCATCTTGTTTCCTAATTCGGCTGCGTGCTCGCGGTAGTTACGACCAACGCAAACGACCTTCGAGGGAGCAACAGGAGCAAGTAGTTCCGCCTGATCAAGACTCAACGAATCGTGAGTGTCAGACACGATAATCTGATCAAAAAGCCTTGCCTCATCCAGCAAACGAACGGTCGACTCTTCCACCAAAGCATACCGAGGCCGTCCGAGAGTAGGGTTTGTTACGCGGCAAATCTTCATCGGTATCATCGGTATCTAAGGCGCGACTTCCGACTTAACTTCTGAGGGAAGAGAAACGTTGCCGGCAGTGTCCACTGCCTTCACGTAATAGTAGTACCTCTTACCACTTTCGACCTTGTCATCCTGGAATGTTGTTCGTGTCAATAACGTCGGATTCAGCTTAGTCCACTGATCTTTTGGCAGATCAGGATCCGTCGAGCGATACACATTGTAACCCGCAATATCAGACTCCACATTAGCTGCAAAGAAGACAGAGAGGCGACCGGGTGCTGCGGCAACATCGAGTCCGCGTGGCGCTGACGGTGGGAAGATGTCCCGAGGTGAAACTGAAAGAATGTTTGAGTTCAGGCTTTCCACTTGTGCACCTTCGGTACCCAATGAAACGGCGCGCACAATGTAGCGATACTGACCACCGAATTTAAAGTTGCGATCTGCGAACTGAGTTCCGTTAACCAGGTCAGAATTGATTGGAGTTTGTCCCGGCACACTTTGTGACTCGTCCATGCGATAGACGTTGTAGCCAAGCAGGTTCACGGGTGTGGAACCGTCGATGTTCGCAACAGGTGGTTGCCAGCTGATTACGATTGAATTCTCGGTAACCTCATTGCCCGTTTGTTGAACCACCGGTGCTTGAGCAATTCGCGCGGCAGGCTCGATCAAAAGAAAGTTTGAAAATGCTGCGCGCTGTCCTGAAGCGTTGACGTAACGCACGGCGTAGCGCAGGCGTGCAGGTTCGCCGGCTAGTTCCAGGGCATCGTGATATATCAACGCATCGGCAGCGCTTCGGATTTGGTCATACGTTACAGAACCAACCAGCGTCGCACGAGCGGCAAACTCGTCCTCAGTTAGAGCACGAGGCGCATTCGGCTTTTCAGCCAGTCGATACACGTCAATCCGGCGAATGCTCTGAACGCTGCTATCGGGCGCATTGCGTAGAGGTGAAGGCCAACTCAGGATCACCTCATTACCCTGCTGCATACCTGACAACAACTCAGTTCGTTGTTGCACTCGTTCGGCTGGCGGCAATGGAGGACGTCTTTTGCCGCAGGCGACAGTCGACCAAACTACAAGAACGCCGCAGAGCAACGTCAAAAAGCATCGGGACAAACGATCTAGTCGGATGCGTGAGTTTAGGTCGGCCAAGGGAGTTTCGGTCCGTGTCTCGAGGGGAATCTTCAGAGAATGTACCGGCTGAGATCCTGGTCTTTCACTGTCGCAGCAAGCATCTGCTGCACGTAGGCGGCATCTATTTTTTGTTTCTTTGGTTCCAGATCTGGTCCTTCAAAACTGATCTCCTCCAGCAGCTTTTCCATAATCGTTTGCAGACGACGCGCACCGATATCTTCTGTCTGATGGTTAACCTGAGCAGCGAAATTCGCGATTGCGTCGATTGCATCGTCCGTGAAATCGATGGTTACACCTTCCGTTTCCATCATTGCCTGGTACTGTTTGATAAGCGCGTTTCGTGGTTCAGTCAAAATTCGTTTGAAATCATCGATAGTCAACGACTCGAGTTCCACTCGAATTGGAAATCGCCCCTGCAACTCGGGAATCAAATCTGACGGCTTCGATACGTGGAAGGCGCCCGCTGCAATAAACAAGATGTGATCGGTTCTCACCATGCCGTAACGACTGTTCACGGTTGTTCCTTCAACAATCGGAAGGATATCTCGCTGAACACCTTCTCGGGAGACATCCGGGCCATGTCCCGATTCTCGACCCGCAATCTTGTCTATCTCGTCCAGAAAGATAATGCCTGATTGCTCAACACGTTCGATCGCGGCCCGAGCAACTTGATCCATGTCGATCAGGCGTTCCTCCTCCTCCTGCATCAAGTACTCGATGGCCTCATCGACACGCATCTTTCGACGCTTTGTTCGCCCCTGAAAGAGATTTCCCAACATGTCTTTCATATTGATGCCCATCTCTTCCACACCCTGAGGGCCTGCGAGTTCAATCACCGGAAAATTCTTTTCTCGCACTTCGAGTTCAATCAGGCGATTGTCCAACTTGCCACTACGAAGTTGCGTTCTCAATTTGTCTCTGGTTTTTTGGAACTGTTCATCCTTCGCTGGAAGGTCTAATTCTGTCTGCTCCTCGTTTGTTGTTTCGGAATCGAAATCAAAATAAGTGGAACTTGCGCGAGGTGGAGGAAGAAGCAGATCGAGAATGCGTTCTTCAACGTTAAGTTCCGCCTTCTCTGCGACCTCTTCGCTCTTTTCCTGACGGGTCATCTCAACGGCGATTTCGGTCAGATCGCGAATCATGCTTTCCACGTCGCGGCCGACATAACCAACCTCAGTAAACTTCGACGCTTCCACTTTAAGGAACGGGGAATTAGACATCCGCGCGAGCCGGCGAGCTATTTCAGTCTTACCGACACCGGTGGATCCGATCATGATGATGTTCTTAGGCATGACGTCGACTGCCAGTTCGGGAGGAAGCTTTTGGCGTCGAACCCGATTGCGCAAAGCGATAGCGACCGAACGTTTCGCATTGCGTTGTCCGACTACATGCTTGTCGAGCTCACTGACGATTTGTCTCGGGGACATCTCATCGAGTCTGGCCTCTTCATCGACTTCACCCGCTAAATAAATAACCATTGATCTAAATTGCAGCGCTTGAATACGCTTTTACAATTCCTCAACAACAATATTTTGATTTGAATAGATGCAAATCTCACCGGCGATTCGCAACGCCTCAACAGCAATCTCCTTAGCTGTTAACTCTGTATGTTTCAAAAGTGCTCGGGCAGCAGCCAAGGCATAGGACCCACCCGAACCAATTGCGAGTACTCCTTCATCCGGTGCGATCACGTCTCCATTGCCCGACAACAAAAACGAGCTCTTCTTGTCGGCAACCACCAGCAGAGCTTCAAGATGTCGGAGCATCTTGTCCGTGCGCCATTCTTTACTCAATTCAATCGCAGCCCTCTCCAGGTTTCCATGATACTGCTCGAGCTTACTCTCGAACCGAGTCAACAACGAGAAGGCATCGCCGGTTGCACCTGCAAAGCCGGCGACAATCTGATCGTTGTACAGTCGTCGCACCTTGCGTGCGCTTGCTTTCATCACAGTTTCACCAAGCGTGACTTGTCCGTCTCCTGCAAGAGCTACATTAGTATCTTTGCGTACTAAGAGAACGGTAGTACTGCGAATTCGCTGGGAATGTTTCGGCATGTTTTTCTTTAAGAGCACTATAGAAACTGGCCAGAACCTAGTCAAGGACGCCTCTCGTGACCGTTTAAAGCAAATCGGAACGAGTTAGGTTATGATACTTTTTGCTGCAGTTTAGCGGCACAAAGACACGAAACATATGAACGAGCGACCCCGTATTGGCATCCCCATGAGAATCGAGATAGCAACTGACCGTTTCTATCTCTCGCGATATTACAGTGAGGCCGTTGAGGCAGCAGGTGGCACTCCGGTCCACGTCAGTCTGATACCTAAGGTTGACTACATCGAATCAGTTGTCGATGGATTGGAAGGCATTCTGTTACCGGGGAGCGATTCGGATGTTGACCCGCTTCGCTACGGCCAGCAGCCACATCCGGAGTTGGGCAGCGTTCATGCAATCAAGGACGAGACTGATTTGTTGCTTATCGCCGCTGCTGAGCGACAGCGACTTCCGATCCTGGCGATTTGTTTTGGGATGCAAGTGCTGAACGTCGCACGAGGCGGAACCTTAATTCAGGATATCAATTCGCAAGTTTCCGGCGCGATCAAGCACGAGCAAGGCGTTCCGCGCGATCGACCGTCGCACAAGGTCACACTGAAGCCTGACAGTCGATTAGGTCACATCTCGGCAGCTGAAGAGGTTGTAGTGAATAGTCACCATCATCAGGCAGTTGCCAATCTGGGGGAGGATTTGGTCGCAGTGTCATGGTCTTTGGACGGATTAGTTGAGGCAGTTGAAGATCCAAGGCAAGATCGATTTGTAGTCGCGGTTCAATGGCATCCCGAGCTGGGATGGAAAGAAGATCAGCTATCGCAGCGCTTATTTAAGTCGTTCGTCACGGAAGCCCGGAAGCAGGTCAACCAGAATCGACACATTGAAGTGAATTGAATGGTACGACAGGGTGTTAGCCTGTCGTGCGGTGCAAAGGGGAAACCACGACAGGCTAACAGCCTGTCGTACACTGAAAGCGCAAGACAAGGAAAAGATCAGAGTGTCTATTAACTTCCCCGGACTGACGGGCAAAGTTGCCCTCATCACAGGTGGTTCTCGTGGAATTGGCCGTGCTGCTGTCGACTTGTTTGCTGAGAACGGCACCGACGTTGTTGTCAATTACGTCCATGACCGAGAAGCCGCCGAGGCTGCCGCTGGCAGTGCGAAGGCTAAGGGAGCCCGCGCTCTGGCAGTTCAGGCCGACGTTTCGCTCGTGGCAGATGGCGAACGGCTCGTTAAGGAAACACTTCAACAGTTTGGCCGGTTGGATTTTCTGGTTTGCAACGCCGGTATTTGGAAAGGTGAGAGTGTCGAATCCATTTCCGAAGAACTCTGGGACCGAACACAGGAAATCAACTTGAAGGGAACGTGGACTGTTTGTCGGGCTGCTGTGCCAGTAATGAAGAAACAAGAATTCGGCAGGATCGTAATAGTGAGTTCGACTGCGGGACAGCGAGGTGAGGCTAACGTGTCCAACTACGCAGCATCCAAAGGTGGACAGATTTCGTTTACAAAATCCCTGGCACCAGAACTTGCTCCGTTTGGCATCAATGTAAACTGCGTCGCACCCGGATGGGTCGAAACTGATATGAACGAAGGTGTCTTCGGTGACAAATCGAGACTTGACGGCATTCTCGAAACAATACCGCTGAGGAAAATTGGAAAGCCTGAAGAGATTGCCGCACCGATTCTTTTCCTGTGTTCAAGCTGGGCCAGCTACATCACAGGAGAGGTGTTGAATGTGAACGGCGGCTCAGTTCTTTGTGGGTAGAGCTAAAGTATGACCTTAATTCTTGAACACGAGAGCGCAACAAGCACCTCCTCTAAAGGCGTTGCTCTAACCCTGGGTGTTGAGAAATTACTTGAAGCACCAGAGCTGCTGAAGGGCGCTCGCATCGGCTTGATATGCAATCAGGCCTCAGTCAACCACAGCTATCGCCATGTCGCTGATCTCTTCCACGAGCATCAGGACATAAAGCTGTCGGCACTGTTTGGTCCGCAGCACGGCATACGTGGAGATGTTCAAGACAACATGATCGAGACTGAACACTCGATTGATCGGAAGACCGGACTACCGATCTATTCCTTATACAGTGAAACTCGAGTGCCGACCGAAGCGATGCTCCAGGACATTGATGTCCTCGTCTTCGACATGCAGGACGTCGGTTGCCGCATTTATACATTTGTCTACACGATGGCGAATTGCATGATTGCGGCGCGCAAATTTGGCAAACGAGTTATCGTTTGCGACCGTCCGAACCCAATCACTGGAAACAAGGTAGAAGGGAATGTTCTCGAGTCTGAGTTCACTTCTTTCGTTGGTCAGTATTCCATTCCAACTCGTCACGGCATGACTCCGGCCGAACTCGCAAAATTCTTCAATAAACACTTCAACATCAATTGCGATTTGGAAATCATTTCGATGGATGGCTGGGAACGAACCTTCTGGCTGGACAACACGGATGCGCCATGGGTTCTTCCGTCGCCGAACATGCCTACCGTTGATTCAGCAACAGTGTTCCCGGGAACGGTGCACTTTGAGGGAACTCAAGTTTCTGAAGGACGAGGAACAACCAGGCCTTTCGAACTTATCGGTGCGCCTTACATTGATCCGGACAACTATGCTGATTCGCTAAATAGCCTGGGATTGAAAGGGGTATATTTTCGTTCTTGCATGTTTCGGCCAACATTTCAAAAGCATGGTGGCATCACCTGCGGCGGAGCACAGATTCACGTTCTGGATCGTGAAATCTTTGAACCTGTAAAGACAGGTGTTGCGATGGTGAAGATGGCTTTCGATCTCTACCGAGATGATTTTCGCTGGAAGGAGCCGCCGTACGAATACGTTTACGACAAGAATCCTTTTGATGTGATATCAGGCACTGACAAGATCCGAAAAGCATTCGAGGCCGAGATGGAGCTTGAGGACATAGTGGCAAGCTGGCAACTGCAGCTTAAAGAATTTCTCGAGCTTCGTGAGCAGTACCTGCTCTACTGACTTGAGGTAAAGAATTAGAAGTCGTGTTGCCGACGCCTAACGTGACCGATGAGGTTTTTGAATTAATGATCAGTGTTCTTAAAGTGGAACTTCAATCGAGCGATGGAGGATCAATTTGGTAAAGACTGAGAAGGCAATTGAACGAGTAGAGCCAACACCTGCGTTAGCATGGCTCGTCGGTCTAGCCGCATGGTTTATCCCTGGTGCGGGTCACCTGATGACGAAGCATTGGGTCCGAGCACTGTTGATGGGTGGTTCAGTTTGGTTGTGTTTCTTCCTGGGCTTGTGGATGGGTGGCCACATGTTCAGCCTCTCAACCGGTCAGGGATCATCGCAGCTTCTTCAAGTGCCGCCGATGATCGCGAATCTCGGCTCAGGTGCGTTGTATATAGTCTGTTACATGTTGGATATTGGCTTCGCAGATGATCTGGTCCAGGCAGCACGAGCTACCTACGAATACGGGAACACGTTTCTCTTGATTGCGGGTTTACTTAACTATCTAAATATGCTCGACGCCTTTGATATCGCAGCCGGGAGGAAACCGTGAGACATTTCCTCGTCATGACAGTCTTTGCCGGCTTGGTTTCAATTGTCTTCGGCGCAGTCGCGAAAGATACTCCTCGCGACCGTTGCATTTATGGCCTAAAAGTCTTTGCAGAATTCATGCTCATCGGACTGGTACTTGGTTGGATTCTTTATTTCATTCCATGACGCCTGCCAGATGTCTTTAGTTGATACCGAAGCTCTGATTCTCCGTACTTACAATCTGGCCGAAGCAGATAAGATCGTTGTTTGTCTGACCAAACACGCTGGACTAATTCGTGGCGTCGCGAAGGGTTGTAGAAAACTAAGAAACCGCTTCGGTGCTTCTCTTGAGCCATTCACACATGTACAGCTCACGTATTACGAGAAGGAAAATCGAGAGCTCGTTTCTATTCGCCAAACGGAAATCCTCAAGTCAAACTTTAACCTTTCGTCCGATCCTTCCGTTGTCACTGCCTTGGCTTATCTAGGTGATTTGTTAATTGAGTTCTCGCCTCCGCATCAAGCAAATGAACTCCTATTCAGAATGTCGACTGCTTGCTTCGAAGCGATCAGTCAAAGTCCAGAGGATCATCAGTCAATACTTCGCTACTTCGAAATTTGGCTATTGAAGATCGAAGGCTTCTTACCTGATTTGAAGCACTGCGGAGACTGTCATCGGATATTCAGCCTGGAAGAGCCACTATTCATGTCGAGCGATCTCGTAATGCGGTGTCGGTCATGTAGTGATGGTCGGGGCGGCATGGTATCTCGGGGCTTGCATGCTCATTTAAGAACAACTGAAAAGCTGTCACCGGGAAATTTCGCCAAGGGCGCGAGGGAAGTCCCTGCGAAAACAAAAAAAGAGTTCGCTGAGTTAACTCACCAGATGATTAGTCGCGTACTCGAGCGATTGCCACGCATCAGGCCAACAATGGTTCAGTAGAGGCCAACGTTGTTAAGGTTAAACTTCAACCGTTCCAGTCTTCTCATTCCCAAATACATAGTTTGGGCCACGATACCTTACGTTTTACTTTCACTTCTTATGTTGTCCGCGGTGCTGTTTGCTCAGCAGGCCGCACGACTCGCTGAAGTTCTCCTGTACACGGATTTACCCTTTTCTGTCGTCGCAGGCATAGCCGCAACTCTCTTACCAGGCGTCCTGACGTTCACTATTCCGCTGGCGACTCTTGCTGGAATTGTGATCGGGTTTTCTCGCATGGGTACCGATAGTGAGATCGTAGCGATGCGTTCTGCAGGTGTGGGCACCTGGACGATGTTGTGGCCGGTACTTCTCCTGGGTGCTCTTTTCACGGTCCCGACAATTTATATTCAGCTTGAAGAAGCTCCGCGTGCTGCACGCCAATTGGAAAAGGTTGCACTGCAGGGTGCACTCGCAAAACTTGATTCTCCAGTTGAGCCGCGCACATTCAGCACTCTTCCGCGCTACGTCATCTACGTGCGCGACGGAGAGAAAGCACTCGGCACATGGGGAAGAGTTTTTATTTACGGCCAGCAAGCCGATCATTCAACACAAATCTTCACAGCACGATCAGGTCGTATCGACTCGTCCGGAAATCAATCTGAGCTCGTCCTCGGAGATGTACTGGCGGCAAAGTTTCCCGCACCCGACACTACTGGCGAGAAGTCCTATGTCGTCGAACGATCGGACCAGCTTCGGATCTCCATCAACACGGGAAGGGAAGACATTATTCGACGGCTGGACGAACGCAATACCAACGCTGACACGATGGATTGGAATGAACTGCTAGCGCGCATACATTCTGCTAATGCCGCAGACAAGTCAGAAGCAATCAGAATTCTGAATCGAAGAACTGCGCTCGCAACTGCGCCGCTTGTGTTTTCACTGCTTGCCGGCGCACTTGGCTTGCGCGTGCGTCGTGGCGGACGAAGCGTCGGTGTGATTCTGTCTCTGGTGATTGTTGTGGTCTATTACTTGATCTCGTTGTTGGGTGAATCGCTCGCGAGAGTTGGCAGCGTATCTCCGTACGTTGGTCCATGGCTGGCGACGGCGGTAATTGTAGGACTGGCCATCCTGTTACTAGCGAAGACTCGCATCCAAGTCTTTTCGCTTCATCGCAGGGAAACCAGATCGAAAAAAGCATCTGCGAACACATCGTCCAAGTCGCACACCCTGGGTGTCGGTGCCTGGGGCATCCCAAACTTGATGGATGCCACGCTTCTCCGAACACTCGTCCTCAGTTTCATTGTTGGCTTCGTGGCGCTCGCCGCTATCTTCAACATCTTCACTCTTTTTGAACTGTGGCGCTTTATTGCTGTGACGCATGCCAGCGCTGGACTTGTGGCTCGTTATCTTTTGTTTCTGATGCCACTGATCACAGTTGAGATTTTTCCAGCCACAACGCTAATTGCAGTTCTGGTTACGTATGCATTACTTGCGCGGAGGAGCGAAGCGATTGCCTGGTGGGCGTGTGGTCAAAGTGTTTATCGGCTTATGTTGCCAGGACTCTTTTTTGCGCTCGCAATGGCTGGTTGCTCATGGTTAGTGCAAGAGCACGTGATGCCCGGTTCCAATCTAAAACAGGATGCGTTGCGCGCTCGTATTCGGGGCAGCGAAGCTCGGGTTATTACTGGCACGGGTCGTCAATGGCTCGCATCGACCGACACGCACCGTTTTTATTCCTACGAGTTTGATGAATCTAAGGGAGTAATCACAGACCCGACCGTATATGAGCTCGATGCTGAAGCAGTACACCTGAACAAAGTGGTGAGTGGTAATGTGGGTCGTTGGACTTCAGCCAGTAGTCTCGCTATTTCAGATAGTGACACGTACACGCTAAGCGGTATGCAGGTGTTGCACCAAGCCAACCCGGAGACAAATCTAGTGGGGGTTGAATCGAGAGAAGTGTTCAAGCCTACTATCGACAAACCGTCGCAATTGAGTTCGGCTGACCTGGTGAGCTATGTCAGAGCTGCAAAACAACGAGGCTCGGATGTTTCCGGGCTGACAGTTGCGCTTCAAAAAAAATACGCTGCGCCATTCGGTGTCGTAATCATGGCATTAATTGGAATGCCGTTGGCCGTCTCTTACGGCCGGAAGGGAACCATCATTGCCTTGTGCGCGGCGATTGTAGTGAGTATTGCCTACTGGGCGGTTGGCGGAGGCTTCCAGCAACTGGGCAATCATGGATTGCTCCGTCCGTCAGTTGCAGGGTGGTCCCCGCTGGTAATCTTTGCAGCAGTGGGAACGTACTTTCTATCAAAGGTGAAGACTTGAAAGATCTCAGATCCCGGATTTCAGATCTCAGATCAATTCCTCGAGACGACTTTTGAATCTGAGATCTGAGATCTGAGATCGACAGTTAGGTCCCAGTCTCCCAACTTGAAATATATTCGAGTTGCTCTGCGGTGAGAGTGTCGATCGCAACGCCCAAAGCTCGCAACTTCAAACTCGCAATCTCCTGATCTACTTCCTTAGGCAACAAGTGAACGCCGGGG
>Ga0207660_10003291_pt1 | contig 10571 bp, 9 predicted proteins | sample KBSC73BmetaG_FD_184335 | JGI IMG/M metagenome (GOLD analysis project Ga0207660, IMG submission 184335) | Corn rhizosphere microbial communities from Kellogg Biological Station, Michigan, USA - KBS C7-3B metaG (SPAdes) (version 2) | ecosystem: Host-associated > Plants > Roots > Rhizosphere ... | reverse complement strand
GAGATCACGCGTCTCGCGCGCTCCGACTCACTGACCGGGCTGCCCAACCGCGCGATGATGCGTCAGACACTCGATGAGGCGCTCCGGAATGCTTCGATCAGGCAGAAGGGTTGTACGCTCTTCATGATCGACCTCGACCGGTTCAAGAACGTCAACGACACGCTCGGACATCCGATCGGCGATGCCCTGCTTCGCCAGGTGGCCGATCGCCTGAAGTCGGTCATGGGCAATCACGGCCAGGTCGGCCGCCTCGGCGGCGACGAGTTCCAGGCGGTGCTTCCGGGGACCGTCGACATCGGACTGCTCGAATCGCTCGCCCGAACGTTGATCGAGCAGGTTTCGCGTCCGTACCAGATCGAAGGCCACAAGGTGATGATCGGCGCCTCGCTCGGAATCGCCATCGGCGACCCGGGACGGGCAAGCGCGGACGCGTTGGTGCGCAACGCGGACCTCGCGCTTTACGCAGCAAAGGCGGCGGGTCGCGGAAAGCATTGTTTCTACGAAGCGGCGATGCACAGCGAGGCCGCCGAGCGCCAGCTGCTCGAGAACGACCTCAGGCAGGCGATCGAGCGCGGCGAGCTGTCGGTCCACTATCAACCGATCGTCCGCGCAGCAGGCGAGGAGATTTCCGGCTTCGAGGCTCTATGCCGCTGGCAGCATCCGACCCGCGGACCGATCTCACCCGCGAAGTTCGTCCCGCTTGCGGAAGAGGCCGGCCTCATCGGCAAGATCGGCGAATGGGTGCTTCGGACCGCACTCGAAGAAGCAGCGCGCTGGCCGAATCATGTGCTGGTCGCGGTGAACCTCTCGCCGCTGCAGTTCAACGATCCGCATGTCAGCGAAATTGTCGCGAAGCACCTGGCGGAGACAGGCGTCTCGCCAGAGCGCCTCGAGCTCGAGATTACCGAAGGCGTGTTCCTGGCCGAGGGCGATTCGACCGACGAGACGTTCGCCAAATTGAAGAAGATCGGCGTTCGCCTGTCGCTCGACGATTTCGGCACCGGCTACAGCTCGCTCGGCTATCTGAAGAAGGCGCCGTTCGACAAGATCAAGATCGACCAGAGCTTCGTTCGCGGCGCGGCCTCCGCGACCAACCGCAACGCTGCGATCATCCGAGCCATCGTCACGCTCGCCGAAACGCTGGACATGGACAGCTGCGCCGAGGGCGTCGAAACACACGACGACCTGCAGCTGATCCGCGAGCTGGGCGTCAGCATGGTCCAGGGCTACATCTTCGGAAAACCGAGCCCTGCCGAAACGGCGCGTGAGCTCGCCAATAGCGTCACGGTTGAAGCGGAGGGCTTTGCCTGCAGCCGCGAGCCTCGCCACCGCCTGATGCGCAGGGCCATGACCTCAATCGACGGCACCATGGTCGAGGTGAAGCTGCGCAACATCTCGTCGATGGGAGCCATGGTCGAATGTCCGCTTTCGGTCTCTCCCGGGACCGAGCTCGCGATCGACATCGTCGGCGTCGGGCCGGTCCGCGGGATCGTCCGCTGGGCGCAGGCAGGGAAGTTCGGAGTCCAGTTCGGCCAGCAATTCGATCTCGGCCGGCTCGCGCCTAAGAAGGTCAAGCGCAACGAGGTCCAGATGCTCCGCCCCTGGTACATCGACCAGCAGCAGCAGCGCGAAGCGAGCTAGCCGCTAGAACAAGCCCGCGAAACGCTGCGCTGCCGCGCGGTCCTTGCCATAGAAATCATCGAAATAGACGATCGACGTGCCGCTCGGCACGGCCGTCAGATAGGTGATGTAAAGCGGCACCGGGGCCGGCAAATCGACCTTCTGCTCGGGCCTTGCGCCCTTCGGATTGGGCGGCCGCCCATCGAACAGCCAGCGTTCGAGGCGCGCCGCGGCTTCGAGACGAACGCAGCCGTTGCTCTGCAGCCGCGCAGCATCCTCGATCTTCTCCTTCTCCGGTGTGTCGTGCAGCCAGATCCCCTGCGCGTTGGGAAACATGAACTTCATCTTCCCCATCGAGTTCGCGGGTCCCGGGCGTTGGCGCAGGTTCACCTGCAAGCGCCCGGCGGCGACCGCCTTCCAGTCGACGGACATCGGATTGAGAACATGTGCATCCGGCCCGAAATGATCGACCAGGTCGTAACCGCGCTTGGTGAAATAGGCGCGCCCTTCCTTGAGGATCGTAGGCGCGAGCCTGCGCGAGGTAATGTCGGGGGGCGAATTCCAGTAAGGATTGAGCGCGACGTAACGGATGAACGCATTCATCATCGGCGTCTGCGCGGCGGGGTCGGGCCGGCCGGCGACGACGCGCATCGAATCTACTACCTGGCCATGATCGTACATGTAGAGCCGCGCCGCGGGCGGATTGACGATCACATAGCGGCCGTTGCCTGACGGAAGCGCCCGCGCGCGCTCAAGGTTGAGCTCGAGCAGCCGCCGCTCGGCATCCGTCCGGTACAGCCGGCTCGCGATGGCCGCGCGCAGCTTCGCGTAGATCGGGTTCATCCAACTCATGTTCTGGACATAGTCGGAGAGCGACCGAGCCTGGGCCGCGGCGGTGAGCAGCTCGGTAGCCGAGGGCGGCGTCGGCTTGAGTTGCGGATCGACGTAAATGATTCCGCCGGGATCGTGCTTCTGGTCGCGGGCGTAAGCGACGAAGGCTTCGCTCAACATCGCTTCGGCCCGCTGAACCGAGGCGGGATCGCCGCCACGCGCGTCCTCGAGCGCGCGGCTCAGCGCCTTCACGTTGTAGCGCCGCGGGTTGAGGTGGTCGGCCTGCGCAGTGGCGAGCAGCGAAACGAGCTGCTGCGCCGCAGCGCCGGACGAGGGCGCAAGCCACAGCGGCGCACCGCCGCGCATTCGATAGAAGGTCGCGATCTCGCTGTCCGCGGGTTGGGCAGCGACGGCCGCCGAAGCCGCCGCGCCATGCATCGCCAGCGGCGCGGCGGCCGCGGCGACGAGGCCGACAACGAGAAGTCCCTTGAGCGGCGGAGCACCGCGGACACGCTTAGCCATCATCTTCCACTTCGTTTCTCGAGATGCGCCCTGGGCGCCCGCCGGATCATGAACGCACGAATGCCACAACGGTTTATCCGGCTCGCGCGTGAACCTGCAATGTCTCGGTAAATCGCCGTTTTGCAGTAGGTTAACGACAGCGCATAAAAGAAGCGCCGGCGTTTGCCGGCGCTCCTCCTCGCGAATGGCGATTTTTAGCGGCGACGGATGTCGACGTTGCGGACATAGCCGCGATAGTCGACGTCGCACCTCCACGAGAGGTCGGCCGCATTGTTGTAGCCGTAGCCGAGCGCACCATACGCCCCAACGCCATAAGCGCCGTAGCCGTTGTAGGCATAGCGCCCGCTGCTCGCGAGGCCGTTGATCCGCATACCGCTGCGGGTCGGCGTTTCTCGCGTCACGCTGAGGACGCGGCCGTAGCTATTCGTCGGAATTCCTACGAGCGAACCCAGGATCGAACCCAGGCTCGTCCGGTTGTACAGGCGATTCTGGACCGCCGCAGTACACTGCGACGCGGCAACGCTCGGATTCACGCCGTAGGCGCTGTAGCCGTTGTAGCGATTATAGCCATTGTAGTTGTTGTAGCCGTTGTAGTTGCTGTAGCCGTTATAGGGATAATATTGCGCCGCCGCAGGGGCCGCACCGGCAATCGCCGCGAGGCCGGCCGCACCGGCAAGCATCTTCGTCATCATACGCATGGCTCATATCCTCCTTCCATACGGTTGGAGCCTTTGGCCATAAGAACGCTTCGGACCGGGCCCGGGGGCTGCATTCGTCTTGCGCCCCGAGCGGCTCGTCGCGCTTCGCTGAACCTCCGTCTAACGCTTCCCCACGTGAACTAAGTCGCTGACTCGCCAGCATTTCACATCACTTCGTCCTCTTTTCGTGCTATAAGTCGAGTCGGGGACAAAGGGGAGAAATGCGATGGAAAGCACATTTGGAAGCTGGCGCAGTGCGGCGATCGGACTGGGCCTCACCGTTGCGGTGGTCGGCGCAGGACTGGCGTTCGCTTTCCTGTGAAACCCGGGAGCGGCCCAAGTGGGGTCGAGCCGCTCCTGAGCTACGAACGCGATATCGGCACGGGCTGATTGTCCGCCCTAGTGCTTACCCAAAGGTTAAGCCGCGCCGCTAAGTTATTCTTTTTCCAACAGAACCCTATCGAAAGATAGGGGCCCACCCCTTCCGGCCCGGACGTGCGGCACTTCTTAGTGATGCGCCGGCGCAGGTTCGCGCTGCGCGGATTCCGCGGGCGCCGCAGCGCCGACGAGATTGTCGAACAGGGCACGGTAATGGATCATCGCCTGGCGCAGGTCCTCGGTGCTCGCTTCGCCGCGGCCGTGGCGAACCGCGATGTCGTGGGCCTTGTGATAATGCTCCACGACGATGGGGTGATCGACCGAGAGGTCGCCGGCGCGCTGGTCGAAGTCGCGCACCGGATATCCGCGGGCCTTCATCACGTCGCCCAGCAGGGCATCGGCGAAGGCTACGGCGCGAGCCGGGTCGTCCACGAAGCGCGCCTGGATCTCGGTCCAGCGATCGAGAAACGCACGCCGCTCTTCGGGTTCGAGCGGACGGATTTGAAGCTTCTCGACGCGCTTCTCACGCTCTTCGAGATCCGCCTCCGCCTTCGACCGGTCGCCGGCCGCTTCGACGGTGCGGTCATATTCGCGACCGAACCGGTCCTTCAAATGCTCCGATCGGCGCCGCCGCGAGGCGACGATTCCGGCGACCACGAGCACGGCGACGACGATAACGATCGCCACCACGATCCATGCGGTCTGAGTCATTGTCCTTCTCCTTCAGGAGTCGAGAGAGACAACGATTGGCGGCAGCAGCGGATGCACGGCTTCGAACCGGGCTCCCGCCTCAGCCCCTCTTCCTGGCCTTGTCCTGGATGGGCCGGAGTTAGCGCCGTACGGGCTAGTGCTGGTAGCTCGAGATCCAGTGCTCGAGCCGGGTCCTGAGCGACGGCTTCGACGGGATGAAGCCGGGCTCGACCGCGACCGTCTGATCGTGCTGCTCGTAGAGCGTGAGATTTTCCGGGAGCTTCGGCCGTACCGCCTCGCGTCCCCGCAACAGGTCTTCAGCCATCGCCAGCGAGCGGTGGACGTCCTCCGCGGTGAAAGGCTTCATCAGGCATCCGAGCGCCAGGTCCGGCATCGGGAAACGGGGCGCCTTGCCGCTGACGAACAGGCACGGCACGCCAAGATCGTTGAGCCGAACGGCGACGGAGAAGCCGGTCGTCGCATTGGCGAGATGGAGGTCGAGCAGGACGAGGTCGGGGTCGTGCTCCTCGGCGGCGGCAATGGCTCCATCGGCGTCCTCGGCGGTCGCGACCACGCGGTAGCGCGGATTGTCTTCGATCAGATATTTGAGCGTGACGGCCAGTTGTGAATCATCTTCGACGACCAGAATTCTGAGCACCCGCGAACCTCCCCCGAAGCTCCCGAAAAAGCATCGGCTTTTCCGTAAGTTCGATGCTCGCGCGGATTGTTGCGGCGGCGAAACCCCTGATGAATGGATTTACGCCGAAGCGAATCGCTCAAGCGCCGAATGGAAGAAGGCGCCCCGGACCGAAGCCCGGAGCGCCATCCTCGCCCCCCAATGAGTTAACCGGTTAAGCGCGGTAGAAGATGTGTGCGCCGATCTGCTCGACTTCCTGGAGATTGTGGCGCCACGCCGGAGCGACATAATCGGCGTGATACCAGAGGACATCGGGACCGATGCTCGGGACCACGTTCGCGGCGGCCAGCTCGGCGACCGCCTCGGCCTTCTTCCACGCTTCGGAATTGGTGTCCGCCTGCGGGAACTGGCCGTGCTGGACGAACGAGAATTGCGCCGGCTGCTTCACGACACTGCACCAGTCCGGCGGATAGCGGCCCGAGGCTGCGCGGTTCATCACCACGTGCGCGACGGCCAGCTGGCCCTCCAGGCTCTCGCCCCGCGATTCGAAATATACCGCGGTCGCGAGGCAGTTGGTTTCGGTATCGAGCGGCGCGTTGGTCTCGAACTTCTGGACCAGCGCATAAAGCGGCCATCCGCCCTTGTAGAGCCACGCGGCCTCGGTCGCGATCGACGGCGTCAGGGACAGGGTCACCGATTGCGCCGGCTGCGGCTGGAACACGGCGCCGCTAACCGTGGCGACAGCGTTGGTCGCGGCGACGACCGGACGCGCCAGAGTCGACATGATCGAAGTGCCGAGCGGCTTTGCCGAAGCATCGACGTCGAGCGACTGCACGGCCGCCGCAACGTTGAGCTTCGAATAATCCTGCGCGCTGGCGCTCGTACCCATCGCAAGCACGGAAATACCCACGAGCGCAGACGCAATGCGCCCGCCAAACAAATTGACCACTTACCTTTTGCCCTCTGATGGCGGGCGGCCCGCTGGAGGCGCTCAAAGCGCGCTTCAAATTCCAGCGGGCGGTGCCCGTCTTGCCCTCGAGCCCCGGCGTCTCAATGCGCCTTTGGCTCGCTCGCTCTCAATCGCTGAAGCCCAGATAAGTTATGTTTACCGCAACTCCAACCGATCCTCGGTGAACCGTTCGCGACTCGCGATGGAATTAGGAACCCTTTCAAATCGTTCAGTTTTCTAGAAGTTATCCACAGGCCGAAATGCGCTTCGCCGGCCATTTCACTCGGCTCACCGTCCGTGTAACCAAAGCGGGACAGGAGACCTGCGCGAATGGCCTATTGGCTGATGAAGTCCGAACCCGAAAGCTACAGCTGGGCCGACCTGCTGCGCGACGGCGGCACGGAATGGGATGGCGTGCGCAACAATGCCGCGCGGCTTCACCTCAAAGCCATGAAACCGGGCGACGAGGCGTTCCTTTATCACAGCATGTCCGACAAGGCGGTGGTCGGGATCATGAAAATCACGCGCGGGGCGCAGCCCGATCCCAAGGACCCGGACTGGGTGTCGGTGCGGGTCGAGCCGGTGAAGGCGTTGCCGGGGCCGGTAACGCTGGCCGAGATCAAGGCCGAGCCGCGGCTTTCGAAGATGGAGCTGATCCGCCAGTCGCGCCTGTCGGTCGCCCCGGTGCGGGCGGACGAGTGGAAGGTGGTGCTGGAGCTGGCCAGGGGCTGATTTCCCCGCCCCTTCAGGGGAGGGGCTAGGGGTGGGATGCTTCCGATGGGGCTCAATACCCATGAGGACGCTCCTGAGCGGGTATCGAACCCGCTCATCCGCCACCCACCCCTTTCCCCCTCCCTCGAAAGGGAGGGGCGTTTGTTGGTGCTGGAGCTGGCCAGGGGCCCTTGAACCCGCCGCACATGCGCCGCGAGCGCAACGCCACATAGGTTTGCGGCGGGAGCTGGCGCATCGCTTCGATGAAGCCGACCACGTCCCAGATCTGGCCGTCCGAGAGCGAATTGCGCCACGACGGCATGCCGGTCATCTTGATCCCGTTCTTGGCGATCCAGAACAGCTGCGACGGAGTCCATTTGGACGTGGCGTCGAGCAGGTAGGGCGGGCTCGGCTCCATGCCCGCGGTCCATTGCTGGCGCGCCACCGCCGCCGCGCCGTGACAGGCGACGCAATGAGTCTCGTAGGTGCAGAAGCCGCGCAGCACCCGGGCGGCGCCTGCGGTCGCCGGCGGCTGAATGCCGGCCGCATGGTTCCTGACCGAATGGATCATCGTCTCGTGGGTGATCCAGAAGGTGAACTTGGTGTGGGGGTGCGAGGCAGCGACGTTGAACAGGCCCGATTTGACGAAGGCGTAGACTCCGATCGGCACGACGAAGAGGATTGCGATCGCCGCGCCGAGCAGGATGTGCAGCAGCTTCTTTCGAGGCATGGCCGCTTAACGCGGAAGGCGCGAAATCGTTGTTGCGGCGCCGAACGCCGCGGTCGATCGCTCCCCTCGGCAGAGGCGGGGATGGCCTAAGTTCACTAATGTCACGCAGTGCGTCGCCATTTTTCGTGACGTTAGGGCCGCGCAATCGGAGATGGCCCGAAGGCGAAACGCAACGGAGGCAGCGAGCCCAAGTGCGCGCGCCGCACGGGGCTTGCCGGATGTGTCAGGTTGCCGTTCGGCCGCCCGCCGGCGGGCCGGCTTCGCCCCATGGGATTTGAAGCGACTCTGCATCCACGAGCTTAAGGCACAAAAGGGGTGCTGTAGGAAAATGGTTTCGGCCAAGCGGCGGATGTCGGTTTTGGGTGGAAAGCTGACATTGTGCCACTCCTCACGTTTCAGTAGTTTCGCGGACCGCTCGGGTCAGGAGTGCGTATGTCCAGGTCCATCAGCGCGTTTCTACTCTTGGGCAGCTCGATGTTCGCTTCTTCGGCTGCAGCCAGTCCGCCGCCTCCACCGCCTGCGTTCGTCGACGACACAGCCAAGCAGCTCATACAGACACAGACTTCCGCGAACTTCGACCGATATGCGGGTCTTTTGGCGGATGATCTTACTGTCACGCTCGACGGCAGAATGATTGCCGCGAACAAGGCCAACTGGCTGAAAATCGAACGATCCCGCCTCGGGAAGACCCACCGCAGTGTGTATGGCTACGCTGAAGGACGTGACAATTTGCTCGTTTTCGATCGCTTCGATGATCGGTCGGATGAGCATTGCCCGCAGGGCGGCACCTGCGTCTTTGATCCGCGATATCACGCCCGTGCGGTGCAATATCAGTTCGGCCCCGATCATCTCGTGCACTTCATTCGAATTGTGCAGTCGGATGGCTTTCTTAGGACCCGGTGACGTCTCGTCTGCTCCGGGGTCTAATGGCAGGAATGGGTCGAAAGCTGCCATTAGCAACCGGCCCTAAGCCGCCTCCGCCCGCCGCGCCTCGCGCTTGCGCTCGTGCGGGTCGAGATAGCGCTTGCGGATGCGGATCGCCTTGGGCGTCACTTCGACCAGCTCGTCATCCTGGATGTAGGCGATCGCCTGCTCCAGGCTCATGCGGCGCGGAGGGGTGAGGCGGATGCCTTCGTCCTTGGGGCCGGACGCGCGGAAGTTGGTCAGCTGCTTGGACTTGAGCGGGTTCACCTCGAGGTCCTGCGTCTTGGCGTTTTCGCCGATGACCATGCCTTCGTAGAGCATCTCCCCGGGCGAAACGAACAGCACACCGCGGTCTTCGAGCGCGCTCAGCGCGTAAGCCACCGCGGGACCCTGCTCCATCGATATGAGGACGCCGTTCTGCCGCCCCGCGATCGGGCCCTTGTACGGGCCGTAGCGCTCGAACAGCCGGTTCATGATCCCGGTGCCGCGCGTGTCCGAGAGGAACTCGCCGTGATAGCCGATGAGGCCGCGGCTCGGCGCCGAGAAGGTCAGCCGGGTCTTGCCGCCGCCCGAGGGGCGCATGTCGGTCATCTCGGCCTTCCTCAGCGCCATCTTGTCGATGACGGTGCCGGAGAATTCGTCGTCGACGTCGACGACCACCGTTTCGTACGGCTCTTCGCGGCCGTTGGGGCCGTCGCGGAAGAGGACCCGCGGGCGGCTGATCCCGAGCTCGAAGCCTTCGCGGCGTAATGTTTCTATCAGGACCCCGAGTTGTAGTTCCCCGCGGCCGGCGACTTCGAAGCTGTCGTTGTCGGCGGCCATGGTGACGCGGATCGCGACATTGCCCTCCGCCTCGCGCTCGAGCCGCTCGCGGATGACGCGGCTCTGGACCTTGTCGCCGTCGCGGCCGGCGAAGGGGCTGTCGTTGACCGAAAAGCTCATTGCGAGCGTCGGCGGGTCGATCGGCCGCGCGTGGAGCGGCGCCTGCACCGACGGGTCGGCGAAGGTGTTGGAGACGGTCGCCTTGATCAGGCCCGCGATGGCAACGATCTCGCCCGCCTCGGCGCTTTCAACCGGCACGCGCTCGAGGCCGCGGAAGGCGAAGACCTTGGTCGCGCGGCCTTCCTCGACGACATTGCCGTTCACGTCGAGCGCCTTGATCGGCATGTTCACGGTCAGCTTGCCGCTGTCGATGCGGCCGGTGAGGATCCTCCCCAGGAACGGATCGCGGTCGAGCAAAGTGGCGAGCATCCGGAATGGGCCGTCGTCCACCCGGGGGGGCGGAACATGGCTGACGATCGTCTCGAACAGTGGCTTGAGGTCGCCCGAGCGGACGTCGTCGGTGAGCCCGGCATAGCCCGCGCGGCCGCTGGCGTAGAGCGTCGGAAAGTCGAGCTGGTCGTCATTGGCGTCGAGGTTGAGGAACAGCTCGAAAATCTCGTCGAGCACTTCGGCGGGACGCGCGTCGGGGCGGTCGATCTTGTTGACGACGACGATCGGCCTCAGGCCAAGCGCGAGCGCCTTGCCGGTGACGAACTTGGTCTGCGGCATCGGGCCTTCGGCGGCGTCGACGAGAAGGATCACGCCGTCGACCATGGAGAGGATGCGCTCGACCTCCGCGCCGAAATCGGCGTGGCCGGGCGTGTCGACGATGTTGATGTGCGTGCCGTGCCATTCGACCGACGTGCACTTGGCGAGGATGGTGATGCCCCGCTCTTTCTCGAGGTCGTTCGAATCCATGGCGCGCTCTTCCACGCGCTGGTTGTCGCGGAACGTGCCCGACTGGCGGAACAGCTGGTCGACAAGCGTCGTCTTGCCGTGATCGACGTGGGCGATGATCGCCACGTTGCGGAGTTTCATCTCAAGATTTCCCGTGAATTT
>Ga0207660_10003290_pt1 | contig 10571 bp, 10 predicted proteins | sample KBSC73BmetaG_FD_184335 | JGI IMG/M metagenome (GOLD analysis project Ga0207660, IMG submission 184335) | Corn rhizosphere microbial communities from Kellogg Biological Station, Michigan, USA - KBS C7-3B metaG (SPAdes) (version 2) | ecosystem: Host-associated > Plants > Roots > Rhizosphere ... | reverse complement strand
TGAACTATGACGGCGCGAAGGGCTGGATCGTAGGCGAGGGCGAGAAGGGGCTGCAGGCGATGTTCATCATGATGAACGCCGCGCGCCTGGGAGTCGGCCTCCAGGGACTCGCCCAGGGCGAAGTCGCCTACCAGAACGCCGCCAACTATGCGCGCGAGCGGCGCCAGAGCCGCGCGCTCAAGGAATCCGACCGCGACCCGAACGCCCGTGCCGACCCCATCATCGTCCATCCCGATGTCCGCCGGATGCTGATGGAATCGCGCGCGTGGAACGAGGCGGGCCGTGCGCTGTGCCTGTGGGGATCGCTGCTGGTCGACCTACTCCGCCGCTCGCCGGACGAGGCGGAGCGGCAACAGGCCGACGACATGCTCGGGCTGCTTACGCCGGTGATCAAAGGCTATCTGACCGACAAGGGCTTCCAGGCGGCCGTCTATGCGCAACAGGTGCTGGGCGGCCACGGTTACATCCGCGAGCATGGGCTGGAGCAGTTCGTCCGCGACGCGCGGATCGCACAGATCTATGAAGGGACGAACGGCATCCAGGCGATGGACCTCGTCGGCCGCAAGCTCCCGCGCGAAGGCGGCCGCGCGATCCGCGCCTTCTTCGAGGTGGTCGGCAAGGATGTCGCGGAAGCGAAGCAGGCCGGCGATCCCGCGGGCATCGCCGCTGCCCTGGAACCGGCGCTCCAGGACCTTCAGGCCTCGACCATGTGGCTCGCGCAGAACGGCATGGCCGACCCCAACAACGCCGGGGCCGGGGCCTATGCCTATATGGACCTGATGGGGCTCGTCACCCTGGGATGGATGTGGCTAAAGATGACCCGCGCGGCGAGCGCGGCGATTGCCGAAGGCGGCGGCAAGGAGGGCAGGGAATTCTACGAGGCGAAGCTCACGACCGGTCGCTTTTACGCCGAGCGCGAGCTGCCGCTCTCCTCCGCGCTCCGCCGCAAGATCGAGGCTGGCGCCGAATCGTTGATGCGGATACCCGCCGAGGCGTTCTGACGGAGGAGGGCGTGTGCCCGACTTTGCCTCCATGTTCGAAAGCGCCCGAACGGCGCGCAACGCGGGTCGAGCCGACGAAGCCGAACGCGCTTATGCGGCCGCAGCAGAGCATGCTCGCGCTGCGAACGATCCGCTCGCGCTCGCCCACGCGCTTCGCCATCTCTCAGACCTCGCACGCGAGCGCGGCGCTTCCGACGAGGCGCTGACCTCCGCCGCCGAGGCGGTCGCGATCTACCGGACGCAGCCGGACTCCCGGCCGCTCGATCTTGCCAATGCGCTCCGCCTCAACGCCCTCGCGCTCTACCTGGCGGGCCGCGCCGCCGAAGCGGAACCGCTGTGGCACGAAGCGCGCGATCTCTATGCGTCCTCCGGGATCGCGGCCGGTGTACAAGAAGCAGACGGGCGGTTGGCTGCGCGCCGCTAAAGCACTTCCGTCCGGCAACGCAGTTAAGGCGCCGCGATTGCCGTAGAATAGCCCTCCGCCGCTCGGCCCTGCCATGCCTCGGCCTGCCCGAAGCGGCGAAACGCCTGGCCTTGCCCTTCGTTTATCGGCGGAAGTCTCGCGAATCCTGCGATTCCCGCGAGCCAACCGAAGGAAGTTCCCATGCGTAAATTGCTGATCGTTTCGGCAGCGGCTGCAGCGGCGGCGTTGGCCGCGAGCCCGGCTGCTGCCCAAATCTATGTGGGCCTTGGCTATTCGCCCTACAGCTACGGTTATAGCTATAGCCCGTACAGCTACGGATATTCGTACCCGAGCTACGGCTATTCGCCCTACAGTTACGGCTACAGCCCCTACAGCTACGGTTATTCCTACCCGAGCTACAGCTACGGATACCGGAGCTACGGCTACCGCTCGTCTTATTATTGCAAGCCGCGGCGGCACCACCGCGACGGTTACGTCTGGTACACGCGCAGCTGCTAAAACCGGATAGTTCGGCGCGGACCGAACCGTCCGCGTCGACAGTCCGCTATCCTCGCCCGTAAAGCAGGACGAGGAATGGTCAGCACCGCCGCAGTCGCAGAAATCGGATCGCTCCTGGGCGATCCTGCACGGGTGAACATGGTCATCGCCCTGCTGGACGGTCGTGCGTGGACCGCCCGCGAGCTTGCGGATGCCGCGGGCGTGTCGCCGCAGACCGCGAGCAGCCACCTGGCGAGGCTCGTCGCGGGCCGCCTCGTGCGGCTCGATCGCCAGGGCCGCCACCATTACCATCGGCTGGCGTCCAGCGAGGTTGCGGCGTTGCTCGAGCAGATGCATCTCGCTGGCGCCGCCGCGCGGCAGGTGCGGCGGAGCGGGCCCAGGGACCTGCAGATGAAGGAGCTGCGCTCCTGCTACGACCATCTCGCCGGGAGGGTCGCGGTCGAGCTCAGCGGGCGAATCATCGACGACAGCGGCTCAGCTTCGGGAGCAGCGCAAATCTCGGCGGACGGAGTCTCGCTGCTCGAGCGGATCGGTATCGACCTCGACTCGCTCCGGACCGGTCGTCGCGCGCTGTGCCGAGTATGCGTCGACTGGAGCGAACGCCGGCCCCACGTCGCCGGCGCGGTTGGAGCGGCGATCCTCGAGCGCGTGAAGACGCTCGGATGGGTGCGGACGCGTCCCAGCGGACGCAGCCTGATCCTCACCGCCGCTGGCGAACGGGGGCTCAGCGATATTTTCGGGATTCGGTCGGTCCGCTCGTAGCGCCGGCAGTGCAATTCAGGCTGGACACGCTGCATTTGTAGCGCTACATGTGTAGCGCACTTAGCTGAAAGGCGCTGTCATGGTCCGCTCGCTCTATCCGTTGTTCGCCGTCGCGCTGGTCGCTTGTCCGCCCGCGTTTGCAAGCGAACTGGTCCCAGTCCCTTATTTCGACGCGGTCGCGCTGCGCGGCGGCGGGGACGTGGTGATCGTTCCCGGGCCCATCGAGCGCGTCACGATCCTCGAGGGAAGCTCCCGCTTCACCCACATTTACGTCGAGCAACAGCGCAGCCTGAAGATCGACGCGTGCGACGAGCGGTGCCCGCCATCCTATCGGCTTCGCGTCCAGATCGAATCGCCGCGGGTGCCGGCGCTTGCGGTGGATGGCGGCGGAACGGTGCGGATTGCGCCGGGCTTCGCTCCACAAGGCCGTCTCGTCGCCGCGGTGAACGGCGGCGGCAGCATCGATGCCCGCGCTGTCGAGACCGGGACCGTCACCGCTGCGGTCAACGGCGGTGGAGACCTGCTCGTTCGCGCCGCCTCGGCGCTGACGGGCGCCGTCCGCGGCGGCGGCGACATCCGCTACTGGGGCAATCCCGTCGTGACCAGCGCCATTTCGGGCGGCGGGTCGATTCGCCCCGGCTACTGACCGCCCAGTTCGACCACCTCGACTCGCTCGGGAGTGAATCGCAGTCCGACGGTCAGGAGCGCCCGAAAGGCGTTGTAGCCGCCGGTCCCCGGGTGAAAGGCATGGAAGAACAGCTGCGGCTTTCCGTCGACGCCCGGAGCAACAGACGCATGGCCTGGCGCTAGCCACTCGCGGGTCGATCGGAGCAACGGTTCGCCCTGCTTGACGTAGGGGCCGAGCGGATGATCGGCGACCGCGACCCCGATGCCGTAGGAGGGCGTCGAGAAGTCGTTGCCGGCGTAGAAAAGCCAGTAACGGTCATGTTGGCGGGTCACGAACGGCCCTTCGATGAGATGTCCTTCCCAGTCGAGATCGTTGGTGAGGACGGTCCTGCTCTCGCCGATCAGCGAACGGCCGTCCTCCCCGATTCGCTGGCCGCGGATAGGGGTGGTCATCGCGTCCAGGATCGCCGGGGCCAGGCCGAAGTCGATGAGTGCCGCGCGCACCTTCGTCCAGTTCGCGAGCGCCGCCTCGATCAGCGGGTGCATCACGAAGAACCGCACCATCGGCCGCTGCACATTCGCCCACGGGACGATCGCAGCCGCGAAAGCCGCGGTCCGTCGATCCTCCTCGGCCGCGAACAGCTTCGGGATCAGCTCAGGGTGACTGCGCAGGAGCATCGCCAGCGGACGCGGCCAGATGCTGTTGGTGTCGTCCTTCCAGAACAGATAGCGCTCGTCCTCCGAGTCTAGGAACAGGTTGGAGTCTATGACTCCGCCGCTCATCTGCGGCTGGTCCGGATCGTAGCCGAGGCCGGTCGTGTTGACCGGCTTTCCGGTGAGCAGCGGTGCGCCATTGTCGTGCCAGGGGCCGGCCGGGGAAGGCGCACGCGCGAGGCCGATCGCGAGCGCGTTGGTCGACTGGCGGGCGGTGAAGACCGCCCAATATTCGCCATCGACGCGCGCCATTTCCGGTGCCCAGAAGTCGGCGACATTGCGCCCTCTCGCTGCCCACGCCGGTTCGCGTCCCTCGGGGAAGACGAATCCGTTCGGTTCCCAATGTTCGAGGTCCGCGGAGTGGAGGATCGGAAAGGCGTCCGGCGCGTCGTTCGACGTCGCGACCAGCCACCAGCCGTCCTCCGTCTTCAGGACCGCGGGGTCACCGTAGCCGACCAGAATCTGCGGATGGACGTTCTCGGTCAGCAGCGGCCGCCAGCGGATTTCTCCCGACGGATGTTCGATCGCATCGGCGAAGACGTGGGGGATGCGCGTCCCGAAATCATGCGCCAGCTGGAGGAAGAAGCGTGAGAAGTCCTGCTGCGTGTCGGTCGGCACGTCATACCTGCGTCCATTGACGGAGATACGAAATCCGTCGCCTTCCGCCCGCGCCTCTACGGCGAAACGCTGGTCGCCGGGGCGGATGGTCAGGTCTTCGGGCATGCAGGATAAATGCCCACGGCAAAGGATGGATGCCCCGCGTGGATTCGAACCACGATTGACGGAGTCAGAGTCCGTAGTCTTACCATTAGACGACGGGGCAGCTTGGGAAGCGGCGAGATAGAAAGGGGCATTTACCCTGTCAACGCCGCTGCCGAAGTGCCTCCGGACTTGCCCAAACCCATAAATTCGTGATTAAATCCGTTCCAAGTCAGCCGTCCCGCTTCGGGCGGTGAAGGATAGAAACGGGCGTTTAATGGCGCAGGGTGTCGCCAGTGTGCCGGCTCTGCAGCACGCTTATCGCGAGCAGGGCAGGCCGTCGGATCAAGGTTCAGCGCCGAAGCGCGAGCCGCATCGCCACACCTATGGCGCAATCGACCTCGGCACGAACAATTGCCGCCTGCTCATCGCCCGTCCCAACGAGGGCGGCTTCACCGTCATCGACGCATTCTCGCGCATCGTCCGCCTTGGCGAGGGCGTCGCGCGCACCGGCGCTCTGTCGCAGGAAGCGATGGACCGCGCCATCGGCGCGCTGTCGATCTGCGCCGACAAGCTCAGGCGGCGCAACGTCTCGCTGTCCCGCTCGGTCGCGACCGAAGCTTGCCGTCGGGCCAGCAATGGCGGCGAATTCGCCGAGCGGGTTCGCGACGAGACCGGAATCGCGCTCGACATCATCGAGCCCGCCGAGGAGGCGCGGCTTGCGGTGCTCGGCTGTCACAAGCTGCTCGAGCCAGGCGACGGGCCGGCCCTGATCTTCGACATCGGCGGCGGCTCGACCGAGCTGGTGCTGATCGACCAGGAGGAAGGCACGCCCAGGATCCGGGCCTGGTGGAGCGCCCCGTGGGGTGTCGTGTCCCTGACCGAAAGCGAAGGAAAGGAGGCGCTTGAGGGACCTGACCGGATCCTCGCCTACAAGCGGATGCGCGAGCGCGCGCGCCGCGCCTTTGCCAATTTCGCGAAGATGCTTCCGGAAACCCGCGACGGAATCCGGCTGCTCGGTACCAGCGGCACCGTGACGACGCTCGCGAGCGTCCATCTGGCGCTGCCCTTCTACGACCGCCGCGCCGTCGATGGCCTGCATGTGCCGGTCGAAGCGATGCAGAAGATCAGCGGGATGATCGCCGGCATGGACTACGAGGAGCGATCCTCGCTGCCGTGCATCGGAAACGAACGCGCGGACCTCGTCGTCGCCGGTTGCGCGATCCTCGAAGCGATCATGGAAATCTGGCCCGCCAGGAACCTCGGGATCGCCGATCGCGGCATCCGCGAGGGTATCCTGCGCTCATTGATGGCGCGGGACGGCTGGAAGCTGTGATTATCCTCCCTGGCTTTTGCCGGGGAGGGGAACCAGCGAAGCTGGTGGAGGGGTCTTCTTCATTGCGCAAAGCCCCCTCCACCGCACTTCGTGCAGTCCCCCTCCCCACGAAATCGTGGGGAGGATGTTCTTGAAACGCCTCCGCACCGCCAAGGGCCGCAAAGTCTCTTCAACACTATGGCTCGAACGGCAGCTCAATGACCCTTATGTCAAGCGTGCCAGGGCCGAGAATTACCGCAGCCGCGCCGCATACAAGCTGCTCGAGCTCGACGAGCGGTTCGGCCTGCTCAAGGGCGCCAAAGCCGTGGTCGATCTCGGCATTGCGCCGGGCGGCTGGAGCCAGGTCGTCCGCCGCAAGGCGCCGCAGGCCTCGATCGTCGGCATCGACCTGCTTCCGACCGACGCGATCGACGGCGTGACGATCCTGCAGATGGACTTCATGGACGAGGGGACGCCGGAGCGGTTGAAGCAGGCGCTCGGCGGCCCCGCCGACCTCGTCCTCTCCGACATGGCGGCCAACACGGTCGGCCACCAGCAGACCGACCATCTACGCACCATGGCGCTGGTCGAAGCCGGCCTGGAGTTCGCGCGCGAGGTGCTGCGCCCAGGCGGCGCTTATGTCGCGAAGGTTCTGGCCGGCGGCGCCGACAATCAGCTCGTCGCCGAGCTGAAGAGGAGCTTTTCGGCCGTGAAGCACGCCAAGCCCCCCGCAAGCCGCAAGGATTCCAGCGAGTGGTACGTCGTTGCGCAGGGCTTCAAGGGTTCAGCGGTCAGCTAATGTCTGCCTGAGGTGGAAAACGGCCAGTAGCCCATCAAACTATCCGAACGCCCTCTAGCTCGGGGTCGTTTTGCAATGCGCTTTTGATCGACGACAGGTCGTCTCTGGCGAAGGTCACAATGAACTTGCGGATTACATCCTTCGACTGGACCATCAAATACCTCTGCCAAAATCCTCGCTTGAGCGAGATTTCGAGAATGTCGTCCACCTTCACTCGCTTTCCCGAAGGCAAAATCAGCCAGTCCTTTGAGGTCGCGATATATGGCTTTGCGCCGAGGGCAGTCAGAGCAGGCGGGACGTAGACGACCGCGTATGCCACTACGCACAACCAGCCGACCGACTGCCGAACAAGCGACAGATCACCAGCGGCGATGAGTCGGGGATAATCAGCTAGCGAATGACCGGAGGTCGATAGGCCGATGGCCAAGATTACGGGATACAGGATGGGCGCAACCACGGCAGATGCGGCCCGCGACCTAGCCGCCTCTGAAACTACGCGAACGCTGCCTTCCATTGGCCCTCCTGCATTAACGCCCCAAGGAGGTTATCTCTGCAATGGGTCGAAAGCCATAGCGATGTGGGTCAGCTCGCCTTCTTCCGCGCGGCGTCGATTGCCTGTTTGAGCATGTCGTAGCCGACCGCGCCGTTCAGCACCTTGTCGCCGATCACGAACAAAGGCGTGCCCGTCGCCCCGAGCTGGCCTGCCAGTTGGTAGTTGCGCTTGATCTCGGCTTCGACCTGCGGATCGCCGTCGGGCTTCGGCGCGATGTCCGCCGCCTGAGCGGCCGCTGCAATCGTGTCCGGCGCAGGGCGTCCGGCCGCCCAGAGCGTGTCATGGAACATGGCGAAACGGCCGAGCTTCGATGCTTCCAGCGATAGGCGCGCCGCGGTGACGCTGTCGGGCCCCAGGATCGGCAGCTCGCGATAGACCACCCGAAGGCCCTTGTTCTCCTGAAGCAGCCGGTCGACGCTCGGATTGCTCGCCTTGCAATAGGGGCAGGCGTAGTCGAAGAATTCGACCAGCGTGACCTCGGGCTTTGCGGCACCCTTCCATGAGCTTGCGAAGGGCGTTTCGATCGCCGCACGGTTAGCGGCGAGCACCGGCGCATATTGCGCGTCCTTGAGCGCATCGACGGCGTCCGACAGGATTTTGGGATCGGCGAGCAGGCCTTGCCGGACGATCCGGCTGCTCAGCACGTCAGGCAGCGCGAACAGCAGGATCGCCGCCGTCAGCAGCGACCCGATGACTCCGCCTGCGATTGCCGGGACCAAAACGCTGCGCCGCCCGCCTGGCGCAATCTCACCACTCACTCGTTTCCGTCTTTCCTGTATCGCTTGTCTTTCTTGGCGAGCTCGGCGCGGGATACCATGGCGATGTCCTGGGCGCGAAGATAGTCCGGAGTTCCGGGCTGAATGCCCTTCATCGCCAACTGGGCGCTTGCCAGTGCCATTTTCGGATCGTCCTGGAGATTGCTGCGCTCTGCGGTCGCGAGCGACGCCCGGGCCTGGTCGCCCTCGCGGTCGTAGATGATCCCTAGTTCGTACCACGCGAACGGATCCTCATTGTCGCGGTTTACGGCGACCTTCAGGATCTGCTTGGCTTCCTGGAAATTCTTGGGATCGTTCGTCTCGACCAGCGCATGGCCGAGCATGGCCGCGATCAGCGGAGCGTCGCCCGAGAGTTTCGTCGCTTCGCGCAGGGGCGGGACCGCGTCCTTGGGCTTTCCGTCCTCGAGCAACATCTGGCCCTTGAGCTCGAGGAAGAACGGGTCGTGCGGGTCAATGGCGAGCAAGGCGTCAGCCTCGGCCTCGGCCTTATCGGGATAGGCGCCGAGATGGTAGGCATAGGCACGGGCATAATGGGCCGGAATGCTCTGGTCGCTTTCCGGATATCTCAGCACCGCCTGCTTCGGATCGACGAACCCGAGCAACTTCGCCTTCACTCGCTCGAACCGCGCTTCGAGCTGCGGATCGATCGGCTTGTTCCACGCCGGGTCGCTCGACAGTTTCTGATGGAGAGCCTCGATCCGTTCGGAGTTCAGCGGGTGGTCGCGATCGAAACTGTCCTTCGAGTAGACCGCGAGCCGGTATTCCTCGTTCTGCAGCTTGTTGAAGAACTGCAGAATGCCCTTCCCGCTGATCCCCGCTTTCGAAAGCAGGCGCGCGCCCGTCGCATCGGCGGTGCTTTCCTGGCCGCGCGTGAAGGCAAGCAGGTCGCCAATCGCCGCGCGCTGGCCGGCCATCATGATTCCCATCGCCGCGTCACCGGCGCCTGCGGCCATCGCTGCGACTCCGAGCACGAGTGAAAGGATGCTGATGCCGGTCGCGTGCTTCTCGCCCTCGCCGCTCCGGATCGAGTCGCCGGCGATCACGTGGCCAAGCTCGTGCGCGACGACGCCCTGGACCTGGTTCACGTTGTCCGCGGCTTCGATCAGGCCCGACTGGAGGTAGACGGTCTGGCCCTGCGACACGAAGGCGTTGATCTCCGGGTCGTTGAGAAGCACGACCTTGACGCTCTTCGGATCGAGCCCGCCGGCCTTGATCAAGGGCACCGACATGTCCTTGAACAGCAGCTCGGTCTCGGTGTCGCGAAGGACCTGAGGACCCGAATCGTCCTGTGCCGCAGCGGGTTGCCAGCCCGCGAATGCCAGCGTGAGCGCGAGCATAAGCAAGCGCGCGAGGCGGGTAACCGGCGACTTCATCGGCCGCCGATTACCACTTTCCGCGCTGAACGCGGGATGAAAAATGCAGCCGCTGCGGCGGCTTGCAGGAAGTTAACCGAAGGTTCGCTGCCACCAGCCGCGGCGCGGTTCGCCGCCCGCCTCGTCCGCCGTATCGTTGTTTGCCGCAGGAACAGCCGCAGCGCCTTCGCCCTCGGCTTCGGCAGTTTCGGGCTTGGCCTTGGCTTTCGTCCGGCGCTTGGCTGCCGGCTTCGCGCGCGGAGCCGCCTGATCAGCCGTTTCGGCCGGCGGCGCTTCGGGAGGGGCGGGCTCCTCCACGGTCACCTCCGCTTGCGCCGCGGCCTTCTTCGACCGACTCCGCTTGGGCTTGGGCTGCGGTTCCTCGGCGACCGCGGTTTCCGCAATCGGCGGCTCCTCGTCGACCGGGCGCTCGATCATCGGCGAGCTTTCGGGTTCGATCACCGGCTCGCCCGGCTGCTCGCTGCTCGCTTCAGCGCCCTTCCTGCCACGGCGCCTGCGGCGGCGCTTGCCGGCTTCGGCCTTCTCCGTGGGTTCTCCGGCATGCTCGGCCGGCTCTTCCTCTGCGGCTGATTCGGGCTGGCTTCCGGGACGGGCGGTTTCGCCTTCCGCGCCCTCGCGGCGCCCACGTCCGCGGCCACCGCGGCGGCGGCGGCGGCGGCGACGCCCCTGGCGTTCGCCTTCCTCTCCGCCCTCGCGATCTTCACCGCGGGGCTCCGCCTCTTCCTCGTCCTCTTCCTCTTCGTCCTCGAGCGTGATCTCGACGGTATCGTCGTCGTCGTACACGGGTGCAGCCTCGATCCGCGGCGCGGCGACCGGCCGCGCGCCGGAGCTCTCGACCGTCATTCGCGCGCCTTCGAAGCTCTCGTCGATCAGGACCTCGATCGAGACCCCGTAACGCTGCTCAATATCGGCGAGCTCGGCGCGCTTCTTGTTGAGCACGTAGACACCTGCCTCCTTGCCGGCGCGCAGCAGGATGCGATCGCCGCGGCCGCGCGTCGCCTCGTCCTCGATGATCCTCAGCGCCGAGAGC
>Ga0207660_10003287_pt1 | contig 10574 bp, 9 predicted proteins | sample KBSC73BmetaG_FD_184335 | JGI IMG/M metagenome (GOLD analysis project Ga0207660, IMG submission 184335) | Corn rhizosphere microbial communities from Kellogg Biological Station, Michigan, USA - KBS C7-3B metaG (SPAdes) (version 2) | ecosystem: Host-associated > Plants > Roots > Rhizosphere ... | reverse complement strand
CACCATCCGCTCGAGCCCATACGGCCCACGTGCTCGCAACGGCTCGCGAAGCTCGATCATCGCGGTTGGTTGGCCGAGCGCGGTGCGAAGGTAGCCTGGTGTTCGCTTCGGCGGCGCGTTGTGCCGGCCGAAATGGATGCTCGCAATCGCATCGCGCGGAATGTCGAGCCGCCACTGCAAGCCGTTGCGGACCTGAAGTTCCGTCGGCGTGAGGAGAATCGGGCGCTGCTGCACGGCGCGTGCGAGACCGAGAAGCCAGATCCCGGTGAACACGCCGATCGCGAGCAGCACGTTCGCCGCCATGTGATGCCGTGCGCGGACGAGGAAGTCGAGCGCGGCCACCTCGACGATCGAGACGAAGGCCAAGGTATACAACAACGCCGCATAGCCGTTCTTCTTGTGATAGAAGAATGGCTGCGCGTTCGCGGGCACGAACGGTCGCCGTCGCCAGGACGCGAGCGCGTAATAGAACATGGATGTCTCCGTCGCGATGACGTCGGCCACGCGCGATTGCATCGACGATCCGCCAAGCACGAGGCGAATCCGCTCGGGGACGTCGAGCTCGATGCCTGAGGCGGCGAGCGCGCGACGCGTGCGCCGCACACCAACCACGATGAAGCCGACGACGGCCAGCTCGAACGGAATACCGAGATATCGGATATCGTGCAAGAGGTCGCGGTGGCCGGTCGGAAGCGTGATCGTCGCGGCCGCCACGCTCGCGAGGAAGATCGGCAGAGCGGTGCGGGCGGCGACGCGCTTCGGTCGCACGAGCATGAGCCAGTACGCGGCCGTCAGGCCGACGGTGAGGTCGAAGCTCACGACGGCGTCCAGGAGATCCGGGCTCTGCGCGAAGAGCGACGACCGGACGATCAGTCCGTCGATCAGATAGAACACCGCAGCGACGGCGGCGAAGCCGAGCGGGGTGCGAATCCGGAGTGGCCGGCGAATCGAAAACTCGCTCACGATGCTCTGCTCTCTGAAATCGTGGATGCTGAAATGTCGATGCTCGACGGCGGCACTCGATCATACAGATCCCAAACACCGCGCGCTACGGTCCGCCGTTGCCGGTCCCGCGGTCAGACTGCCAGTTTGAAGCGAAGGGTTCTCACCCGAGGCGGACTCGATCCTTCTCCGAGGATGCTCAGATGACCACGAGGCGTGACTTTCTGAAACACACGGGCGCAGCCGCCGCGATCGCGGCCGCGAACTCGTTGCTGCGCCCTGGCGTCGCCGGTGCGCTCGGCGCATCGCCGAGCTATCCGCGCGGCGTTGCCGCATTCGAGGACCTCCCAGTCAAAGATCTGATGATGGCGGCGCTCGATGCCGCGAAAGCCGCCGGCGCAACGTGGGCGGACGCACGCATCGGCCGGTATCGGCAGAACTTCGTCGGCACGCGCGAGACGCAGATCACGCAGGTCGGCGACACCGATTCGATCGGCATCGGCGTGCGCGCGCTCGTGAACGGCGCGTGGGGATTCGCCGCGTCGCAGAATCTGACCAAGGAAGGCGTGGTTGCGGCAGCGCGCGACGCCGCCGCGATCGCGAAGGTGAATCGCATTCCTGGTTCGGCCCCCGTGGTGCTCGCGCCCGCGCCGGCGTACACGGACGTCACCTGGAAGAGCTCCTTCGAGATCGATCCCTTCACGATTCCCGTCGAGCAGAAAGCGCAACTGCTCATCGATGCGAACACGCAAGCGATGAAGGTCGCGAACGTGAAGTTCGTGAACAGCTTCCTCTTCTTCATCAAGGAAGATCGGAACTACGCGAACACGGACGGCTCGTTCATCACGCAGACGGTCGTGCGGAGCTGGGTTCCGTTCACCGCGACGGCGGTCTCGCCCGACTTCAGTGATTTCCAATCGCGCGGCAACGTCGTGCAGCCGATGGGACGCGGATGGGAGTTCATCGTCGCCTCGGATCTCGTGGGCAACGCGCGCAAGTGGGGCGAGGAAGCAGCGGAGAAGCTCAAGGCGAAGCCGGTCGACGTCGGGCGCTACGACCTCGTGCTGCATCCATCGCACCTCTGGTTGACCATCCACGAGTCCATCGGTCATCCCACCGAGCTGGATCGGGCGATGGGCTACGAAGCCAACTACGCGGGCACGAGCTTCGTGTCGCCGCCCGAGAAAGTGCTGGGCACGCTGAAGTACGGGCCGTCGTTCATGAACATTCAGGGCGACCGTACGCAGGACGGTGGCTGCGCAACCATCGGATGGGACGACGACGGCGTGAAGGCCGAGTCGTTCCTGATCATCAAGAATGGCATCTTCAACGATTATCAGACGAGCCGGGAGCAGGCACCGTGGCTCGAATGGTACTATAAGAAAACTGGTATGCCGGTGAAGTCGCACGGCTGCTGCAACGCCGACAACTGGAGCAGCGTGCAGTTCCAGCGCATGCCGAACGTGTCATTGTTGCCGGGCGAGCAGGATCGGAAGTGGGAGGATCTCATCGCGGCCACGGATTCGGGCATCGCGATCGTCGGTGACGGCTCGTTCTCGATCGACCAGCAGCGCTACAACGCCCAGTTCGGCGGCCAGGTGTTCTACGAGATCAAGGGCGGCAAGATCGCCGGCATGTTGAAGGACGTCGCGTACCAGATGAAGACCACGGAATTCTGGAACGCGATGGACATGATCGGCGGGAAGTCGAGCTACATGATGGGCGCGAGCTTCTTCGACGGCAAAGGCCAGCCCGGCCAGATCGGTTCGGTCAGCCATGGCTGCGTGCCCGCACGCTTTCGCAACATCAACGTCATCAACACGGGGAGGAAAGCGTGAGGCGAGTCGACCCCCGCGTGATGACACGCGAACAGGCGCAATCGTTGATCGAACGCACGCTCAAGCTGTCCAGGGCCGATTGGGCGCGGGTGAATCTCGGCGGCGGTTATCAGGCGAACATCCGCTTCGCCGACAATCGCATCTCGACGGCGGGCGGCGTGTCGACGGCGACGCTCAACGTGCAGAGCTCGTTCGGGCCGAAGCACGCCGTGATCTCGACGAACGACTTCAGCGACGCGGGGCTCGAGCGCGCGGTGCGCCAGTCCGAGGCGCTCGCGAAGCTCGCGCCAGACGATCCCGAGGCGATGCCGGAGCTCGAGCTGCAGCAATATGAGAACGTGAAAACGTATTTCGACTCGACGGCCGAGCTCGGACCCGCAGGCCGCGCGCAGGCGGCGCGACTCGCGATCGACCCGTGCAGAGCTGCCGGTGACCTCAAGGCGGCGGGCTTTCTCATCACCGGCATCGGAGCGGGCGCGGTCGGCAACAGCAAAGGACTCTTCGCCTACCAGTCGGGCACGTCGGCCAACTACACGCTCACCGTGCGCACCGCCGATGGTACCGGGATCGGGTTGGGCGGCGCGGATCACCCGGACTGGTCGCAGCTCGACGTGAAAGGCGTCGCGCAGCGCGCCATCGAGAAGGCGCGCCTGTCGCGCAATCCGGTGGCGATCGAGCCTGGGCGCTACACCGTGGTCATGGAGCCGCAGGCGGTTGGCGATCTCGTCCAACTCCTCGCCTTCGCGCTCGACGCGCGTTCCGCCGACGAAGGGCGGAGCGCATTCTCGACACGGGGCGGCGGCACGAAGGTCGGCGACAAGGTGGTCGACGAGCGGGTGACGCTGCTCTCGGATCCCGCCGATCCACAATTACTCAGCAACGTCTTCGACGGCCAGGGACTGCCGGCGAGACGGCAAGTGTGGATCGAGAACGGCGTGTTGAAGAAGCTCACCTACTCGCGCTTCTGGGCGCAGAAGAAGGGCCAGCAGCCGGATGCGGGAACGAATGCGGTGAAGCTGGTTGGCGGAACGCAGTCGCTCGATGACCTCATCAAGTCGACGCCGCGCGGCATCCTGCTCACTCGGTTGTGGTACCTGCGTCAGGTCGATCCGCGCACGGAGCTGTACACGGGCCTCACGCGGGACGGGACGTTCCTCATCGAGAACGGGAAGATCTCGAAGGCGGTGAAGAATCTCCGATTCAACGAGTCGCCGCTCTTCATTCTGAACAATCTCGAGGCGCTCGGCCGCGCGGAACGCGTCGCGGGGACGGAAGCGGGCGGGGACGTCGTGATGCCCGCGCTCAAAGTGCGCGACTTCAACTTCACCAGCCTGTCGGACGCGGTCTGAGCGTCCGTGCTCGGCTAGATGGTCGCTTCGGCTTCGGCGCCGATCAACGTGAGGTACGCGCGTACCCGCCTGACGAGCTCGTTCGGAGAGATCGGCTTGAGGATGTAGCCGTCGAACGCGCAACGCTCCGTCAGGTCGAGCTCCGAGTCGACTCTCGCGGAGAACGCGAGGAGGGGGATCGTCGCCGTCGCGTCGTCGGATTTGAGAATTCGACTGGCTTCCCAGCCGTCGAGACGCGGAAGCCCGATATCCATCAGCACGAGGTTCGGGCGGACCTCGCGCGCCAGTCGAATCGCCTCCGCTCCGTCGGTGGCCTCGACGACCGTGTAGCCGAAGTGCCGGAGGATGAGACCATATACCCGCCTGGCGTCGTCGTTGTCTTCGGCCAGGAGAATAGTCGGACGTGCAACGTTCGGTTGGATCCGTTCGTTGGTGATGGACAGCATGGCAGAGCTCCAGGCCTACGACACACAGCGACCAGCGGGGCTGCTTGCAATGCATACGCAATGCAGAAAGCAGACCGACGCGGCCGCATCGAATCGACGCACGTTTGTGTGGTGACCGTTCGCCGCCCGATGCGGTTCAGCATCGTGCATGTATCCGAGGCAACATCTGACCACCCCTCTCCTGCAGCGTCCCGACCCGGCTGTCTCGATCGATTCCACGACGATCAGTCGAGCCAAGCTCGGCGACATCGACGCGTTCACGGCCATCGTCGAAGCGTACCATCAACGATGCCTGCGCTTCGCGCGCTCGATGTTGCGCAATCCGGACGATGCGGAGGACATGGTGCAGGAGGCGTTCGTCCGTCTCTATCGAGCGCTCCCGCGCTATGAGGAGCGGTATCGCTTCGAGTCCTGGCTGTTTCAGATCCTCGGAAACTGCTGTCGCACGGCGAACACGACGTTTCAGCGGGTCGAGGCGCGTGCCGTGGACGACGAGTCCATCGTCGAGCGGATGCCGTCGGCGGACATGCCGGGCCGACAGTTCGACGAAGAGTGGAGCACCGCGGTCCGGACCGCACTTGCCGAGGTGCCCGATTACAATCGTGAGATTTTTCTGTTGCATTACATAGAAGGTTTCTCGTACGACGAGATCGAGCGCATGACGGGAGTGAGACAGTCGGCGCTCAAGATGCGCGTGAAGCGCGCGAGTGACTATCTCCGCCGCCGGCTTGCGCCGGACCGCCAATGACCAACAGCGACAACGATCCGGTGCTCCGCCGCGCGATCGATGATCTGCGCCGACTGCCGCCGCTCGATCCCGAGGCGGTGCGTCGCGTGGTGAGCGCCGCGGCGATCGCGCGTGTGTCGCCGGCGGAAGACGACGACATGATCGTCGCGCCTCCGAGCCGGTCGCTCACCGTCTGGGCCGTGGTGGGCATCGCGGCGGCCGCGGCCTTTGTGGGCTTCGCACTTCGCGGCGTTTGGACGTCGCACGCGTCCGCGCCTGCCAGGGTGGTCGCGTCGGCGCCGGCCGCCGCGAAGCTCAGGCCGATCGACATGGGGAGCGACGTGCTTCCTGTTCCACAGCAGTTCGTGTTCGAGAATGCACGCGCGCATCGCGTATCCATCGTTGGCGACTTCAATGGTTGGAACGCAGCCAAGACGCCCATGCTGCATACGCCTGACGGAACGTCGTGGTCGGTGATCGTACCGATGCTGCCGGGGCGACACATCTATGGCTTCATGGTCGACGATTCGATCTTCACGCTAGACCCGCGCGCACAGAAGTCGCGCGATGCCGATCTCGGCACGGAAGGGTCCGTCGTCATCGTGGGGCGTCCATGAGTCGCCGCCGCTTTGCTATCGCGTTGGCGATCAGCGTATCCGCATCCGGCGCGATCCGCGCGCAGCAGCAGTCGGCGACCGCGTTGGTGAACGACCCCGAGGCGAATGCACAGCTCATGTCGATCGTCAGCTCGGCGCGCGACGCCGGACTTCCGATCGAGCCGATCGTCAGCAAGGTGCAATACGCCGTGGTGGTCGCGCATGCACCTGCGCCGAGAATCGTTGCCGCGGCGCGCGCGATCGCCGCGCGGCTCGAGGTCGCGCGCGACGCGTTGATGCCGCAGCCGAGTGGTTTGGAGATCGCGGCGGGCGCGGATGCGCTTGGCGCGCCGGGCGTCGAACCGAAGCAGCTTCGGGCCGTCCGCGCCGCAAGCCCTAGACAATCAGTCGTCGTTCCACTCGGCGTGCTGGCGCAACTGGTCTCGAGCGGCGTCTCCTCGTCGGACGCAACGCAGATCGTCACGGATCTGATCAAGCATGGCGTATCACCGCGACAGCTCGTCGCCTTGGGAAACGACGTGAACTCAGATATCGCTCACGGGGAGACTGCGGCAAAAGCGCTCGACATCCGGTGGCGCGGATTGAACGCTGTGCTCGCTCCCGGCGGCGGTGCATCGGCTGCGGCGGCGAATGCGCCTGGACTTTCCGCGACCGGTCCCAAGAAACCGTAATTAGAAGGCCCAGCTATTATTTTCGGGGATGCGCCGAGCTCGGCTCATCCCCGTTTTCTTATCGTTTGTCGCGCTGGTGCTGCCGCGTCTTGCGAGGGCGCAGCGGCAGTGGACGACCGACTTCGGCGTATCGCGGCTGCGTCAGGATCAGATCGATGAGTCGAATGCGCTGACGCTCGGAACGGCTGTCGACGCCTACAGTGATCGCGCGTGGCTTCGCGTGAGCGGATTGTTGTCGCGAGCGACGATGGATCGATGGACGGGCCAAGGTGTCGTCGTGGGTTCGCTGCTCGGTCCGGCAAACCGTGTCGCGCGATGGGAACTGTCGGGTTCGGCGAGCGGGTTCACCGAAACGGGTTTCGGGCCCACGACGAGCGTCGAGATCATGGCCGGCGCGCGATTCGGCTCGACACTCGCGGGCGCGTCGTTCGGCGCCGGCGGTGGTGCCACACGATCACCCGTCACGTTGGGCAGAGGTGTTCTCCAGGCCCAGGCAGGCGCATGGCGCGCGGTCGATGTGAACGCGTTCGCCATCAACGCCGCATTCACTGGACTCTACGCCCCGCCGTCGGGCACGTATGGCGCGCCGCTACCCGTCGAGCGAAATCTGGCGTATGCGGACGCGAGCGTCGCGTGGCGGCGCGACCGCAACGGATGGTCGGCGAGCGTGGACGTAGGCGCGCGCGGCGGATCGTCGCTCGTTCAGGGCGGCACCTGGGCTTCGGGCGAAGCCGCTGCCTGGATCTCGAGCCATGTTGCGTTCGTCGCGAGCGTCGGTCGCGCGCTCGCGGACCCGATCCGTGGCGTGCCGAGCACGCGATACCTGGGCGCGTCGGTACGCATCGCCGCGCAGCCGCACGATCGCGTCGGCGGCGCCTCGAAGCCGCAAGTCCTCGCTGGCCGCGAACGCCTCGAGATCGATCTGCCGAAGGCGACCAGTGTCGAGCTCATGGCCGACTTCACCGACTGGAAGCCTGTTCCGCTCGTGCGCACTGGTGGTGTCTGGCAGCTCGAGCGCTCCATCTCGCCCGGTCTGCACCGCGTCGCCATTCGCATCGATGGCGGCGACTGGATCGCGCCGCCCGGAGTCCCGCACGCCACCGACGACCTCGGCGGCGTCGTCGGATTGATCACAGTTCCCTGATCAGGGAGCTGTCATACCGCGGGAATCCGCACGATCTTGCCCATGAAGAGGATCGTGCCGCTCAGGCGCTCGCGAATGACGATGATGAATGGATGATCGACGCGGACCACCGTGACCTGCGGGAGCGCGGTGAGCGTGATGCCGACCGTCGTGACCGCCGCCGCCTCCGTTCCCTGTTCATCGATCTTCACGAACGCGTTCTGCTGGAGCAGCGAGATCGCAAGCTCCCGGCCGCGCGACGACATGCGCGTGAAGTCAGCGTTCTCGAACGCGGCGTGCATGCCGAGCGCCTTCATGTCGTCGACGAGGTCGCGCTTCCATGAGAGCGTGACGCGTGGAAAGTCGAGCGCTACCTCGCGGGCCACGAAGCTGCTCGTGAGCGACTGCCACGCCGTCGGCGTGAGCGACGCCGCGAGCGACTCCACGCTGGCGCCGGCCTTTGGCAGCAGGACTGTCATCGTGAACGACGAGTCGCCGTACGGGAGGTCGACGGCTTGATAGGTTGGCGTCTCCGCGTACAGCGTGAGGCTGTCGCGATGCATCATGGGGACGGTCTGATCGCCGCCGACGGCATGGAACGCGGCGGGTTTCGTCTGCGTGGAATCGAACCGGCCGCGCCATACGCCCTTGAAATAGATGGCGTTCATCAGGTACATGACCGTCGCCGGGTCGACGCTGTCGAGCACTTTCGGAATGCGGCCGTGGGTCCTGTCGTTCGCCCAGCCGTTCACCTTCGACAACACATTCGCCGGGTCGTCGAAATTCAGCGGCGAGACCTGCGCACCGAAGTACGACGACGCATCGTTCAGAAAACTCTGAGTGAATGGAAACCCGTCGCGATACCAAATGGAGCTCGCAATCTCCATCGTCGTCGCCGGGTCGAGCGTCGTGAGCAGCGAGATGAGCGAGCGATAGCCGCTGTCGATCGACGCCAGCGGCGTCGTGCCGAGCTGTAGCGCCGAACGCATCTCGTCGAACGTCTGCCCGGCCGCCCCGTTCATCGTCATGCCGAGCGCGAATGAAACGCTCAGCGGCGAGACGAAGATGTTCGAATCGGCCTGCGCCGTGTTGATGCGGTTCCACAGCGCGAACGAAAACGCATTCGACGCGGACAGCAGGCTCAACTCAGCGGGCGTGAGCGCGCGTGGCAGCGAGGTGCGCGCGGCGCTCGGCGTGCTGGGTTGCGGCTCGAGACCGGAGGAATGGCAGGCTGCGGCAAAGCAGAGTGCGCCGAGTACGAGGTGGCGCTTACGGCGAATCATCAGACGGCTCCCTGGGTACGTGCTCTCGGGACGCATAACCGGGACAGGCGGCCCTGGAGTCATCGCTAGTCGCTGATTCAGGAAGTTTCTGCTGCTGGAATGAAGTGTTGTCTTGACCGGTCCCGGCCACTCATTAGCTTGTGGGTCGCGCGGTGATTTCCCCGATTTGACGGGCCGCGCACCGGTAATGTCCGGAGAAACCCGTCTAAGTCGTCTGGCAGATGCAGCGGCCCGCGACGAGAGATCAGTCGGGGCCGTTTTCATTTTCCAGCGCGTCGGCGCGCGGAGACTTCATGAGCACATACACGTTTTCGTCAGAGTCCGTCAGCGAAGGTCACCCAGACAAGGTCTGTGACTTCATCGCCGATTCCATTCTCGATGCGCATCTCGCCGGCGACCCGAACAGCCGCGTTGCCTGTGAAGTGCTCTGCAAGAGTGGACAGGTCGTGCTCGCCGGCGAGATCACGTCGCGCACGAACGTCGACTACGAGAAGGTCGCCCGCGACGCGATTCGCGAGATCGGCTACGTCGATCGGAACGAAGCCTTCAACGCCGACGGCGTGAAGGTCATCCAGTTCATCACCAAGCAGTCCGGTGACATCGCGATGGGCGTGGACACCGGTGGCGCTGGCGACCAGGGAATCATGTTCGGCTATGCGAGCGACGAGACGCCCGAGCTCATGCCGCTCCCGATCCAGCTCGCGCATCGCCTCTCTCAGCGCCTGGCGACCGGCCGCAAGAACGGCGAGCGTACCTGGCTTCGGCCGGACGTCAAGACGCAGGTGAGCGTTCGCTACGAAGACAACGCGCCGGTCCGCGTCGAGACGGTCCTCGTGTCGACGCAGCATGCGGCCGACGTCTCGCAGTCCGAGATTCGCGACTACGTCGCGAGCTGCATCGCGCCCGAGGTGCTCGGCTCGTGGTTCGGCCCGCATGTCGAAGTGCTCGTCAATCCGACCGGGCAGTTCATCGAAGGTGGCCCGTCCGCCGACTGCGGCGTGACCGGACGCAAGATCATCGTCGATTCGTACGGCGGCATGGGTCGTCACGGCGGTGGCGCGTTCAGCGGCAAGGATCCGTCGAAGGTGGATCGCAGCGGCGCGTACTTTGGCCGCTTCGTCGCGCGGCAGGTCGTGAAGCATGGCTATGCGAAGCGCGCGGAAGTGCAGGTCGCCTACGCGATCGGCCGCGCGGAGCCGGTGTCGGTTCGCGTGGACACCTTCGGCACGGGCGATTGGCGCGCCGCCGAGGAGTTCGTTCGCACGTTCGACTATCGTCCGGCGGCCATGATCGAGCGTCTGTCGCTTCGCAAACCGATCTACCGGTCGACGACCAACTACGGTCACTTCGGCAAGCCGTCGCTGAGCTGGGAAGAGTAACGAATCCTGGACGATCGGCAGTCGACACGCATGGACCAAAGCAGACGAGGCGGCGCAATCGCGTCGCCTCGTCTTTTTCGTCCGTTGTCGACCGTTGTCTACCGACTGCTGCGTCTGGCCAGCGTCTAGCGACCGACGTCTGCCGGGGCGCGACCAACGTCTGGCATCGAGTCAGGTGCGTCCGGGCAGAGCTGCTCAC
>Ga0207660_10003283_pt1 | contig 10577 bp, 10 predicted proteins | sample KBSC73BmetaG_FD_184335 | JGI IMG/M metagenome (GOLD analysis project Ga0207660, IMG submission 184335) | Corn rhizosphere microbial communities from Kellogg Biological Station, Michigan, USA - KBS C7-3B metaG (SPAdes) (version 2) | ecosystem: Host-associated > Plants > Roots > Rhizosphere ... | reverse complement strand
CTCCAGCCGGTCGTCATTAGAAACAGAAACACTCGATGCGGTCAAGGGGGCGATTGACGGGGTTTTCTGCGCTTGTCTATAGTGCAGCGCCGCCCCGTATGTTGAGAGAAGGACTTCAGTCGTGCGCCAGCCTCATCAGATTGCCGTCGACCGCGCGCTCTTGCTCTATGCACTGCATCTTGCCGAACCTCATGGGCTGCTGAGCGACGTCAAGCTTCAGCAGCTCTGTTTTCTCTGCGAGCTACAGATGTTCGGCAAAGGCTTCAAAGGGTTTCATTTTGAATTTTTTCGGTTCGCCTATGGCGCGTTCAGCAAGGATCTGGACAATGATTTGACGTCGCTCCGTCGGAAGGAGCGCGTGGAGAACTTTACGCTCTCCGATCAGGCGCAGGAGGCAGTCCTCCCGTTGATCGAGCAAGGCGTCGCGGGCGTCGAAGCTAATGAAAAGGTCATAGAAATTCTCAAGGCCGTCATGGCGACCTACGGTCCCCAAGATAGCGGCGCCATTACCTCATCCGTCGAGGCGGTCGAATTGAGTACGCCGCAGGATCCGGAATTCAAGATTCCTATCCGCGATATCGTGTTTCACACGACGCTGCTTGTGCCTCATCGCATCGAGGTGCAAGCGGAGTTTGCGTTCCCGCCGGCGCTCCTAGCGAAGCTGAACCAGGCCATGGGCTATTGAGGGGAATCGCAGACAGCGAGCGACAGGCCGAGATGGAAGAGAGGAGGCCGTCACGCCTTGTCGAGCTGGTAAAGCTCTCCATACTTCCGTTCGATATAGCGTAAGAACGGTTCGGGGTTGAGACTCACGCCAGTCACTCGTTGGGCCAGATGATCGGGCGTGAACATGCGACCCCAGCGATGAATCTTATGACCTAGCCAACGGCGCAGAACCATCAGCTGTCCTGCGGCGATTTCCTCTTCAATGTGCGGGATCTCGTGTTTCGCCTGCTCGTAAAACTGCACAGCATAAAGATTGCCCAACGTATAAGTCGGGAAGTAGCCGAAGGCCCCCATCGACCAATGGACATCCTGCAACACGCCGTCTCCGTCCAATGACGGAACGATCCCCAGATACTCCTTCATCTTGTGACTCCAAATATCGGGAAGTTCCTCGGGATTCGCCTTCCCCTCGATCAGATCCTGCTCGATCTCGAACCGCAGCATGATGTGGAGATTGTACGTGAGCTCATCGGCCTCGACGCGGATCAGCGAGGGCTTGACTCGATTGATCACGGCGTAAAACTGTTCCATCTCGACCGCGCGCAGTTGATGATGGAAGGTGGCTTGGAGGATTGGATAAAAAAACCGCCAGAAGGCACGTGAGCGGCCGACGCAATTCTCCCATAATCTCGATTGACTCTCATGGATGCCCAGCGATACGGATTCGCCGAGCGGAGTGCCATAGTGGGTTGGGTCGAGCCCCTGATCATACAGGCCGTGCCCGCCCTCATGGATGCAACTAAAAAGGCACGAGGGCAGGTCGTGTTCGTAGACGCGAGTGGTGACGCGGACGTCCGTCGGATGGAACGATGTGGTGAAGGGATGGACCGACAGATCCAGCCGGCCCTTTTCGAAGTCGTAGCCCATCGCGATGAGTACCAGACGGCCGAATTCCAGCTGCCGTGCCTGGTCATAGGCATGGTACAGAAAGGTGTCGTCGATCTGCACGGAACTCTGTTGAATGCGCTTCAGTAACGGGACGAGCCTGGTCTTTAGCTGTGCAAACAGCGGCCGCAACCCGGCGACTGTCGATCCCGGTTCATAGACATCGAGCAGCGCGTTGTAGGGCGTGCCTTCAAAACCAAAATACTGGGCTTCTTCTCGCTTGAGCGACAAGACCGTGCGCAGGCTGGGAAGGAACGATTTAAAATTACTTTGCGTCCTCGCTTCGGCCCAGACCTGCTGCGCCAACGAACATTCCCGGCTCAGCCGCATGACAAAATCCGAAGGGAGTTTTTTGGCGCGGCTGTAATCTCGCCACACTTCACGCAGCAGGGCGTTGGACGATTCGTCCCAGAGTTCCCCGTCCTGTTCGCGTGGAAGGCCTGTGTGGAGGTCGAGCCATGTGCCAAGCAGCCGCTCGGTGTCGGACGACACCAGTTGCTGATGCGCAATCCCCTGAAGGGCCGCGAGCTGCTCCGCGCGGGCCCCGCCTCCACCGGCGGGCATATAGGTTTCCTGATCCCAGGAGAGCACAGAGGCGGCACTGTTGATGCGCTGAATCTCCAGGAGCCGGGTTGCCAGCGGCTCCAGGGTTTTCAGGGTTTTCATGCTGCCACTTCCTCCACCGACCACATGCTATCATCAGGCCGCTGCATAGGGACCAGTCTCGCACGCAGCAGGCCATTTTTCAAACCGGGAGAATGCGTACATGAAGGCGTTAGTTTCCGCTGAAATCGAAGCCTATGCGACTGCCCAGTCCATGCCTGAATCCGATGTGTGCCGGGCCTTGCGTGCGGAAACTCACCGGCAGATGGACTGCCCCCAGATGTTGGTCGGACCGCTGGAAGGCGCCTTCTTGAAAGTATTGACCCAGATCGTGCGGGCCACCCATGTCCTGGAAATCGGGATGTTCACCGGCTACAGCGCTCTCTGCTTCGCCGAAGCCCTCCCCCAAGAGGGTACCGTGACGACCTGTGAAATCGACGAAACATCGGCAGCGGTGGCCCGCCGTTATTTTGCGACGTCACCGCACGGCGAGAAGATTACAGTCCGTATGGGTCCTGCGCTTGAGACCATGCGCCTACTGAATAGCCGCTATGACCTCATTTTCATCGACGCCGACAAGCAAAATTACCTGAACTACTATCGGCGCGCGAAAGAGCTGCTCTCACCGAATGGCGTCATCGTCATTGACAATGTGCTGTGGGATGGGGACGTGCTGTTGGAACCCCCTCCTGATGAACGAACGGCCGCCATTCAGGAACTGAATCGGGCCGTCGTCTTGGACCCCGACGTGTCAGCCGTGCTGCTCACGATTAGGGATGGCGTACTTCTGATACGCAGAAAGGTGTGACTGTGCCTCTATGTAGTCAGCCATTGTGTGTCAGGTCCACATTGTGTTTACGATTCGGGCGTTCGGCAAAGGGCTCCTCAGGTGATAACTTGACCTCTTCCTTCTCATGGCGGATCGTGAGTCCACCTCCGGTCTTGAGCCGATAGCTCGTCGTGGCCTGGCCGACATCGACTTCGAGCGTCCGGCCTTGAAACATGAGATTAAATTGGATGCAATGGAGCACGTCCGGGAGAGCCGGCCAGAAGCTGAGCTCTCCGCCGTAATCGCGTAATCCGGCAAATCCGTAGACGAAAATCATCCAGACGCCCCCCATTGCCGCGATGTGACATCCGTCTTTGACGTTCCCCGCGACATCGCCCAGGTCCATCAGCGTCGCCACGCGTGCGTACTCCAGGGCCTTGCCCATCTCGCCGACTTCAGCTGCCATGATGCTTTGGATGCAGGCGGAAAGCGATGAGTCGCCCGTCGTAATCGGATCGTAGAAATCGAAGTTTCGCCGTTTCAGATCGGGAGAGAACTCGTGACCGAGCAGCAACATAGCCAGCACGAGGTCGGCCTGCTTGATGACCTGGTAGCGATAGATCGTCAGGGGGTGGAAATACAGAAGCAGCGGATATTTGTCGGCTGGTGTCCGGTCGAAATCCCAAGGCTCTTGTTGCAGGAACTGTTCGTCTTGGGGCGTGATTTGGAGCTGCTGATCATAGGGGACATACATCCGATCGGCGGCCTGCTTCCATTCCGCCACCTCGGAGAGATCGAGCCGTGTCTTATGCACCAATGCGGTAAAGAGATCGGGACGCCGGTCACGTACGCGCTCCACCGTCTCGGCCGCAAAGCGGAGGTTCTCCTTCGCCATGAGGTTCGTATAGACGTTGTTGTCGACTACCGTGTTGTATTCGTCTGGCCCGGTCACACAGAGAATGCAGAACTGGCCGCCCTTTCTGGACGAATAAAATCCGAGTGACCGCCAGAGCCGCGCCGTCTCCACCAGCATCTCGACGCCTTCGTCGAAGAGGAATTCGTCCTCCTCCGTCGCCTGGATGTACTTCTTCAACGCGTACATGATGTCTGCGTTGATGTGATACTGCGCGGTGCCCGCCGCGTAATATGCCGACGCCTCTTCGCCGTTAATCGTCCTCCAGGGATACATGGCCCCTCGCTGATTGAGCTGGCGCGCCCGTTCGCGCGCTTTGTCCAACATCCCGTGCCGGAACCTCAACAGATTTTTGGCGATGCGCGGCGCAGTGTAGGTCAAAAACGGCAATACATAAATTTCCGTGTCCCAGAAGTAATGTCCTTCGTAGGCGGCTCCGGTCAGTCCCTTCGCGGGCACGCCGGTGTTTTCCGCCCGTGCGCAGGCCTGCAGCACATGAAAGAGATTGAATCGCAGGGCCTGCTGGACAGCCGTCGTCGAGGCTTTCGCCCGATCGGGATTGGTTATGATCTTGACGTCGCTCCGCTGCCAGAAATCCTCCTTAAACCGTTCCTGGCCGGCTAATAATGCGGTAAATCCTGTCGCCACCGCGCGGTCGAGTGTACGTTCTGCACGCGCACAGACTTCCTCAGGGGGCGCCGTATGGCTCGTATGGTAGACGATGTACTTCATGAGCGTGATCGGTTGCCCGGCTTCGGCGTCGATGCTGGCGACCACTTGGCCGGCATCGGGGGTGTAGTTGGTTTTCCAAGTCACCCGCAGCGAGGTGTCCAGCGCATGGTCGATCGCACAGGTGAGAACGATTCCACTCTTGTTCGTGGCGTGGCACAGCACGATGCGCTGGCCCTTCGCATAACTCAGCCGGTGGTTCAGCACTTTCTCGTTGAACACCTTCGCTTGTCTCGGATCGTAATTGGCCCGCCGGGGGGCGGGCTCGTTGGCGATCATTTCCGAGGAGAGCACGACCGGTGCCGCGGCATTCAAGAGCGTAATTTGATAAAAGATGGCAGCCACGTGACGGTGCTCAAAAGACACGAGCCGGCGTGACTTGATCGAGACCAGTTTCCCAACAGGCGTCTCATAGACGATCTCGCGATCGAGTGTCCCGGACTGCATGTTGAGGCGCCTGTTGAAGCTCCGCACGTTGGCGTTTGGAAGCCAGAAGGGCTCGTCATCGACATAGAGCTTGATAATCTTGCTGTCCGTGACATTCACGATCGTTTGACCGGTCGTCGCCAGGCCGTAGGCTTCCTCGGGATAGATGATCGGCCAAGTTTCGTAGAAGCCATTAATGAAGGTCCCGTTCTGTCCGATGGGTCCACCTTCCTCGAAGCATCCCCGCATGCCCAGATAGCCGTTTCCCAACGCGAACATGGTCTCGCCCTGCTCAAGCAAGTCGGGCATGAAGCGTTTCTCGGTGAGGTTCCATTCGTCGGGCGGGAAGATGTGCGGAGGCGGATGGAACCGAGGACGATGGATCATCTCGCGTACCTCACCATGAACGGTTCACTGTGGCGGAGAAGAAGATTCGAGTTTGCTCGGCAAGAGCTCGCTGAGATCCTCCACAACGACATCTGCGCCCTGCTCGCGAAGCGCACCGGCCTGGTTCCGCCGGTCCACGCCGATTACGAGCCCGAACCCACCCGCATGCCCGGCGCGGACACCTGCTAATGCATCCTCGATGACGATGGCGCGGTGTGGTTCGACGGCCAGACGCCTCGCGGCTTCCCAAAACGCATCCGGGGCCGGCTTTCCGGGAAGACGGAGCCGATCGATTTCATGGCCGTCGATGCGGACGTCAAACAGAGGAGTCAAGCCGACGGCCTCCAGGATTTCGGCACAATGATGGCTGGAGGACACGACGGCCAGTTTTAGTCCCGTACGTTTAGTCAGATGCAGGAACTCCACCGTTCCGGGATAGACGTCCACACCGGTCTCACGCATGGCAGCCTCAAAATAGGTGTCTTTCCGATTGCCCATTCCATAGAGGGTCTCGCGGTCGGCGCTGTCGCTGGGATCACCGAGAGGAAGGCTCAACCCCTTCGACTTCAAGAAATCGCGCACCCCGTCGTGACGCGCTTTCCCATCCAGGTGCAATCGATAATCCTCTTCAAGGTCGAACGACGTGAAGGTCGTTCCCGTTTGGGCGGCGACGTGTGCGAGGTATGCGTCAAACAGGCGCTTCCACGCTGCGGCATGCAAGCGAGCCGTTTTGGTAATGACGCCATCCAAGTCGCTCAAGACGGCTTCATGCTCTGCAAGGTTCAGGGCGCCGATGGCTTTCGTGGCGGCCGATCCCGGATGCGATGGCGGGCTGTTCATGCTTCCATCAAACGGAATCGAGCACATAAAAACACCTAGCAAAGTCCCGAGCGAGATGGCGGAACTCAAAGGGCCTACAGAGCGGAGCGACATTCCACGGTCGACTGCGGCGAGCAGACTTCCATGAAATGGTGGACCAAGGCCTTTTCGAGGCACCGAGGTCGAGCAGAATATGCTTGACCGTTATGGTGAAGGACGGTATGCCCTGGTCATGACGAGAGGTTCTCTGGCTATCGGATATGGAGCGATCGTCGTTGCCGCGGTGTTGTGGGGCGGGTCGATTGTCGCGCAGAAACTGGCGTTGAGCGGCTTTTCAGCCGTCGAAGCCTCGGTGCTGCGGGATTTGGGCGGACTCGTGATCCTGATCATGACCTGGTGGTGGCAGGGCGGCTCGCTGGCTCCCTTGACGCCGCGGGATTATCGAACGCTCGCACTCTTGGGCCTGGGAGTGCTCGGGAATCATCTGCTGATCCTCATCGGTCTCAAGTATGTGAGCGGCGCTGTGGCAGGTGTCATCATCGGAGCTCTGCCAGTCGTCACCGCCTTGTTGTCGGCGTTCTTCATCCAGGATGTACCACTTCGAGCGGTGTGGGCGGGAAGCCTGCTGTCGTTCTTCGGAGTGGGATTGGTGTCCGTGGCTGGTTTCAGTGCCGCAGGAGAACAGCCTCTGCTGGGCGGGACGCTCGTGTTTCTCGGCGTTGCGAGCTGGGCGGTGTATACGATTGGCAGCCGGGCCATTATGGACCGCGTCCCGGCTCTCACCGTGAACTGGACGACACTCCTGGCCGCGACGCTGCTACAGATCCCGCTCCTCTGGACGGACCAAAAGGTGCTGCGCGCCGGGTTTGCCTCTGTTGCGCTGTCCGACTGGCTTGCACTGGCCTATCTCGTCGTGTTTGCCACGGCTATCGCCCAGCAAGCCTGGCTGTTCGGGGTCAAAGGTATCGGCCCGTCGCGCGCGTCGGTGTTCGGCAATCTCACGCCGGTCGCGGCGGTGGCGCTCTCAGTCCTCATCCTGAACGAAGCGGTCGGGATGATTGAGATCATCGGTATTGTCTTCATCCTCTGCGGTGTGTGGATCGTGCATCTCCAAACGTCGAGACTCGCTGTGTCGTAGGCCGACCCACTCTTCTCTCGCTCTCCAGCCGTTGATTCCAGTATGATATCGCGCTTGATCGCGGAGGGTTCTACGAGAATGAAGCCGAATGAGCCGGAAGGGAGCGGAGTGCTCGAACGACGGATTCAAGAAGTCACACAGGCCAACCGGATGTTCTACGAAGCGTTCGAAAGTCTCGACATCGCGAAGATGGACGAAGTCTGGGCGCATCTCGATTATGTCACTTGCGTGCATCCTGGGTGGGCGCTCCGCTCGGAGTGGCCCGCCGTACGCGACTCCTGGGTCTTGATCTTCAACAACACCTTTTCGATGAAGTTTGAACTGACAGAGTCCATCATTCAGGTCGCGGGGGACATGGCCTGGGTGATCTGCGTGGAAAATATTACCAGCCAGCAAGCCGATGAGCCGCAGCAGACTCGCGTGCTTGCCACCAATCTCTTCGAGCGCATTGGCGACGAGTGGTTGATGATTCATCACCACGGCAGCCCGATCATGGGGTGAACGACGCGAGGAATAACGAGCGATAGGGGTGTTCACGCCGCCGGGACGGCGAGGCAGGGCAAGTGTAATCCGAGAGATGGTGTGGATGCCGGTCTTACGATTTTGATGCTGGTGCGGTTGGCGCCTCGATGATGGACACGGTCTTGGACCATTCGGAGGCAACAGGGTCCCGTTGCTCCATGGTGAGCCCGGCATAGTGGATAAACATCTGCTGGCCTTTGCGGCGGCGCCAGGTGAGGAAGCTCAGGAAATGCTCTTTGCACACGTGCTGGGTGCCGGCGGGCGAATAGACCCTTGCCTGACAGCCTTGGATCATACAGGTCAAATCGTTCATGATGGCGACTCCCAATAGGAGCCAGTATGCAGGACCCGCACCCCGATTTTCAACCTTGAGAGAGGCGTCGAAGATCTCCGTCTCGATTGCGGCGATCTGCCTCGTGTCCCTTGCCTTCTCGAGGTGCGTCTCGTCATCGCGGGAAGGGCTGCCGCCCGACAGTCCGTTCACCGATCAGGTTGAATTGGAGAAGCCCAGTTTGCCCGACGGAACAGCGGTAGGTGACATTACGAGTCATTCCGCCGAGCTGTGGCTCAAAACCCAGGGGCCGAAACGCATTCAAGTTGAATGGGCGTCCGTTGAAGCGTGGAAACGGATCTCCGCGATGGCCTCCGTCCAATCGCCCGCGGCTCGAACGCCGCCGGTGCTCACAGGCCCTGAGACCGATTTCACGCTGACAGTGTCCTTTGAACACCTCTCGCCGGGCATTCGATACCGCTACTCCGTCCTCGCGGAGGATCCGGATCAACGGGAGCGGGCATCCCGACCGCATGTTGCCTCGCAGGGCGAATTCACGACCCTGCCGGATCCTGACACTTCTGCGCCGGTCACGTTCGCTTGGAGCGGGGATTTAGGCGGGCAGGAACGCTGCCGTCAAGGTGAGGCGGGCTACCCGATTTTCGACACCATTCGCGGACAGAGGCCTGATTTCTTCATTTTTCTCGGCGATACCATCTATGCCGACGGCGTTTGCCTGTCGCCGCCGAATGAGCCTGGGTCGAATGCTATCGCCACTACGTTGCCGGAGTATCGCGCCAAGCATGATTACCAGCGGGGAGCTCCCGCGTTGCGACGGTTCTTGGAATCGGTGCCGGTCTATGTCACGTGGGACGATCACGAAGTGAAGAATAACTTTGCTGGACCGTTCGAGACGCAAATGGCTGCCGGCCGGCAAGCCTTTCGCGAGTACTGGCCCATCCATACCAACGTTTCAGATCCGCACCGATTGTACCGAACGATTCGGTACGGAGCGGATCTGGAAATGTTCCTGCTTGATACCCGGCAGTACCGCAGCCGCAATGCCGACCCTGATGGACCGGCCAAGACGATGCTGGGTGCCGCACAACTGCAGTGGTTGCTCGAGGGTTTGGCGGCGTCCACGGCGACATGGAAGGTTGTCGTCACAAGCGTCCCCTTGTCCGTTCCAAAGGGAGGCGGGTCCGCCGTGCCTGGCTATGACGGCTGGGCGGGCGGGTCGGATGGCACCGGGTTTGAGCGGGAACGGCAGGTGATTGTCGAGGCCATTCTCGAAAAACGGCTCTCCAATGTTGTTTTTCTGGGCGGGGACATCCATTGGGTTCAAGCCAACGTCTATGATCCCAATCGGGACGGCACGCCGGATTTTTACGAGTTCATTAGCGGGCCCCTGTCGGCGAAACCAGGCCGTTTGACGGCGCCAAGCCCTACGTTGCATCCAACGACGTTGATCAATGAAGAAGGGTATGACAACTTTGGGCTCGTGCGCGTGACCAACCAAGAGTTCGCCGTGTCGATCATCGACGGAGCCGGCAAGACACGATTCTTCAATCGGATCCTTGCACGGAAGGGATAGCGGGCATCGTCGCCTCTTGCATTCTTGGTTGCCCACCGGGTACCGTACCTCCTTCCCAGGCTGCTAAACAGCCCACTCGGCGTCGTTCGCATCGCCGCAACGCATGTGAAACAGAGATGAGAATCCGGCGTCGCCACAAAGGCGGGGAGGGACGGTGACATCAGTCTGTTTCAGAAGGGATCCGCATGTTGTTACAAGTGATGTCCATCGTCGGGGCCTTGATGGTTCTTGCCGCGTATGGACTCAATCAAGGAGGAATCTGGCGGGAACTTCATGCCGGATACTTGACCCTGAACATTCTCGGTTCGCTGATGCTGGGCGTGGTTGCCATTGTCGACCAACGGGCAGGGTTTATTTTGTTGGAGTTCGCGTGGGCCGGCTTGGGATTGATCGGGGTGGCACGCGCCATTCGATCGAAACAATAGCACTAGACACACTCAATGAAGGAGTACCGTCATGGCAGGGTTGATGTCGGCAGAAGAAATCTTTGAGAAGGCACAAACCGCAGCAGTCGCGGCGACGAGTCCGGACGAAAAGGCTCTGCAGATCGATTATCCGGCGTTGCGGGAAAAGATCCGCGCCGCCCTGGCCGATCGCAAGGTGGCCCTATGCCACGTCAATACATTCCTACCGGAGGGCTATGAAGAGCAGGGCCGGTTCAACATGCTGCTGCTGACGGCCGGCAACGTGCTCTTCGACATGGTGATCGGCGACTCGTATTTCCGGTACGACATCGTCTCGGTTGGGCAGCTCGACAAGGTGCAAGTGATCGACGCCATGTGGGACAACAAGGAA